>Ga0210384_10002024_pt1 | contig 25639 bp, 20 predicted proteins | sample IncBWH2MmetaG_FD_160574 | JGI IMG/M metagenome (GOLD analysis project Ga0210384, IMG submission 160574) | Forest soil microbial communities from Barre Woods Harvard Forest LTER site, Petersham, Massachusetts, United States - Inc-BW-H-2-M | ecosystem: Environmental > Terrestrial > Soil >...
CTAATCCGGAGGACAGCCGAACATTCTTCTGCCATTTCTGGACGTTTGCCGCGAAAGGATCGCGAAAATTTGTCAACAGAAAATCGCCTTCGATTAGCCGCAGAGCGATGTGATGCGTCAATTTTACGTCGAAGCCTACGCCTAGTGCGGCAGCCAGAGCATTCTCGGAAGCTAGCGGAGTGCAACTCGCATCGCCGGTGCATCCGGCGATGTTAACCGAGGTGGCGTACGCGCCACCAATCAAGGCCTGGAAAAACGGTGTGACCCGTTCGTACCTGCGATAAGAAAAACGCGGACCGAACAGGTAGGTATACGCGGTCCCGTCCGAATTAAACGTGCGGCTGGAGGTTGGACCGAAAAGCGTAACCTTGCTGTTGTCATAGCCGCCAAAATCGGCAACCAATCCCAAGTAGCGATTGAAATTGTAGGCGATCGAGGTGCTGCCGCCGTGGAGGTAGCCGATCCGATTACTCTGGGAGGTTGGCATTGCACGCCAGAAGGAATATCCGAGGAACCACTCAAACTTTGGAGTGACGGATTCCGAATCGTCCGAGGGCCGCGGATGGCCAGCCGCTGCCGGTCGTGGCTCAGATGAAGTCCAGGTTGATAACGATAGCGGAGGCACGAATACGGAAGAATCAGCCGAGGTATCCGAAGCGGCTGCCACTTCATAGCTGGGAGCTTTTGCTTTCGGAATTACAGAGTCATCGGCATAGAGTGCTGAGGCCATGGCCAAGGTAAAACCTAGGGTGGCAATTAATCGCGAAGCACAGTTCATTGGTGATCTCCTGAGTCTTTTCGAATCAATTTCTCGTGTGGCATTGGTGGCTATTAAGCCTGATTGCGATGCAGAAAGAGCGCGCATGGCAACCAGGCATTCGAGCTTGATTCCGCGACTGCTGCCTCTCTTTAAGGCGCGGGGACGTTGATTACAGTGTTGACCATGGTTACCGACGCGTTGAGGGCCAAAGCGCGACCATCGAGGGTTACCAGGGCAACATTGCCGGCGGTCGAAAAAGAGATGCCGGCATTAGCGATGATCGTACCGACCATGGTTCCACCACCTGCCGCATTGATGGTTGCGGAACTGCCGACGTACCAGAACACATTCTTAGCCTGCGCGCCATTGACCAGGATGATGTTGCGGGGGGCGCCTGGACCGCCGACGGTAAGGGTGCTCGCCGGCATCTGGAATACCCAGATGGCGTTGATGTCGCCCAGTGCATCCAGTGTCAGGTCCGATCCGATGATCTGGAAGGAGCCTCCTGCGGCTTTGTAAACACCGGGAGGAACGACTTGTCCACCGAGTTGACCGGCATACGGATCCGTACCGCCGGGGCGTGATGCGGGGGAGATGTTGTTATAGGCCGCGAGAGCATCGAGTGCAGCTTGTTGCGCTATGGCGGCGGTAACGGCAGTTCCTTCCGACGGGCAAGCAACTGTGGGTGGCGGCGGAGCAGTGTCTATAGATCCATTCACGGTTCCGACGTTGAGGGGTGTTTCCGTGTAGATGCATCCCGGTCCTGCGTCGTGAAAGCCGGTGACCAGCGTGGAGACACCGGTGGTGGCGATATTTCCATTGATCACTGTTTCGATGCCTTGGTTGGTGATGCCCGCACCGCCTCCGAAAGCTCCAAAGGGTGCGGCACTTGCGAGATTGGGGCCAACTGGTCCAGCGGCGAGGCCGGTCGTGAAATTCCACGGATTCGGAACGAGGCCTGCGACGAGCGCATTACCGGCCAGATCCTTTGCGGCGTTCGAAACCGTGGCGGTGTATTGCGTACTGGCAGTGAGATTTGCGCTGGGAGTGAACGTTGCTATGTTGGTCTGCGAATCATAGATGACGGTTCCCGTAACTGCCGCCCCGTTAACACCTGCGACGGCCAGAGTGAATGTGCCGGGGGCGGTGATGGTCAGCGGATCCATGGCCGTGCTGAACGTCGCGTTTACCGTCTTGTTGAGAGCCACGCCGGGAGCGGCATTCGCTGGATTGGTAAGCGTTATCGTTGGAGCGGTTGTGTTTGGTCCAGCTCCGGTCGTAAAACTCCACGGGTTGGGAGCCACACCGGCACCCAGGGCATTTCCGCTAAGGTCTTTTGCAGCGGTTGTGATTTTCGCGGTGAACTGTGTACTTGCGGCGAGATTGGCGGTTGGTTTGAATGTCGCGATGGTGCCGGTATAGTTGACCGTTCCTGCGACTGCTGCACCGCCAACGCCAGCAACGGCAACGGTGAATGTGCCGGCGGCGGTGATTGTAGACGGATCCATGGACTTGCTAAACGTAGCGGTGATGGTCTGATTGGTAGGAACGTTTATCGCGGCTGAGACCGGCATCGTGGAAATGATGGTGGGTGCAGTCAGGTCCGCGGTAGCACCGCTCATAAACCCAAAAACATAGTTTGCTGCCAGACCATTGCCCGCGGCGCTCTGCGCTGCGGTGCTGATAGTGGCGGTATATTGCGTGTTGGGGAGCAGATTTGCAGTAGGTGAAAAGATGACGGTGTTGTTGGCGGTCACGAAGGTCGCGGTGCCGGGGACGACAGCTCCTCCAGTAGTGACCGTGAGAGAGAACACACCGGCGGCGGTCACCGTTGTGGGATTCATGGCTTCACTGAATGTGGCGGTGATTTTGCGATTGATGGGGATGTTGATCGCACCGTTGACAGGGTTAGTAGAAATCACCGTGGGAATGGTTCCAGTCGTGAAACTCCACACAAAATTATTTGCGAGTGCCGTGCCAATAGCGTCCGTAGCGCCGGTGCTTATCGTGGCGGTGTACCTCGAACTGGCGGCCAGCAAGGTTGCGGGAGTGAAGGTAGCGGTGGTTCCGGAATAGGTAACCGTTCCAGTCACCGGGGCGCCTGCGGGGCCGACGACTGTGAACGAGGAGGTATTGATCGAAGTGGGATTCATGACTTTGTTGAATGTCGCGGTGATTAAAGATGCGACGGGAACGGCGGTGGCGCCGTTCGCTGGGGTAACGCTGACAACAACGGGCAACGTTGCTGGTGCCTGTTCGCGCCCGCAGCCGGCAAAAACTAGGATCAAGAGAAAAGCGAGAACCGACGTCATCCTGACCGCTGGAAATTTGGAAATCATTACCTTATGCATGAGGCTCCTCTTCGAATTGCAATCTGTTAAGTGTCATCTGGACGTACTTCTGAGTCATCGCTGGGGCCGGATAAGGGCGCCAAACAATTCGGGTTCAGACTGGGTTCCCTACAGGAACGCTCTTGCAGGAAGGTTTGCTAAGAAAATTCTTGGACTTACTTAGCGCGGACGGTGATATCAGTTACGCACGATTAGGTCGCATCGCTGAATTTTAATTAATCGTAATTGTCCCTTTGATTACTAAATATTAATGCCCTTTTGATTACTATAATGTTTCTATTTTTCTTTGGTCGCTGCGAATAATGTGAGCACCATGCGTGCCAAAGATAACCGAGGAACGCAAATCGTGAGCTCCTAGCGAGGGCTAAAAGATTAAGTGCTTGGTCTCCTAGCCGAGTACATATTCAAACACTGGGTTAGAGTGAACGGAGTTTTTCTTGTTCTCGAAGGTGGTACCGAATAGGGAAGAATGGCTGGCGCTTGGTTCCAAAACGAACTAGTTCCAAAACGAACGCGGCGACTAATTCCTGGGTTTGACTTTTAGCAAGCCTGCCCATAGCATTTCTTGTTCTACTCGCGGCTGATTTTCCTTACTGCCGACCGCGATTTGTTCATTCCCCAACGGAGGAAGAATGGCGATTAAAGTTGGAATCAACGGGTTTGGGCGCATCGGGCGCAACATCATGCGGACCGCTTTGGACGACAAAGATATTCAATTTGTGGCGGTAAACGACGTGACCGACGCGGCTACGCTCGCGCACTTGCTGAAGTACGACTCCGTTCTAGGGAATCTGCACCATAAAGTTACGCACACAGAGGATACCATCAGTGTGGAAGGCAAGAGTTTTAAGGTGTTCAAGACGAAAGACCCGGGTGAAATTGATTGGCCCTCGGTAGGCGCGGACATCGTGGTGGAATCGACGGGACTTTTTACCAAGGGCGCCGACGCCAAGAAACACCTGCGCGGAACCGTCAAGAAAGTGATTATTTCGGCTCCGGCCGATGGTCCAGACGCGACCTTTGTTTTGGGCGTCAACGACAACACTTACGACGCTGCGAAACACAATGTGGTGTCTAACGCTTCCTGCACCACGAATTGCCTGGCGCCGGTCGCCAAAGTTTTGCAGCAAACATTCGGCATTCACAGCGGCACCATGACCACCATCCACTCTTATACCAACGATCAAAAGCTTTTGGATTTGCCGCACAAAGACCTGCGCCGAGCGCGCGCCGCAGCCATCAATATGATCCCCAGTTCAACAGGCGCGGCCAAAGCGCTGCATTTGGTGATCCCGGAACTAAAGGGGAAGCTGGACGGCTACGCCATGCGCGTGCCTACACCGAACGTGAGTGTCGTGGATTTGACGGTGTTCGTCGACAAACCGGCCACCGTGGAATCCGTCAATGCGGCATTGAAGGCAGCAGCCAATGGTGCGATGAAAGGAATTCTTGCGTACACCGAAGAAGAGCTGGTGTCCGCCGATTTCAAGGGCAATTCGAATTCGTCCATTGTCGATTCTGGATACACAAAAGTAGTTGGGGACCGCTGCGTGAAGGTGCTCGCGTGGTATGACAACGAATGGGGATATTCCTGCCGGTGCCGCGACCTGATTAATTTCATGGCCGCAAAGTTTTAATTTTTGTAGCGTATCTTAAATCATGGCCAAACTCACGATCAAGGAACTTGATCTACGGGGCAAGCGCGTGTTTCTGCGTGTTGATTTCAATGTACCCCTGAAAGATGGTGTGGTTACTGACGACACGCGCATTCGTGAGACGCTTCCGACTTTGCGGCTGGCAATTGAGAGAGGCGGGCGACTTGTTTTGGCGTCGCATCTGGGGCGTCCCAAAGGCACGCGCAACGAGAAATATTCCTTGCAGCCAGTTGCAAAGAAGCTCGAGCAGCTACTTGGGAAGCGCACTGAATTTTCCGACGACTGCGTTGGAGCGGACGCGGAATCAAAGAGCAAGTCGCTAAAGGATGGCGAAGTGTTATTGCTCGAAAATGTGCGCTTCCACGCCGAAGAAGAGAAAAATGACCAGGCCTTTTCGAAACAGCTTGCCGCATTGTGCGACGGCCTTTTCGTTTGCGACGCTTTCGGCTCCGCGCACCGCGCGCATGCGTCGGTGGTGGGCATAACCCATTTCGTGAAGCAGTCCGCAGCCGGCCTGTTGATGGAAAAAGAACTGGCTTACCTCGGAAAAGCCATCAGCAATCCGGAGAGGCCCTTCGTCGCAATTCTTGGCGGCGCCAAGGTAAGCGACAAAATAGAAGTGGTCGAAAACCTAATGAAGATTGCCGACGTCCTGCTGATTGGTGGCGGGATGGCTTACACATTTCTGAAAGCGCAAGGCCAGTGTATTGGAAAATCGCTGGTGGAAAACGAAAAACTGGATTTGGGTAAAAGAATTCTCGACGATGCGCGGTCGCGAAATTTCAAATTTCTACTGCCAGTCGATAACGTGATCGTGCCGGAGTTTAAACCCGATGCGCCCGCGAAGGTGGTAGATGTGGGAGCTATCCCCGACGATCAAATGGGGCTGGATATTGGCCCGCGCACCATGGCGTTGTATGGGGCGGAAATTGCCAAAGCGAAAACAATCGTGTGGAACGGCCCGATGGGCGTTTTCGAAATGCCAGCCTTCGCGAAGGGCACGCTGGCCATTGCTAAGGCTGTGGCCAGTGCCACGGATGGCGGTGCGACTTCTATCGTTGGTGGTGGAGACTCCGTTGCGGCGGTTCACCAGTCCGGGGTGTCGAATAAGATCTCGCATATTTCCACGGGTGGCGGCGCTTCGTTGGAATTTCTGGGTGGCCGCAAACTTCCCGGCGTCGAAGCGCTCAGTGAGAGATAAAATGCAGCAATATGCAAAAGGATAATTTGATGAGACGTCGCGTGATCGCCGGCAATTGGAAAATGTACAAGACCATCGCCGACACGCGCACGTTTTTTGCCGTGTTTTCTACGCTCGTTGCGGACGCCAATTATTGCGACATCGTGGTGGCGCCTCCTTTTCCAGCTATTTCAGCTGCGTTCGAATCGACCAAAAACACCAAGATCAGCATCGCCGGTCAAAACGTGTACTGGGAAAGGGAGGGCGCGTTCACTGGAGAAGTTTCCCCCGTCATGCTCAAGGAAGCCGGATGTCGCTACGTCATCGTCGGTCACTCCGAGCGCCGTCAGATCTTCGGCGAAACCGATGAGATGGTGGCAAAAAAGACGAAAGCCGCGCTCGCAGCCGATCTGATACCGATTGTTTGCGTCGGTGAAACGCTCGCCGAGCGCGAATCCGGCCATACCGAGCGCATTTGTGAAGCTCAATTGAGGAATGGCCCAGGCTCGTTGACCGCTGAAGAATTCTCCCGTATTCTGATGGCATACGAGCCAGTATGGGCTATCGGTACTGGCCGCACGGCTACCCCTGAAATTGCCGCCGCGTCGCACTGTTACCTGCGTCAATGTGTAGCGAAGCGATTTTCACCGGAACTGGCTGAAACCTTGCGTATTCTTTACGGCGGCAGCGTCAAACCGGATAACATTCAGGGGCTGATGGCTCAAGAAGAGCTGGACGGCGCACTGATTGGTGGGGCGAGCCTGGACCCCAAGTCTTTTGCCGCCATTGTGAATGGCGCGAAGCCGCGATAAAAGGGCGGTAGCGACCATAGTTAAATTGACAATGTGTGCGCAAACCGGAAAGCTGACCGCGCACCAAGGAAAATCGAATGCCTGCTTGGATGAAGTGGACGATAGCGCTGCTGGTAGGTGTGGGGATCATCGTACTGGGATTCCGTTACGCCGGGTGGCTGTTGACCGGCTTTTTTGTGATTAACTGCATGGTGCTGATCATCGTGGTGTTACTACAGAGCGGTAAAGCCGCTGATTTGGCGGGCGCGTTTGGCGGGGCTGGCAGTCAGACGGCATTCGGACCACGCGGTGCCGCTAACGTCTTATCCAAGGCCACCACGTGGTGCGCGGTTATGTTCATGCTATGCGCCATGGCATTGGTGCTGAGAACCGATCGCGCGGTTGAGCAGGGCGGCTCGGTCCTGCAAAAGGTTTCGCAGCCTAGAAGACCAGCTCCGGCGCCAAAGGTGCCAGCCACGGTTCCAAGTTCGACCCCAGCAGCGGGCGGCCAATCTCCTATTTCTCAACCGCCAGCCCACGTGCCGCCGGCAAAACAGCCAGCTCCAGCACCCACGACTCCTAAAAGACCCTGAGCACAGTCACCTAAATCGTAGTCCAACGGTATCGTCCGAAACCCCTAACCACAGTCGACACCCGCCATCGTGGTCTGACCACCATGCCAACGTCTGCCGCAAAATGTTTGTAAAATCGATTCCTTTAATCCTTAATATCAAGGATTTGCTTGACATGCCCCGAGATTGAATGGTATAGCCGCTATACCGTTTCAGGAGGGTGATGTTCCTATGATCTCGAAAACTGCAACCATGAACCGATTTCGATGGATACGCGCCTTGATAGGCGTTCGCCCTTTCTTTGCGCTGTTGGTCTTGCTGGCGGGCGGTTTTCAGATGTATGGCCAAGGGAGCAACGGCGAGATCCTGGGGGCGGTCACCGACCAATCCGGTGGCAACGTTTTCGGAGCCATGGTAACTGTCACCGACGTGGCGCGTGGAATTCCGAGAACTTTGACCACCGACCAAGCGGGGGAGTATGTAGCTTCGGACTTGACACCCGGTACCTACACGGTCCGTGTAGAGGCCAAGGGTTTCAAGGTATTTGAGCGCCAGAACATTCTGCTGGAAGTCGGGAAGGAGGTTCGAGTGGACGCCCCGCTTCAGACGGGATCGCAAAATGAAGTGGTTACGGTGACCGAAGAGGTCCCCTTGTTGGACACCACGACGACAACGTTGGGTGGCACCCTCAGCAACGAGATCATTAACGATTTGCCTCTGAATGGCCGCAATTATCAGAACCTGCTTACATTGCGGCCTGGGACGACAGTGTACCCGGGCGGTGGTCCGTGGACGCAAACTACAAATGGCGCGCGGCCCGAGGATACCAGCTACCTTGTCGATGGTCTCAGCGACGATGAAGCTTTCATGGGCTTCAGCGTAACTAACGCCGCCGCGGTTGCAGGTGATGCGGCGACGATTTTGCCGATTGATGCCATTCAGGAATTCAACACGCAGGTGAATCCTAAGGCGGAATTCGGCTGGAAACCAGGTGCCATCACGAGTGTAGGGCTGAAGTCCGGAACGAACGATTTTCACGGCTCAGCCTACGCTTTCGGCCGCTCCGATTCCTTTGATGCGCGAAATTTCTTTAATCACTTCAATCCGGATGGTTCTCTTCAGGCGAAGACCCCTGTGGAACTGGAACAGTACGGTGGAAGCGCCGGCGGGCACATCATTCGAGACAAGCTCTTTTATTTTGGCGCTTATGAGGCTCGCACGTATACCGTGGGGAACTCCATCCAAGTCAACGCGCCCACGACAATATCTGTTGGTGATCCGTCCATAAGCGTTCCCGATGCCCTGGCAGGTCTGGCGGCCAAGGGGATTCCTTTCAGCTCCCAGAGCCTCACGCTTATCGGATGCCCGGCCGCCGTCGCCGCCCCGTATACTGGCTGTACCGGTGGTGCCTACGGGGCCAATACCTCCCCAGCAAAATCGATCAATGGGGGTTTCCCGGATGTCGATTCGTCGAAGAACGCTCTGGGAAAAGTCGACTATCACCTGAATGACCACCATTCATTGAGTGGTTCGTACTTCTTCGGCAATGACAACATCACTGCCGAGGATTCGCCAGAGTTGCTGCCGTCGTATGGTACGGTTATTCACTCTCGCGCGCAGGCGGCCGCAGGTCACTGGGCCTGGACGCCTAGCGCTACGTGGTCCAACGACTTGAGAGTTGGCTATACGCGGTATCTTCTGAGCATCATCCCGACCAACGCTAGCACACCCGATCTACTCAATACCGGCATTACCAATCCCATTCTCCAAGGTGTGCCCAACGTCCGGATTGACGGTTTCACGGAACTGGGAGGTTTTCATAATTTCCCCAAGTTAGTTGGCCCGGATAACGTTTATGACTTTGTGGACCAGGTCTCGAATTTGCGCGGAAAGCACGCACTGAAATTCGGGGCTGAATTTCGTGTAGATAAAGTCAACCAGGGCACTTTTCGCGGAGGCAGAGGACGGCCTAGATTCCAGAAGAACTTTTCCTTCGCCGGCGAGACGCCGTTAGAGAGCTTTTTGGCCGGTACTCCAAGCAGTGCGTCCCTTTTGGCGGGCGATCCGGTTCGGCACATGACGCAAAATCTTTTTGCCGGTTTCTTTCAAGACGATTGGCGCATTTCCAAACGGGTGACGCTCAATCTGGGGTTGCGCTATGAACTCCAGGGGGTGCCGTCCGAAGCCAACAATCAGCTGGGTAACTTTGAGCCTGCCGTGGGTCTCGAGCAAGTGGGCAAGAACATCGGCTCACTGTACAAGAAGGATCCCTGGAATTTTGCGCCACGCGTGGGTGTAGCCTGGGACGTCACGGGGAACGGAACCACGGTTATTCGGGCGGGAGCGAGTATTGTCTATGATTTGCTGTCGATGAGCACTTTTCTCTCGCAACAAAATACCCAAAACACGGTCACTCTGGGAGCCAACGTGGTTCCCACCGGAGCCGCGATTCAAGTTGGCGGCGTATCGACTCCTGGGATTGGCAATATCGTAGCGTCAGGTATCACGCTCGGACCTTCGCAACTCACTTGGAATGGATCATCGAAAGGCGGCGCGACAATCTATCCTTCTAACCTGGTTCAACAAGTGGCTTGCGGCGACGGTCTAACCTTCGGCGCCGTGACAGACGCTGGCCCCTGCGATATCTTCGCGATGAGCCGTAATTATAAGACGCCGTTTGTCACTACTTGGACCTTAGGAATGCAGCATGCCTTTTCGGGCAAGTTGTCTTTGGACGTCGCTTATGTAGGCAATCATGGTTCGAAGTTGACGGGCATCCAGGACATTAACCAAGCGGCGCTCGGTTCCAGTCCCAATAATCAGATCACGCGCCCCTTCTATGCAAAGTATCCGTACCTGGAATTCATCAACTACTACTCGAACATTTACCGCTCCAATTACAATGGTTTGCAAGCTACCTTTACCGGCCGCAACTACCACGGTTTGGACATTATCGCCGGTTATACGTATGCCCACGCGCTCGATAATCAGTCGTACAACTGGAATCAGTACCTTCCCAAAAACAGCTTCAATCCGAGTGGCGAATACGGCGCCAGCGATTTTGACATCAGGCACCGTTTCACTCTTTCAGCTACCTACTCCTTCCCGAATATCAAAACGTGGGGACAACTCCTGGAAGGCTGGCAGGTCAACACCATCTTGACACTGCAGAGCGGGCAGCCATGGCAATCGTATGACTCAAGTAACGATTTCAGCGGCACCGGGGAATTTGCCGATCGTTGGGACTTCTTCGGTAATACCGCCGATTTCCAATCAGGGGGATCGCACTCCCTTCCTCTCTGCACCGGGCCGGGCGCTGGAGGATGCACGATTACATCTCCCGGCGGCGGGACGGCGCCTTTATCCGCTACCCAGTCGACTGCACTCTGGAACGGTTGCCTGGCGCACACAAACGCCAACACGCTGGTGTCCCTCAATTCAGCGATTACGGGCGGAACCGGGGGCTGCTACGCAAGCTTAAATGGGAAGTCGTTTTTGCTGCCCCCCGCAATCGGGACCTTCGGAAATTCCGGGCGCAACATTTTTCGTGATACGGGCTTCCACAACCTGGATTTGTCCGTTTCCAAGAACTGGAAATTCAGGGAAAGGTATGGCGTGCAGTTCCGCGCGGAGATGTTTAACATCACCAATCATCCAAACTTCGCGAATCCCTGGGGCGGAACCAGCGGATTCGGCGCCGGCGCAACTGCCGATCCCTCCGTTGGGCCATTTGGCTGCGGTTGTGCCACGCCCGATGTCGCGGCGGTCAATCCAGTGGTCGGCTCCGGCGGCGCTCGCGCGATTCAGTTCGGTTTGAAGTTCACGTTCTAATTGCGTCATGAGCAAAACGGAGCATACCAATTGGCTGCTTGGTTTTGCGTAACTATCCGGCTGATGAGTACGGATGCGATGCCGAGGGGCGGACTGCCTGGCAGTAGCGTTGAAGCGGAGCAATGTCCGCGGAGCGCAGCGGGCAGGCTATCGACGTCGAGACCATAATGGGCCAACTAGAAACAGGAGGAGCCCGCCGGTTTTGACGGAGGGCGGCAGCTCTCATTCGATGGCACGAGCCGGATGAATCGAGAAGTTCAAGTCCGGAATTCTATGAGGGGTTCGGCGCGAAATTCGCCGGGCCTACTCGGCGTTCGTTTTTGATTTGGAAAAGGGGCCGGACGAAGTACGCCGGCCCTTTTTTCTGGGCGGAATCCAAATTTCTGGGAGGCTCCTAGCAATGAAACGATGCACTTCCCATGCAATGGTCAAGTGTTTCCTGCTCGGCGCTTCGTTTGCGGTTTTGATGAACGGGTTTTTGACGAATGGCTCTGCGGCGACGAAGGCTGCAATTGGCGCAGCGGGCGAAGGTGGCGATACGGCGGTGTCCCAGGCGGATCACGCGTTTGTGCAGGCTGCGGCGAAACAGGACAGCGAAGAGATCGGCAAGTTGCTTGACGCGGACTTCACCTGGACGAATGCCGAAGGCAAAACCATAACACGCGCTGAGGTAATTGGTTCCGTGCCCACCTCGCCTATGGGGGATGAAAGCGCAGCGAAAATCGAACATCGCGACTATGGCCAGGTTGTGGCGATCTTGAGCGCGCGTGAAAAAATCCACGTGCTGCGCGTATGGGTTAAGCGCGGAGCGAATTGGCGATTGCTCGTATATCACGAAGTTTCGCAGGCGGAGACAGCGCAATCCTCGTCTGGCAGTGGGGTTGCGGAGTGCCAGAATCCCTGCAAAACGGTCCCATTTCAGCCCAAAAACGAATCACAGCAAGCGGTGCTCTCGTCGTGGCAAGCGCTAGAAACTGGCGTGACCAATCATGACGCGTCAGCGTGGTCGACGCACGTGGATGACAGCTTCATCACCGTCAGTTCCAGCAGCGATCATCCGGTCTTTAAAGCGGATCGCATCGCCACGTTGAATCTGCAGAAACAAACTGGCTATCCATCGGCGCCCGCACCGCTGGTTTCCGCGCAGATGTTTGATTTTGGAAATACTATCGTCATGACTTGCCTGCACCAGCCGTATCACGGTAAGCCTGTCCGCGTTAGCCGCGTGTGGCTGAAGCGCAACGGCCAGTGGTTAATGGCGATAAGTTTCCAGACGACCGTTCAGGCGGAACCGGCGAAGTAGTAGAGCGTAGGTTTTTAGGACGGTATTTTTCTACGCAAAAGCGAACTTAGTCGCTTACGACGGGATTGCGCAGCGTGCCGACACCTTCGACGGAAATTTCCACGACATCTCCGGGGACTAGAGGGCCGACACCTTCGGGTGTGCCGGTGCAAAGCAAATCGCCGGGCATCAGCGTCATGATGTTGGAAATGTAGTGAATCAGGGCATCAAGCGGAAATACGAAGTCACGCGTGTTGCCCTGCTGACGAACCTGGCCATTCACGCGACTCGCGACGTCCACGCCTTTCCACGGATCGATTTCGTCGGTGACCAGCGGACCGACCGGACAAAAGGTATCGAAGCCTTTGGCACGCGCCCACTGATTATCTTTCTTTTGAAAATCGCGAGCACTCACATCGTTTACGGCGGTGTAACCAAGGATGTAAGGGTGCACATCTTCTTTGGGTGGCAATTTGTAACAGCGCTTGCCGATAACTACGCCGAGCTCACCTTCGTAATCGACGCGCTCGGAAATGGATGGGCGGCGAATTTCGTGGCCGGGGTCTAGCAGGGAAGAGGGCGGTTTGAAAAAAAGCAGCGGTTCTTTAGGGACCTCGGAGCCCATCTCAGCAGCGTGGCCGCGATAGTTGCGACCCACGCAAACGATTTTGGAAGGTTGCACCGGCGTGAACAACGGGGTTTCCAAGAAAGGCAGCGGCTCAATCTGTTCTGCGGGCACGGATTTCAACTTGCCGACTTGTTCGGGGGGCGTGGACAATACGTGCGTGATGCGTTCGACGCCCTTAGAAGACTCGACCAGACCGTATCGTGCGCTGCCCCTGAAAGTGAAACGGCAATATTTCATGTAGTCCTTCCCCGAATGAATACGAAAGTTCTCACCGAAAGTTTCGGAGAGATCACGCGCTTTGATACAGCTTGGTCATCACGAATTCGCGGTGACCCAAAGCTTCAGCGCACGTCAGACGGCCGTTGCAAGTTCTCATCATGATCTCGATTAGCCGATCGCCGGCTTCGTCGAGAGACATTTCGCGGCGTAGTATACCGGAGACATCGAGGTCGATATGCTCGCCCATGGTGCGCGCGGTCTTCGGATTGGCGGTGAGCTTAATGACCGGCTCGATGGGATTGCCGATCACATTCCCCTGTCCGGTGGGGAAGAGATGCACAACAAATCCCGCAGCCGCTTGCAGCGTGACGCACTCGGCAGCGGCAGAAGAAGTGTCCATGTAATACAGGCCGGGACCCTTGGCCGGTGATTCCGCGGGCTTCAACACGTCAATGAATTTCGTCTTTCGACCGATTTTCTGTAAGTTGCCAAAGGCTTTTTCTTCGATGGTAGTTAACCCCCCTGCGATATTTCCTTTGGTGGGCTGGGACTCGGAAAGGTCGCTGGTTTTGTGGCGGTCGATCATCTCTTGATAGGCGTTAAACACTAGCATGAATCGTTCTTTTACTTCGGGAGTGGCGGCGCGGCTGGAGCATACGTTCTCCGCTCCGGTCAATTCTGATGTTTCCCCAAAACAGGTAGTCGCACCGAGCGGATCGAGTTTGTCGATTAGATTGCCGACCGTGGGGCAAGAAGCGAGGCCGGAAGTGGTATCACTTTCGCCGCACTTGGTGGAAACGAAAAGTTCCTTGATGGAGCAAGATTCGCGTTGCTTCTCGGACGCCCACTGCAGAAATTCCTGAGCCTTCCGGGAAGCTGCGGCAATGGTGTTTATGTCGCCGTGGCCTTCGATAGCGAAGCCCATCACCGGTTTGCCGGTCTTAGCGATCCCTTCGACTACCCTTCTGGTCCAGCTTGGCTCGATGCCGATCACCACACAAGCGGCTACATTCGCATTGCTGCCTGTGCCAATGAGCGTGCGAAAATGCAGCTCCAGATCCTCACCAAACTGCAAACGTCCGTACGCGTGAGGAAGCGCGAGCGTCCCCTTAATGTTATTGGCGACGGCTTCAGCGCTGGCGTTAGACAAATCGTCGAGCGGGAGGATGACGACATGATTGCGTATGCCCACTCGTCCATTCTCACGGCGATAGCCGAAAAATGAGTGCTGCCCCACGTTACCACCTCTTGGTTTTCAGATTGTGTACGTGAACATGGTGGCCTTGGCCAACATCCGCTACGATGCGGCCTACATCATGGCCATACTTCAGGACTGTGTCGCCAACTTTCATGTCACGCAGGGCGATCTTGTGACCGAGCGGCACGGTATCGAGAGACTTAAAGCGGATGGTCTCGTCCGTTTCCATAATCCAACCGGAGACTTCCTTACCTGGCTGAACGTCCTCGACAACTACGACGCCGACGGTGTCCGCTTTGTCGTGCACGATGAAATCAGTGGCCATGAAACTGTTCCTCCGGAGCTCACGTGTAGCCAATCTAATGTTTGTCGATGATCGGCGTCTTGCTGATCAACAGGCGCATGACTTCGGCGGCGGCTCTGGTAACCTCATTGCGCAGAAGAGTCTCCGCCAACAAGGCATCGCCTTTGGCGATGGCGGCAAGCATCGCTCGCAACCCGCGAATGCTTTCCTTCCATCGTTTTTCAGAACGCCGCGGATGTCCTAAGCCTAGCGCGCGCCAACGCCAGATCCGCACGTGGAGCGTGCCAATCATGGACGAGAGAGTCTCGCTCCCTGCGCCCTGAAACAGCACCTCGTAAAATTGATTCTTGGCTTCAAGAATGGTGGTCGGATCACCATTCTCGTAGGATTGCGCTGTGGCCTTCAAGGCTTGCTCGAGAAGTCTCTTCTGCGCGGGGCTGGCATTTTCAGTGAAGAGTCGCGCGGCCAATCCTTCCAAGACGGCGCGGATGAAATAAAGATCTTTCGCTTCCGCAAGCGTCAATTCACGAACCACCGGGCCTTTGTTTGGAATGTTGGCAACCAGGCCTTCCGATTCCATCTGGCGAAGTGCTTCGCGAATCACGGTACGCGATACGCCCATCATGGCGATCAGTTCGCGTTCAATCAAACGTGTACCTGGCGCGAGGCGTCCCGCAATGATGGATTGGCGCAATTCATCGAGGACCTGACGGCGCAGTGGGGCGGCAGATCTTTCGATAAACGAGAGGGGGGCGCTGGCAGGTAAATGGCTTGACTGCTGCATCATCCCGTAATACGGTACTATCAGATTTGCGAGTTTGCAAGAGATTGTTCCATTTTTCGCAGCAACAAATTTTTGAGAGGGCGGCAATGAGTGACAAGCCGGTAAAAGCAGGAATTGTAGGGTTGGGGCGCTGGGCTAAGGTGCTCACCAAGGCCTCGAAGAAATCAAAGCTGCTCGAGATTGTCGCCGGCTATAGCCGTTCGGAAGAGAAAAGGACAGCTTTTCAACAGGAACTTGGGGTTCCGGCGGCTGCAAGTTTGCAAGCGATACTCGCCGATTCGGAGATTCAAGGCGTCATTCTTACCGTACCCAACCAGCAGCACCTGCCGATGGCGCTGGAAGTAGCGAAGAGCGGGAAGCACGTGTACACCGAGAAACCTATTGCCAGCACGCTGGAAGACGGATTAGAAATCGCAGCACTACAACAAAAGTACGGGATTACCGTGACGGTGGGCCACAGCGCGCGGCTGATGGCTGGGATCCGCAAAATTGGCGAAGCCATTGCGGACGGAGAATTAGGGCGCGTTGCTTTCATTGAAGCTAATTTTTCAAATGAACGCGCGTTGGAGCTAACTCCCAAGACGTGGCGCTGGTACAAAGATAAAACGCCCGGCGGGCCGCTGTCGCAACTGGCCATCCATCAATTCGACGTGATGCAATATCTTGGCGGGGAAGTGATTTCCGCCAGCTCCATCGCGTCGAAATTGTCGCCGGTGGGCGCCGAAGTAGACGATCAGTCGATGACTTTGTTGAAATTCGCGGACGGGAAAATTGGGTATGTGGGCTCGTGCTGGACTTCGCCGGGGATTTTCGCGGTCCGCGTATTCGGGTCCAAGGGATTAATGCATTATGAGATTGATTTTGCCACTTGGGACACGCCTGACAAGTTGCACGAGAACTCCACGCTTTACATTCAGCGAGGTAAGAGCGGATATGGCAGCCGTGAAGAGTTGAGAGTCCCGCCGAGCGATATGTTTCGTACGGAGCTGGAGCTGTTCGCGGAAAGCTGCCGGACCGGCAAGCCTAATGAATTAACCGCGGAAAATGGAAATGCTGCCGTGGCGATCGTGAATGCGGCGCTTCGCTCCATTGAACGCAAGGGCCAAGAGGTGGCGATATCCGAAGCAATGGAATCGGCTGAGAAAGCGAACGCGAATAAGGCGCAACATGTTGCCTAGCCGCTATTTCGTCGAATTGACGCAACCAGAGATTGCCGAACAATTAAAAAAAAATCCGCTGGTGATTTTGCCGGCCGGCAGCGTGGAGCAGCACGGGCCGCATCTTCCTACGGGTACGGATATTTTTGCTGCCAATGTGATAGCTCATGCGGTAGCCGAGCGCATGGATGGATTAGTTTTGCCAGGCGGCCCGCTGGGCGTTACGCCGCTCCACATGCCGTTCGAAGGCACCATCACGTTGACCGCGGACACTTTCATGCGGGTGGTTACCGAAACGGCTGCGTCGACGGCGCAGCATGGCGCGAAATATCTGCTGATTCTGAATTGGCATGAGCTGAATATTCCGCCGCTGGGCGTCGCCGCTGAGACACTGCATCGCGACTTTGGGATGACCGTGTTGACGGTGCAGGCGTGTTTCGTGGCGGAAGAGTTGTTCGGGAAAGAATGCAATGGGCTCACGCACGGCGGCGAAATTGAAACGCTGGCGGTGATGGCGCACCGACCAGAATTGGTGCACCTGGAACGCATCGATTATTCATCCGACCACGCGCACGGGAAGAAGATTGATGGTTTGCGGCGTACCCGCAGTTATCAGCCGGTGCTTACGGATGTGCGTTCCATAGCGCCGACGGGGTGGTATGGCACACCGCAGCACGCCACCATGGAAAAAAGTGTCCGCATGTTGCAAGTTGTGGCCGATTCGATCGCGAAAGATGCCAAGGAAGTTTTTCGACAACTCGACATCATTCAAGGTGGCATTGCTGAATTGAAGAATTCGAAAGGGACGCAGTAATGGCGCGAGTTTTCGGCCAGGGTGTTGGAAAGTCTCTTGGCCTGCCGGGCCGCACGGCGCTGGAGATTGTTTCGGGGCAAAGTGGTGCGTCCGGAATCACGCTTCGCAAGGTGGAGATTCCGGTTCCGTCGTCTGGGGATTCACCGAGAAGCCGCCACGTGCACAACGATGTTGAAGAATGTATTTATGTGCTTGCCGGTGAGGGAATGACCGAAGCGGATAGTGGAAATTACGCTTTGAAGACTGGCGATGCGATTGTGATTCCTCCCGGCGAAAAACATGTCACGCAAAACACGGGAAGTGAACCACTGATTCTTTTGTGTTTTTTTCCGGTTGGCGATATCCGGCAGGGAACCGCGGAATCCGGCGTATCGTCAAAAGACGCCAGCAAGCTATGAGCGTGGACATCCTTTGCCTGCGCCCCAGAATTGATTTTGAGCGTGCCAATGCGTTACCAGCGGCGGAATTGACGGTCGCTTATCACGAGCCAAATGATTCAGAAGTGATTCCGCTGATGAAGCAGGCGCGCGCGCTGGTGATCCCCGCAGTTGGACCGAAGCTTAATCCCGAAATTTTCGCGAACACTACTGTGAAACTGTTGCAGGTGACCGGCGCAGGTTTTGATCGTCTGGACTTGCCTTTGCTGAAAAGCATGGGCATCGCGGCGGCGAATGTTCCCGGTGGTAGCAACAGCGCGATAGCGGAGTACGCAGTAACGATGGCTTCCACCTTGCTGCGGCGATTTTTGTGGGCCGATGCCGAAATTCGAGCCGGCAACTATGAAGCTTTTCGCGGGCGAGCGGTAGCCGACAATCTTTCCGGACTTGACGGAATGTTAGTGGGTGTAATTGGTCTAGGAACGATCGGCCTGGCGGTGGCACAAGCTTTCCATCGAGCAGGCTGCCGGATTTGTTATTACGATCCTGCGCCGCGCGATGCTGTTGCGGCTCGGGCGATGAACGCAGAATCATCATCGCTGGAGGAGCTACTGAAGTTGGCGGATGTGGTCACAATACATGTTCCGCTGTTGCCGGAGACGCGTGGGCTCATCAGTGCTCGCGAGCTCCAAAAAATGAAAGTCGGCTCGATTTTGATTCAGACTTCACGTGGTGGTGTCGTCGATGAAGCGGCTTTGGCGCAAGCGCTGAGTTCCGGACATCTGGGCGGCGCAGCCATTGATGTGTACGAAATGGAACCTCCCTCGCCGGCCAACGTGCTGCTTTCACTTTCCGGAGATGCAGCGCGCCGAGTTTTATTCACTCCGCACATCGCCGGTGTTACGCGACAGGCAGCGGAGTATTTGTTTCGTTTTGCCTGGCGCAACGTTGAGCGCTTCATTCTTAAAAACGAACTACCCCAAAATTGTCTGCAATGAACGTTGACGATCCTGCTGCGACCAACGCGAGGAAAAATAAGGTGAGCAACACAACGTCCCAGGTAATGGGCAGGCCAGGCCGCCGGCCATGGTACGGCATTCTGTACGTACAAGTTCTTATTGCCATCTTCCTCGGCATTTTAATCGGACAATTTTTCCCGCATACCGGCATCGCGCTGAAGCCGCTCGGCGATGTGTTTGTGGCGCTCATCCGCATGATGATCGCTCCGCTGATTTTTTGCGTTGTGGTGCAAGGCATCGCGTCGGTCGGAGATTTAAAAAAGGTTGGGCGCGTCGGTGTGAAAGCGCTGGTGTACTTCGAGGTTGTCTCAACGCTCGCGCTAATCACGGGAATCATGGTCGCGGTTACAGTGCATCCAGGCAGCGGTTTGAATCTTGATCTACGGTTGCTGGATCCCAAAACCATTGCCACCTATGTCGGGCGAGCCAAGGATGCTGGCATCATTCCATTTCTAGTCGGCATCGTGCCAAGAACATTCGTGGACGCTTTTGCCAGCGGCGACGTGTTGCAAGTGTTGCTGGTTTCCATTCTGACGGGCTTTTCGATTTCGCGGCTTGGCGCTCTTGGAGAACGAATTGCGCGGGCCATTGGCGCGATGACCAAAGTGGTGTTCGGCATCATTCGTATCATCGTGAAAGCCGCGCCGTTGGGCGCGCTTGGCGGCATGGCGTTTACGATTGCCAGCTACGGCTTGGGATCATTGTCGAGTCTTGCGAAGTTGATTGGTACGTTCTACCTCACCAGCGTTGTTTTTGTGGTGGTGATTCTGGGGAGTATTGGTGCGCTGACAGGTTTTTCCATTTTTCGCTTCATCGCGTATATCAAGGATGAACTTCTCGTTGTGCTGGGTACGAGTTCGTCAGAAACGGTTTTGCCAGACATGATGCAGAAGCTTGAACGTCTCGGCGCCTCGCCATCCATCGTCGGCCTGGTGTTTCCGGCCGGCTACAGTTTTAACACCGACGGCACAAATATTTATTTAACGCTGGCAGTGATTTTTCTGGCGCAGGCCACCAACACTCATTTGGCGCTCGGGCAGATCGTGGGGATTTTGTTATTCGCTATGATCGCTTCGAAGGGCGCTTCCGGAGTTACCGGGACAGGGTTCGTTACTTTGGCGGCAATTCTTACAGCGGTGCCGTCAATCCCTATCCAGGCGTTGGCAATTTTGGTGGGCATCGACAAATTCATGAGCGAATGTCGCGCGCTGACCAACGTAATCGGCAACGGCGTGGCCACAATCGTAGTGAGCCGGTGGGAGGGCGAACTCGACAAGACCAAATTGCGCGAAACGATGGCGCATCCAGTGGAGAGCCAGGACGCGTCTACGCGGTAAGAGCAACGGTATCCGCTAGGTGTCGCCGCGCCGACTGTTTCGTACAACGCGATTCGAAATCTTATTTAAATAATCGCAAATGGCCACGTTCCAAAAAGCTACTGCGCGGCTTGAGCATTCAGGTTGCGCACCAGCCAGGGAATAATTACCTGCTTAAAAATCACCGGATCGGGCCACACTTTTACCTGGCGTCCCAAGTGCCCGCCTTGCGGATTGATCCACGCTTCTTTGGGTACATCGCCGCTGCTTAAAATCATGTACGCGTCTGAGATGGGCACCTGCGTGTCCAGCGCACCTGCAATAATCAGCATCGGCGAGGTAGGCTTACCGATAAGATTCTGCTTTACGAGCGACATCTTCGGAAAAATCACCGATAAATCTTCGATTGAATTTGCGCCTTCGTAGATGGACATCAGCGCGGGAACGAGCCCAAATAAATATTCGCGGTTCCCCAAAGTTTTATTCACGAGAAAATCTTTTTGGAAGGTGGCGTCCGCGAGGGGCGATTGCGCAACCACTCCTTTCAAACGTGCGTGCTCAATGATGGCGAGTTTGGTGGCCCAATAGGCGCCGAAACTCTGACCGTCGACACCAATCCTGGTTTTGTCCACCTCCGGTCGAGTTTGTAAATAATCGATAACGCGCGAAAACATTCGCTCAGAAGTTTCACTGGCTTTAATTGGAGCTTGTCCGGTACCGGGCGAATCGATGCCGATGAATCCAATTCCAAATGGGAGGACGGCGCCAAAATTTTCGGAGAGATCTTCTTTGCGGCTATCCAGTCCGCTGATGGCGATCACTACCGGAACCGGGCCTTTCACATTTCTTGGCATGCGAAGATAGCCGATGATTTCTGAGCCTTCGAACGGAATGTGAACGACCTCGAGAGGATTCTCCTGCAATTTGGCATGAGCGAGAAAAGCTTCCAGGGCATTGGCGTAAGCTCGTTTTTTCCCGGCGGAAGCCGGCACCGGCCAACGCCCGAAAGAATAAAGGCGCCAGGCGCGTACGTAGAGGGCGTTGGCCTTCGCCGTATCGGAAGGTTCTGCAGCTTTAGCTTGCGCCATGTAGCGATCGGCAACAGCGCTAAATCCCGCAGCCCACTCGTCGTTGTCGGTGCTGTTAATTTTTGCGAACGCCTCGCGCACATCCGCGGGATCAAGGCCAATCAACGGATACATTCCGTTCTCGGCCCGCTTTACAGCCTCTGCCTTGATCTCCTCGAGGGTGCGCTCTTTTTGTTGCGCTTGCGTGGTCACTGTCCCTAACAGACCAATGCAGAACGCTAACGCGGGAAACGCGGCTAGCCGTAGGCATTTGTTTACAACGCTCATATTTTTGGCACCCTCTACCCGATTTTAGATATTCAGCAAGTCCGTCGGACGTTCCTGCAATAACTATTTTCTTGTGTCTATTTTGCGCCGGACGCTTTCTTCAAAGCGGCGTTGTAATACGACGGGTCGTAATATTTCTCCACGCCAGGAGGATGGCCACCCCACTGTCCTTCAATTTCGGCGCGCAATTTCAAAACATTTTTGAAACCTTCGATATCCACCGCCGCATCCTTTTCGAATCCACCGGGGGCTTTTACGCTGGACTCATAGGTGGCCGCGGCAACCTCTGGCGTCATATGAAAGTCGCTGATCCAAAGATCGATGACCTGTTGCTTGTTTGCGGGATCCATCAACCAACGTTGCGCCTCGATGATGGCAGCTAAATAATTTTCGACATTCTCTTTGTTATCTAGCGCCCATTTTCTCTGCGCGAAATATCCCGCCGCCTGATAAGGTCCGATGACGTCCTGGACCTTGGCGAGGCTCACGAACCCTTCCCCCTTGGCGGTGATTAGCGCAGGAGGGCCGAGCATCGAGCCCACATATTCTCTGTGTTCCCGCATGGCAATGAGCCGCTGCGGAGTGCCGCCAATGGGTTTCATACCGTAATCGCGCCCCACTTGTAGACCCTTCCCCAAAAGGATTTTTTTCATTTGAATCGCGTATGCGGTGTTAGGCGCATCCACGATTAGTGTTTTGCCGCGGAGTTCTTCGAGCGATTTAATTTCCGGCTGCACCACCAATTCATTCTGCGAGCCTTCGCCGCCCATGAGGATCACCACATCCTGATGAGCGAGTTCGACCATGGCTACGGCGTTGTCCACCGCCAGATAAGCGAGATCGCCGTTTCCGTTGGCCAGATTGCTGCGCAAAATATCGGAGCTGGGCAGATTCTCGGTTTCGGCGGAGACGCCGTGTTCGGCGAAATAGCCCTGTTTCTCGGCGACGACGAATTGCAACGGCCGTCCTAGCAGCGTCAACAATTTAATTTGTCTCGGCGAGGTGTTTTGCGCCGTTAACGGCATGCCCACCAAAAGGAGTGCCGCGAATACCGCCAAGCTAGTGCGCCTCTCCATGTCCATCAAAAATCCTCCATGCGTCGCGTTCATTAACGCGCCGATTTTGTAAAGTTAGCGCGAAATTGCTGGAGCAGGGTACCGCTACGCCGCGCCTTCGTTCAACTTATTCAGAGACCATTCCGTGACGGGCAGGGGATCGAGGATTGGCTTGCCAAGATTCGGGCAGCTTAGCGCATACAATCCGGTATCGGTAGCTGCCCAAATCACGTTGCGGTCCCATTCAATGAACACATTGTCGACGGTGCGATCGTAGCTGCCGAATTTTTCCAGATCACCGCCTTGTGGCGGAACAAAGTACGCCACTTCTTCTGGGCGATAAAGATCCCCAATGTCGTAACAGCGCAGCCCGGCAATGAAATAGGAATATGCGATAAAATCGTGACGTGGCTTACCGGGTGCCTTCAAGTGCGGCGGATTGTGCGCGCCGAATCGCCCACGCTTAAAACAGAAATCGCGATAGGGCGCATCCGGCGGTGGGACCGGGCGCGGAAGTTGCGCGACCGGAACAGGGCGCTCTTCGTCGCGAATATCGATAACCCAATTCGGAAGAAAAATCTGGTTGCAATCGGAGTTGGTGGTTTCTCCGTTGGTCAGCACAAATCCGCGGTCGAGAACCCCGCAATAAATGGTGTGGAAGGCGATTCCCATCCCGGAGTATTGCGCGGGCGGTTCGAATCGACCCACTTCCCGCTGTTTTTTGGGATCGCTCAAATCAAGAATGATGAAACCGTTGCAGCCGAAAGCACCGTATCCCCGAGTTCCGCCGTCTTCCAATTTTTTGGGGACGTAGACCGGACCGTGCAGGCCCGCGAAGGGAGTCTGGTCCTTGGCCACTTTGGGCGGCACCAGTTTCGACCAAATCCATTTGTTGTACTCCGCCTCTTCGCCTTTGCGAGATCCAGGCACCCACCAAATAGAGACCTCGGAGACATTACTGGGGTCGGTGGCGTCCACGATCATGTTGCCGTTGACGAGTTGGCGAAAATAGCCCGGCTGATGGATGAAACTCTCGTCGGGCGCGGTGTCCAAGTACGCGTATTTGCCGCCATCATAATAATTGCGATGGGTGCCTTGGCCGGTTGCGCCGGTACTGAATTCTGACAGCTTTACGATTTTTGAAGGGTCAGTAGCATCATAAAACCGCACGCCGCGTAAGCCTTTAAAATTCTTACGCTTGTCGTCGAGGTGGGGGTCGTCGTATTTGCCGTTGGGGGCTTCGGGCGTGGAGTCTGTAATGGGCGTCTGCGAGCCAGTCATCAAAATCCACTTTTTCAAATCTTTATTGAATGCGACCTGCACTTGGCCACCCTGAAAGCCGCCTTTATTGTACATTAATGGCTTTCGGACATCGCTTAGGTCGATGACATCACCTTGCTGGAACATGTAGCGCCGGTTCCCGATGGACATCATCTGCATCTTGCCCTGGCGCGATTGCCCGGGCAGGAAGTGAGCTAGGATCTCCATATTGTGGAGATACATTCTACGGTCAAGATAAGAAAGGCTTTGCGGCGTAGGATGGCCATGGTGATCGGCCCAGGCAGCCACATTCGAACCAGCAAGTAGCAAGGATGTTCCTGCAGCACCGAGAAGGAATTCTCGACGGGTTTGGTGACCGCTTTCTACTACGGGTCCTTTACATGACGTGCTTGGACCGCTTTCCGCTACTTGCGGGGAATTCTTCATTCACTGCTCCTGGACTGGCCAATAGGTCTGACCGCTGTACCACTTTTTCGGGGCATGGGTCAAGAACTTTAATCGTTTGTATGAAAGTCTTAGTTCGTTCTTTTTCTATGGGGCCTGTTGGGGTATAGTGGTCAGACCTTGTGCGTCGAGGTACAAGTGTCCCCAGTAACAACAGTCGATGTCAACATTTTGTCAACGCAAATGCGCAACTCAGCGGAAGCTTGCGCCTGCGCGACTTTAAGTTGGCATTCAAGCTTGAACATTGACGCTGGCGCTTGGTGCGTGTCGTTGTATCGGCGCCTGGCCTTTGGCTGGTAGGATCTTAATACCAAGGTCCGCACACTGGAGACTTCGTTGGAGATCCGGCATGTATAAAATCGTTCAAACTTCCCGCCTTTATGAACAAATCGTCCAGCAAATTGAAGCGTCCATCAACAGCGGTCAACTTAAGTTAGGTGACCAGCTGCCCGCCGAACGAGAATTGGCCCATCAGTTTGGGGTAAGCCGCACGGCAGTCCGCGAGGCGGTTAAAACGTTGCGTGAAAAGGGCTTGGTGGAAGCTCACCCCGGCCGCGGCACTTTTATCACGAACGGTAGCTCGCACTCCATCTGGCAGTCGCTAGACCGCATGATCCGTGACGGCCAGCCTGAAGCCATGGTGCACCTAGTGGAAGTGCGTGAAATTCTGGAGCCGGAAATCGCCTCGCTGGCCGCCGCCCGTGCGGAAAAAGATGACATAGCAGCCATGCGTGAAGCCGTCGAAGCCATGGACAACAGCAAGACTGAACCAGAAGCTTTCATCGAAGCCGATCTTGATTTTCATCTGGCACTTGCCGAAGCCGCTTCCAATCCCCTCATTCTGTCGCTGATTGACTCGATCGTAGGGGTGTTGCGCGAGCAGCGCATGGGCATATTCGCCGTAGAAGGCGGCCCTGAGCGCGGCCAGTATCACCACAAGAAAATCCTGGAAGCCGTGGAGCATCGCGATTCAAACGGTTCACGCGACTCCATGCGCGCGCATCTTCGGCAAGTGCGCGAAGATTCAGGTCGTTCACCACGCGGGGGTTCGAACTTCACCAAACTAAATTTGTGAGCAAGCGTTTGTAATCAGGAGATCGGAAACTGATGGCAAATCTGGGATTTGTCGGGTTAGGCGTGATGGGCAACGAGTTGGTGAACCGCCTACTAAACAAAGGTCATTCCGTGGTTGGCTACAATCGCACGCGCTCGAAGGCCGAGTGGCTGATTAAAAAGGGCATGAAGTGGGGCGATTCTCCACGCGCC
>Ga0210384_10002026_pt1 | contig 25615 bp, 24 predicted proteins | sample IncBWH2MmetaG_FD_160574 | JGI IMG/M metagenome (GOLD analysis project Ga0210384, IMG submission 160574) | Forest soil microbial communities from Barre Woods Harvard Forest LTER site, Petersham, Massachusetts, United States - Inc-BW-H-2-M | ecosystem: Environmental > Terrestrial > Soil >...
AAAAAGAGCCATTCACTATCAAAAGAGCACATCATGTGGAAAACCGTGCCAGACAAGGGATTCGGCGGGATGCGCATCTTTGGGAGAGGGTGCATGGAGGCTATCGAATGGTTAGGTAGATCGGTGCGGTGCGGACGGCAACACTTACATCTATCAAACCGGGTAACCGCGGAATCGATAGATGGCGACTTAGAGGGCACCCAGTTCCTTGGCTTGCAATTGGCTGTCCATGTGTCTAAGCCGCATTTGCATGGGACTCATGCCATGAACGCGCTTGAAGTCGCGGTAAAAATTGCTGACCTCGGAGTAGCCGCAATCGGATGCGACGGCCTTAATGGGCGGCGCAACATTTTGGAGCAACTGAGCAGCTCGCGCCATTCGTACAGTGAGTAAGTGCTGGCGCAGCGTTTTGCCAACGTCTCTGTTGAACAGCCGGAGAAGCCGGGCTTCTCCGATGCCCAGCAATCCGCTGATCTCCTTCGAAGTTACTCGAAGGGTGCCTCCGCTTTCGTTGATGATTCTCAGGAGAATGCGGATACGCGGGTCCATCAATGCTTCTTCGCTGTGGCTCTGTCCATCGCCTGATGCTGCTTGTGCGAACGGAAGTGATCGCATATTCCTCCGCTTAAAGCGTATCGGCTGCCGATGGGGGTCGGCCTTGATTCAACGAATATCGTTCAACGAATCTCGTTAACGGAGACTCGCTACGGCGGCAGAGCGCCAACGATCTGCCGCGCGTCGTTCAGACTGCAAATCCGGACGATCAAAAACAGCGTGCTCACAGTTCCAGCCTGTCGCAGATGCGTGCATACGCATCGACGCCGTTAGAGTTCAGCCTGCGAACTACCAATGCTGTTATTGGTCCGAACTCAAAAAACTGAGGGCCCACTCGAGGGAAGAAGGAAATGTGATCGCTGACTAAGGAGGAAGTTGAGTCGCACAGCCACAACAACTATTGCGGGGATTGTCTTACGATGCCTGCCGCGTGTCAAGCCAAAAGACGAAGAAATGGCAGGCTGGGCGGGGGTTTTGGGCGATCTCGGCTTCAAGATGCACAGAATTCAGTGCAAGCGAGCTTGTCCGAGGCATCGGTTCCGGCCTGTCGATCGGCCATTGGTTTCGTATATGCTATCGGGGGCCGAAACCGGCCGGCGGGCAGGGATGCAAGGATAGGCCCCCGATATCTGAATCAGAATCTCGATTTCCTGGACTGACTCATCATGGACTACTTATTGAAAACAGAGCGGTCCGTTTATTCGTTTGCCGATTTACAGCGGGACAAGTCCACGATCTGGGATGGCGTGACTAACCCGGTGGCGGTGAGGAACCTGCGTGGCATGAAGGCGGGTGAGCGATTGGTCATCTACCACACGGGCGACGAAAAGAGCGCGGTGGGAACGGCGTCGGTGGTGTCGGTGGATACGAGCGATCCGAAAGTGCCGGTGGTGAAAATCAAAGTCGAAAAGACGATTGCGTCGCCAAAGACGCTGGCGGAGATCAAGCAACAGAAGCTGTTTGCCGATTCGGCGTTGGTGCGGCAGGGAAGGCTGTCGGTGGTGCCGCTGACGGCGGCGCAGTACAAGTGGCTGACGGGGGAGTGAACTCGAGTTGGGAGTACCGCGTGGCGAGTTGCGAGTACCGCGTAGCGAGTCCTTGGTGCGCAACGCGGAGCTTGGGAAATCCCGCCGGAAAAAATCTTAAACGCAGAGAGCGCGGAGGCCGCCGAGGGCGCGCAGAAAAGATCTTAACCGCAAAAAGCGCAAAGACAAGCCGCAAAGGTCGCAAAGAAAGGCGAGAACCGAGTGCCAAGCTGCGAGACCTTGCTGTTTGGGTTAGGACTTATTCTCGGTGGAGCCAAGTACCTTCCTGTCGCTCCTCCTGTCGCAAAATTCTTCAGTGTCGCAGGGTTGTTCCTGATCGTGCTCGCCGCATTCGTTTGGAGACGTGGTTCTCATTTATGCGTGCACAGACGCACCTCAGGGAGAGGGTCGCGTCGGTCGAGGCCGTGCCTCGTTGAACGGAATCGAAGCACCCTTATCTAATCGATCGGAAAGAGGCGTCGCGCATACTAGGCGACGGCCAGCAATGGTCCGCTATACAGATTTACTCCCGGTAAAGGATATTTGCAGCGGATGATAAGCACGTCGTCCGAATACGAGTAGACGATCTTGCCAAACTTGGTTTTGTCGGGATTGGCTTCCATGACCGCCTGATACTCTTTCTTGCGCCTGAGTGCCTGGTGGTACGTTCGGATAATGCGCTCTTCATCTGTGTTCGCGGCAGCATCCGGCGTGGCCTTGTAGCGAGCCTCCAGTGCCATCCAAAGCTGTGCGGATTCTTCGCTGGCTCCGCCGGCTCTCGTCGTCATTCTGGTTTTGAGATCTTTGATGCTGTCGAAAACACCTTCCTCCTCGCGTGCCCGCAGGAAGTCCTCCTGATCGGCATGGGTGTTCACCGACTCCTCTGATTCGACCATAGAATGGCCGGTGGAAGGATCCATTTGAACCGCGCCGGTCCGCGCGGTCATGCGGATTTTGCGGGCTACGCAGAGTTTGCTGAAGAACTTGTAAGCGAAAGATGACTTAAGTTGGTCGGTGGGAAGGTCGCCCTGCTGGTTAAGACGAAACTGCTCGGTGCGCGCACCATAACACATGATCAATGCCAGATTGTACGGTTCGAAACGTTCGGGCATGAGGAGGATCATGAAATTCGCAAGCTGCTGCCAGGTGGTCAGGTTTTTCATCGCGCCTCCCAAAGTGAGGGAGGCGAATCCACTTTCGGTGTCGTTATGTTTGCCGTGAATGCAGAGAAAGATTTTGTTGGCATGGCGGCAAGACTGCTGGACCCGAGTGAGTTGGGCGGCGCTCATGGCGGCGTTCCCGGCAAAGCCAGCGAGCAGATCGAACAGTTCGAACTTTTCCACCAGGTTGCCCTGGCCGCAGAACACCTTCTTTAAACCCGTGCGCGAAGGGAACTTTTGTTTGAGCGTGTCTACCGTCTTTTGAACGGGCGTGCCCCCGTCTTTATCGGCAAGGTCGAGAACCACAATATTGGCCATAGCTGTTCTCCAAAGAGTATTGGGCTGAGTGCAGCGGCAAAAAGGGGGAGGCGACGACCGATGACGGCAGAGAGCTTACACAACGAACGTCTCGATGACAAGAGCGACACTCGGGAGAAAGGCAACTGGGACTGACAACTGAAGAAGCATCGCTGTTCGAGGATTCTGGCAGCGCATCGCAGCTGACTGCTGGTCCGGGCCCACCGTTTCCAGCGCTCGCCGGCGACGCGCGCGACAGGGTTCATTTCCAGCGAGTAGCCGGTGATTTCATGAGCCGGGCAGTGGTCTGCGATCTCGTGCGGCGCTGTAAACTGTGTTGGGGTCGAAGTGCATCTCGCATGAATTCAAATAGAGTCATAAGCGCATTCACGACTCCGCTTTTGCTGTGCCTGCTGGCGTGCGCTCCGTATGGCGCGATGGGTCCTGGTGGTCCAGATGAAGTGCTTTTCGAGCGGGGCTCTGCCGCCGAACAACAGAACCGCTGCGACGTCGCCAGGCTGACGTTCCAAACCTTGATCAATACTTATCCAGATTCGGCGTATGCCGACCGCGCAAGAGACGCTGTGCTGGATCCGCGAAGAGCGTGCAAGGATTGGACGGCGTTTCCGCGATGCTCGGATTACGCATGCGACTAGAAATCGGGCAGGTGGAGGCAATCTTCCGCTATCCGGTGAAGTCCATGGGCGGCGAACGACTCGAGACGGCGAACCTGGGCTGGCACGGCCTCGACGGCGACAGACGCCTGGCGCTCCGGCGGATCGGCGACCGCGGCGGGTTCCCGTGGCTGACAGCGAGCAAGCTTCCCGAGTTGATCTTGTTCACTCCGCAGCCCCGCGAAGGCAGCGATCAAGGCGATCTTCCTACGCATGTTCGGACGCCGGATGGCAAAGAGATGCCTGTCTTCGGGGAGGAGTTAGCCGGGGAGATCGGGGGCCGCTACGGTTGTCCGGTTGAGATGATGCAGTTGAGACACGGGATCTTCGACGAGGCGAGCATCTCGGTGATCGCCTCCGATACGGTGGGCGAGATCGGACGACTCGCAGGGCGGACTTTGGACGTGAGGCGATTTCGTCCGAATGTTGTGGTGAGTTTACTGCGACCGGTGTCTTTTCAGGAGGACGAGTGGGTGGGCGGCGTGCTGTCATTCGGCGAGGGAGACGAGGCGCCGGCGATCACTGTCACCATGCGCGATCTACGCTGCTCGATGGTGAACCTTGATCCCGACTCGGCACGTCCGGCGCCCGAGGTGATGAAGGCGATCGTTGGCGCGAACCAGAACAACGCAGGAATTTACGGCACGGTCACTCGTACGGGGCGACTGGCGGTCGGACAGACGATATTCTTTCACGCGGCGGGCGAGAAAATGGAAGGGTGATCCTGGCAACGCGAACGACCGGCGAAGATCGATTACCACAGAGATCACAGAAGAAACGCGAGAAAAACCGCAGAGGGCGTTACACAGCCGTTGCATGGCGCGGAGTTCAGTGACGGCCAGATCCGAGCCGCCGACGCGTGCCCTCTGCTTTCGTGCCTTCGCAAGCATAGCTGGCCTCCGCAGGCTAGAGTAACTCCACGGCGTCCGGGGGTGTGAACAAAAATCCGGGTAGCGGCAGGAATAGGCAATAAATCGGAAGGATCGGGATACCGATCAGGCGAGAGGTTTCTGTAACTTGAAACGAGCGGATGGGCGAGCCGCCGAGGAGCCGAACATGAAGAAATGGATATCGCTCTCCATGATGAGTTTGCTGTTCGGTGCGTCGACAATGGCTGGGTCCGCCGGACAAGATCGCGTGGATACGGCGAGCATTCGTGAGCGTTTCGTGGGAGCGTGGCGCCTGGTCTTCCTGGAAGAGCCGGGCGCGGACGGAAAAGTACAGAAGGCTGACTGTACCGGGTTGTTGGTTTACACGCGCGACGGCCACATGTCGGTGCAGGTGATGTACCGGAGTCCGCAGTCGAGCAGCAGCGGGTCGGCGGTGCAATACGCGCAGGGCGGGTACGAGGCTTCCTACGGCAGATATGAGATCGATGACGCGCGTACGTTCACTTTTCACGTAGAGGGAGCGCTGGTTCGCACGCTTGTCGGGAAGGATCTGAAACGCGTTTACGAGCTATCGGGCAATCAGTTGATCGTGAAGTCGCCAGACCCGAATGAACCCTGGAGAGTTATGTGGGAGCGCGAGTAACGTTTCTGTTAGAGCTATACAAATGAGTGACTAACAAGAAGCATCAGAAAGAGAAGGAGAAGCAACGATGCAAAAGCGCAAGCTTGGAAAAAGCAATCTGGAAGTCTCGGCGATCGGACTGGGCTGCATGGGGCTCAGTTTTGGCTTTGGGCCTCCCGTGGAAAAACAGCAGGGTATCGCGCTGATCCGCGCAGCCGTGGAGCGAGGCGTGACGTTTTTCGATACCGCCGAAGTGTACGGCGCGTACACCAATGAAGAACTTGTGGGGGAAGCGCTCGCGCCATTTCGCGGTCAGGTGGCGATCGCGACCAAGTTCGGCTTCAAGATCGACGCGAACGGGAAACAGACAGGGCTGGACAGCCGGCCGGAGCACATCAAGGAGGTTGCCAATGCGTCGCTCAAGCGGCTGAAGACGGATGTGATCGATCTGTTTTATCAGCATCGTGTCGATCCGAATGTTCCGATCGAGGATGTCGCCGGGGCAGTGAAGGACCTCATCCAGCAAGGCAAAGTGAAGCATTTCGGGCTTTCGGAGGCGGGCGTGCAGGTGATCCGACGCGCACATGCGGAGCAGCCGGTTACGGCCCTGCAGAGCGAATACTCGCTGTGGTGGAGAGAGCCGGAAGAGGCGATCCTGCCGACGCTCGAAAAACTCGGCATCGGATTTGTTCCGTTCAGCCCACTGGGCAAGGGTTTCCTTACCGGAGCGATTAAAGAGGACACGCAGTTCGATGCCACGGATTTCCGCAACATAGTTCCACGCTTCGCGCCGGAGAACCGGAAAGCGAACCAAGCGTTCGTAGACGTACTGGCCGATTTCGCGAAACAGAAGAAAGCAACTCCGGCACAGATCGCGATCGCGTGGATTCTGGCGCAGAAACCGTGGATGGTTCCGATCCCGGGCACGACGAAGCTGCATCGCCTGGAAGAGAACATCGGTGCTGCGAATGTGACCCTCACGGCCGGCGATCTCCGCCAGATTGAAGAGGCTGCTTCGGGGATCGATGCGCAGGGGGCCCGTTATCCCGAGAGCCTGCAGCGCATGGTGAACCGCTGAGGCGCGGCCACGGTCGCGGCGAAATTTGGCGGCGTGGTTTCGGGCAAGTTCGAGGTTAGTGTGCGAGAATCTCGGCACGGGGCCTTGCGAGGGGCGAGGAGTGCATATGCCAGCGCGAGATGAATCTCTGAAGGACCGCCTTTCCCGATATAACGAAATCAAAATCACTGTGACCGGCAGGAAGTCGGGACGCAGCATTTCCGTTCCAGTCTGGTTCGTTGCGGAGAAAGACGACGTTTATCTGCTGCCGGTGCAAGGGTCGGACACGCAGTGGTACAAGAACGTGGTGAAGAAGCCGTCGATGCGGATCGATGCCCGCGGAGCGGAGGCGGAATCGAAGGCGGTGGCGATCACTGACGCGAAGAAAGTTTCGGACGTCGTCGGGAAATTTCGCGAGAAGTACGGCGCGAGTGACGTGAAAAAATACTACTCGAAGTTTGACGTGGCGGTGAGGCTTCCGATGCGGTAAGTCTTGCCCGGCGCGAGTCACGATTCCGGGTTGCCTCGCCGATATTCACGCGATGGCCGTCGCGATGTGCGCTTCGATGATCCCAGGTTAGCGTCCAAAGAACGGACGCGAACCTGGGGCACCTGCGCGTATAACGTTGTGTGAGTTCGATGAGAGGTTCGAGGGCAAGATGCCCTCGGGACAGCCGGCAGGATGCCGGCGCTACGTATCCACGGGCGAGGACGCCCGTCACTCCTCCCCCGTTGACGAATCGGATGCGAATGAAGGACGTGGATTAGCGGACGGTCCAAGGTAGTGTTTCGGGCCAGTGGGTCATGGCCTCGCGGGCCCAGGCGGTGGTTTTGTCCGTGTGGCAGAGCGTGCACGGGTTGGGGATCTTGTATTGATCGGTCATCGCGGGAGTGATCACGCGAAATGTGTGGGCGTGGACCATGGCTCCGGGCACGCCTTCGGTCTGGATCTGCGGCATGTGGCAGGCGACACACTGGCTGCCGGTACTGCCGTCTTTGTGATGAGTGTGGGCGGCGAGATTGGGTGTGTGCGGTCCGTTGGGCGACGAGGGGCCGTGACAGTCGAGGCAGATCTGGTCGGCGGGCTTGCGTAGCTGGGCGTAGTTGGACGTGCCGTGGACGTCGTGACAATCGGCGCAGGTGATGCCGCGGTGGTACATCACGCTTTGCGCGAAGTCATTCCCCTGCATTCGGTTCTTGTGCGCGGTGCAATCGGGAAAGTAATAGAAGCTGGTCTCTCCTAAAGTGCAGTTCTCAAGTTTCCAGAAATCTTGAAGACGCAAGTCGACGCGATAGCCGACCGGCCAGTCGTAGTACCGCCCCTCGATTGGGCTGGTGACGGGCTGTCCTTGGGAGTGGCATTGAATGCAGGTGTCGGTGGAGGCGATGGCGTCGAGGCGCGAAGGGTTGACGATGTTCTCGGGAAGTGGGTGCGCGGCGTGTTCACTGCCCGGACCGTGGCAGCGCTCGCAGCCGACGTTCCACTCGGCGACTTGATGGGTGCGGATGTTGTAGTCGACGGAGTGGCAGCCATCACAGAGAGGGCCGGTGGGACGCTGGCGGTTGTCGTCGGGGTAGAAGGCCGTCCACCAATCGCCTTTTTGCGCAGGGACGTGGTAGGGAAGCCACTTGTGTTGGGCGAAGTTCCACTGCACGCCGAGGGGGGCGTAGTCGTCACCTTGCTTGACGAAGTAACGCTGTTTCCACAGGCTGCCGTAGACGAAGGCGACGTCGGTGGCGGCAAAGGGTGAAACGGGATTGTGGGAAGGATCGGCGGTGATCGCGTCAGGGTGCTCGCGAGGATCGCGGACGACGTTCGCCATCGGCGTCTTCTTCCAGCGCTCATAGATTTCGGCGTGGCACTTGGCGCAGGCTGCGGAACCGATGTAGTGGGCGGAGGCGAGGGCCGAGGCCCGGCGGGAATGTTCGGCAGGGTTGAGTGGGCGAAAGGTGCGGAGGAAAGTGACGATGGACCAGGAGTCGTCGTCGGAGGCGGCGTGGTGCGCGACCCCGGCGGGCATGCCGGTGAGTTGGACACCGTTTTCGATGATGTAGTGAAGATCGCCGTCGGTGAGGTTCTGGGTGGGGGAGTCGCGGAGGTCGGGAACGCGGGGGTAGAGATTCGTGCCGACGGGCGTGCGCCCGCTGCCGTCGGTGCCATGACAGACGGAGCAGCGGGTGAGGAAGGTGTCGCGTCCTTGCTGGAAGGCAGCGGCGGAACTGGCTAGAGGATTCTGCGCCTGGCTCTCGCGGCGCGGAATGGAGGCGTTGCGGATGGCGCGTGCGATGCGTGCTTCCCAGCGGGGTGGAGCGGCGGAGGCGCGGAAGCCGTGGTGGATGAGGAGCCCGAGCGCGAAAACGGCGGCGACGGCGATCAGAATCAGGGTGAGGAGCACGGCTTTGAAGGGTCGCATGCGTTGGCTCGGAGCTTGGTTTGTCGTTTCGGGATGATATCGCAGGAAGAGTGAAGGGAAGCTGAAAGGGACGTTCGGGACAGCGAGAAAAGCTTTTAACCGCAAAGGACGCAAAGAAAAGCCGCAAAGGGCGCAAAGAAAGATGAGTTGCGAGTATCGAGTGGCGAGTTGCGAGATGAAGCCCTGCGGAGCTTCGCTCCGCTGGACAGCCGAGGGCGCCTCCACCCCAACACGCCAAAACCGGGCGCGTTGGGGACCCCGGCGGCTGTCCCCACGTGGTTCGTGGCGGGCTCATGCGGTGCGGTTCACAAGGGTTTGATCATTTCGCACAGGAGTGTGCGCGCCACACAGGTTAATGTTTGCGGGCGAGATCGCGGATCTGGTTGAGATAGCCGACGTAGATCGGGATGGGGATGTCAGGGGAGTCGCCGTCGTTGAGGAAATGTTCGAGGCGGATTTCGATGGGAATGGAGCTGATGACTTCGCGCAAGCGCGGCATCTCGAGATATTTCACGCGCCAGATTTCAAGCATGAGGGAGCGGAAGTCTTCGCTGATAAAAGGCATTGTGCGATCGCCAAGATAGATGGCGTCGAAGTGGGCGTGGGCGAGGGCGGCGCGAAGCGGGTCGTCGGGAAGAGAGAAGTTGTAGACGAGGTGCAAGACATCGGCGAGGTCTCCCCAGATAACTTTTTCTTCAAAGGCGGTGAAGCGGAAAAGTGTGGTGGTTCGCTGCTGCGCAGCGCGGGTGTGCTCGGTGGGTTGAAGGCCGTGCGTCGTGAGTTGATCGCGGAACCAGCGGAGGCGGTCGGGCTTCAGATTGAAGCGCAGGAACTCGATAGCGTAGGCGTTGGGGAGATAAAGATTGGGATCGGCGTCGAGGCGCGCGAGCCAGGCGGTCCAATTTTGTTGGTCGAAGTTGGCGAGGAGCGTGTTGAGGTCGGCGACGGTAATGTCGGGGTGATATTTGACGGCTTGCCAGAAGTGCTCGGTGGAGTCATAGGTGGCGCCGTAGACCGGGATGCCTTCGATGATCGGGTACCAGTTGGAGAGCACGCGCGCGGGGATGGAGGGCGCGGCGCTCCAGCAATTGATGGCGTGTTTCCATTTCTTCTGGACGGCGACGAAGGCGTCGGCGTATCCGGGCGGAGTGGGCTCGGTGACTTGCGCGAGGGCTCGGCGGAGTTCGTCCTCGGTGTGGGTGAAGAGAGTTTCGAAGGGGCCCTCGTCGGTCATGGAGACGACGCGGCTCTCGATGCCGCGGCGCAGGAGTTCGCGGGCGACTTGCTGGCGCTTGGCGTTATCGAAGGCGGGGTTGCCGGGCCAGCGACGGGCTTGCGAGTCGATATAAGGGAACAGTTCGGAGAGCGATCCGAATTCGATGAATCCGTGAAGGGCGAAGGTGACGGGATGACCGTCCTTGGTGATGACGGTGGAGGGCGTGACGAGAGCTTGCAGGGAGATCGGCTGGGCGTGAAGGGTGGCAGGGAGAAACGTGAGTAAGAGTGTGGAATGAAGGAGTCGCGCGAGCGATTTCATGGTTGGGGATGATGCCATTGATGGAGGGAAGGTTCAAATGGATCGGAGGATCGGGTGATCGGATCATCGGGAAACAAAAGCTCTTAACCGCAAAGGACGCAAAGAAGAGCCGCAAAGGACGCAAAGAAAATCGTGAGAACAGATAAACACAGAGGACACGGAGGAGGAACCGAAGATCGGCAGATCGGGTGATCGGGACATCGGATGATCTGGAAGACGAAAAGTCTTTAACCGTAGAAAGCGCGGGGAACAGCAGCAGGGAGGGCGGAGAACAAGCTCTTAACCGCAAAGGACGCCAAGAAAAGCCGCAAAGGTCGCCAAGAAAAGGCTAGTGAAGGATTTAACTTTTCATAACGGTTTTGATCAGAGCTTCGGTGCCGTTCCAGGTGATCTGGACGCCAATACATAAAAGGACAAAGGCGATGACGCGCAGGATGCCGTGCGCGGTTTGCGGGCGGACGCGGGCGGTGAGCTTGGGGGCGTAGGCGTAGCAGAGATAGACGCTGACGCTGAGGGCGACGATGGCGAGCAGAACGCCGAGGTGCCCGCTGATGTCGTTGGCGATGCCGTGGACGGAAGCATGCGCGCTGAGGGTGAGCGTGATGACGATGCACCCGGGGCCAGCCGTAATGGGGAAGGTGAGCGGGTAGAAGATTTTCTGTTCAAGAGCGCCGTAGGCGTCTTGCGTGACTTCGTTCTGGGCGCGGTTGGCAGAGGTGTCTTGTTGATTGAGGAGCGCCCAACCCATGGTGGCGAGAACGAGGCCTCCGGCGACCTGCACGACGGGCAGGGAGATACCGAAGAAGGCCAGGATGGCAGTGCCCACGAGTTCGACGATGCATAAGAAGATGGTGGTGCTGATGGCGATCTTGAGAGCGAGCTTCTTGAAGACAGAAGCGGGGGCGTCGCCGACGAGGCCGAGGAAGACCAGTGCTGAGCCGATGGGATTGATAACGGGGAGCAGGGCGCTGAAGGCGAGGCCGAAAAACTTGGCGAGCGTGGTGAAGGTCGGCATGGAGGAGGAAGGATAGCGTGTGGGGCGGGCGTTGGCAAAAGCGAGGAGCGATCGTGAAGGGATCCGAAAAGCTCTTAACCGCAAAGATGCAAAGGACGCGAAGAACAGATGACCACAGAGGGCACGGAGGAGCACGGAGGAATCGAAGATCGGCAGATCGAGTGATCGGGTCATCAGATCATCGCAAAAACAGAAAAGCTTTTAACCGCAAAGATCGCAAAGAAAGACCGCAAAGGACGCGAAGAAAAGCGATTGCGAGTCGCAGTACCGAGTTACGAGCAGAGCAACTCTAACGCAGAAGAAGAGAAGAAAATTCGCCGAGAGCACGGAGAAAAGCTTTTAACCAAAAAGGACGCAAAGAAGAGCCGCAAAGGAGGCGAAGAACAGATAACCACAGAGGGCACGGAGGAGCACGGAGGGTTGGGTGAGGCATCATCGAAACATCGGCCATCGCGTGATCAGGACAAGGAAAAAGGAGCGGATTAATAGTCCCAGGTTAGCGTCCAAAGAACGGACGCGAACCTGGGGCACCCTGTGCGTCACAAAAATCAGGCGGCCCGGGCAGAGGCTTCTTTCAGACGGGCGATGTCGATTTTGTCCATCTGGAGCATCGCTTTCATGACGCTCTGCGATTTGCGCGGGTCTTTGTCGCCGAGCAATTCTCCGAGAGCCTTCGGGATGATCTGCCAGGAGAGGCCGAACTTGTCTTTCAGCCATCCACACTGAGATTTCCGGCCTCCGGCGGAGAGCTTGTCCCAGAGTTCGTCGACTTCCTGCTGAGTGTCGACGCTGACGAACAGCGAGATGGCTTCGGTGAATTTGAAGTGCGGGCCTCCGTTCAGGGCCATGAATGGCTGGCCTTCGAGTTCGAAGGTGGCCGACATCACTGAGCCTTTCGGGCCGGGACCGGCATCGCCGTAGCGGGTGACGTTGCCAATTTTTGAGTTCTTGAAGATCGAGGTATAGAAGTGGATGGCTTCCTCGGCGTTGTTGTCGAACCACAGGAATGGCGTGATTTTCGGCATACGATTTCCTTTCTTTGCCAGGAATGCTCGGCGATGTGGCGTCGATTGGGTTAAGGGAAACTCTGACTAAGGCACCTCAGCGGCTAAAGCCGCATTCAATGTGTTTATTCTACGGACGGCCTGAAGGCCGTCCCTTTCAAAACAGTTCTTTCAGCGATTCGTTAGGCACTGCGTTGCGATTTTTCGTTCGCAAGCGACGTGAGCAGATCAGCCAGATGGCTGTAGCTCATGCCCAAGCCCTGCTCCATCGGGCTCTTGAGGACGGTGTCGCGAGCTTCGCGCGATTCGTAGACGATGGTTTGGGTGAGGATCGTTTTGCCGCCCTGTTCGGTCAAGACCACGGTGCCGGCGGCTTCTCCGGGATACCAGGCCTGATCGAATTTTTCAGTCCCGACGATGCGGTCGGGAGGCGTGATCTCGCGAAAGACGCCGCGCATGCCCATTTCCTCACCGCCAGGGCCGTGCCAGAGATAGCGCAGGGAGCCGCCGACGCGGAGGTCGATCTCGCAAACAGCGAGCGTCCATCCGGGAGGGCCCGTGAGCCAACGCTTGAGCAACTCGGGCTTGGTGAAGGCGTCGAAGACAAGGCGACGGGGAGCGTCGAAAACGCGGGTCATGACGATCTCGCGGTCGCCACGTGCTTCAACTTTCAGGGTCGGGCTGCTCATCGGTGATCTCCTGTACGTTTGGAATGTCGGTGTTTGCCACGCGATGCGCGCGGTTTCGTCTGCAATTCGTGGAGCAGGGCATCGAGGCGGCGGAAGTTGCCCTCCCAGAACTTTCGGTAACGTTCGAGCCAGGCGCTGGCTTCGGCGAGCGGTCGAGCCTCCAGGCGGCGCGGGCGGCGCTGGGCATCGCGGCCGCGGGAGATAAGCCCGGCGCGCTCGAGAACCTTGAGATGCTTGGAAATGGCGGGCTGGCTCATGGAAAAAGGCTCCGCCAATTCGTTGACGGTGGCTTGGCCGCTAGCGAGGCGGGCGAGGATGGCACGTCGCGTGGGATCGGCCAGGGCGGCGAAAGTGGTGTCGAGATGTTTATAACCACGCGGTTGCATAACTGATAAGTTATATGGTGCGGAAGCGACATGTCAAGAACTTTTTCGAGAGTTCGGATGTTGAAAAAGCTTTTACCGCAGGTTGCATGAAGAGCCGTGGAGACTCGGAAGAAGGCTTTTAACCGCAAAGAAAAGCCGCGAAGGACGCAAAGAAAAGCGAGTTGCGAGTGCCGCGTACCGAGTTACGAGTCCTCGGGCGCCGGTAAGAGAAAAAAGCTTTTAACGCCGCGGGTGGTGCGAGCAGACAGGGGGCCCTTCGACTACGTTCGGCTAACGCCTTAGTTCGCTCAGGATGACAAGGAAAAAGTTCTGAATTGCGAGTCTGGGGTCGAGTGATTCCGGGCGTAAAAAGCAGAAGCCGCGGACCGGACCCTGGGCGCCGGCACGAGTTAGTGCATTAAGAGTTCGTAGGCTTCTTCTTCCTCTTCTTCTTTTAACTTCTCTTGTTCCGTTTCCGTGTGCGCGGAGGCAGGTTCGGGGTGGGCCGTGGGTTCGGCGGTTGCCGCGGCAGCGGGCTCAGCGTGGTGTTTGGGGCGGCGGAGCATCATGACGAAGGGAAGCATGGCGAGGAACATCAGAGCCATGATCCAGAAGGCTTCGACGAATGACAGCATGGCGGTGTGCCGCTGGACCATCCCGTAAAGCGCGGCAGCGGCTTTGCGGCTGGCGGTGACGGAGTCGAATCCCTGCAAATGAAAATGGGCGCGAAGGCCGGTGAGGACAGCGCGCGTTTTCAGATCGCCAGCGGTGACGTGTGCGACAAGCGACGTCTGATGGAACTGATTGCGGCGGGCCAGGAAGGTGGTCATGATCGCGATGCCGAGGCTGCCACCGATATTGCGCATGAGGTTGAAGATGCTGGTGGCGTTGCCCATCTTGTCTTTGGGAATGCTCGACATGGCGAGGGTCATGATGGGGATGAAAAGCAGAGCGAGGGCGACGCCCTGAAAAACCTGCGGCCAGAAGATGTCCCAGTATCCGGCATTGAGGTTCAGGTGGGAGAGGCTGAACATGGTGAGGCAGCCGAGCAGCAGTCCCACGACGATGAGGCGGCGCGGGTCGGTTTTGCTGGTGAGGTATCCGGTGACCGGCATCGTCAGCAGGGAGCCGATACCGCGCGGCGAGAGTGCTAGCCCGGCGTTGTACGCAGGATAGCCGAGCAGGGTCTGCAGGTAGATCGGCAGCAGCACGAGGCTGGCGTAGAGGACAAAGCCGAGCTGCGTAATCAGAAATACTCCGGTGGCGAGGGAGCGGTCGGTGAGGGCGCGGAGGTCGACCACGGGATCGCGCGCCTTGAGCTCCCGAATGATCAGTGCAAAGAGGCCGCCGACGCAGAGAATTGCGAGCACACGAATGTAGGTGGATTCGAACCAGTCGTTCTTCTGGCCGGTGTCAAGGACGATCTGCAGGGTGCCCAGGCCGAGCGCGAGGAAGCCGATGCCCCAGAGGTCGATGCGTCCGGCGCCGCCGTTGCGGATGTAGTGCGGATCGAAGACGAAGCGCGAGACCATCAGGATCGATAGCAAGCCGACGGGAAGGTTCAGATAGAAGATCCAGCGCCAGGAATAGTTGTCGGTGATCCAGCCGCCGAGGGTGGGGCCGAGAATGGGAGCGAGCAGAATGCCGATGCCGAAGGCGGCCATGGCTTGTCCGTGCTTCTGGCGCGGGAAGGTCTCAAGGAGGATGGCTTGCGCGAGCGGCTGGAGTCCGCCGCCGGTGAGGCCTTGGAGAACACGAAAGAGGATAAGGGCCGAAAGGCTGTTGGCCATCCCGCAGAGGAAGGAGGTCAATGTGAAGCCGATCACGCAAATCAGCAGCAAACGCTTGCGACCAAGTCGGCGGGCGAGCCATCCAGACATAGGAAGGATGACGGCGTTCGAGACCAGATAGGAGGTGACGACCCACGTGCCCTCGTCGACGCTGGCGGCGAGGTTGCCGGCGATGTGGGGGATGGAAACGTTGACGACGGTGGTGTCGAGCAGCTCCATGAAGGTGGCGAGCATCACGGAGACGGTGACGATCCCGGGGTTGACGTGGGGGTGTTCGGGATGGGCCGCGTTGGCGGGGCCGGTCACAGATCAGGCTAGCGCTGGATGGTACGGAGGGCTGTGACGGGGATCACGGGTTGGGGGTACCGAGTGTCGCGAAAAGCTTTTAACCGCGGAGGCCGCGGAAGGTGCGGAGAAAAGCTTTTAACCGCAAAGGGCGCAAAGAAACGCCGCAAAGAACGCAAAGAAAGGCGAGTTGCGAGTACCGGGTACCGAGTTGCGAATCCTGGGCCGCGGTGTAAGAGAAAAGCTTTTCACTGCGAAGAGCGAAAAGGGAAGGGTCGAGTAGCGAGTGGTGAGTAACGAGTTGCGAGTAGCGGTTGGGTGAGTGGCGAGAAAAGCTTTGATCGCGGAGGCCGCGGGAGGTGCGGAGAAGAGCTTTTAACCGCAAAGGACGCAAAGAAAAGCCGCAAAGAGCGCAAAGAAAAGCGAGTTGCGGGTACTGAGTTGCGAGTTGCAAGAAATCAAGGAGGTGCGCAGAGAATAGACGCTGAGTCCGCGTCGAAAGGCCTTTAACCGCAAAGAGCGCAAAGAAGAGCCGCGAAGAGCGCAAAGAGGAGCTGTGACGGACACGAAGGGTAGATGCGAGTAGTGACTTGCGAGAAAGCGTTTAACTGCGAAGAACGTGAAGAAGAGTCGCGGAGGGCTACCAACCGCGGAGACCCAGGAAACCCACAACCACAGAGTGCACAGAGGGACGCAGAGGTCCCTTTGGGTGCCGATTTGGAGTGGAGGAGATAGAGGTTTGATAGATCTCAAAAGACATTTGGCGCCAGCTGTGAGAGCCGGATTGGTGTGGATCGCGATCGGCATTCTTGGTCTGGGCGGTTGCACGCGATCGCGGGAGAGCGCGAGGTCAGGGGAGGGCGCAAGCATGACGGGCACGACGGATCAGACTGCCGCGATGGCAACGCTACGCGAGGCCTATGCGGCGTTCAATCGAGGTGACATCGATGCGGCGGTGGCGGGACTTGATCCGCAGATCGAGTGGAGCGAGCCAGCGGAGTTTCCCGGAGGTGGTGCCTATCACGGACGCGAGGCCGTGAAGGGGTACTTGACACAGTCGCGCGCGAACTGGGCGGAGGGTGCAAGCGAGCCCGAGCAGGTGATCCGGTCGGGCGATCGGATCGTGGTGATGGTGCATGCGCGTTTTCGTGTGAAGGGGAGCGAAGCGTGGCAGGACGTGAAGCTGGCCGATGTGTACACCGTGCGTGATGGAAAGATCGTGGCGATGCGGGCTTTTGCGGACCGGCAGGAAGCGTTGCGATGGGTGGGGAAATGAGGTCGCGACCTGCTTTGCGAGCTTTTGTGTTCGAGGGATATCAAAAGGAGTGTATGTAAGTCATTGATAACAAGCATACAACATTGTTGTAACTGGTGTGTCAATAATGGAGTAATATTTGATCAGGAATGGAGTTAACGAAAATGGCCACGATCCAGTCTGCCGTTGCGGGTTTTGTCTGGGATACGGCTACCGATCTTTCGCGGAAAGAGAATCGAGAACGGTTGAGCCGGTCGGCAGTGACTGGGCTGCTGCGGATCGCGACTCATTGGCAGCTGCGGGATGAAGACACCCGGGCGTTGCTTGGGGGAATTTCGAGCGGCAGCTTTTATGCGCTCAAGAATCGAGGCACGAAAGCTCTCGATGAGGATCGGCTTACACGCGTGTCGTTGCTGATTGGCATTTACAAGGCTCTCAATATTCTTTACAGCCGCAGGTTGGCGGATGCGTGGATCACACTTCCCAACGCTAACGCGATGTTCGGTGGAGACTCGCCGTTGAATTACATGAAGAAGGGCGGGATCCCTGCTTTTCTACGGGTCCGTCAACTGCTGGACGCGCGCCGCGGCGGGCGATGAAAGTTCCGAAGCAGAGCCGGGTGGTGCAGGACGGCACGCACCGGCTGATCCCGTACCGCTATAGCGACCGTGGCAAGCCCATACTGAATCTTCTTGCACAAGATGACGATCGACTGCTGAGCGATCTTGCAGAACTGGAAGGCGCCACGAACGACCGGTTGCTTGGGGAGAGTGGCAGGCTGCCTGGCATCAGTGCTATCGAACTGGTTTCCGGATTTCGGCTGGCGCATATCGTAAACGCCACGTTCACGCATGCGAATCCGATAGGAGGCCGGTTCAATGGACCCTCGCGCGGAGCGTGGTATGCGGGCTTCGAAATAGAAACATCGCAAGCGGAGATCGCGTTTCATCGGGGCGTGGAACTGAGGGAAATTGGATGGAACGAGGAAGAGGTCTCTCCTTATATCGATTACCTTGCCGATTTCCGGCACGAGTTCCACGACATACGGGACGGCCGTGAGTTCGCGGACTGCCTCGATCCGAAGAGCTACGTTATCTCGCAAGCGCTAGGAATGGAACTGTTGGGAAGTGGTTCGGCGGGGATCGTGTATCCAAGCGTGCGGCACACGGAAGGGGTGTGCATCGCCTGCTTTCGTCCGCCGCTGGTGCTGAATGTGAGGGAGGGGACCAACGTGACGTTCATATTCATGCGTGGAGACGTTACGTCGATTCGGGTGGATGAGTGAAGTCCGGGGGAAGCTCTCAAACGTGAAGATCGCCGAGAAGTTTCATAGAGTGCTCCGGGAGAAGCTTTTAACCGCGAAGGACGCAAAGAAGAGCCGAACAAAAAACCTTTCCATACGCATACCGCGTGAGGGCAAGCGCCCATACAGGGCAAGGCACGACGAAGGACGACCATCACGCCTGGCCGGAGTTGGAGAGAGCTTCGAGGGCGTCGTCGATCGTCGGAAAGATGAGGAAGAAAGGCTCGAGCTTGGTGATCTCAAACAGCTTGGCGACGCGGCTGTTGATTCCGGTGAGGACGACTTGTTGGCCAGCCTTCTGTCCGGAGACGTATGCGCTCACGAGCGAGCCGAGGCCGGAGGAATCGATATAGGGGACCTCGGTGAAGTCCAGAATGAGCGTGGGCGTCTGCTCGCGCCGGATGGCGTTCTGCAGGGAATGGAGGTTGTTGGCCGTGAGAGGGCCTTTGAGCACAAGGATTCCCTGGCCTGCCTCGGGGAGTGCACGCTCGACGATGAGGGGATCGGCGTTCATCGTGACGAGCGGACATTGTAGGCCAGAAAGCGCGCCGGGCCAAGGGTTGCGCGGTCGTGAAAAGGGTTTACCGGAAAGAGGCAAGGAACAGCGAGTTGCGAGTACCTGGTACCGAGTTGCGAGATCATCGCGACGCTAACGCCGACGACGAGGAGAAAATTCGCGGAGAGCGCGGCGAAAAGCTCTTAACCGCAAAGAGCGCAAAGAAAAGCCGCAAAGGACGCAAAGAAAGGCGAGTCGCGAGTTCATCGCAACTCTAACGCAGAAGACGAGCAGAAAACTCGCAGAGAACGCGGAGAAAGCTTTTAATCGCAAAGCGCGCAAAGAAGAGCTGCAAGGGACGCAAAGGAGGACTGACTGGGAGTACCGGGTATTGGGTCCGCGGGCAGTCGACCTCAGGGTGGGCTGGGGCACGACCAGAGGACAAGGAGTCAATGGGCTGGAACATGGGGGAAATCTGAGGGCGGGAAGAAAATCGTGAGCATAGGAGGGAATCGGGCGCACGGGAAAAGGCGCCGTGTACCGTGGATGGGGCACTCTAGTGTTATATCCGGATTTGGCTCGGGGCACGTAGAATAGACAAGTGATGGACAACAATTTGGCACTTCGCACCCAGCGAATGCTGCTCGCGGGATTCCTGGCCAGCAGCGTTCTTTTTTGTTCTGCACAAGACACGACGACCCCACCGGCGGCCAAGACTGCACCCAAGAAGGCAACGACGGCGGGGACGGCGAAAACCACAACTGCGGCTAAGACGGCAACGGCTCCAGTTATGCTGAAAACGGATAAAGAAAAGACCAGCTACGCGATTGGGTCGGATCTCGGGAATAAACTGAAGTCGGCATCGATTGACGTGGATCCGGCGATTTTGTCACGGGGGATCAAGGACGTGCTCACGGGCGGCAAACCCGCGATGACGGATGACGAGGTGCGTGCCAAGCTGATGGAGCTGTCGAAGCAGGTGCAGGCAGCGCAGCAGGAGGCACAGAAGAAGCAACAAGAAGCGAACAAGGTGGTGGGGGAAAAGAATCGTAAAGAAGGCGATACTTTCCTGTCGGACAACAAGAGTAAAGAAGGCGTGGTCGCATTGCCGAGCGGACTTCAATACAAGATCCTGAAGGCCGGGGACGGGCCGAAGCCGACGGCGGCCGATACGGTGACCTGCAATTATCGTGGGACGCTGATCGACGGAAAAGAATTTGACAGTTCGTACAAGCGCGGACAGCCTGCGTCGTTTCCAGTGGGCGGCGTGATCAAGGGCTGGACCGAGGCTTTGCAGTTGATGCCGGTGGGATCGAAGTGGCAGTTATTCATTCCGGCAGATCTAGCATATGGCGATCGCCAGGCGGGTCCGGATATTACGCCGGGGTCGACGTTGATTTTTGAAGTGGAATTGCTGTCGATCCAGCCGAAGTCAACAACGACGGGAGCAGCCGCGCCGGATAATAAGCCGGAGAATAAGTAAAAAGTACGGCGCTCGGCGCTCGGCTCTGGGCTAATGGGCCAGACGCTTCCGAGTTCGACTTCGATGTACGCACGAACCCGCCTTCGGGCGGGTTTTATTTTTGGAGCCGCCCAGCGATCAGCGAGCCGGAAGCGGGGCGTCTACCTTCGCAGCCCACACGAGTGCGACGATCCACCCGATGAGGGTCCAACCAAGGAACAAGTTCAGCAGGAAAATCGACAGCACGTCGCGCTTGCTGCGCGCGAAGGCGAGGATCGATGGGAGAAAATAAAAGACGAAACCAAAGCCGAAAAAGGGGATGAAGAAGATGGCCGGGAGCACCATGGCGGATACCTCCTTCCTTGCGATGAATTTAGTGTAGCACTGCGAAGGGCGCTCGATTCGCAAGCATGGCCGATTCGTGCCATGACGTTTACCATAGGAGATGGGAGATGCGTTTCGAGCAGTAAACATGCGGTGTTTCTGCAGTTTCATTCTGGATTCTGGTAGCCCGTCGGTGCCATTCACAACGAGAGATGCGATGCGTAGTCTTGCAGGTGAGCAGCACTTGGGGGAGGGCTGTTCCGGCGAAGCGTCCCACGACTGATAAGGTCTGGGGCGTTTCGTTTTGTACTTTTGAAAGTGGGACCCCAGGCAGAAGTTTTGAGAAACGGCGAAGTCGGGGAGTTCGTCGATGGACAAGAAGAGAGTAGAGAAGTTCAAGAAGCAGTTGCTGGCGAGGAGAGAGGAACTGCTGCACAGCATCGCTCAGATACAGGAAGAAGGAAAAGTGGTGCAGCAGCAGTACGGGCCTGACGAAGGGGATCGTGCGAACAGTTCGCTGGATAAGGAACTGTTATTCCATCAGACCAGCCAGGCGAGAGGGCTGTTGGGATCGATCGATGCGGCGCTGGGCCGGATCGCGGACGGGACGTTCGGCCAGTGCATGGTGTGCGACGAGGAGATCGGAGCGAAGCGGTTGGAGGCACTTCCGTGGACTCGCTACTGCATCTCGTGCCAGGAAAGTGCGGAGAAGCGGCGGTAGGGAGAAAAAGGCAGGAAAAATAGTAAAGGCTGTGACATTGGTTATGCTCTAGCCGCCTGCTCCTGCGAGGGAGCGTAGCAACGTGGAGGCATGTACCGTCACAGCCCTTGATGCGATCACTGCTTTCGCAGTCCCAAACCCCAACTGCCCCTCGCAGAGCCGTCGGTTTTTTCAGGTCTGGTCGCCTTCCGGGTCACCCCGGCTTGCTGATCACTCAGCTTACTTCGGACCGGCGAAGTTTTAATTTGCGCCAACCCTTTCAGCCGTCGACGGGAGTGAAAGTAAACGCCGGGTTAAAAAATGTCAATGCCGCAATTCAGTGCATGCTTGTGATTATCTCAGTGGGAAACACAACCGATGCAAGCTGCTAATGATCGGTGAGTTACAGCAAAGTGAGGGAGAGATTTTCACCTTTTCCACATGCAATTCACAGGGGTGTAACAAATAGGCCGATTCTGTTTTTTCGATGAACCAAGAAAATGGCTTGACCAAAACCTAATTCTTGAGCATGTTAGGGCAAACAGATGTCGGATTTGGTGGCTTACGTCGATGGTGGGTCCTTGGGCAACCCGGGTTCGGCCGGCATTGGCGTCGTCATTGATAATCCCCGAGGCGGGAAGATTCGAATCGCCAAATGGGTGGGCCACCAGGACAACAACGTCGCCGAATATCTCGCCCTGCTTGAAGCTCTCCAGGTTGCCGTTGCGCTGAAGGCCAGCGCGATTCACGTATATTCCGATTCGGAGGTTGTGGTCCGGCAGATGACCGGGGAATATAACTGTCGCAGCCCGCGACTGTATTCGCTGCACTGGATCTGCCAGAAATTGACGCGCTCGTTGACATTCACCATCTCGCACGTCCGGCGCGAATTTAATCGCGAAGCCAATCAACTGGCCGCGCGGGCCGCACGCAAACTGCGATAGTGGCGTCATCTGCCTCCATTCTTTAGGGCGAAAAGCTGTCTGAGCGAAATTCCCTAGATTCCTTCCAGACAGACTCGCGAATGTCTTTCTCACCGTCATCGTGATCCCCTGCCTCACGAGCGACTCGCCCGCACACCAGAACTGGACAAACCGACCATCGAGTCATCTGAAAACTCTTAAAACGCGAGGGCGCGGAGAACTGCCGCAGAGAGCGCCGAGAAAAGCTTTTAACCGCAAAGGACGCAAAGAAAGGCCGCGAAGGGCGCAAAGGGAAGCCTATGCGTCGGGTCGCGAGTCCGGTCTGGAGTCGCACAGCGGCAATTTCAAGCTGCTGAGGGACTGTATAATCGGCCCGCAATCCAGCGCACAATCTGAGGGGCCCACTGATGGTGATGGACAAGCGAGACCGCGAGCTGGGCATGGATCGCGGCATTACTCGCAGAGATTTTTTGAACGGCGTGGCAATCGGTGTGGGCGGGCTCTTGGCGGCGGATCGATCGTTCGCCGGGTCGACAGAGAAGGAGTTCGCTCCTGAGAAGGCGGCGGATTACTATCCGCCCGCGCTGATGGGTATCCGCGGCAACCATGATGGAACGTACACCTATGCGCATCGCCTGCGCGACGGCGAGACGTGGGACACGGATGGAAAGGCTGCGAGCACGGGCGAGAGCTACGACCTGGTGGTGGTCGGAGGTGGCATCAGCGGGCTGGCAGCAGCGTATTTTTATCGGAAAAATGTTGGGGAAAAAGCGCGGATTCTGATTCTCGATAATCACGATGACTTTGGCGGGCACGCCAAGCGGAATGAATTCCGCGCGGGCAATCGGTTGCTGCTCAGCTACGGCGGCACGCAATCGATTGAGAGTCCGGGCCGGTACAGCAAGCAGGCGCGCGGACTGTTGACCGAGCTGGGAATCGAGACGGAGCGCTTTTACAAAGCCTACGACCAGAAACTCTACAGCAAGCTGGGCACGGCGGTCTTTTACGATCGCGAGACTTTTGGGGAAGACCGGCTGGTGCCAGGGTTGGGAACCATGCCGTGGAAGGAATTTCTGGCGAAGTCTCCGCTAAGCGGCGAGGTCCGACGGGATATCGCGAGGGCGTACACCGAGAAAATTGATTACTTGCCCGATCTTTCTCCGGAGCAGAAGCGGGCCCAGCTGGCCAAGATCAGCTACGCGGACTTTCTGACGAAGATCGTCAAGGTCCATCCGGAGGCGCTGAAATTCTTCCAGAGCTATACCAACGATTTGTTCGCGGTGGGGATCGACGCGGTGCCCGCTCTCTCCTGTTACGAGCAAGGAGATGACTACGGTGGTTACGCATATGCCGGCTTTGCGGGAATGAACCTGAGCGAGGAGCCGGAGAGGGAAGAGCCCTACATCTTTCACTTTCCCGATGGGAACGCGAGCATCGCGCGGCTGCTGGTGCGGTCGCTGGTGCCGGGAGCATTGCCAGGCACGTCGATGGATGACGTGGTGACCGCGCGGGCCAACTACGCGAAACTGGATCAGGATGGGAACGCGGTTCGCGTTCGGCTGAACAGCACGGTTGTGCATCTCGCGCAGACGGGTGCGAATGAGGCAAGCCGGGAAGTAGAGATCGCGTACGAGAGAGGCAAGCAGTTGCAAAGCGTGCGCGCCAAGAACTGCGTGCTGGCCTGCTACAACGGGATGATTCCCTACATTTGCCCGGAACTTCCCGATAAGCAGAAGGAAGCGCTTGCGTACCTGGTAAAGGCGCCACTCGTGTATACGCACGTGGCGATCAAGAACTGGACCGCATTTAAGAAGCTGGGGATTCATCAGGTCGAGGCGCCGGGAAGTTTTCATACGTATGTGGCGCTCGATTTTCCGGTGAGTCTCGGCGAGTACCAATTCCCGAGCAATCCCGAGGAGTCGATGGTGCTGTTCATGCTGCGCACGCCTTGCAAGCCAGGCTTGTCGCAGCGGGAGCAGCATCGCGCCGGGCGAGCGGAATTGATGCGAACGCCGTTCTCGACGTTCGAGCGTAATGTGCGCGATCAGCTGGGAAGGATGCTGGGGCCGAGCGGGTTCGATCCGGCGCGTGACATTGAAGGAATCACCGTGAATCGCTGGGCGCACGGGTACGCCTACGGCTACAACTCGCTGTTCGATCCGGACTGGTCGGAAGAAGAAAAGCCATGGGTCGTGGGGCGGAAGCGCTTTGGGCGGATTGCGATCGCAAATTCAGATGCGGCGGCCATTGCGTATTCGGATGCGGCGATCGATCAGGCTTACCGGGCGGTGTCGGAGTTGACGGGGCAGGCATAGGGTCACACGAGGCGAATGGGACTTCTGGATCCACTGTTCGGGGCGAAGGAAATTGATCAGATCTTCGCGGACACGGCGCGCCTGCAGCGCATGCTCGACTTCGAAGCGGCATTGGCGCGCGCGGAGGCCAAGGTTGGAGTTATTCCGCAGTTCGGGGCGGCGTCGATTGGAGCCAAGTGCCGAGCGGAGCTTTTCGATCGAGAGAAGCTTGCCCAGGACGCGGCGAAGGCGGGGAATCTCGCGATCCCGCTGGTGAAGCAACTGACGGCTCTGGTGGAGAAAGAGGATGCAGAAGCCGCGCGCTACGTGCATTGGGGCGCGACTAGCCAGGACGTCATAGATACGGGACTTGTTCTTCAGCTGCGCGACGCGTTCGGGCGGATCGAAGAGCGAGTGGAGGCAATCTGCGATCGCTTGGCCGTTCTTTCTGAAGAGCACCGGTCGACCGTGATGGCTGGCCGCACCTGGATGCAGCAGGCTGTGCCGATCGTCTTCGGAGTGAAGATGGCGGGATGGCTGGACGCGATGTTGCGGCATCGCGCGCGGCTGCGGGAAACACGCAAGCGGGCGCTGGTTCTGCAATTCGGCGGAGCGGCCGGGACGCTGGCGAGCCTGGGGACGCGCGGCATCGACGTCGGGAGGGCATTGGGTGAAGTACTCGAGCTGGAGTTTCCAGCCGTACCCTGGCACGCGAATCGCGATCGAGTGGCGGAGGTCGCAACCACGCTGGCGTTGCTGACGGGCACGCTGGGCAAGATCGCTCGCGACGTCTCGCTACTCATGCAAACCGAAGTGAACGAGGTGGCTGAGCCGGCTGGTGAAGGACGCGGCGGATCGTCGACGATGCCGCAAAAGCGGAATCCCGTGGCGTGCGCGGCGGTACTGGCGGCAGCGGAGCGAGTGCCGGGATTGACGAGCATCGTGCTGGCGGCGATGCCGCAGGAGCAGGAGCGTGGGCTGGGAGGATGGCATGCCGAGTGGGAGACCGTGCCGGAGATTGTCAGATTATGCGGCGGAGCGTTGCGCTGGATCTCGGAGACGGTAGACGGATTGGAAGTTCATCCAGATCGGATGCGCGAGAACGTCGAGACTCAGCACGGAATGATTTACGCGGAAGCGGTGTCGACCGCGTTGGCGGAGCAATTGGGGAAGTCGGCGGCGCACGAGATTACGGCGAGCGCCTCGCGTAAAGCTTTCCAGAATAAAAAGCATCTGCGAGACGTGCTCGCGGCGGATCCGAAGGTGAACTCGCATCTGAGCGCGGACGAGATCGAGGCGTTGTTTGATCCGAAGCAGCATCTTGGAGTCGCGGCGGAGTTCATCGATCGCGTGGTCGCGGCCAGCCGGCAAAGTCGCAAGGAGGGCAAGTAATCAAACATGCCCTTTGCGGAAGCCAACGGCGCGCAGGTGCACTACGAGTTGTCGGAGCTGGCGTCGGGGCCGGTGCTCGTGTTTTCG
>Ga0210384_10002027_pt1 | contig 25600 bp, 20 predicted proteins | sample IncBWH2MmetaG_FD_160574 | JGI IMG/M metagenome (GOLD analysis project Ga0210384, IMG submission 160574) | Forest soil microbial communities from Barre Woods Harvard Forest LTER site, Petersham, Massachusetts, United States - Inc-BW-H-2-M | ecosystem: Environmental > Terrestrial > Soil >...
GCGTGCGGAATTCATGCGAGATGTTGGCGAGCACCGAGTCGCGCGCGCGGCGCACCGCCTCGAGCTCGGTCTCGTCGCGGATCACCTGCACCTGCAGGCCTTCCACCTGCGGGGCGCTGGTGATCACGGTGGTGCGCGGCGCGGCTGGCGGGGCGCCCAGGTGTTCGACCGCCGTGGCGCTGCCCGCGCTGCGTGCCTGCAGGATGGGGCAGCGGAAATCGCACGGCCGGCGGCCGTCTTCCTCGCGCGGCTGCAGGACGTCGCCGCAGAAGCGGCCCACCGCCGCGGCCGGCTCGAGGCTGAGGAGGCGCGCGGCCTGCGGGTTCAGATAACGGATCACGCGCTCCCCATCCACCGCGTAGACCCCTTCCACGATGCCGCCGAGCACTGCCTGCGCTTCCGCCTCGCGTCGCCGCAGGGTGCTCGTGAGCTCGATGAGGTTGCGGCGCATGTCCTCCATGGTGCGCGCCAGCGTGCCCACTTCGGCGGCGCCGCCGGTGGGGATGGAGGCCGAGAAGTCGCCCTGTCCCAGGCGCGTCGCCGCGGCGGTCAGCGCGCGCACCGGGCCGGCGACCAGCTCGCCCAGGATGATGCCGGCGAGCACCGCCAGCGCCGCGAGCAGGAGCGCGGTGACCAGCAGCTTCCTCACCAGCAGGCGTGTGGAGGTATCCACCGCGCTCGTGGGCAGCAGCGCCTCAATGAGCGCGATGGCCTCACCGCTGGCGGCGAACACCGGCACGACCGCGGCGTAGACGTCCTGCGAATCGATGCGCTGGACCGCGGAATGGCCGTCGGCGAGCGCGGCGGAATACAGGAGCGTGAACGCGTTCACCGGTGCGCTGTTGTAAAGCCGATAGTCGATGAGCTTCACCTGCGCGCCCGCCTGGCGCGAGAGCAGCGCCGCGAGCTTCGTGTCCAGGCGCCGCACGACGTAGACGCGCATGCCCGCCGGCGTACTTAAGGCAGCCCAGGCGCCCTGTACCGGCACGCGTTCGATGGCGGGCAGGGCCATGAAGGTCGCGCCCTGTTCACCGCTGGCGGTGATGATCTGCTGCCAGTCGAGCGCGGGGCCGGAAACCGCCAGCACGGTGGTGTTGGAAATTACGGCGCAGGCATCCATGCCGCTCGCCTCGCAGGCGCTGCGCAGTACCGGCGGCAGCGCTTCGCTGCGCCCTTCCGCCAGCAGGCGCTGCAGGGTAGGGCGATCGCTGAGCGTGCGGGCCGTGACCAGCGCCTCGTCGGCGAAGCGCCGCAGATCCTCGCGCGCCGTCGTGGCCGCCAGTTGCACGCGCGCCTTGCCCTGCTCGTCCGCGAGGGTGTGGAGCTTGGCGCTCGCGGACCAGGTGATGCCGCCGCCGACCAGGAGCACGATGGCGACGTGGATCGCCACCAGCCACCAGCCGAGGCTGGTCCGTGCCGGATCCGGCCACGTTGCGCGCCACCTGGCAATAAACCGCCGGAGCATGGCCGTCAGTGTCCCCGGTAACCGGTGCGCTCGACCAGTGTTTTCACGCCCAGAGTCAGCACCGCCAGCAGGGTCAGGAGCGAGGCCACCGCAAAGGCGGCCACGAAGTTGTATTCGTTGTAGAGAATCTCGATATGCAGCGGCATGGTGTTGGTGAGCCCGCGGATGTGCCCGGACACCACCGAGACCGCGCCGAACTCGCCCATGGCGCGGGCGTTGCACAGCACCATGCCGTACACCAGCCCCCAGCGCACCTTCGGCAGGGTAACCCTGAAGAACGTCAGCCAGCCGCCGGCGCCGAGGGTGATCGCCGCCTCCTCCTCGTCGTTGCCGAGCTGCTGCATGAGCGGGATCAGCTCGCGCGCGACGTACGGGAAGGTCACGAACATGGTGGCCAGCACGATTCCCGGCAGCGCGAAAATGATGCTCACGCCGTGTTCCTGCAGCCACGCGCCGAACCAGCCATGCAGCCCGAACAGCAGCACGAACAGCATGCCGGAAATGACCGGCGAGATCGCCAGCGGCAGATCAATGAGCGTGACCAGCACGCTCTTGCCGCGAAACTCGAACTTGGCGATGGCCCAGGCCGCGGCCAGGCCAAACACGGTGTTGATCGGCACCACCACCGCGGCGCACAGCAGCGTGAGGCGGATCGCCGCCGCCGTATCCGGGTCCGCGAAGGCGTGCGCGTAGGCCGCGACGCCGCGCGCCAACGCCATGGCAAACACCGTGGCCAGCGGCGCCAGCAGCACCGCGGCGAGAAAAGTCAGCGACACCGCGATGAATAACCAGCGCACGATGGAGTGCAGCCAGGTGTGTTGACCCGGCCGCAGCGCGTCGGCGGGCAGCACCCGGGCGGCGGTGCTCATGAGCGCGCCGCCTGCACGTGCCGGCGGCGGCCCCAGGCCTGCAGCAGGTTGATGGCAAACAGCACCGTGAATGACATGACGAGCATCACCAGACCAAGGGCGGCGGCACCCTGGTAGTCGAACTGTTCCAGATGCACCACGATCAACAGCGGGGTGATCTCGGTTTTCATGGGCAGGTTGCCGGCGATGAAAATGACCGAGCCGTACTCGCCCACCGCGCGTGCAAACGACAGCGTGAAGCCGGTGAGCAGCGCCGGCAGTACCGTCGGCAGGATGATGCGGCGAAACACGTAGACGCGCCCCGCGCCGAGGGTTTCCGCGGCATCCTCGAGGTCGCGCTGCACTTCCAGCAGCGCCGGCTGCACGGCGCGCACCGCGAACGGCATGCTGATGAGGGTCAGCGCCAGCGTCACGCCGAGCCAGGTGTAGGCCACCTTGATCCCCAGCGGCTCAAGGTAGCGGCCGATCCAGCCCGATTGCGCAAACACGGTGGTGAGCGCGATGCCCGATACCGCGGTGGGCAGCGCGAACGGCATGTCGATCAGCGCGTCGATCAGCTTGCGGCCGGGAAACTCGTACCGCACCAGTGTCCAGGCGATGATGAAGCCGAACACGAGATTGATGCTCGCGGCCAGGAACGAGGCGCCGAACGACAGGCGGTACGAGCCCAGAGCCCGCGCGCTGAACACCACGTGTACGAAGTCGTGCCAGTGCATGGAGCCGGCGGCCAGCACCATCGCGGCCAGCGGCAACAGCACCATGGCGCTCAGGAAAAATGTCGTGAACCCGAAGGTGAGCCCGAAGCCGGGCAGCACACTCGGCTGCCGGAAGCTCATGGGGCGCCGCGGTGCACGATCAGCACCGGCCACTGTCCGCCGTCGAGGAGTTTGCGGAAGCGCTCGGCGAAGCGCGTCAGGTCCGTCACGCCCACGATCAGCATCTGTCCGGGGCCTTCCGCCAGACGCCGCGCGAGTTCCTCGGCGACCTCGCCGAAGCGCAGCTCGGTGCGCATCTCCAGGCCATGCGCGGCCTGTGCCTCGGAGCGCGCATCCAGGAGCTCGCGGATGCCTTGCGGGCGGCGGCCGCCGCCGGGCCCGGGAAAGATGCCGACGTATACGGCCTCGGCCGGCACGTGGCGCAGCACGCTCGCCGACATGGCAAGCGTGGCACTGCGCGCCGCCTCACCCATCCAGTGGATGAGTATCCGTTGCGGCGCGGCGGCGCCCGCCGGCAGCACCAGCAGGTCGCGCGCCCCGCGGCGCAGCAGCCACTCGCTGCGATGCGCGCAGTCGGCCTGCGAGGCGATGACGGTGGTGCCGACAAAATCCGCGGCGCTCTCGCTGTCCACCTCGACGACGCCGAGCTGCGGCTCGCAACGCGTCGTGATACGGGTCTTCATGCGCCTCGCGAGCTCGGCGAGCAGCGGCTCGCGGCTCAAGTCCTGCGCGAGCTGCGGGCTCGCGGCGCAGGCCGTGAAGCTCGAGAGCGGGGTGGGCAGCACGTGCACGCGCCGCACCCCGACCGCCACATTCTGCCCCGGGGCCACGGCGAAGCCGCGCTGCTCGTGCTGGGTGCGGGTCACCTGCAGCAACTCCACCGCCTCGCCGTCGGCACCGCTGTGTGCGAGCAGCGGTGTTTGCGCGGCGTCGTCGAGCCGCACGCGCAGTTTTTCCAGTGCGCCCGTGAATACCACCTCCTCGACGACCCCGCCCGCGAGGTAGTTGGCGTTCAGCGCCGCGCGCGCCGGCGCGAGCTCCACCTCTTCCGGACGCACGACGGCGACCACCTCGTGCTCATCCGCCGCCGGGGTGCGGTCGCCCGCCGCGCTGGTGGTGCCGCCAACCTGGATGCCGTCGGCGGTGCGGCGCGCGAGCAGCAGGTTGGCGGCGCCGAGGAAGGTGGCCACGAAGCGGGTCGCCGGGCGCGAATACAGGTCATGCGGCGCCCCCACCTCCAGCAGCCGCCCGAGATTCATGATGCCGATGCGGTCGGCCATCGCGAAGGCTTCATCCTGGTCGTGGGTGACCAGCACGGTGGTGATACCGAGCTCGCGCTGCACCTCGCGGATCGTGCGGCGCAGCTCCTCGCGGATTTTCGCATCGAGCGCCCCGAATGGTTCATCGAGCAGCAGCACCTCGGGCTTGTGCGCGAGCGCCCGCGCCACCGCGACGCGCTGCTGCTGGCCGCCGGAGAGCTGCGCCGGCAGGCGCCCGTCCATGCCCTCGAGCGCCACCAGGCGCAGCAGTTCCTGGCGGCGCGCCCGGCGCAGCTTGCCGCGTGTGTGCCGCACGCGCAGCGCGAACTCGATGTTGTCCGCCACCGTCATGTGGCGGAACAGGGCGTAATTCTGGAACACCAGTCCCACGCCGCGCTTGCGGGCCGCCACGTGGGTGACGTCGCGCCCGTGCAGGGCGATGCGGCCGTGATCGACACCGGAGAGCCCGGCGATGGCGCGCAGCAGGGTGCTCTTGCCACTGCCGCTGGGGCCCAGCAGTACGAAGAATTCACCATCGCCGATGTCGAGCGAAACGTCGTTCACCACCGGGACGCCGCTGTAGTGCTTGGTGACCTGGTCGAGGGTGATGGACATGCGAGGATGCTACCGGGGCCGGTGCCCGAGCGTCAGTGTCCGCCCGGTCGCAGGGCGGTGACAAACCGGTTACAGGCGCCGCCGGACCCGCCGCCGGGCTATAGAAGCATCATCACGCCGTCGCAGGCTTTCAGGTCCGTGACCAGCGCCTCGACCTGCGCGCGGCTGGTCGCGCGCAGCAGGTAGGAAATCGACAGGAAGTTGCCGTTGGCGCTCAGGCGTTCCGTGATCCCGCCGGCGTCGAGGTCAGGCGCGTGGCGCAGCATGATGGCGTGCACGCGCGCGCGAAAATCATCCGCCGGCCGGCCGACGATCTTGAGCGGATAGTCGCTCGGAAACCGCAGCGCCGCAGCCCCCGTCACCACGGCGTACCCGCAAGCTCACCCTTGTAGCGCTGCAGTTCGTCGTACACACGGCGCCAGACCGGACCCGGCTGGCCGGTGCCCACGGCACGGCCGTCGAGGCGCGTCACCGCCTGCACCTCGCGCGTGGCCGCGGACAGCCAGATCTCATCCGCAGCGCGCAACTGCGCCTCACTCACGGCAGCTGCGCGGCACGGGAGCGCCACGCGCGCCGCCAGTTCCTCCACGACACCGCGGGTCGTGCCGGGGAGGATCTGGTGCGAAGGGGGCGGCACGACGAGTGTGCCGCCCAGCACGACGTGCACGGCGGATGCGGACGCTTCGGTCAAGCCGCCGTCGCGCAGCAGGATGGTCTCGGCAGCGCCGGCGTCCACCGATTGCTGGCGCAAGAGCACGTTGGCGAGCAGGGCAACGGATTTGATGTCGCAGCGCGCCCAGCGCGTGTCGGCGGCGGTCACGCACGCAACCCCCTGCTCAAGGCTGCCAGGCGTCGTTGCCGGCCAGGGCGCGCAGAACGCAAACACCGTGCGCGGGATGTCCGGCAGCGGTGCGTGCGTGCGGCCGTGCTGTGCGCCGCGGGTCACCTGCCAGTAGATGTAACAGTCGCCGCCGCCGTTCTTTTCGAGCAGCGCGCCCAGCAGCGCGCGCCATCCCTCGCGCGTATGTGGATCACGCATGCCAATCGCAGCGAGGCTGCGCGTGAGCCGCTCGCCGTGCGCGGCAAAGCGGAACGGCCGTCCGCCGTACACCGGCATGAGCTCGTAGACGCCGTCCGCGTACAGGAAGCCGCGATCCAGCGGCGAGATGCGCGCCTCGGTCAGCGGCAGGTACGCGCCGTTGAGGTAGCACAGCGGAAGCGGCTCGGCCATGATCGCGCGCCCGGCTTGAGGCTTCAGTGAAACAACAGGGCAATGCTGTCGACAAGCCAGGTCCACACACCGCCGCTCCTGACCTCCTGCAGCGTGATCAGCGGTGCGCGCCCGATTACGTTGCCGCCGCCGTCCGCGACGGTCAATTCCCCCACGGTCGCGCCGGCGGCGAGCGGTGCGCGCAGGGTCGCAGCTCCCAGGCGCGCGCTGGTCCGGAGGCTCGCGCCCTGGCCGCGGGCGATGGTTGCATACACGTCCGCGGGCACACCCACCGGCGCGTATTCCTCCGCCGCCAGGTAGACGCGCGGCTTGAGAACCGTGTCGCGCGCCGCCTTGATGCGCAGCGTCTCGAAGAAGGTGTAGCCGTAGTTCAGGAGCGCCGCGCTCGCAGCTTCGCGCGCCTTGACACTGGGGGAGCCCATGACGACCGACACCAGGCGCATGCCGCTGCGGTTCGCGGACGTCGCCAGGCAGTAGCCGGCGCTGTCGGTGTGGCCGGTCTTCAGGCCGTCGACCGACGGGTCCTTGCCGAGCAGGCCGTTGCGGTTCTCCTGGTGGATGTTGTTCCACATGAATTCCCGCAGGCCGAACAGCGGATAGTACTGGGGGAACTCGCTGATGAGGGCGTTGGAGAGTGTCGCGATGTCGCGCGCCGTGGTGTAGTGATCCGGGGCGGGCAGCCCGTCACTGTTGGCGAAATGCGTGCCCGGCATCCCGAGGCGCTGCGCGTATTGGTTCATGATCTGCACGAACGCGCCTTCCGTGCCGCCGACTTTTTCGGCGAGCGCGATGGTCGCGTCATTCCCCGACTGCACGATCATGCCCTTGATGAGAATGTCCGCGGGGATCTGCGTGCCGACCTGCACGAAGGTGCGCGAGCCCTCCGCGCGCCAGGCGTGCTCGCTGATGCTGACCATGTCGGTAAGCCGCAGGCGCCCCTCGGCGAGCGCGCGGAACACGACGTAAGCGCTCATGAGCTTGGTGAGGCTCGCCGGCTCCGCGCGCTCGTCGGCGTTGGCTTGCGCCAGCACGCGGCCGCTGAAGTGATCCATCAGCAGGTAGGAGCGGGCACTTACCGCCGGCGGGTTCGGAATCGGGGCCGCGCTGTTCGCTGCTGCCGGGGCAGGAGTGGCGGGCGGGTTTGGTGCCGCGGCCGCGGCGCTGGCGAGCGCGACGAGCGCAACGATGCAGGCGAAACGGCTCACTGTTGCGGATTCCTTGTGGCGTGCGGAAAAAAGAGAGGAATTTTAACCCACTGCGCCGCGTGTCACTCGCTTGCGAGCCGCGCGTCGGGAAAGCCGAGCGTGGCGAGTCTCGCTGCCAGCTCATCGAACTGCGCCACGCTGTGCACCGGTCCCAGCCGCACGCGATACAGGTGGGAGAGTCCCTGGACGGGGGAAGCGACGCTCGCGTTCGGAAGTCCCGCCGCCTTAAGCCGCGCGAGGGTGCGCTGGGCGTTCTCTCGGTCGGCGAACGCCCCGGCCTGCAGGTACAGCGCCGGCGCGGGGGCCTCGGTACTGCGGCTGAGCTCATCCGGGACACCCGGCGTGAGCGCGCGGACTTCCACGAGCGCGGTGCCGCCCTGGATCATGTCGAGCTTGGCCGCCGCCGTGTAGGACAGATCAATGAGGCGATTGGCGACGAACGGCCCGCGATCGTTGATGCGCACGATGACGCTCTTGCCATTCCTGAGGTTGGTGACGCGCGCGTAGCTTGGCAGGGGCAGCGTCTTGTGCGCGGCGCTCATCCCGTACATGTCGTACACCTCGCCGCTGGAGGTGTTGCCCCCGTGGAAGGTCGGACCATACCAGGAGGCGACGCCGCGCTCGAGGTAGCCATCGGCGCTCGGCAGAACGTGGTAGCGCTGGCCGAAGACATCGTAGAACGGCGGATTGCCGTGGGGACTGCGCGGCTCGGCTCGCGGCACGGCATCGGTTATCGCAGCGACCTCGGGTGGTGGCGCGGGGACGCTGGCGGCGGGCGCCGCCGCTGGCCTGAGCGTGCCCGGACGGTGCATTACCATCGAGCAGCCCGTGAGCGCGAGGGCGCCCGCGAGCAGCGCCGCAGCCGCGCCGGTGCGCGCGCGGGGCGCGCGGGTCACTTCCCGGGACCGTGCGCGCGCTGGGCGATGGCCTGGGCGAGATCGCAGACCGCCATCGCATAACGCGCGCTGTTGTTGTAGCGCGTGATCACGTAGAAGTTCCTGAAGCCGACGCGGTAGACGGGGCCGTCACGCTGCTCGGCCGATATCAGCACCACCGGGGTGTTGCCCGGCAGATCGCTGTCGACCCTGACGCCGTGGGCCGCGAGGCCCGCGAGTGTCTCGGTGAGCTCCAGGTTGTGGGTTTCGATCTGGAAGCTCGGATCCGGGTCGAGGCGCACTTCGGTGAGCACCGGTGCACCGGGGACCCAGCCATATAGCTTCAGGTAGTTGGCGACGCTGGCGAGGATGTCGTCCCAGTCGCCCCACAGGTCCAGCGTCTTGTCGTTATCCGCATTCACCGCGAACCGGCGGTAGGCCGAGGGCATGAACTGCGGCACCCCCATGGCGCCCGCGTACGAACCCATGGTGCTCAGGGGGTCGAGCTTGCTTTCGCGCGTGAGCAGCAGGAACTGCTCGAGCTCGCCGCGAAAGTAAGCGCCGCGCTGCGGGTAGTCGAACGCCAGCGTCGCCAGCGCATCCAGCACGCGAAAGCGGCCCGTCTGCCGCCCGTAGAAGGTTTCCACACCGATGATCGCGACCAGGTATTCGGGCGGCACCTGGTAGCTGGCGGCGATGCGCTCCAGCGACTCCTTGTGGTCGGCCCAGAACTGCGCCCCCAGGGTGATGCGCTCGCTGCTCAGGAAGCGCTCGCGATATTCCCACCACGGCGCGACCTTTTCGATCGGCCGGTTCATGAGGTCGATGATCTTCTGCTGCGGCTGCGCCTGCTGCAGCAGCGCGCGCACTTCGTGGCGACTGAGGCCGTCGCGCTCGGCCACCTCGTTTATGAAGTGCGCAATCTCCGGACGCTTGGGGTCAAAGTTCGCGGCGGGCGGCGTTTCCGGCTGCCCGAACGCGCGCGCGCACGCCAGCAATGCGAAGCCGAGGCACAGGCGCTTGTTCAACTACGATCCGATGAGTTTGCGGCGGGAGTACAGCGCCATGAGAATACCGAAGCCCGCCAGGAGCGTCACGACTGAACTGCCGCCGTAACTCACGAGCGGCAGCGGCACGCCGACCACCGGCAGGAGACCCGTCACCATGCCGGCGTTGATGAACACGTACACGAAGAAAGTCAGCGCCAGGCTGCCGGCGAGCAGGCGCGCGAACGTGTCCTGGGTCTGGGTCGCAAGATAGATGGCGCGGCCGACGACGAACGCATATAGCAGCAACAGCAGCAGCAGGCCCAGCAGGCCAAACTCCTCGCCCACGACCGCGAAAATGAAATCGGTCGAGCGTTCGGGGAGGAATTCCAGCTGCGCCTGGCTGCCGTTCATCCAGCCTTTGCCGAACACGCCGCCCGAGCCGATGGCGATCTGCGACTGGATGATGTGATAGCCGGCCCCGAGCGGATCGGTCTGCGGGTTGAGGAAGGTGAGCACGCGCTTGCGCTGGTAGTCGTGCATGAAGCTCCAGCCGAACCAGGCGGCGGCCGCGGCCAGCGCCAGCAGCGCGACGATCACCCGGGCGCGCAGTCCCGCGAGGATGATGACCAGCGCGCCGGCGGCGGCGATCAGCGCCGCGGTACCGAGGTCAGGCTGGATCGCCACCAGGCCCACCGGCAGGAGAATGAGCGCGCCGAGCGCCGCCAGCGACACCCACCCCGGGGGCAGCGGGCGCTCGTGCAGGTACCACGCGCACATCATCGGCACCGAGAGCTTCATGAGCTCCGAGGGCTGAAAGCGGAACAGTCCCAGGTTGAGCCAGCGCTGCGCACCCATGCCGATGTGACCGATCGCCACCACGATCAGGAGCAGCACGCAGCCGCCGGCGTACAGCCACGGGGCGGAGCGCCGCAGGAAGTTGGGATTGACGCGTGCCAGCAGCAGCATGGCGACCGCGCCAAGAGCCAGGCGTGCCAGGGTACGCAGCAGCGTAGCTGTGCTCTGGCCCGAGGCGCTGTAGAGGATGACCAGCCCGTAAACCGCGACCAGGGCCAGCCCCACCACCAGCGGCCCGTCGATTTTCAGCGCCAGCAGCACGCGCGCCGCGGTCGTGAGCGTGCGGCGCGTGCGCGAACCGGAGCTGACTTCCTCGTACATCACGTGCGGGACGCCTCACCCACGGCGCCTGTTGCCGGCGCAGGCGCCGCCGCCGGTGGTGCCGGGGCAACCGGTGTCAGGGGGGCTCCGCCCGCTGTGCCCCTGAGGCGACCTTGCTCGTCGAGCAGGTAGGCGTCGAGCACCTTGCGCGCCACCGGCGCTGCGTTGCTCGCGCCGAAGCCGGCATTCTCGACGAGCACCGCGACCGCGATGCGCGGCGCCTCCGCCGGCGCGAAGGCGATGAACCACGCGTGATCGCGCAGCCGCTCCGGGACGGTCTTCGCGTTGTATTTCGCGTTCTGCGCAACCGTGTACACCTGGGCTGTTCCGGTCTTCCCCGCGGCCTGATACGCCGCGCCCTTGAAGGGGACCCAGGCGGTGCCGCAATAGCGCGCGCAGCGCGTGGTGCCGATCATCGCATCGATCACCACCCTCCAATCTTCAGCGGACACGCCCCTGATCGGGGCAGCCTCGATCGGGGCGAGCCACTGTACGTGCCCGGCCTTATCGCGCATTCCCTTGACCAATCGCGGGCGAAAGCCGCGACCGCGCTCAGCCAGGATTCCCGTGATGTGAGCGAGCTGCAGCGGCGTCACCAGCAAGTAGCCCTGCCCGATGCCCATGTTGACCGTCTCGCCGGGGAACCACACCTTATCCTCCGGCCGCTTGAACGCCTTGCGCTTCCACTCCGGGCTCGGCAGCAGGCCCGGCTTCTCGCCGCCGATGTCGATGCCTGTGAGCTGGCCGTAGCCGAAGGGGTCGAGGAAGGCCGCCATGCGGTCGATTCCGAGCGTCGAGGCCAGCCGGTAGAAATACACGTCGGAGGAGCGCGAGATCGCCTCCGGCAGATCGAGCCAGCCGCGCGGCTCGCCCTTGTCCGCGCGCCATACGTGGCGGCTGCCCGGAAGGTAGAACTCGGCGTTGCAGAACACCTTGGTGTTCGCCTCAATCGTGTGGTCGGTAAGCGCGGCAAGCCCGAGCACCGGCTTGATGGTCGAGCCTGAAGGGTACGTGCCGCGCAGCGCGCGGTTGAACAGCGGCCGGTCGATGTCGCTTTGCAGAGCGCCGTACTCGGCGGTGGTGATGCCGCGGCCAAACATCGTCGGATCGAAATCCGGCAGGCTGACGAGCGCGAGTACGTCGCCGTTGTTGGGGTCGAGCGCGACTACCGCGCCGCGGTGTCCGGCGAGCGCTTCCTCGGCGGTGCGCTGTACCTTCAGGTCGATCGACAGCAGCAGATCGGCCCCCGGGGCGGGTGCGCGCGTGCGCAGGTCCGGCACGAACGCGCCCTGGCGCTCCACCGAGCGTCCCTGCGCGTTGACCAGGATCTCGCGAAAGCCGTTGGTGCCGTGCAGTTGCCGCTCGAAGGCGCTCTCGACCCCGAGCTTGCCGATGAGCGAGGTGCCGGCGTAGGTGGCGCGGTCGATGTGCTTGAGGTCCTGCTCGCTGATCGCCCCCACGTAGCCCAGGGCGTGCACCGCCAGCGCGCCGTGCGGGTACCAGCGCGTCTCGCGGGTCTTGATGTCCAGTCCCGGGAATTCAAAGCGGCGCACGGCAAAGCGCGCCACATCCTCATCCGACATGCGCAGCCGGATGGGCACGCTGTCAAAGCCGCGGCTCGAATCGATGGTGCGTTCGATTTCATCAACGTCGTCGGCGCGCAAGAGCTCCAGCTGCACCAGGGTGTCGAGCGTCTTTTGCACGTCCGGCACCTCCTCCGGGACCAGTTCCAGCTGGTAGGCCGGCTGGTTGCCCGCGATCAGCTCGCCGTTGCGATCCAGGATCAGCCCGCGCGTCGCGGGGATCGGCTCAATACGGACCCGGTTTCCCTGCGAGAGAGCGGAGTAGTACTCATGGCGCACCACCTGCAGCATGAACAGGCGCGCGATCAGGCCGAGGGTGGCGAGCCCCATGAGCGCTGCGCAGATGAGCGAGCGCTGATCGAACAGGCGCTGCTCTCGCCAATGGTCCTTGATGCGTACCGCCGGCATGCTGTTAGGACCGCCGGCCCGCAGCGTAGGCGAGGATGGCCTCCGCCGGCGGCCAGATGAGCGCCCCCGTAACGGTGTGCACCCAGCGCAGCGGGGTTGTCACCGCATGTCCGGTCCAACCATCGATCATGAATAGCACGATCTCGTAAACCACGAGTGCCGCGAACACGATAAGCGCCTGCTGGATCGCAGGCTTCGAGCGGATGCGCTGATGCTCGCGCACCGCGATATAAGTGACCAGCGAAAGTGCGAGCGCGTGCTCCCCGAGCACCGGACCCTGAAAGACATCGAGCGCGAGGCCGGCGAAAAATCCCAGCGCGATCCCGCCGGTGCGCGGCGCGTTTACCGACCAGTACAGCACCGCCAGCACCAGGAAGGCCGGGCGCAACGCGTCGAGCCACGGCGGCAGCGGCAGCACGGAAAGGACCAGCGCCACAAACGCGCTGAGGAACAGGCGGCCGGGGCCCTCCGCTTTCACTCCCCACCCCCCGGGGTTGCCGCCGCGACGGCGCCCGGCGGCGTGGCCGGCGCTGGAGGTGGCGCCGTCGGTAGCGAGGTGGCCGCGGCTTGCGGTTGCATGTCGCGGTTGCCGCTCTTCAGGTCGCCGCTGCCCGCGTTGGGCACCGGGGCGGCCGGGTGCCCGGGGCGGAACCACACCAGCATCACCTCGGAGTCGACCTCGATATGGGCCAGAGGTGCCGCGCGCACCTGCGCCAGCGGCTGTACGGCATCGCGGTGCACTTCGGTGACGCGGGCGACCGGGTAGCCTTGCGGAAAGACGCCGCCGAGGCCCGAAGTCACCAGCAGGTCGCCGGGCTTGATGTCGGCGTTGCCCGGCAGGTACGGCAACGCGAGCGAGGTCGCATCCCCCGCGCCCACGGCAATGGTGCGCAGCCCGGTGCGCTCAACACGCACCGGAACGGCGTGCTCCGGGGCGGTGATGAGGATGACTTCCGCGCTCCAGGGACCGATGTGCGTCGTCTGACCGATCAGACCCCTGTCATCCAGGACCGCCTGGCCCGCAAACACCCCGTTGGCCGCGCCGCGGTTGATGAGGAGCTTCTGCCGCAGGCTGTTCAGCTGGATATTGACGATCTCGGCGGCGAGCCAGTGATCAACCACCGGGGGCAGCGCCGCGTGCAGGCCGCGCAGTTCGCCGTTCTCGCGCGCCAGAGCGTCGTAGCGCATGGCGCGCAACTCCAGGTCGCGTTGCTGCGTGCGCAGGCGCGCGTTGTCAGCCTGCAGCGCGGCGCGCGCCTGGAAGGTCGCCCGCAGCCACGCCCAGGCGGCGGCCGGGGAGCTGACGGCGAGCTGGATCGGGTAGGCCGTCGCCTCGAAGACGTAACGCACCTGCTCGAGGTAGTGCGCCCTCTGGTCGAGGTACATGACCGCGACCGCGAGGGTTGCGTAGAGGGTGAAGCGAAAGCCGGCCGAGCCACCGCGCGCCTGCAGGGGTCTCCCGGCTCCTGTCCCGAAGGCTGCCACCTAAGACCCGCGCGCTCCCTGAGCTTTCTGCGTAGCGGTTACTCGAGTCCGAAGTGTCCCGGGCCGAGCTCGTCCATCAGCTCCAGGATTCGCCCGCCGCCGCGCGCGACGCAGGTGAGCGGATCATCGGCCACCATGACCGGCAGCCCGGTCTCTTCGGTGAGCAGCTTGTCGATGTCGCGCAGCAGCGCCCCGCCGCCGGTGAGCACGATGCCGCGCTCGGCGACGTCCGCACCGAGCTCCGGAGGAGTCTGTTCGAGCGCCTGCTTGACTGCCCCGACGATGCTCTGCAGGGGTTCCTGCAGCGCCTCGAGGATTTCGTTGCTGTTGAGCGTGAAGCTGCGCGGCACCCCTTCCGAGAGGTTACGGCCTTTCACCGACAGTTCCCGCACCTGCGCGCCGGGGTACGCCGAGCCGATCTCGATCTTGATGCGCTCGGAGGTCGCCTCGCCGATCAGGATGCCGTAGTTGCGCCGCACGTAGTTCATGATCGCCTCATCGAAGCGATCGCCACCGATACGCGCCGAGCTCGCGTACACAATGCCATTAAGCGACAGCACCGCCACCTCGGAGGTGCCGCCGCCGATATCCAGCACCATCGAGCCACGCGGCTCGTGCACCGGCAGCCCGGCCCCGACCGCCGCTGCCATCGGTTCACTCACGATCGCGACGTTGCGCGCGCCGGCGCCTTCGGCGGACTCGCGGATCGCGCGCCGCTCCACCTGGGTGGAGCCGAACGGCACGCACACCAGCACGCGCGGTGAGGGCTTCAGGGTACGGTTGCCGTGCACCTTGTTGATGAAGTACTGCAGCATCTTCTCGGTGTAGGTGAAGTCGGCGATCACGCCGTCCTTCATGGGGCGCACCGCGGTGATGTGCCCGGGGGTGCGGCCGATCATGTTCTTGGCCTCGGCACCGACCGCGACGATCACCTTGCCGCCGCGCGTGGGCTCATCCTGCACCGCCACCACCGAGGGTTCGTTGAGGACGATGCCCTTGTCGCGCACGTAGATGAGCGTGTTGGCCGTGCCCAGATCGATCGACAGATCGCTGGAGAAATAACCGCGCAGACGTTTGAGCATGAAGCGACCGAGGATGAGCGGCGGGAGACGCCAAAAGTGGCGCGTAATCTAGCAACCGACAGGACATTGAGCAAGGCAACATGTATGATTTTGCGCAGGTTTTCTCATTTCATCCACGCATCTTTCCACTCCCATGAGCCTCACACGCGAGCAGATCGCGAGCATCGCTGCCCTGGCACGTCTGGAACTGACGGCGGCCGAAATCCCCGTGTACCAGGAGACCCTGTCGCGGATTGTCGACTTCATCGGCGCCCTGGACCGCGCGCCCACCGCGGGCGTCGCTCCCATGGCGCACCCGCTGCCCGGACTGTCGCAGCGGCTGCGGCCCGACGTCGTGACCGAGGTGGACCGCCACGAGGAGTACCAGGCGAACGCGCCGCTTACCGCGGCCGGGCTGTACCTCGTTCCCAAGGTCATAGAGTGAGGCTGCCGGTGAGCGATCTTCACACGGGCACCCTGACGCAGCTGGCAGCGTCGCTGCGGGCGCGCAAGTTCTCCAGCGTCGAACTGGTGACGGCGCTGCTGGCACGCATCGAGCGCGCCCAGGGAACTCTCAATACCTTCATATCCGTGACGCGCGAACCGGCGCTCGCGGCGGCGGCGGCGGCCGATCGCGCCCTGGCCGCCGGCAGCGCCGGCGCGCTCACCGGCGTGCCCATCGCCCACAAGGACATCTTCTGCACCCGCGGGGTGCGCACCACCTGCGGCTCGCGGATGCTCGAGAATTTCGTCTCGCCCTATGACGCCACGGTGGTCGCGAAGCTCGGGGCTGCCGGCGCGGTGATGCTCGGCAAGACCAACATGGACGAGTTCGCGATGGGCTCCTCCAACGAGAACAGCTACTTCGGGCCGGTGCGCAATCCCTGGAACCCGGAGCTGGTGCCGGGCGGCTCCTCGGGCGGCTCGGCGGCGGCGGTGGCGGCGCGCCTCATCCCCGGAGCGACGGGCACCGACACCGGCGGCTCGATCCGCCAGCCGGCGGCGCTGTGTGGCATCACGGGACTGAAGCCCACCTACGGACGCGTCTCGCGCTACGGCATGATCGCGTTCGCCTCGAGCCTCGACCAGGCGGGCGTGCTCGCCGCGAGCGCCGCGGATGCGGCGCTGATGCTGCGCGAAATGGCGGGCTTCGATGCCAACGATTCCACCAGCGTGGACGCGCCGGTTCCGGACTATGTCGCGGCCCTGGAGCAACCGCTCGCGGGCCTTAAGATCGGCCTGCTGCAGGAGTTCTTCGAGCAGGGACTTGAGCAGGAGAACGAGCAGCGGGTGCGCGAGGCGCTGCAGGTCTACGAGCGGCTCGGAGCCAAGCTGCGCGTGGTGAGCCTGCCGAACCTGCCGCTGTCGGTGCCGGTTTACTACGTGGTAGCGCCCGCCGAGTGCTCCTCGAACCTCGCGCGCTTCGACGGCGTGCGCTTCGGGCATCGCTGCGAGAATCCGCGCGATCTCACCGACCTCTACCGGCGCTCGCGCGGCGAGGGATTCGGCGCGGAAGTGAAGCGACGCATCATGACGGGCACCTACGTGCTCTCGGCCGGCTACTACGACGCCTACTATCTGAAGGCGCAGCGCGTACGGCAGCTCATCAGCGCCGATTTCACGCGCGCCTTCCAAGACGTTGATGTGCTCATGGGGCCCACGACGCCCACACCGGCTTTCGCAATCGGTGCCAAGACGGCCGATCCCATCACCATGTACCTGAACGACATCTACACCATCGGCGCCAACCTCGCCGGACTGCCCGCGGTGTCGATCCCCTGCGGTTTCGTGCGCGAGCTGCCGGTGGGCCTGCAGATCGTCGGCCCGCACTTCGGCGAGGCGCGCATCCTCGGCGCCGCGCATGCCCTGCAGCGAGCCACCGACTGGCATACGCGCATACCGGCGGGGTACGCATGAGCGCCTGGGAAAGCGTCATCGGACTTGAGATTCACGCGCAGCTCAGCACCAGGTCCAAGATCTTCTCCGGCGCGGCCACCGCCTACGGGGCGTCTCCCAACGCGCAGGCGAACCTCGTGGACCTCGGCTACCCGGGCGTGTTGCCGGTACTGAACGCGGAAGCGGTGCGCATGGCGGTGAAGCTGGGCCTGGCGATCAACGCGCGCATCGCGCCGCACTCGGTGTTCGCGCGCAAGAACTACTTTTACCCCGACCTGCCGAAGGGCTACCAGATCAGTCAGTACGAGCTGCCGATCGTCGCCAGGGGAGCGCTCGACATTGAGCTCGAGGACGGCAGCATCAAGACCATCGGCATCACCCGCGCGCACCTTGAGGAGGACGCGGGCAAGTCGCTGCACGAGGGGCTGCCCGGAGTCACCGGCATTGACCTGAACCGCGCCGGCACGCCGCTGGTGGAGATCGTTTCGGAGCCGGACCTGCGCTCGGCGAAGCAAGCCGTCGCCTATATGAAAAAGGTGCACACCCTGGTGCGCTATCTTGAGATCTGCGACGGCAATATGCAGGAAGGTTCCTTCCGCTGCGATGCCAACGTCTCGGTGCGCCCGGCCGGAACGCAGAAGTTCGGCACGCGCGCGGAGATCAAGAATCTGAACTCATTCCGTTACATCGAGCGCGCCATCAATTTCGAGATCGAGCGGCAGATCGGGCTCATCGAGTCCGGCGGCAAGGTCGTGCAGGAGACGCGCCTCTACGATCCGGACAAGGACGAGACCCGCTCCATGCGCTCCAAGGAAGAGGCCAACGACTATCGTTACTTCCCCGACCCGGACCTGTTGCCGGTGGTGCTGGAGGAAAAGTTCATCGAGTCGGTGCGCGCCAGCCTGCCTGAATTGCCGGACCAGCGGTGCGCGCGCTTCGCATCGCAGTACGCGCTCTCGGCCTACGACGCGCAGGTGTTGACCGCCAGCCGCGAGCTGGCGGACTACTACGAGAGCGTCGTGCGCGAGCTGCCGCAGGAGCCGAAGCTCGCCGCGAACTGGGTGATGGGCGATCTGGCGGCGGCGCTCAATCGGGAAAATCTCGAGGTCACCGGCGGCAAAATGCCGGCCGCGCGCCTCGCCGGGCTGCTCAGGCGCATCAGCGATCAGACCATCTCCGGCAAGATCGCCAAGGACGTGTTCGCCGCCATGTGGTCGGACGGGGCCAGCGCCGATGCGGTGATTGAACAGCAGGGATTGCGGCAAATCACGGACGCCGCCGCCATCGAACGCGTGATCGATGAGGTGCTGGCGAAAAACCCGGCGCAGCTCGCCGACTACCGTGCGGGCAAGGACAAGCTGTTCGGCTTCTTTGTCGGCCAGGTGATGAAGGCGAGCGGCGGCAAGGCAAATCCTGCGCAACTGAACGAGCTGTTGCTGCGGAAGCTCAAATGACCGACCTCGTGCGCCGCTTCATATTCGAAAAGCGGCCGGTGCGCGGCCACTGGGTGCATCTTACGGGCGCGTGGCGCGACCTGCGTGCGCACACCGAGTATCCGCCGGCGGTGCGCGAGCTCCTCGGCCAGGCGGTGGCCGCTTCGGTGCTGCTCGCCGCGACCTTGAAGTTCCGCGGCACGCTGACCTTCCAGCTGCAAGGCGACGGGGCGGTGAACCTGCTGGTGGCCCAATGCACGCATGATTTCCGGCTGCGGGCGGTGGCGCGCTTTGACGCCGGGGCGGTGCGGGACATTGCGGGCGACACGCGCCGCGGCGCCGTGTTTCGCCAGCTCGTCGGCACCGACGGCAAGATCACCGTCACCATCGAAGCGGATGAAAAAAGCATGCGCTACCAGGGCGTCGTGCCGCTGGCCGGCACCTCGCTCGCGGAATCGCTGGAGGCCTATTTCGCCTCCTCTGAACAGCTGCCCACGCGGGTGCTGCTCGCCGCGGACGACACCCACGGCGCCGGGCTCCTCGTGCAGCGCCTCCCCGACGCCGACGCGGAGACTTCCGAGGAGGTGGCGTCCGCCTGGGACGTCGCCCAGCGGGGAATCGAATCCCTGGAAGGCTCGGTGCTGCTGCACGCACCGGTCGAGAAATTGCTCGCACAGGGTTTTGCAGGCAGCGACCTGCGTCTGTTTCGCGGCACGCCGGTGCAGTTCGAGTGCCGCTGCAGCTCGGGGAGGGTCGCAGGGCTCTTGCGGGCCCTGGGTGAGGACGAGGTCCGTGACGTATTGAAGGAGCAGGGGGCGGTTACCGTCACGTGCGAATTCTGCCGCCGCCCGTACCGGTTCGACGCTGGGGATGTCGAGACACTGTTCTCCGAGGGTTCGGCCGAAGGTGGATCAGCTGCGATCCATTAGACTGAAATCCTGGGCTACTGTCTCAGTAGAGCAACAATAAGCGAGATTCGAGCGGTCCGGGTGCGGAGCCGCTCCGGGTCCAGGGCAACCCCGCGAGCCAGGTGCAACCAGATCTGTTCTTATAAATTAAAGATTTGTACAATTATCAGAATGGCGGCATCCCATCTGACCCTGCTGAAATGGCTGCGTGCGGCGGGGGAACCCAGCCGCCTGCGGCTTCTGGCCCTGTGCGCCGAGGGGGCCTTGAGCGTCTCTGACCTTGCGCAGGTGCTCACCCAAAGCGAACCGCGGGTATCGCGGCATCTGAAGATCCTTTGTGAGGCCGGGCTCATCGAGCGTTCACGCCAGGGACAGTGGGTCCACTACCGCCTGGTGGCGGAGGCAGCGGCGGCGAGCTTCGTGCGCGGGCTCCTGGCGCAACTGGAGCGTCGCGATCCGGTGCCTGTCGGTGATCGCACCCGAGCCCGGGCGCTCGTGACGTCCGAGGTCGGGGAGCTGACGCACGATGAACGCTCGCGACTGGGACGCGCGCTCGCCGGATTTGCCACCGCCAGCGGGCTGCGCGCACCGCTCGGGGCGGTGCTGGTTGTGGGCGTGCAGCACCCACAGCTGCTGGAGGCGTGCGCCGCCGCCGCCCGGCAGTGCACGGCCCTCGCGCACTCGCGTCGCGCGGCACAAGCCGCGTCGGCGTTTGCGCAACAGCGTGGCTTCGCCTGCCGCATCCTCCGGGCCGCCAGCGCCGCAGCGTTCAGCGTCGAGGACATCGCCGGCGCCGGATCGTGCTTCGACGCGGTGATCCTGGATCATCCCGCCATGGGCGCTGCGGCGCTGACGCGCCTGTTGGCGGAAGTTCGGGCGCTCATGTCGGCGGCGGGACGCCTGTGGATCTTTGAGCGCTACGACCTGCTGGAGAGTGCGCATGAACGGGTAGTGGAACATCCGCTGGCGCGCCTGCGGCGCCTGCTGGGCGCCGCGGGGCTGCAATGCGAGCGCCTGAGCCCCATCGAGGCTGACGGCGAGCACGTGCTGGCCGCGGTGAGCCGCGTCGCCGCCGGACTCCCGGGACAACTGAGCGCCGGCGGCGCGCTGAGCGCAGATCACCCATGAGCACGCAGCCTGCCGCTATGCGCGTGTCGTTCGAGTTCTTTCCGCCGGCGGATGCCGCGATGGAGACGACACTGTGGAACTCGGTCGAACGGCTGGCGCCGCTGGCGCCGTGCTTCGTGTCGGTCACCTACGGTGCCGACGGCTCGACGCGCGAGCGTACCCACAACGTCGTGACGCGCATACAGGAGGAGACGACGCTCACCAGCGCGCCGCACCTGACCTGCATCGGCGCCACGCGCGGGGAGATCCTCGATATTGCACGCGGCTACTGGGAGCAGGGCATCCGTCACCTGGTCGCGCTGCGCGGTGATCCGCCGCGCGGACACGGTGGCTACGCGCCGCACCCGCAGGGCTTTGCCTATGCCGCGGACCTGGTCGCCGGGCTCAGGAGCGTCGCAGCGTTCGAGGTATCGGTTGCCGCCTACCCGGAAGTTCACCCGCAGGCGCGTTCGGCGGCGGCGGACCTGGAGAATCTGCAGCGCAAGATCGATGCCGGGGCGACGCGCGCCATCACGCAGTTCTTCTACGACACCGAGGTTTTTTTGCGCTTCCGGGATCGCTGCGCCGCTGCCGGCATCCGGGCGCCGATCGTGCCGGGAATTCTTCCCATCACCCGCTTTCCCCAGGTGCTGCGCTTCGCGCAGGCATGCGGCGCCGGTATTCCCGAGTGGCTGCGCGAACGCTTCCAGGGGCTCGACGAGGACCCGGAGACGCGCCGCCTGATTGCCGCGAGTGTCGCCATCGAACAGGTGCAGGCGCTCGCCCGCCACGGCGTGCAGGAATTTCATTTCTACACCCTCAATCGCGCCGAGCTTACCTACGCAATCTGCCACGCCCTCGGACTGCGCCCGCTGCCGGCGCGAGTCCCGGCAGCCGCCGGGGCAATCTAAATGAGTGCCTGCGGACACGGCGCGGCCCCCGGCGCGCACGGCGGCGCGCCGCACGCGGATCGCAACCTCGCGGCGGCGCCGGCGAGCGCCGCGCCGTTCGCGCTCGAGCCGACGGATGAGACCGAGCGCGGCACCCGCATCGAGCGCCTGAAGCGGCTGCTGCGCGAGCGCATTGTAGTGCTCGACGGCGCCATGGGCACGATGATCCAGCAACAGCGTCTGGAGGAACGTGACTTCCGCGGCGAGCGCTTCGCCAGGCATGGCCGCGACCTGCGCGGCAACAACGACATCCTGACGCTCACGCGCCCGGAGGTAATCGCCGGCATCCACCGCGCGTACCTCGCCGCCGGCGCCGACATTATCGAAACCAACACCTTCAATTCCAACTCGGTGTCACAGGCGGACTACGGCCTGCAGGCGCTGGTACCGGAGCTCAACTACAAGGCCGCGCGGCTGGCGCGTGCGGCAGCAGACGAGCTGGCGGCGGCTTCCGGGGTGCCGCGCTTCGTCGCCGGCGCACTCGGGCCCACCACGCGCATGAGCTCGCTGTCGCCCGACGTCAACGACCCGGGCTTTCGCAGCGTCAGCTTCGATGCCCTGGTGGCGACTTATCTGGATGCGGCGCGCGCGCTGGTGCTCGGCGGCGTCGATCTGCTGCTGATCGAAACGGTAATCGACACCCTGAACGCCAAGGCGGCCATTTACGCCGCGCTCACGCTGTTCGATGAGACCGGCGTCGCCGTGCCGCTCGCCATTTCCGGCACCATCACCGACGCCTCGGGCCGCATCCTGTCCGGACAGACGACGGAGGCTTTCTGGAATTCGATCCGCCATGCGCAGCCCTTGTTCGTGGGACTCAATTGCGCGCTCGGCGGCAAGCAGCTGCGACCCTACATCGCGGAGCTCGCCGCCACCGCCGACACTTATGTATGCGCCTATCCCAACGCCGGCCTGCCGAACGCGTTCGGTGAGTACGACGAGGCGCCGGAGGAGACCGCCGTCATCCTGCAGGAATATGCGCAGGGTGGGCTGGTGAACGTCGTGGGCGGCTGCTGCGGCACCACACCGGATCACATTCGTCTGCTGCGGTCCGCGATCGCGGACCATGCGCCGCGCGTGCCGGAAGCACAGCCGGTCAAGTCGCGCCTGAGCGGGCTCGAGGCCCTCAACATCGACGCCGCCACGCTGTTCGTGAACGCCGGCGAGCGCACCAACGTCACCGGCTCCGCGAAGTTCCGCAAGCTCATCGAGGCCGGCGACTATGCGAGCGCGTGCGAGGTGGCGCGGCAACAGGTGACGAGCGGCGCGCAGATCATCGACGTCAACATGGACGAGGGCATGCTGGACTCGGAAGCCGCGATGGTGCGCTTCCTGAACCTCGTGGCCGCGGAGCCGGACATCGCGCGGGTGCCGGTGATGATCGATTCCTCCAAGTGGTCGGTGATCGAGGCGGGCCTGAAATGCGTGCAGGGCAAGCCCATCGTCAACTCCATCAGCATGAAGGAAGGCGAGCAGGTATTCCTCGAACACGCCCGCAAGCTGCGCCGCTACGGTGCCGCCGCGGTGGTCATGGCCTTCGATGAGCAGGGCCAGGCCGACACCGTCGAGCGCAAGGTGGCGATCTGTACCCGCGCCTACCAGCTGCTGATATCGCGGGCGGGCATGGCGCCCGAGGACATCATTTTCGATCCCAACATCTTCGCCATCGCCACCGGCATCGAGGAACACAATGGTTACGGCCTCGCCTTCATCGAGGCGACCCGCCGCATCAAGCTCGAGCTGCCGCACGCCCTGGTGTCGGGCGGCGTGAGCAACGTGTCGTTCTCCTTCCGCGGCAACGACGCGGTGCGCGAGGCCATGCACTCGGTGTTCCTGTATCACGCCATCGCCGCCGGCATGGACCTGGGGATCGTGAACGCCGGGCAGCTGGGGATCTACGCGGACATCGACCCGGACTTACGGGCCGCGTGCGAGGACGTGGTGCTGAACCGCCGCGCGGATGCCACCGAGCGGCTGCTGGAGCTCGCCGGACGCTTCAAGGGCGATGGCGCCGCGCGCCGCCGCGAGGATCTGGGCTGGCGCAATCTGCCGGTGGGCAAGCGCATCGAGCATGCCCTCATCAAGGGCGTCGACGATTACATCATCGAGGATACCGAGGCCGCGCGACTCGAGTTCGAGCGGCCGCTGCAGGTCATCGAGGGTCCGCTCATGGACGGCATGAACGTGGTCGGCGACCTGTTCGGCGCCGGCAAGATGTTCCTGCCGCAGGTGGTCAAGAGCGCGCGCGTCATGAAGCGCGCGGTGGCGCACCTGGTGCCATTCATTGAAAAGAGCAAGGACGCCACGGCGCGACGCACCAACGGCCGCGTCGTCATCGCCACCGTCAAGGGCGACGTGCACGACATTGGCAAGAACATCGTCGGCGTGGTGCTGCAATGTAACAACTTCGAGGTCGTTGATCTGGGCGTGATGGTGCCGTGCGAGAAGATTCTCGAGACCGCGCGGCGCGAGCAGGCGGACTTCATCGGTCTTTCGGGCCTCATCACCCCGTCGCTGGATGAGATGGTGCACGTCGCGAAGGAAATGCAGCGGCAGGGCTTCGAGGTGCCGCTGCTCATCGGCGGCGCCACCACCTCCCCCGCGCACACCTCGGTCAAGATCGCGCCGCAGTACGGCGCGGCGGTTATCTACGTGAAGGACGCCTCCCGCTGTGTCGGGGTGTGCCAGACGCTGACCCAGCCGCAGCAGCGCGCGGCGTTCATCACCCGGGTCGCCGAGGAGCACGCGCGCCGGCGCGAGCAGCACGCGGCCAAGAAGGTCAAGGTGCCGGAACTGTCGCTCGCCGCGGCGCGCGCCAACCGTCGCCCCATCGACTGGGCCGCGTACGCGCCGGTGCCGCCGCGCGTGCCCGGCGTGCAGCGCTTCGACGACTATCCCCTGAGCGAACTGCTCGGCTACATCGACTGGATGCCGTTCTTCAATTCCTGGGAGTTCGCCGGGAAATTTCCCGACATCCTCACGGATCCCAAGGTCGGGGAGGCCGCGAGCAACCTGTACGCCGACGCCCGCCGCATGTTGAAGACGCTCATCGCTGAACGCTGGCTCACGGCGCGCGCCGTGGTGGGCCTGTTTCCCGCCAATGCCGTCGGCGACGACGTGGAGATCTACGCCAGCGAGGCGCGCGACGGACTGCTCACGACGCTGAATTTCCTGCGGCAGCAGAAGCCCAAGCCCGATGGCCAGCCGCACGAGTGCCTGGCTGACTACGTGGCGCCGCGCGCCAGCGGGGTAAGCGACTACTTCGGCGCCTTCGCGGTCACCGCCGGCATCGGCATCGATGCGCACGTCACACGCTTCCAGCGCGCCCACGACGATTACTCGGCGATCATGCTGAAGGCACTCGCCGACCGGCTCGCCGAAGCGGCGGCCGAGCACTTCCACGAGCGGGTGCGGCGCGAGCTGTGGGGTTATGCGGCCGCCGAGGGTTTGACCAACGAGCAACTGGTGCGCGAGGAGTATCGCGGCATCCGTCCGGCGCCCGGCTACCCCGCCTGCCCGGATCACACCGAGAAGGCGAAACTGTGGAGTCTGCTCGACGCAGAAACCAACGCCGGCATCCGTCTGACGGAATCCTACGCCATGTACCCGACGGCGGCGGTCAGTGGCTGGTACATCGCGCATCCGCAGGCGCGTTACTTCGCGCTCGGCAAGATCGATCGCGAGCAGGTGCAGGACTATGCGCGCCGCAAGGGGCTCGCGCTCAGCGAGGCGCAGCGCTGGCTGTCGCCGAGCCTGGGCTACGAGCCGTAGAGTTTATTGGCCAAAATCGCCTGCGGCGATTTTGGCAGACATCAGCTTCGTTGCCGCCGGCGAAAGGCGGGGCTCGATGCACATCTGCCACAATCACCTCAGCAGCCGAGCACTTCATGGCAAGGGTGGGCGCACGGACTTTCGCCGGCTGCGGCGGTGACCATACGGTCGGGCGCGGCGTCAGTGCGAGCTGCGCCGCTCGTGCTCGAGCGCGCGCAGGTATTGCGCGCCGCCCAGGTCGCGCATCTGCCCGAGAATCCATTCGCGCCGCGCGATCACGTAGCGCGACGGCCGCTCCACGCGCAACAGATGCGGGTTCGGCAGCACTGCGGCGAGCAGCGCCGCGTCGCGCGAGTCCAGGCTGCGCGCGGACTTGTGCCAGAAGTGCTGCGCCGCCGCTTGTACGCCGTAGATACGGTCGCCGAACTGCGCGATGTTCAGGTACATCTCGAGGATGCGTTCCTTCGGCCACAAGGTCTCGATCAACACGGTAAACCAGGCCTCGAGGCCCTTGCGCACGAAGCTGTGGCCGCTCCACAGGAACAGGTTCTTCGCCACCTGTTGCGAAATGGTGCTCGCGCCGCGCAGCCGTTTGCCG
>Ga0210384_10002028_pt1 | contig 25588 bp, 23 predicted proteins | sample IncBWH2MmetaG_FD_160574 | JGI IMG/M metagenome (GOLD analysis project Ga0210384, IMG submission 160574) | Forest soil microbial communities from Barre Woods Harvard Forest LTER site, Petersham, Massachusetts, United States - Inc-BW-H-2-M | ecosystem: Environmental > Terrestrial > Soil >...
CGGCCCCTTTTTGCCCAGTACCTCGAGCGCGTTGGCCGTGGCACGGTCGACGACGGGCTCATGCTCGTGGTGACCCGCGCCGGGGACGAGCGCATCTGGACGTACAGCAACGTGCGCTGCCAGGAGGCGGACCGACCGGCCTACATCCTCGGCCACGCCCACGACATCACCGACATCAAGCGGTCCGACGCGCGGGCCGGCGAGGCCGAGGCACTGCGCTCGGTCGCCCGTCTCGCGCTCGCCACCGCGCACGAGATCAACAATCCGCTCACCGTCATCCTCGCGGGCCTCCAGATCATGGTCATGCGCGGGCAGGTGCCGCCCGAGGCCACGGGCTACGTGGAGCGCGCAATCCGGGCGAGCGAGCAGATCCGCGATATCGTCCGCGACATGTCGCGGATCACCAAGCTCGAGCTCTTACGCCAGGCCTCCAACCTCCCCGCCGTCCTCGATATCCGCAAATCGAGCGATCCCTCGGCCTGAACGCTTGCCGTCCTCGTCGAGCGGCGGCGCACTACCGAGCGAGGAGCAGGCACGCCGCGCCGGCGCAGGCGAGAAGCGCGGCGGTGAGACGGCGGGCGAGGTCGGGCTCGCCGAAGAGCGCGCGACCCAGCAGGACCGCGAGCACCGCAGACATGCGCCGGATCGCGTTCACGTACGCGGCGGGGGCCATCGTGAGCGCGGAGGTCTGCATGCCGGTGCCGGTGACGCCCAGCAGCCCGTGGCTCATCACCGTGACCAGGTTGCGCGGCGCGAGGCTGTCGGCGAGGCCCCGTGGCGTGGTGATCAGCGCGATCACCGCGGCGAGCAGCGCGGTGCCTCCGTGGGAGACCACCAGGTAGCTGGGCGGACCCAGGTGGCGCGCGCCGTAGCGATCCACCGCGGCGAGGAAGCCCAGCAGGAACGCGGCGCCCAGGGCGTCGAGGGCGTCGCCCCGCTTGAAGAGCGCCCGCACCCGGCCCAGGCGGCCGACGCCGCCGGCGCCCGAGAGGTTCACGGTCCCGGTCAGCGATAGCGCGAGACCGACCCAGCCGAGCGCGCTCGGCAGGCCGCCGGAGAGCGCCGCGTCCGGCAGGATCGTGAAGAGCGGGCTCAGCGCGAGGATCGGCCCGACGATCGAGATGTCACCGCGGGCGCTGGCGCGGGCCAGCAGGCCGCTCATGCCGAGCACGAGCCCCCAGGAGGTCGCGACCGCGGGCCAGATCGATCCCGGAGCCGTGAAGGGATGGCCGGAGACGAGGAAGTAGACGATCCACACCAGACACGCCACGCCCTGCGTCCAGGCGACGATGACCAGCGGGGGGATCGCCCGCGCGCGCCCCTTGACGACGGCGAACTGGACGGCCTGGGTGAGCGCCGCGCCGAGCGAGAGCAGGAACCAGGTCAGGCGAGCGCGACTCGACGCCGCGCCACGCGTTCTTCGCTGAACGCGATGGCGGAGAAGCGGATGACCTGGTGCAGCGCGCGTGGCGTGATCATGGCGGCTCCGGTGCCTGGTCCCGGGAGACCGTACTAGAGGACTCGGCTCCAGGTCAAATGCCGAGCGCCCGGTGCCATGGCGCTTGACGGCTCCACGGGCGGTCACCTAATGTGGCGCCGGGAGGTCCTCCATGCCACGCGCATCCTTCGGACTCATCCTGGCCAACCGGGCGGTGGTGCTCGGCGCCATCCAGGCGCGCGACCTGATCGAGCTCTCGCAGCAGGCGGAGGCCTCCGGGGCCTTCGACGCGCTCTGGGTCGGCGACAGCCTCCTCGCCAAGCCGCGCCTCGAGGCGGTGACGCTGCTCGCCGCGCTGGCCTCGGCCACCTCGCGCCTGCGGCTCGGGGTGGGCTGTCTGGCCACCTTCGTGCATCGTCACCCGCTGCTGTTCGCCCAACAGTGGGCGAGCCTCGACGTGCTCTCGGGTGGCCGCGCGCTCTTGGCGGTGTGCCTCGGCGGGCCGGACGAGCAGAGCGCGGCGCAGGCTCTCGAGCACAAGGTCATGGGCGTGCGCTCGGGAGAGCGGGTCGGACGGATGGAGGAAGGGATCGAGATCCTCCGGAAGGTCTTCACCGGCGAGAAGGCGTCTCATCAGGGCCGGTTCTACCAGTTCGAAGGCGTGAAGATCGAGCCGCGCCCGGTGCAGCAGCCGTGCCCGATCTGGATCGCGAGCAACCCGACCGGTCTCACCTGGAAGGGCGGGGCGAGCGCCTCCGACGCGGCGGTGGAGCGCGGCTTCCGGCGGGTGGCGCGCTACGCGGACGGCTGGATGACCAACAAGGTGAGCCCGGCCCAGTTCCGCGAGCAGTGGGCGCGTATCGCCACCCTGGCACGGGAGGAGGGCCGTAATCCGGACACCCTCAGCAGCGCGCTCTATCACAACATCCACATCAACGAGGACCGGCAGCAGGCGCTCGAGGAGAGCAAGGCCTTCCTCGACACCTACTACACGAGCAAGTTCTCGCCCGCGTTCGTCGAGGGCTGGACGGTGGCGGGGAGTCCGGCCCAGTGCGTCGCGGAGCTGCGGGAATATGTGGCGGCGGGGCTGACCCACATCTCGCTCCGCCTCACCTCGTGGGACCAGCGCGGCCAGCTCAAGCGGTTCCTGTCCGAGGTCGCGCCCGCGCTGGTCGGCGGTCGGTGAGGAGTGGTCCGTCCACGTGTGCGCTGGACGCTGACCCCCGGGCAGACCGTCGCGGTCGGCCTCCTGGTCGCCGCGCTGCTGACCGATGCCGTGCTGACCCTGCACAACATCCGCGAGGTCGCCACCAGCGTGCAGTGGGTCTCCCATACCCACGAGGTCCTGGCGAAGCTCGAGCAGGTGTTCTCCACCCTCAAGGACGCCGAGACGGGCCAGCGCGGCTACCTCCTCAGCGGTGAGCGCACCTACCTCGAGCCCTACGCGCAGGCGGTGACCCGCCTCGGGCCCCAGCTCGACCAGCTCCGCCACCTGACCCGCGACAACCCCACGCAGACCGCCCACGTGCTGAAGCTCGAGCAGCTCGCGCACGAGCGGCTCGCGGCGCTACGCCAGAGCCTCGACCTGGCCGGGAATGAGCCGGATCGGACGCGGGCGCTCCAGGCCTCACGCCAGGCGCTGCTCGGCGGCGAGGGCAAGCGGATCATGGACGCGATCCGCGACGAGGTCGAGGGGATGCAGGTCGCGGAGCGGGAGCTGCTGAGACGCCGGGACGTCTCCTCGCGGGCCAACGCTCGCACCGCGGTCGCCACCACCGTGGTCGCCCTGGCCCTCGGCGTCGTGCTGGTGACCATGGTGACGTGGCTCTTCGCGCGGAACCTGGCGAGCCGGCAGCGCGCCGCCGACGTGCTGCACGCCGAGCGCGAGCGCTTCCGCACCACCCTCACCAGCATCGGCGACGCCGTCCTCGTGACCGACGCGCAGGGGCGGGTTACCCTGATGAATCCGGTGGCGCAGGCGTTGACCGGCTGGGCCGACGAGGCGCTGGGCCGGCCGCTCGACGAGGTCTTCCGCATCGTCAACGAGACGACCCGCGAGACCGTGGAGAACCCGGTGGCCAAGGTCATCCGCCTCGGCACCGTGGTCGGGCTCGCCAATCATACGGTGCTGATCGCCAAAGGCGGCCGCGAGCTGGCGATCGACGACAGCGGCGCGCCGATCCGCGACGGGCGGGGGCGCATCGCGGGGGTAGTGCTGGTCTTCCGCGACATCGCGGAGCGGCGGGCCGTGGAGCGGGTGCGGCAGGACGCCGATCGGCGCAAGGACGAGTTCCTGGCCATGCTCGCCCACGAGCTGCGCAATCCCCTCGCCCCGATCCGCAACGCCGCCTACACCCTGGGCCTGCTCGACATCCGCGACGATCGCCTCCGGTGGGTGTCGGGCGTGATCGAGCGACAGGTCGGGCTCATGACCAGGCTGGTGGACGACCTGCTCGACGTCTCTCGCATCACGCTGGGCAAGATCACGCTGCAGCGGGCGCCAGTCGCGGTGTGGGCGGTGCTCGCCCAGGCGCTGGAGACCGCGCGCCCCCTGGCCGAGAGCCGGAAGCAGACTCTCGAGGTGGACGTCTCCGACGACGCGGGACGGGTGGAGGGCGATCCGGCCCGGCTCGCCCAGGCGGTCGGCAACCTGCTCGACAACGCGATCAAGTACACCGACGAGGGCGGACGCATCCGCCTCGCGGCCCGCGCGGACGGGACCGACGTGCTGATCTCGGTCCGCGACGACGGGATGGGCATCGGGGCGGCCGAGCTCCCGCACGTGTTCGATCTGTTCACCCAGGCCGATCGCTCCCTCGAGCGCAAGCAGGGCGGGTTAGGGATCGGCTTGACCCTAGTGCGTCGCCTGGTCGAGATGCACGGAGGCCGCGTGAGCGCCGCGAGCGGCGGGCCCGGGCTCGGCAGCGAGTTCAGCATCCGCTTGCCGCGGCTCGCCCCGGGTCCCACCGCGTCCGAGGCGGCCCCCGCGGCGGCGGCCGGCGGCCCAGTCGGTGTCGGCCGCCGCATCCTGGTGGTGGACGATCAGCCGGACTCCACCGATTCGCTGGCCCTGCTCCTGAGGCTGCGCGGCCACGACGTGCGCATCGCGCACGACGGCCCGGGGGCCATCGAAGAGGCGGGACGCTATCGGCCCGACGTGATCCTTTTGGACCTGGGATTGCCGGGAATGAGCGGCTACGACGTGGCGCGGCGGCTGCGCACGATGCCGGACCTGGGCGTGATGCGTCTGGTCGCGCTCACCGGCTACGGCACCGAGAGCGACCGGCAGAATACCCGGGACGCGGGCTTCGACGTCCACCTGACGAAGCCGGTGGATCCGCAGGCCCTCGACGCGGTGCTCGGCCGCTCCTCCTGAGCCGCGGCTTCACAGCCCCCGACGCTTGAGGAAGCTGCTGAACCAGGGGCCGACATAGTTGTCGTGCGCGTTCTTCTGGATGGTCTCCTTGAGCGCGCCCGACTGATGTTGGTTGATGCTCTCGGCTACGATGGTCAGGGTCTTCGCGCTCTGCTGGTAGCGCCACCAGAAGTAGGTGAGGCCGCCGGCGGACAACACGAGCATCGCGCCCAGGACGATCACGCCCGCGATCAGCGCCATCTGCGTCTCGTTGGGCAGGCCCTCCCGCATGCCCTCGCGGGCGCCGCGCATCGCCTGGAGCATCACCTGGTGGGTGAGGCCCCCGAAGCTCGCCTGGTTCATCGGGTCGTCGGCCCCCTGGGCCGCGCCCCTCAGCAGGGCCTGGGACATGTCGCGCCCCGTCTGCACGAGCTGGGCCTGCATCGGGCCCTTGAGGCCGGCGACGAGTGATTCGACGAGGTGCGTGCCCATGTCCTGGGCCAGCCGTTGCGCGGCGGGGCTCACCTTTTGCTCGATGGCCTCGGCGAGGTTGGTGGTGGCGACCTTGATGCTGTCCACCGCCACTTGCCGCATCTGCTGCTCCAGCTGGGTGCCCGCGGTCTGGACCAGGGCCCGGACCGTGTCGTTGCCGTCCCGGTTCAGGCTCTCCATCGCCTGGGCCACCAGCGCGTCCACCTGTTTGCGCATCTCGGGCGAGGCCAGGCGGGTCTCCAGCACCTTCAAGGCCGACTCGGTCATGTCTCGCGAGGCCCGGCGCAGGGTCTCGTCGTCCACCAGCGTGCTGTGCAACGTTTGCCGGAGCGGCTCCTGGATGCTCGGAATCCCCTCGCTGACGCCCTGCATCGCGCCTTTCGCCGCGCTCTGCCCGAGCCCGTGAAGGTACTCCTGATTGACGCAGCCCCCGAGATGCAAGAGGGCCAGGAGCGCGAGGGCAGCGGTCCACGGGACGGTCATCTGGTAGGCGACGGTCGTGCGCATGCTCGTTCTCCCCGCAGCGATGGTGGATGGTCGGTGGCCCCCTCGTCTAGCACACGGTATCCACGCTCGCAAGTGCCGGCTCGTACTTGACGACGCCGGATTTCCGTCTAGACTGTTGGCACCATTTTGACCTGGAGGCCGCGTGGATAGGTCTTCCGCTCGCGTCGGTCCGCGGACGGTCAGCTTCGCTCGGGTGTGGCACCCCAGCCCGTGGATGCGGCTGCTCACGCAGTGCGTGGTGCTGGCCGGCTTCGGCGTGGTGCTGCTCTCCTATCACGGCCTGTCGCTGCACCTGACCCCGTGGTCGCAGGCCATCGTGAACGCGATCGTGGGGCACGTGTATCCGCCGGAGGGCCAGCAGAGCACCACCGTGGTGCTCTTCCGGGAGGAGAATCTCGTCCAGCTGAACGACCCGTACCCGGTTCCCTACGCGCGGCACGTCGACGTGCTCGAGGCGCTGGCCGTCTACAAGCCGGCGGCGGTCTTCGTGGACTTCGCGTTCATCGACGATCCGCGAGCCGGCGACGACGTCGCGGGCCTGAGCCGGGCCATCTGCGCGCTGTCCAGGAGCCGCGAGGCCGAGAAGCGGACGGTGCGGGTATTCCTGGCCGCGCCGCCTCCGGATACGAGTGACCTGGGGCCGAGGCGCGCCGATCCGAAGACCGGCGGCGTCAACCCGAAGCTGCTCGAATGCGCGACGCCCGTCAACGCGCAGATGGACGTCGAGCGCGGGGCCAGCGGGGTGCTCACCTACGGCGCCTGCCGGGGGACGGATTGCCAGCGGGACGACGTGATGAAGAGTCCGGCCTTCGCGATGCACCACGCCACCGTCACGTCCGGTCCCCGGGCGCTCTCCGGTCGGCGCGACGGCGACCCCATGGAGATCATCTGGGCCAACGGGTACTCCGAGCTGAACCGCTCGTGGATGAACTGCCGCAAGCCGGGCCCCTCCGAGGACATCAAGGAGATGCTCCGGGACAATCCGCTGGCCGTGAAGCGGAAGTGTCCCTATACCGACACGATCTCGGTGATGCACCTGCTCGGGCCCTACAACGATGGCGTGCGGAAGGCGATCGAGGATCGCGCGGTGTTCTACGGGGCCAGCTTCGAGATGGCGGGTGACCGGGTGGTCTCGCCGGTCTACGACGATCTGCCCGGCGTCTATCTCCACGCGATGGCCTACGACAATCTCCGATCGTACGGCCCGCAGTACAAGCGGGCCGAGCAGCATCCCGCCTCCCGGATCGCCAACGGCATCCTCCTCCTCTTCACCGTGTTCTTGCTGATGGTGGTGGACAAGCCGCTGGCCCCGGCCAAGCGGCTCTTCGGCGAGGCCGCGGTCGCCCGCCGCGCGACCTGGATGAAGGGGCTCGCGATCGGCCTCGCGGTGGTGAGCGTCATCGTGGCCATGCAGTCCCGCACCGACTACCCGGCGCTCTTCCTGCTTCCCGCGCTCGTGTTCGGGATGGCCACCTTCCTCCACGTGGCCGCGACCCATCCGGAAGCCGCGCCGCCCCCCGAGCAGGACACCGCGCCGGCCCAATTCCTCCGCAAGGGCCTGCTCGCCATCGGCATCGGCGCGGTGGGGCTCGCCCTCTTCGCGGCGGTGGACCGGGTGGGCGGCGCCGAGAACGCGCTGTTGTTCGTGGTCCTGCCCGGCTACGTCGTCTACAAGGCGGTGGTGGTGCGGGACTGGCTCTTCGTGGTGACCAGCGTCCTGATGGTCGGGGCCGCGGTGGTCTGTTACCTGCCGCCCATCAACCTGGGACCGCGGAACATCGTGGGGTACGTGGCCTTCTTCGAGGCCGCGCGCCACATGATCAAGTGGGCCGACGGCGCGGGGGAGAAATACCTCGCCCTGCGGGCCAAGTATCGCGATTCGGAGTCGTGGGGCGTGGCGGCCTGGGCGGTTCCGCTGGCCGATCGATTCTTCACCTTTCTCGTGCGGGGCGATGACAAGGAGATGGCCGATGAAGGCACGGCGCGTCCGGTTGCGGCCTGAGCTCGCGGGAGCGGTGCTGCTCGCGATGATCGGGACGGCGTGGGCCCAGGACTTCAACATCACTGGCCTCCGGACCGACTCGGTGACGCTCTACAAGGACTGCAAGCTGGAGCAGGGGTCCTCCATCACCAAGCAACAGTTCCAGGGCCCGTGGCCGGCCAAGAAGGACCCGACCTCGTCGCTCTACTTCAACGTGATGCGGGACGGGGTGCGGTACTGCGTGAAGGCGTTCTCGGTCTGGACCGATCAGGCGGTCAAGGTCGACAAGGACAGCGAGTGCGGCGCCAAGGTGGCCGGCCGCCCACCCAAGACCGGCGCGGTGCGCGGGGTGGGTGAGGGTTGCCAGTGATCCGACCCATCCGCGCGGTGGCGAGCGTCGCGCTCCTGGCCCTGGCCGGCTGCGCGGGAACCGGATCCGGCGGCCAGAGCACCGCCTCGACCCCGGCGATGCCCTCCTGGCTCGGCGGAAAGGGCACGAGCGTCACCATGCTCTCGACGCTCAAGCCCGGGGTCTACGAGCCGTCCACCTTGGCGGTGGGCGAGGAGAAGGACCTCGCGCTCCATCGCGCGCAGGGGCTCGGATTCGTGCGCTCGGCCGCGCTCGAGCAGTACCTGAACGAGACGCACGCGCGGCTGATCGCGGTGTCGGGCAAGACCAGCGTCCCGGGCCGGGTGATGATCCTCGCCAGCCCGACCTTCGACGCGATCACCACGCCCGATGGCAACGTCTACGTGAGCCTGGGGTTCCTCGAGAGCCTGGAGAGCGCCGACGAGGTGGCCGCGCTGCTGGCCCACGAGACCTCGCACGCGCTGCTCAAGCACCACAACTCGGACATCCTCGGCGACATGCAGAAGAAGGGGCAAGCGCTCTACGAGCTGGGGGTCGGGGCCAAGACCGCGCTCAGCGGCCGCAGCACGGTGGCCAAGGGCGACGCCAAGACGATGCGGGAGGTGCAGCTCGCGGGCGAGGCCACCGACAAAGTCGTGTTGCCCGCGTGGGGCCGTGGCCAGGAACGGGAGGCCGATCTGCTCGGCCTCGATCTCCTGGTAGAGAGCCACCTCTCCGCGCCCGCCATGATGAGCATGCTCGAGAAGTTGCAGGCGTGGGAGAAGGCCAACGCGGAGAGCGAGCAGGCCTTCACGGACCGGCTGACCCAGGCCTCGCAGCGGAACCTCAACGAGGCCGCGGGGGTCGCCTATCAGAAGCTCCTGAGCACGGTCTCGGTGAATCACCCCAAGACGGAGGAGCGGATCGCGGACACCGCGCAGTACCTGGAGAAGTTCTACGGCACGCGTGAGCTGGCCGAGCCGCAGGCGGCGCCGTGGAAGGCGATCCGGGCCCGTCCGGAGGTCGCCCAGGTCATGCGGAACTACAAGACCGCGTTCGCGGCGCGGCGGCTGTTCGAGCAGGGCAAGATGCAGGAGGCCTACACGATGGCCCGCACCGCGCTCAACGGCCGGCAGCTCACCGAGGCCTACCCGAACTGGGTCTTCGCCGACGCGGCTTACGCTACCGGGCGACCGCGTGAGGGCTTCGAGGCGCTGAGGCGCGCGGTGAGCTCGAGCGAGCCGGTGGCCAACGTGTACGAGGAGCTGATCGTCCGCTACGAGCAGGCGAACAACATCCCCGCCGCGATCCAGTGGACCGACAACGCCTCCAAGGCGTTCGCGGGCTCGCCCCGCTTCATCCCCCACAAGATCCGCCTCCTGCGAAAGGCTGGACACACCGCCGAGGCCGAGTCGCTCACCGTGAGCTGCTCGCTGAACAACCCGGAGTTCAAGCGTCTCTGTCAGGAGGCCAACCAGACCCCCGCCGGGCGCGCCCAGCGCTAGCCGGGGGCGCGACGGGCCGGGATCAGCCGGCCAGGTCCAGCACCATCGCGGCGTGGTCGCTGATCGCCCGCCGGGTGGACGTTGCGCGACGGCCCCAGTCGTAGCGGAATGCCCGGAGCTGGGGCTGCAGCGCCGGGTTCAGGAAGGCCTGGTCGATCCGGAAGCCGTTGCGGCCGTTCGGAGAGTACCAGGTGTAGGCCCGCGCGGTCGGCCGCAGGCGGCGGAAGGCGTCGGCCCAGCCCGCCTCGTCGAGCCCGCGCATCCAGCCGTCCTCGACCCGGTTGAACCCCGGCACCTCCTCGTCGAGTCCGATGCGGCCCGAGTTGGTGTCGCCGAGGAAGACCGCGGGCCCCGGCCAGGCCCGACGCGCCGCGCGCAGCACCGCGTCGAGGTACGGATACTTGCGGCCGCTCACCCGGTTCGGCACGTGCATGACCCCGACGGCCAGCGGCTCGGGCGCCTCGACCCGCGCGAGCAGCCAGCGGCACGGCTCGCGCGGCGCGGCGGCCACGCGGAGGCGACGGAGCGGCCAGCGCGAGGCGAGCAGCAGTGCGTTGAGGGACGGCCGCGCGCGATCGGCGGTGGTCGCCTGGTAGGTGAGACCGAGCCCGGCCAGCGCCCCGGCCAGCTCGCAGCTGGGCGGGGTCCCGCGGAATTCGCAGAGCGCGACCGCGTCCGCGGCCCAGGCCTCGATCTGCCGGGCGATCGCCGCGGTCCGCAGGCCCCCGCCGTGCCGGATGTTCCAGAAGACGACGCGCATCGGCCGCCGACCTCTACTTCTCGAGCCAGACCTCCTGGAGGCGGCAGCAGTTGTACGTGACCTGGTTCGGGATCAGGTTCTTCACGTACGGATAGTGCGCGAAGCGGTCGGTGCGCCAGCCCATGGTGGGCCGGGCCGCGTCCTCTTCGAGCTTCTTCTGGATCTGCCACACCAGGGCTAGGCGCTTCTGGACGTCGATCTCCTGGGACTGCTGGTCGACCAGGCGGCCGACCTCCTCGTTGCAGTAGTCTCCGTAGTTTCGCGGCGAGCCGCACGCGTAGTTCTCGTAGAAGTTGGCGTCCGGGTCGTCGACCCCGAGGCCGGTAAGGTTGGCCCCGATCTGGAACTCGCGCCGCGTCACCATCGGGTGCCACTGCGCGCTGTCGATCTGCTTGAGCGTCGCCTCCACCCCGACCTGTTTGAGATCGCTCACCACGAATCCCGCGAAGTCGAGATAGATGGCGATGGCGCGGGTGACGATGTCCACCTTGAGAGGATTGGCGGGCCCGAAGCCCGCCTCGGCCAGCAGCTTCCGCGCCTGGGCCCGGCCCGGGGCGACTCCGCCGTAGCCGGGCAGGAGGTTCAGGTCCTTCTCGAGCAGGCCCCAGATGCCCCACGGCTTGGGGGACATGGCGGCTCCGACGACCGCGGCGCCGCGGTGCACGGTCTTGGTGTAGGCCCGCCGATCGATGGCGAGGCTGAGCGCGCGGCGGACCTGGATGTTGTCGAAGGGGGCCCGCCGGGTGTTCAGGAGGAGGTTCTCGCTCACGTTGGTCGCGGTCTCGGTGAACACCATGCCGGGGACGCCCGCCTTGAGCTGCTCGGCGATGGCGATCGTGGTGTCACCGGGATAGGCCACGTCCACCTGGCCCGCCTGCAGCGCGGCCACCCGCGTGCCCCGCTCGACGATCACGATGTAGCGGAGCGCGTCGAGATAGGGGCGGCCCTTCACGAAGTAGTCGGGGTTGCGGACCAGCTCCACCGACTGGCCGCGCTTCCACTCCTTGAACCTGAACGGGCCGGTGCCGAGGCAGCGCGAGCGATGCTCGGCGAGGGGCACGTGCGCGGGGATCAACGGCGAGTAGCCGGAGGCGAGCATCGCGAGCAGCGAGGGCTGAGGCCGCTTCAGCCGGAAGACCACCGTGTACGGGTCCGGGGCCTCCACCGCGTCCACGTTCGCGTACCATTCTTTTCGAGGATTGATCCGTAGCTTCACCGGCGCGTCGGCGGACTCGCGCACCACGTCGAAGGTGAACTTCACGTCCTTCGAGGTGAACGGCTGCCCGTCGTGCCAGCGAACGTCGCGACGCAGGAAGAAGACGAGGTGGCGGTAGTTGTCCTGCCACGACCACTTCTCGGCCAGCTCGGGGACGATGGTCTCCATGCGCCCGAGCCGCTTGAGCTGGTCGTAGACGACCAGGTTGTTGTAGCAGGGCATGGAGGGCCAGGTGACCGAGTTGGTGGCGGTCTCGTGGATGGCGAAGCCCTGCGGGAGATCCTCGCGCAGCACGAGGCGGAGGACGCCGCCCGGCTTGCCGTCGCGCGGGGACTGACTCTGCGCACCGGGGGTCTGCGCGGCTGCGACGGAGGCGAGCCAGGTCACGCACGAGGCGATCACGAGGGCGAGCGTTCGCGCGGCGGTGCGCATGGGATGGCCCCTCACCCTGCCCTCTCCCCCTGAGGGGGAGAGGCGATGAGGAGGAGAGGGTCTTCTAAACGGTGACGGGACGGTAGACCGGCATCCGCCACTCGGGGAAGCGCTGGTCGGCGCCGCGCACCACGTTCATGTAGGCGGTGAGGAGGCGCTGCGTGATCGCGCCCACGCCGCCGTCCCCCAGGGGGAAGCGGTCCACCGAGAGGATCGGGGTGATCTCGTACCCGCTGCCGCAGAAGAACGCCTCGTCGGCGACGTAGAGCTCGGTGCGGGCGATGTCGCGCTCCACCACGTCCATGCCGAGGGCGGGGGCGATCGACTCGATCAGGGTGGTGCGGGTGATCGACTCCAGGATGTCGCTGGTGATCGGTGGGGTCACGAGCTTGCCCCGGCGCACCATGAAGAAGGTCGCGCCCGAGCCCTCCGCCACCGTGCCCTGCTGGTTCAGGAAGATCGGCGCATCGTAGCCGTCGGCCTTCGCCTGCAGGGTGGCGAGCCGGCCGTTCTGGTAGTTCGCCCCGCACTTGAGCCGGATCGGGATCGCGTTGTCGTGGGTGCGCTGCCAGGAGGTGACGCAGCAGCGGAGCCCCTGACCCTCGGAGACGCGACCCCGGCGCCGTGGATTGATGTAGAGCCCGCTCGGGGTGGTGGAGTCGAGGCCGGTGCCGGCCACGTAAGCCACCAGGTGCATGTGCACGTCCTCGCGGATCTCGTTGCCGCGGAGGACCTCCCGGACCGCCTCGTAGACGTCCATGTCGGTGTAGGGGATCGTGAAGCGCATCATCTTCATCGACTCGCGGAAGCGCGCGAAGTGCTCGGCCAGCCGGAAGCAGTAGAGCTCCCCGTCGCTCTCGTTCCAGTAGGCGCGCAGCCCCTCGAACACGTTCGACGCGTAGAAGACGGCCGCGCTGTTGACGGGCAGGACGGCTTCGGCCTGGGAAACCAGCCGGCCGTTCATCCAGATCTTGAGCTCTTTCATTGCGATGGCATCCTCCGTGGCCGGAGCCCTCGCGGTGCGGCGTCCGGGCCAGGAGAGGATATCACCGTTGGGCGTCCAGGTGGGAGCGCAGCAGCCGCGTCACCGCCTCCGGCGCCTGGTCGGTGACGAAGTGGCCGATCCCCGGCAGGATCTCGAAGCGGAAGGGTCCGCTCACGAAGTCGGCGGTGAAGCGCGCGGCGGAGGGGCCGACGGTGGCGTCCGCATCGCCCCAGATGTAGAGCGTCGGGACCGTGACCGGCCCCACGTCGACCGCGGTGAGGGACCCGGCCGCCCGGTACCAGCCGAGGGCTGCCTCCAGGGCGTCCGGCGTGCCGAGCACGGAGAGATATTCCGCGATGGCGGCCTCCCCGACCCCCTGCTCGGCGAGCCGGCTCCGCAGCCGGCGGGCGCCGTCCTCCAGGAGTCGGGGGCCGGTAGCGGGGTCGTGGAAGGCCCGGTGGTGCCGCGAGCGATGCTGCTGATCGTCGGCGTTCTCCCGGAAGGCACGGCGGAAGGCGGCCGGATGGGGCCGCGACAGGATCGTGAGCGACCGGATCCGCCCGGGATGGCGGTGGGCGGTGACCCAGCCCACGTGGCCACCCCAGTCGTGGCCGACGAGGTGAAACGATTGGCCGGGCGCGCCGGCCGCATCCGCGATGTCGAGCACGTCCTGGACGAGCCGGTCGATGGCGTAGGCGGCCAGGCCCCGGGCGGGGTCGGGGCGCACGCCCGCGGAGTAGCCGCGCTGATCCGGGGCCACCGCGTGATAACCGGCCTCGCCCAGGGCGGGCACCTGCTGCCGCCAGGTGTGGCGGCTTTGCGGGTAGCCGTGGAGCAGGAGGACCAGCGGCCCGTCCGCGGGGCCCGCGGTGGCGGCGGTGAAGTGGCCTTGAGGTGTCGCGAGCGTGGGTGCGGTCATGGAATGCGTTCGCCTCGCCTGCGGCTCACACTGCCATGTATCCGTTCGCCTCGCGTGCGGCTGCGGCTCACACTGCCATGTATCCGTTCGCCTCGCCTGCGGCTGCGGCTCACACTGCCATGTATCCGTTCGCCTCGCCTGCGGCTGCGGCTCACACTGCCACGGTCCACACGGTGAACCCGGTGAGCGTGGTGTTGCCGAAGGACGTGGTGAGGGCCACGTCCACCGCGTCGCGGCCCCGGGCCATCAGCACGCGGCCGATGCGCGGCTGGTTGTGGCGGGCGTCCAGTGCGTACCAGGCATCGCCCAGGTAGACCTCGAGCCACGCCGAGAAGTCCATCGGGCTCGGATTCTTCGGCACGCCGATGTCGCCCAGGTAGCCGGTGGCGTAGCGGGCCGGGACGTTCAGCGCCCGCAGGAACGTGATGGCCAGATGCTGGAAGTCGCGGCAGACCCCCTGCCGCTCGGTGAAGACGTCGAAGGCGGTCTTGGTGGGCCGGGAATACTGGTAGCCGAACGTGACGTTGTCGTGGACCCAGTCCACCACCGCCTGCACCCGCTGCCACGCCGGAGGCGTCTTGCCGAAGAGATCCCACGCGATCGCGGTCATGCGATCCACCTCGCAGTAGCGGCTGGCCAGGAGATAGCGCAGGCACTCCGGAGGCAGCTCCTCCACCGCGTGGAGGCGGAGCCCTTCGATGCTGGGCTCGGGCCGGCCGCTGTCGCGCGCCACGTTGTCGTAGCGCAGGCGCAGGGTGCCGGCCGGCGCCATCACCCGCGCCGCGCGGTTGCCGAACCAGTCCGCGATGACTTCGACCGGCACGGCCGGCTCGACCTCGATCCACTCGGGGGCCTCGAGGGCGGGGGCCGCGTCGGGATGCAGGTAGAGCATCAGCAGCATCGCGGTCGGCCGCGGGACCTCGAAGATCAGCTCGTGGCCCAGGCGGATGCGCATGCGGCCACGGTAATCCGGGCGGATGTGTCGGTCAATCACGTCCGACGCGCTTCTGGTAACATACCCCCCGATGCGCACGACTGGGGCAGCTCTTACCCCGTGACCTATTGCGTCGGCATCTGGACCACCCACGGTCTCGTCATGGCGTCGGATTCCCGCACCAACGCGGGCCACGACCAGGTCAACGTCGCCCGCAAGATGCACACGTTCGTCCAGCCGGGCGAGCGCGTGTTCATCCTGCTCAGCAGCGGCAGCCTCTCGTGCACCCAGTCGATCATCACGCTGCTCCGGCGTGACTTCGAGCAGGGGAAGGGACTGGCCCAGGTGTCGTCGCTCTACGACGCGGCCCGGGTCATCGGCGCCCAGGTGCGACGGGTCTCGGACATGGACCGCGAGACGCTCGAGCGCGACGACTTCAAGTTCAACGTGAACCTGGTGCTGGGCGGTCAGGTGCGGGGCGAGGCGCCGGGGCTCTTCATCATCTACCCGCAGGGTAATCCGCTGCAGGCGAGCGAGGATTCCCCGTACCTCCAGATCGGGGAAACCAAGTACGGCCGGCCCATCCTCGACCGCGGCATCCGCTTCCACAAGACCACGCTCGAGGAGGCCGCCAAGTACGCGTTGCTGTCCCTGGACTCCACGATGCGCTCGAACGTGACGGTCGGCCCCCCGGTGGACCTGCTCGCCTACGGCGTGGACGAGCTCGAGATCACGCGGCTCCGTCGCTTTCCCGCCGGCGATCCGGATCTGATGAAGATCGGGATGCGCTGGGAGCAGGCGCTCCGCCAGGCGGTGGCGCGGCTGCCCCAGATCCGCTTCCGTGCCTCCCGCCGTTCCCTCGAGCCCTCGCAGCTGCCTCCGGAAGAGACCATCGAGCTGGTCGAGCCGAGCCCGGCGGAGTCCGCCGGCGCGGAGCTCCAGCCGCAGGCCCGGCCCCCATCGTCCTGAGCGCCATGTCACCGACCACTGCCGACCCGAGAAGGAGCCAGTGATGCGAAATTACTACGACATCCATCTAAGCGACCGGACGATCACCAAGCGCGAGCTCGAGGGCGAGGCGATCGTCAAGGCCGGACGCTACTTCATCGCCAAGACCCTGCTCGAGCTGGGCGCGGCCACCGTGGACCCGCTCTCCCCGGCCAACCCGCTCATCTTCTCGGCGGGGCCGTTCGCGGGGACGAGCTTCTCCAACGCCAACCGCACGAGCGTCGGCTGCAAGAGCCCGCTCACCGGGGGGATCAAGGAGGCCAACGGGGGCGGCAGCTTCAGCTATGGCCTGGGCCAGCAGAAGATCGCCGGGTTCACCCTGCTCGACGCCTCGCCCGACTGGGTCGTCATCCACTTCCGGAAGGACGGCACCATCGACTTCGACGACGCGAAGCCGTACCTGGGCAAGGGCAACTTCGAGGCCCAGAACATGCTCCACGCCAAGTACGGCAGGAAGGTCACGATCGGGCTCTGCGGTCCGGTGGGCGAGTACCAGGGGCTGATCGCGGGCATCGCGTTCAGCGACAAGGACGGCCGCCCCGCGCGGCTGTCGGCGCGCGGCGGGGTGGGGGCGGTGATGGGGTCGAAGAAGGTCAAGGCCATCGTCGTGGACCTCGACAAGATCCCGCCGTTCTCGGATCCCAAGAAGGTGACCGCGGCGATCAAGAACTACGCCAAGATGCTGCAGGCCGACTCGATGGTCGCCAACTTCTACGCCAAGATCGGCACCATGGGCATGGCCGATCTGCAGAACACCCTGGGCGGGCTGCCGGTCCGCAACTTCAGCGCGGGCCAGCAGGTGGACGTCTCCAAGGGCGAGAAGTTCAAGATGGGCGGCGAGTACATCAGCCAGCTCAACGTCTCGCGCGGGGGCGAGCATACCCACGCCTGCATGCCCGGCTGCGTGATCCAGTGCAGCAACATCTACGCGGACGCCAACGGCAAGGAGGTGGTCTCGCCGGTCGAGTACGAGACGCTCGGGTTGCTCGGCACCAACTGCGGCCTCTCCGATCCGGACGATCTCGCCCAGATGAACTACATCGCCAACGACCTCGGCGTGGACACCATCGAGACCGGAGCCATGATCGCGGTGCTGATGGAGGCGGGGCTCGGCGCCTTCGGCGACGTGGCCTTCATGGCGAATTGCCTCGCCGAGATCCAGCGCGGCACCCCGAACGGGCGCATCTGGGCCCAGGGCACCTGGCGGGTGGGCGAGCACTATCACGTCAAGCGGGTGCCGGTCATCAAGAAGCAGGCGATCAGCGCCTACGATCCCCGCGTGGTCGAGGCCACCGGTATCACCATGATGGCCACCGCGCAGGGCGCCGATCACACCGCGGGCAACCTGCCGCGGCTCAAGACGCGCGAGATGGAGACCCCCGCCATCGTGGAGCAGAGCGTTGCCCACCAGGCGCGGGTGGCCGCCAACGACTCGCTCGGCCTCTGCATCTTCGGCATGAGCGTGACCAATCCCAACACCGAGTGGCTCACCGACACCATCAACGCGGCCCACGGCACCACGCTCACCAAGGAGTTCTTCGAGGCCCTCGGCCGGCAGACGCTGAAGCTCGAGCACGAGTTCAACAAGCGCGCCGGCTTCACCGCCAAGGACGACGAGCTGCCCGAGTTCTTCTACACCGAGTCGCTGCCTCCGACCAACCACGTGGCGCGCTTCCACGCCGCCGACGTGCAGGGCATGTACGAGCGCCTGCCCGCCTGAGCGGCGCCGCCCGGTCGCGTTTCTCCGGCGGGCCCCTTGACAAGAGGGGCCCGCCAGTTTGTAATGCCGCGCACGCTTCCGCTCCGTTCCCGACCGACGCAGTCTGGGAGGACGCTCATGTCGCTGCGCAGATCGACCATGTGGACGCTGCTCACCTGCGGGCTGATCATCGCGCTCGTGCTCGCGGGAGCCTCGCCGATTCCTGAAGCCACCGCCCAGGCCAAGAAGCTCAAGATCGGGGTGATCTTCGACTACACCGGACCCCTGGCCGGCGGCGGGTCGGACCTGCACGCGCTCGGGGCCAAGATCATGATCGACTACTTCGCCAAGAAGGGGGTCGAAGGCTATCAGATCGAGGCGGTCTACGCGGACGCGCAGTCCAAGCCCGAGATCGCCATCAACGAGGCGGTAAGGCTGATCGAGCAAGAGAAGGTGGACATGCTGCTGGGCTTCTACTCCTCGGCCCAGTGCGTTCCGGTGGCGGCGCGCGTGGAGCAGCTGCACAAGTTCATGTGGATCACCACCTGCATCTCCTCGGCGGTGCTCGAGAACCGCAACCTCAAGTACGTGTTCCGGGTCCAGCCGAGCGGCCGGCAGTTCGGCCTCATGTCCATGGACTTCCTCGCCCAGAACGCCAAGGCCAAGCTCGGGCGAGATCCCAAGGACCTCCGCGTCGCGATCATCCACGAAGACGGCGCCTACGGGGTGGACGTGGCCAGGGGCAACGAGGAGGGGGCCAAGAAGGCGGGCTTCAACGTGGTGCTGAAGGAAGGCTACGCGGCCACCGCCCCCGACCTGGCGCCGCTGGTGACCAAGCTCAAGCGGGCGCGCCCGGACGTGATCTTCCACACCGGCTACAACCCAGACATCTCGCTCTTCCTGCGCCAGTCGCGAGAGCTGGGCCTGCGCTTCAGCGCGCTGATCGGCCACGGGGCCGGCTACAGCGTCTACGACAAGCTGAAGGAGGCGGTCGGCAAGGACATCAACTTCGTCTTCGACGTCGACCCGATCTCGATCTGGCTCACCAACCAGAAGGCGCTCCGGCCCGAGCTGATACCCTTCATCAAGATGGTGGGCGACGAGTACGAGAAGGCGCGGCCGGGCACCACGGTGCGGTCGCCGCACGTGGGCATGGCGGCCAGCAACACCTACGTGCTCATGACCGAGGTGCTCCCGCGCGCGATCAAGAAGTACGGCGGCATCGACGCGGACTCGCTGCGCAAGGCCGCGCTCGAGGTGGACCTGCCCGAGGGCGGCACCATGCTGGGCTTCGGCGTGAAGTTCGAGGGCGAGGGCGCCCCGATGGCGGGCCAGAACGACCGCGCCTTCCCGGTGATCGTGCAGTACGTCGACGACCGGGCGTACGTGGTGTGGCCGAAGAGCCTCCAGCTCCGCGACCCGGTGCTGCCGCTGCCGTCGTCGTCACCCTACGCGGCCAACTGAGCGGCCGGGGACCGGCCATCGCGTGACCGGGCCGTGCTGACCGTCGAGGGGCTCTCCAAGCGCTTCGGCGGCTTCACGGCCGTGAGTCAGGTCTCGTTCACCGTCGCGAAGGGCGAGCTCGTCGGCCTGATCGGCCCCAACGGCTCGGGCAAGAGCACGACCTTCAACCTGCTCTCCGGAACCCTCGTCCCGAACGCGGGCTCGGTCCGCTTCGAGGGCCGTGAGATCGCCGGACACGCGCCGCATCGGATCGTCAACCTGGGGATCGGTCGCACGTTCCAGATCCCGCGGCCCTTCCACCGGCTCTCCCTCCTCGAGAACGTGGCGCTCGCCGGTTTCTTCGGACGCGGCCGGACGTCGAGACGGGAGGCCTTCGCGTCCGCCGAGCGGGCCCTCGGGCTCGTCGGGCTGCCCACCGACCGGCACGCGACGGTGGACGGCCTGGGCGCGGCCGCGCTCAAGAAGCTCGAGCTGGCCAAGGCGCTGGCTACCGATCCCAAGCTCCTGCTCGCCGACGAGAGCCTGAGCGGTCTCGACGAGCACGAGATGGATCAGGCCGCCGATCTGCTGCGGCGCATCTGCAAGGACCTGGGCGTCACCATCATCTGGGTGGAGCACATCATGGGCGTCCTGATGCGGGTGGTGGACCGCGTGATGGTGCTCGATCACGGCGAGAAGATCGCCGAGGGACTGCCCGCCCAGGTCGCCGCGGACCCGCGCGTGATCGAGGTCTACCTCGGGACCCGGTCGGGCGCGGCGCGCGCCGTCGCAACCGCGCGCGCCTGAGCCGTGCTCGAGCTGCGATCGGTCCACGCCGGCTACGGTTCCTTCCAGGCCCTGTTCGACGTCTCGCTGGAGGTTCGGCAGGGCGAAGCGGTCGGAGTGATCGGGCCCAACGGCGCGGGCAAGACCACGCTGATGCGGGTGATCTCCGGGCTGATCCGCCCGACCGGCGGCTCCATCACCATGGAGAGTACCGACCTGATCGCGACCCCCGCGCACCGCATCGTCGGTCTCGGCATCGCGCACGTGCCGGAGAGCCGGCGGCTGTTCCCGCGCATGAGTGTCGAGGACAACCTCAAGATGGGCGGATTCATGGGGTCGGCGCGGCCCAAGTATCATGATCGGCTCGACTTCGTCTTCGATCTCTTTCCGCGCCTGCGTGAGCGGCGGCGGCAGCTCGCGGGCACCATGTCGGGTGGCGAGCAGCAGATGTGCGCGATCGGCCGTGCCCTGATGTCGGATCCGAAGCTGCTGCTGCTCGACGAGCCCTCCGCGGGGCTGGCCCCGGTGATCGTGGAGCAGGTCTTCGACCTCGTCCAGCGCATCCGGGCCGGGGGCCTGAACGTGCTGATCGTCGAGCAGAACGTCCAGCAGGTGCTGCGGGTGGTGGATCGGGCCTACCTGCTCAAGGCGGGCAGCATCCGGGCCGCCGGCCCCGCGGCCACGCTGCTCGAGAGCGCGTCGCTCCGCGAGGCCTACCTGGGCGTCTGACATGGCGATCTTCGACGTCTTCCTGCTCGAGGCGGTGATCAACGGCGTGCTGCTGGGCGGCGTGCTGGCCTTGCTCTCGCTCGGGTTGAACCTCATCTTCGGCGTCATCGACGTCGTCTGGATCTGCTACGCGGAGCTGGTGATGTTCGGAATGTACGGGATGTACTTCCTCTATACGGTCTACCACTGGCCGATCCTGCTCGCGGCCGCGGCGAGCATCGCGGGCGTGGCGGTCATGGGGGTCCTGCTGCACCTGCTGGTGATCGCCCCGCTGCTGGGGTCGGCGCCGATCAACCAGCTCCTGGCCACCGGCGGAGTGCTCTTCTTCCTGCAGTCGGTGGCCACCGTGCTGTTCGGTGTCGAGTTCCGCAACCTGGGCCTACGCCTGCCGGTGCTGAAGGCGGCCGGCATGTTCGTCAGCTACTCGCGCCTGCTCGCCTTCGCGGTGGCCCTGGTCGGCATGGTCGCGGTCTATCTGTTTCTCCAGCGGACCTACGTCGGGGCGGCCATCCGGGCCATCGCGCAGGACCGTCAGATCATGACTCTGATGGGGGTGGACACGCGCCGGATCTACGTGGTGACCTCGGCCCTGGGCGGGGCGCTGGCCGGGCTCGCCTCCTGCCTGCTCGTGCTCCTGTACGACGTGCATCCCTTCGTCGGGCTCACCTTCGGACCCATCACCTTCCTCATCTGCGTGCTGGGCGGTCTCGGCAACTTCGGGGGCGGCTTCGTCGCCGCGTTCGTCTTTGCCGAGATCATCTCCCTGGGCGGTCTCTATCTGGATCTCGAGTGGGGCTACGTGTTCGCCTTCGCCTTCTTCATCGTGATGATGTTCGTGCGGCCCGAAGGGCTCATGGCGCGTCGGTCATGAGCCGGTATCTGCCCTGGCTCGCCGGGCTGGCGCTGGTGCTGCTGCCGTTCGTCTACCGCGCGCCGTATCCGCTCCACATCCTGATCATCATCCTGATCTGGTCCTTCGCCTACACCTCGTGGTCGGTGATGGGCCGCTTCGGCCTGGTCTCGCTCGGGCACGGGGGCTTCATGGGGGTGGGGGCGTACACGACCGCGCTGCTCTGGAACTTCAAGGCGGTGAGCCCGTGGCTCGGCATTCCGCTCGCCATGGCCGCGGCCGGGCTGCTCGCGGTGGTGGTGGCCTACCCGTGTTTTCGCTTCCGCATCACCGGCCACTACTTCGCGCTGGTGACGCTCGCCCTCTCCGGCATCGTGCTGCAGGTGATCACCGCCACCCGCGACTACACCGGCGGATCGCTCGGCTACACCCCCGAGCGGTACCGGGGAGGCAGCTCGCTCTACGCGGTGCAGTTCGGCAGCAAGACGACCTGGTACCTCGTCGCGCTCGCGGTCTGGGCGGTGGGCCTCTACGTCTGGCATCGCGTGGATCGCAGCATGATGCGCTACGCGCTGGAGGCGATCTCGGAGGACGAGGACGCGGCCGCGGCCGCCGGCGTGCACGTCACCGCGGAGAAGCTCAAGATCACGGTGCTGAGCGCGATGATGACCGCGCTGGCCGGCGCGCTCTACTGCCAGTACCAGATGTTCGTCTCGCCCGACACGGTGAGCGGTATCGCGATCTCGCTGCAGATGGTCTTCGCGGTGGTGGTGGGTGGCATCTACGTCTCGCTCGGCCCGACCGTGGGCGCGGTGATCACGATCCTGCTGGCCGAGGTGCTGCGCATCTCCTTCGGCACCCGGGCGGTGGGCTGGGACAACCTGGTCTACGGGGTGCTGCTCGTGCTCTTCATCGTGTTCCTGCCGAAGGGCATCCTGGGGAGCGTGCTCGATCTGGGACGCTCCCGGGGTCTCGCGCCGCCGCCCCGCGTCGGCGCCCCCGCGGCCTGAGATCCCCGGTCCCGCCCTGCCGATCCCGTCTGCCGGACTGGTCCTGCTCGCGGCCAAGGTCGTGGCGTCCGCCGGCTTCGTGCTCGGCGGCACCGCGGTCGCCGAGCGCCTGGGCCCGCGCCTCGGGAGCATCGTGGGCGCGACCCCGCAGCTCGCGGTGCTCTCGCTGATCTTCTTCACGATCGAGCAGGGGCCGGCCTTCGCGGCGGAGAGCGCGTTCTGGACCATTCCCGGTATGTGCGCGTCCATCCCGGTCTACTTGGGCTACCTGGCAGCGACGCGGCTGGTCCCGGAGCCGCGGATGGCGGCGGTCGCGGCGGGGGTGGCGCTCGGGACCGCGGGCTTCGTGGTGTCCACCCTCATCCTCGGCGCCCTCCCGCTGGGCCCGCTCACGGTGCTGCCCCTGACCGCCGCGGTCTGCGCGACCGCGAGCTTCATCGTGCGGCGGCTGCCGGACACCGCCACGCTGCGGCGCGGGCCGGTGTCGGTGCCGCTCCTGCTCACCCGCGTCGCGGTCTCGGCGCTCACCGTGCTCACCGTGACCTCCATCGCCCACCTGTTGGGGCCGAAGTGGTCCGGGCTGGTGGTGGGCTTCCCGGTCAACGGCCTGCCGGTGATGGCCCTGCTCCACGCGCGCTACGGCGCCCAGGTGATCATGCCGTTCATCCGGATCTTCCCGGCGGGCGCGTTCGGGATCTGTCTCTTCAACCTCGTGGCGTCGCTCACGCTCGCGCGGGTCGGGCTGGTCGGCACGCTCGCGCTCGCCTACGGCGCCGACATCGCCTATCTGATCGCGGTGGCCAGGCTGCGCCGTCCCCGGGAGGTGGCCTCATGATCATCCGCGCCGTGCGGGCGGACCACTACCGCGTCCCGCTGCCGGTGGCCCTGTCCGACAGCACCCACGGGACCATCGAGAGCTTCGAGCTGATCACGGTACGCCTGCGCGACGCCGAGGGCGCCGAGGGCGTCGGCTACACCTATACGGTGGGCACCGGCGGCGCCGCGGTGCTGGTACGCGACCTGGCGCCGCGGCTCGCGGGTCGGGAGGCCGAACGCATCGAGGAGCTGTGGCAGGCCATGTGGTGGGCGCTCCACTACGGCGGCCGCGGCGGCGCGCAGGGCCTGGCCATGTCGGCGGTGGACGTGGCCCTGTGGGACCTGCGCGCGCGGCGGCAGGGCGCGCCGCTCTGGCGCGTCCTCGGCGGCTTCGATCCCCGCGTGCCGTGCTACGCGGGTGGCATCGACCTCGACTTCCCGCTGGAGGCCCTGCTGCGCCAGGCCGACGACAACCGCGCCCGCGGGTTCCGCGCGATCAAGATGAAAGTCGGCCGACCCTCGCTGCGCGAGGATGTCGAGCGCGTGCGGGCGATGCGCGCGCACCTGGGCCCGGACTTCCCGCTGATGGTCGACGCCAACATGCGCTGGAGCGTGGACGAGGCGATCCGGGCCGCGCGCGCCCTGCGTGATCTCGATCCGGTGTGGCTCGAGGAGCCGACGATTCCCGACGACGTCCCCGGGCACGTCCGCATCGTGCGCGAGGGCGGCCTGCCGATCGCGGCGGGGGAAAATCTCCACACGCTCTACGAGTTCCGCGCTCTCATCGCGGCGGGCGGCGTGACCTTCCCGGAGCCCGACGTGACCAACTGCGGGGGCGTCACCGCCTTCATGAAGATCTGCCACCTCGCCGAGGCCTTCAACCTGCCGGTCACGTCGCACGGCGCCCACGACGTGACCGTCCACCTGCTCGCCGCGGTACCCAACCGCTCGTACCTGGAAGCCCACGGCTTCGGGCTGGACCGCTACATCGCCAACCCCCTCCGCATCGAGGCCGGCAGCGCCATCGCGCCGGACCGCCCCGGTCATGGAATCGAGCTCGACTGGAATGGTCTGGAATCACTACGCGCGTGATCGCGGGGCGCCAGCCGGGTGCGGCGGCGGGGGGCGGGCTGGCCGCGTGACCCGTTCCTGCCGAGCTTGGCGAGGACGATCTACCGTCAGATTGGGAACTCCTGATCGGGTTGCCGAAGCAGCAGCGCACCGTGGTCAGAGGCCAGCCTGCCCCCCCGCCGCCGCACCCGGCTGGCGCCCCGCGGTCCGCGTGGAGCGTGAGGGTCAGCGGTCGCGCTGTTCGAGGGCGGGGCGGAGCTCTTCGGCGATGATGTCGATCGTGTCGAGGATCGAGGGGTAGGTGCTGTAGCTCACTTCCAGGGCGACGTGGGTGCAGCCGGCGGTTTGGTATTGGCGGAGCTCGCGGGCGATGCTGGCGAGGGAGCCGCGGAGGACGTGGCGCGTGCCGAGCAGCGCCGGGTCGACGGCGGGGCGGTGGATGCCTTCGATCAGGAGCGGGATGCGCAGGGTCAAGTCGGCGTCGCCGTCGCGCTTGAATTCCTTCCAGTAGTTGGTGACCGCGAGGGCGCTGGCCCGGAAGGCGGCAGGGGGCACGCTGGAGGCGTGCCAGCCGTCGCCGAGCTTCGCGGCGCGGCGCAGGGCGCCGTCCGAGGCGCCGCCGACCAGGATCGGCGGTCGCGGCTTCTGCCGGGGCATCGGGGAGACCTTCGTGCCGGTCAGGTGAGCGCCGGCGGTGTCGATCTGCGGATACTCCTGGGTCCACACCGTCTTGAAGAGATCGATGGCCTCGTCGGCCCGGCGGCCACGCTCGCGGAAGGGAATGCCGAGCGCCGCGAACTCGCCCTCGAGCCAGCCGACCGCGACGCCGACGATCAGGCGACCCGCCGACAACACGTCCACGCTGGCCAGCAGCTTGGCCACGGGCAGCGGCGAGCGGTACGGGAGGACGATCACGCTGGTGCCGAGCGCGATGCGCTCGGTGACCCCGGCCAGCCAGGGGAGGACGGCGAGCGGGTCCAGCATCTCGTCGCGGTAGATGAGGGCGACGTCACGCGGCACGACGACGTGGTCGGTGACCCAGAGCGAATCGAGGCCCATCTCCTCGGCGCGGGCGGCCAGCTGGATCAGCCGCGAGGGCTCGATCGGTCTCCCGTAGTGGGGCAGGCAGATGCCGAGCTTCATTCCGGGCTGGAGCCTACCACGACACTGAACGGCGGGGACTGACCGGCGGCGACCGACCCGGCGGGGGCCGGCGAGTCTAGCGGGTGACGGTGTCGGCGGGGCGCCCGGCCATCGTGGCCAGGTCGGGCGCCGGAGGCGCGGGCAGCTTGGGCAGGTTGCG
>Ga0210384_10002030_pt1 | contig 25571 bp, 24 predicted proteins | sample IncBWH2MmetaG_FD_160574 | JGI IMG/M metagenome (GOLD analysis project Ga0210384, IMG submission 160574) | Forest soil microbial communities from Barre Woods Harvard Forest LTER site, Petersham, Massachusetts, United States - Inc-BW-H-2-M | ecosystem: Environmental > Terrestrial > Soil >...
TGCAGCTAGTAATAAGGATCTAGCTCGTCCCAATGGCCTGGCTTTTTCCCCCGACGAGAAGTTTTTGTACGTTGCTGAATCCGGAAAGAAACAGTGGCTGCGCTATCACGTGCAGCCCGACGGCTCGTTGACGGACGGCACTTTGTTTCTCGATGCCTCCGCCGATCCAGCCGTTGGCGGCCCCGACGGTTTGCGAGTCGATGAGAAGGGCAATATCTATGGCTCCGGCCCCGGCGGTGTCTGGATCATTTCCCCCGACGGGAAGCACATCGGTACCATTAAAGTTCCCGAGCGCGTCAGCAACGTGGCCTGGGGTGACAAAGACAGCAAAACGCTCTATATAACGGCCAGCACTAGCATATTCCGCATTCAATTGAAGATTCCTGGGATACGGAACTGAGCATTGCAAGGCGGACAGCCGGCAGCTCGGGCTAGTTCCTCTAAGTTGGCCTGTGCCTTGACGGAAGGGCTGTTGAATCTGTTCAGACCTGGCGCTTCGAGCACGGGATGAAGAATGAGAAGCCGGTCGCAGTCTAGATTGCGGTCGAAGTCGACTTCCATTTGTACAACTATTCGGGTACGCAACAGCGTAGGAACAGAGGCTAGGGCGACGTCTTGCGCCAAAAACCGATTTCTATGGCCCCCACACTGCCCCGGGATCTCGGCCTTACTCCTAAAGTTAGTGATTTTATTGGCGTCCCCGACGGGATTCGAACCCGTGTTATCGCCGTGAAAGTGTAACGAAGTGCTGGAAGTCATTGGAACCAGGCGGCATGGATAGCACTGTACCGCCCTTATTAGGTATCCGATGGACAGTATATTGGACGCGTAGTGGACGTTTGCGCCACACTCGCAGAACCTGCTCCACACGCGGCAATCCCCTCCAGCTCTCGGCTGTCAGTATCAAAGCCTCTTACTCCGTTCGCCCGTGCCTGTTTCCCTCTTTCGTTGTATTTCCCGGCAAAACGGTGTCACCAGTATCAGTGCTTCCATGCGCTCAGGGCCCTTGCCGGGGAATGACATGAGCCATTCTGCACAGTACTGCCAAAACAAGTGAGCGAATCTATTGATGTCTCAAGAGTTGGCCCGCCAAACCAGACGGCCTGACCTACCCTCTTGAGGCAGCTAGTTGGAAAGATCGCTCCGTTGTTGGGGACACAACGTGATTGTTTGCCAATCAAGCTCTAGTCGAATGCATTTTCTGTGCCAGGCGCAAAGCCCGGGCAATAACTGTGCTGATCATCCGATGAGCACCCACCCGCCGCATCGGACGCTGCTCCGGAATTGGAACCGTCACCGCGTTTGGTTTTTGCTATTGGCAATGCTCCTCTGCCAGGCGCGCGGCTATTCGCAATCAGGACCGCAGCCGCCATGCGGAAAGGAACCCGTTCCACCCTATCCTGGTCTGGATGATTCGGCCATCGCGAAGTCGTGGAGCAGATCCGAATTCGGCCACGACTGGAAACCGCCCGCGTGCACGGGTTGGGCTGAGGTGGGTTTTACAACCTTGGTAACGACAGTCGCGCGATTTCGTCAGACCTCGGAAGTGGAAGGCTTGCTTCGCCACATCGGTGCTATTTCAGAACTCGCGGGCACGCGTTACTGGTCGACCACTCATAAGCAATGGCAAACACTAATTGTGGATGCCTACGCTCTGACCGAGTCGCAGCCTAGTCAACGCCGTGAAGACTTCACTCCCGAAGAGATGAAAGAAGGCAAGGTCCTCTACTATGTGCAAGTCGATAACCTCTCTGGTAAGACCACCTACCGGATGCACATCGTGAAGGCTTCGGCAGACCAGCTCATCCTGGATGTCGAGAACGTCAGCGCGATGCACTATCATTTCATAACTCTCTTCTCCCCGGGCGAGATGCAGTCGATCTACTTTCTGGATCGCGAAACGGAAAACGTTTGGAGGTACTACAGCATCGTGCGCACGGGAAAGAATGCAAACCGGCTGATCGCGGGAAATGAGTCTTCAGCTGTCAACCGAGCGGTTGCGTTCTACCGCTATTTGGTTGGAATTCCCACTGGCCAAGAACCGCCGGCGGCTCGATGAAAGTCAAGGATTACCGGAATGAGATTGCAACCTGTACTGTATGACAGTGGTGGGAGGGCACAAGGACAGGGAACGATCTTTAAGATCTGGAACTAGTTGCACGTTGAAGGACTCGATGTCTCGCCTCGAACCATTGCTACCCTCGGCCGAAGTTACTGAATAGCGGCCCATGAATTGTCACCGAGCGGCCAAAACTTAGACAGCTTGGACAGGGATAGTTCCGTCACACTCTCCGTGCTCGCCCGATTGTAAATGAAAAATCGCGACCGCTTCCGCATCGCTGGACGCGGGTCTGGGCAACCTGGCGCATTGTAAATGCCAGAGTGAACCCGGGCCAAGTGAGTGTGTATCGTCGTGAACTCAAGCCAGGATACGATTTCAATAGTTGACGTCCACAAAGCGTTTACACAGTTGGCGTTGATCAGAGCTGCATTCAGCCTGGACCAGGCTCTCAGCTGCCTGCATTCATCTTGGGTCACCAGGTTCGCGTTAGGCGCACAATAGGCGTCTACCGTTGGAACTTCGTATAAACTTGCGTGGTGCGTTGTTCCGCCCCGGTACTGGAAATTGACCCAGGAGGAAGCCGATTGCCCCTAAACCCGGATGTGCTTTGGTACAAAGATGCGATCTTTTATCAAGTCCACGTCCGCACTTTCCACGACAGCAACGGGGACGGCATCGGTGATTTTCAAGGGCTTGAACAGAAGCTCGACTACCTCGAGGAACTGGGCATCAGCGCCATTTGGCTGATGCCATTCTTCCCCTCGCCTCTGCGCGACGATGGCTATGACATCGCGGATTACACTGCTGTCCATTCAAGCTACGGAACATTGGAGGATTTCCGGACGTTTCTTGAGTCGGCTCACCGCCGAGGAATCAGGGTTGTCATCGAAATGGTGTTGAATCACACTTCCGATCAGCATCCATGGTTTCAAGAGTCGCGAAGTGGAGAGGACAATCCACGCCGCGATTGGTATGTCTGGAGTCATACCGACACCCGGTACAAGGGAACCCGTATCATCTTTCTCGACACAGAAACCTCCAACTGGGCGTGGGACCCGATTTCGAAATCCTTCTATTGGCATCGCTTCTTCAGTCACCAGCCCGATCTCAACTACGACAATCCGGCCGTTCGGGAGCAGATGTGGAATGTGATGAAGTTCTGGCTGGAGATGGGTGTCGATGCTTTCCGGCTCGACGCGGTGCCCTACCTGGTGGAGCGGGAGGGCACAAATTGTGAGAACTTGCCGGAGACCCACGGAATCTTGAAGGAGTTGCGCCGAAAACTCGATGAGAACTTTCCCGCCAGGATGCTTCTGGCGGAGGCCAATCAGTGGCCTGCGGACCTTCGCCCATATTTCGGCGACGGAGATGAATTCCACATGGCATTTCATTTTCCATTGATGCCCAGGATGTTCATGGGCCTGAAATTGGAAGACCGCAAGCCCATCACTGAAATCTTGCAGCAAACCCCGGAAATCCCGTCCTCATGCCAGTGGTCCTTGTTCCTGCGCAACCACGACGAGCTGACCCTGGAAATGGTTACCGATATAGAACGTGACTACATGTACGATATGTACGCCGAAAGCAAGACGATGCGGCTAAACCTCGGAATTCGGAGGCGGCTCGCTCCATTGTTGGACAACGACCGTCGGCGCATCGAGCTGATGAACGGGATGCTGATGTCGTTACCGGGTACTCCCATCATCTACTACGGTGATGAAATCGGAATGGGCGATAACACCGATTTAGGTGACCGGAACGGGGTAAGGACTCCGATGCAGTGGAGCGGAGGATGGAATGGCGGCTTTTCTACCGCGGATCCGGAGCATTTATATGCTCCCCTTATTCAGAGTCCGGTGTATGGTTATCCGGCTGTGAACGTTTTTTCGCAGAGAGAAAGCGACCACTCGCTTCTGCGTTGGATGCGACGCATCATAGCCGTTCGCAGATCGACCCGGGTATTCGGCAGGGGATCCATTGAGTTTCTCTATCCTGCCAATCACAGAATACTGGCCTATTTGCGGCATTCGGGCAACGAGGTGGTGCTGGTGGTTAATAATCTTTCGAGTACTGCCCAAGCGGTAGAGCTGGACTTGCGGCGCTACAAGGGAAATATTCTGATCGAGATGTTTGGCAAGAATATGTTTCCGCGTGTGGGCGACCTGCCCTATCTGCTGACGATGGGGCCGTACCAGTTTTACTGGTTCCGGCTGCGACGAATATAGCCGAGAGTAGATCATGGAAACGACGGCACATCGCGCGGCTTCACAGAAGCACGCAGCGGTACTTCGTACGGAGATGAAATTGGCAGAGGAGAACTTTCTTACAGATGATTTTCTTCGTCAACTGATCAACGTCGGCGAAGTAGATATCCTCGTGGGCTTGCCCACTCACAACAACGCCAAAACTATCGGGTCGATCGTACAGGCAATTCAGCGCGGCATCCTGCGCGGGTTCCCCCGCGAGCGAGCCGTGATCATTAATCCCGATGGAGGGTCGCGTGATGGTACTCCCGCACTTGTGACGGAGGTATCAATCGGTGATTCGCGCCCAACCTCTAATCTGCACGCGCTCCGTACATTCCACTCAATTAGCACAAAGTATGCGAGCAGCCCGGCGAGCGACGTTGCATTGCGGACCATTCTGGCAGCCGCCGAGGTGCTTCGCGCCAAAGCCTGTGTGGTGCTGTCGCCCGAGTCCGCGAACATCGAACCCGAATGGCTCTCCAAGCTTCTGGGTCCCATTTATCGTGACGGCTTCGATCTTGTGACACCTACATACCGCAGACATAAGTTTGAAGGGCTGCTCATAACGAATTTGCTGTACCCGATGACCCGCGCACTTTACGGTTTAAGAGTCCGTGAGGCATACTCGCCGGAGTTCGGGTTCTCGGGCCCTCTCGGAAGTCAATTCCTGGAACAAAATGTCTGGAATGATGCAGCCAACGGAGCCGGTGTCGAACTCCGCTTCACGTTGTCTGCGATCGCGGGAAAATACCGCATCGGCCAGTCCTTCCTGGGAGAAAAGGATTCCGCCGGGCGGCGTGGCGCTGATCTGGTGCTGGCGCTGCGGCAGACGGCTGGCGCCCTGTTCTCCGCATTGGAACCAGGCTTTCCCGCCTGGAGTGTTGCGACCGGTTCCCAGCCGATCCCTACAACCGGGACCGACCAGGAAGTAATTCTGGCGCCCCTACGAGTAAATCGGAGACGACTGCGAGAGATGTTCTCGACCGGAGTCGCCGAATTGGGGTCTGTCTTTGCGTCAATCCTTTCGCTCTCCACTCTTGCAGAACTCCAGCGAATTGCCCGCTTGGGAGAAGACGAGTTTCATTACCCCGCAGAGTTGTGGGTCAGGACGGTTTACGAGTTGGCCGCCTCGTATCGGAAGTCTGTTATTAGTCGGGATCATATCGTCCAAGCCTTAGCGCCCCTTTTTCGCGGGCGGGCATGCACGTTCCTGATGGAAAACCGTAACGCTTCTGCGGGCGAAGTCGAGAACAGTATTGAAGGGTTGTGCATCGAATTTGAGCGATTGAAACCGTACCTGCTGCAGATGTGGGAATAAGAGAGTGAGGCAACTATGCGAGAGATGATTGTTAGCGAACTGAGTCAGGCGCTGCGCGAGATTGCCAGAGGTTTCGCACACCTCCTCCCTCGTGTCATCGTGATGCTGATCCTCGCATCGGCGGGCTGGGTAATCGCGTACGCTGCAAAAGCGGTACTGCGCAGCATTCTGAGACTCGTCAAGTTCGACAAGCTTTCAGAAAACGCTGGTGCCACTCAACTGCTCACCAGAGCCGCTCTGCCTTCGGCGACGGAACTGTTGTGCCGCTTTGTGTTCTGGGTGGCGTGGCTCGGCTTCATTTTGCTGGGTGTGAGCGTGCTTGGAATCATGGGCCTGCAAGAGCAAATCGCAAGATTCTTTCTTTTCCTGCCACGTCTATTCGTTGCGGTGTTCATCATGTTCTTGGGACTGCTGGCAGCTAGCTTCTTCTCTCGCGCGGCTCTCTTAGCTGCGGTCAATGCGAATGTGCCTTCGCCCCGGGTTTTGAGCCTCGCTATCCGCAGCATGATCATCGTTTTCGTCTTGTCTATCGTCTTTGAAGAACTGGGTCTGGCCGAACAGACCATGCTGGTTGCTTTTGGAATTGCTTTCGGAGCCATGATGCTCGGCTTGGCAATCGCATTCGGTATGGGGGGCAGAGATCTGGCCCGGCGTTTCCTAGAGAAGAAGTTTGTTCGCGGGACGAAGGAGGAGAACGAGGACGACCTGTCGCCACTCTAGACGCATGGTCCAGGCAGGCGGATTCCGTCGAACGGGTCCGTTTCACAAATATCTCGAAGAACGCTATTTTTTGAAGCCTTACCTGCAGATCTCAGCGATCGTAGAGGACTGTCAGCCTGCGTAATTGTTCACTAATCTCCTTCGTCAACACTTTCGGTTTGCAACGCCACTGCCAGTTTCCACTTACAGTGCCCGGTAAGTTCATTCGCGCTTCATTGCCCAGACCCAAGACATCCTGCAAGGGAATGATGGCAATCGCGGCCACGGACGCAAGGACGGTGCGAATGAATACCCAATTGACCGGCTCGTTTTGAAAACCTAAGTAGGCTCGGGTAAAATAGCGTTCCTTACGGATGTCCTCCGCGGTTCGAGTGCTCTCCCCGACACCCGAACTGGTCCACCACCCAACCGTGGTGTCGTTGTCGTGTCCGCCTGTATAGGCTGCAAGTTCTCGAGAATAATTGTGAGGGCGGAAGCTAGACCCTTGGGGATCGTTTCCGAATGCAAACTGGAGTAAGCTCATACCGGGAAAATTAAACTGGTTGCGCAGGTCTTCTACCTCAGGGGTGATCACACCGAGGTTTTCAGCAACAAACGGCAGTTCTTTCAATTCAGATTGCAGAGTGCGGAAAAACTCCGCACCGGGCCCCTTTACCCACTTACCTTCGACCGCCGTCGACGCGCTAGCCGGGACCTCCCAGTAGGCCTGGAAACCGCGAAAGTGATCCAGTCGTGCAAGATCGAACAGTTTGAGAGATGCCCGGATGCGATCAATCCACCAGCGATGGCCGGAAGCAGCCGATACAGCCCACCGATAGAGAGGATTTCCCCAAAGTTGACCGGTCGCACTGAAATAATCAGGTGGGACACCCGCCACCGCGGTAGGCCTAGCCTGCTCATCTAGACGAAACAACTCAGGGTGAGCCCATACGTCCGCACTGTCGTGAGCGACGTAGATTGGGATGTCGCCCATGATGCGCATTCCGCGGCGACTGCAGTGAGTTTTTAGCTTCTCCCATTGTCGGAAGAATTCAAACTGTACAAACTTGTGGAACTGTGTTTCGGACGACAATCTCTCTTGCCATTCCTTCACCACGACGGAGTCCCGTTGTCGTATTCCCGGGTCCCAATCCGCCCAGACCGCATCCTTGTAGACTCCCTTACATGCCATAAAGAGCGCGTAATCGTCCAGCCAATTCGTGTTGTTTTGGCAGAAAATATCGAAAGCGCCACAGCGAGTCTGAGCACCATCTGCAAGAAAAGTCTGAGCGGCTTTCCGAAGCAGGCCCTTCTTAAAGTCGATGACGCGGCCGTACTCGACACGCTGGTCAGACAGCCCCGGTGCATTACTCACGTCTTGCAGAGATAGAAGGCCTTGTTCGCGAAGTACTGTCAAATCGATCAATAGAGGATTGCCGGCAAACGCGGAAAAGCACTGGTAAGGGGAATCGCCGTATCCCGTGGGACTCAGTGGCAATACTTGCCAGATTTTCTGTCCTGACTCGGCCAAAAAATCGACAAACTCGCGAGCGGAATTCCCTAGATCGCCAATGCCGTGGCCACCGGGCAGGGATGTAACGTGGAGGAGAATTCCACTACACCGAGGAAAGATCACCCGACTAACGTTATGCTACTAAGGGTTCACCACGCAAGAGGGTTACGGTTCCACAGAAAAGTCCTGTCTTCCGGAAGCAAGCCATTCTGAAATACATGATTGCTGCGACCGGCCGCCGAAGGGTTGGGCGGGACCGGCATCTAGGTTGCCCCGAGCGAAAACGGGAAGCGTCTTTACTGGGAGTTGCGCAGCGTGATGCGAGCTAGCTCCCGATGCGGTACGATGAAGTCTCTTCCCTGCTCCATGTAAGGGGCTTTCCCATGCGACTACTCAGCATCCGGCTCATTGCTTCCCTCATCGTGGGCATCACGCTTGTGTCGCTCGCGTCCTCGTACTACGAGGCGTTGGGTGAGAAGCGCGGTCTGCGCGCGGACCTCGAGCGACGCGCTGAGGTGTTGGGCGAAAGCCTCGCGGGAAATGTGGAGCGCGACTTGGAGAAAGCTTCGGCGCAGGATTTGGAGCGCATCGTAGAGCACTTCGGGAACAGGGAGCATCTCTTGGGGCTGGCTATCTACGGCCGGCAGGGTGATTTGCTCGCGGTTACGCCGGAGCTGGCGTCTACCCTACCGAGAGTTCCCCCCGTACTGTCTCAAGCATTGAGTGAAAACCACGGAGCGGGCGTGTTTCAACGAGCGGGCGATGCCTCCCTGCACATCTACGCTCTACCTCTTCACCAACACGACGAAGTTATCGGCGGCCTCGCGATTGTTCATGATGCCGGCTATATTCGGGCGGAGAGCTTTCACCTTTGGCGCGAGACATTCCTGCGAGTGCTGGCACATGTCTTTCTCATCGTACTGATCACCCTGTTAATTGTTCGTTGGAGTATTGCCGGACCCATCGCACGTACGGCGCAGTGGATGCGTGCTTTGCGCACCGGGCGGGTCCCATCGAGCCAGAATGCCACCGATCTCGATCTCTTTCGTCCCTTGGTGAGGGAGGTCGCAGCCTTCGCCGAAAGCCTAACTCAGGCGCGCTCGGCAGCCGAGACGGAAGCCCGCCTGCGGGAGACCGGTGAATCTCTGTGGACGGCCGACAGACTGGCCGTGCACGTGCGTAAACGACTGGATAGTGGCCGCCTTTTTGTCGTGTCGAACCGTGAGCCCTACGTGCACATGCGGCGCGGCAAATCAGTGGAGGTGATGGTGCCGCCCAGCGGCGTGGTCACAGCGATCGAGCCAATACTGCGAGCCTGTGACGGAACCTGGATTGCCCATGGCAATGGCGATGCCGATCTCGAAACAGTTGATGAGCACGACCGGCTGCGGGTGCCTCCGGAAGATCCCCACTATAGCTTGCGCCGGGTCTGGCTGAACAAGGAGGAAGAAGAGGGCTACTACTACGGATTTGCCAACGAGGGAATCTGGCCTCTATGCCATATCGCGCATACCCGTCCGATCTTTCGCGCGGATGATTGGAAATACTATCAGGTCGTCAACCAGAAGTTTGCCGATGCGTTGCTCGAAGAGATGAGGGACGTCGAAAAGCCCATCGTGCTGGTGCAGGACTACCACTTCGCTCTACTGCCTCGACTGATTAAAGGAAAAAGACCGGATGCGAGGGTTTCAATCTTCTGGCACATCCCGTGGCCCAACCCGGAGGCATTTGACATCTCCCCGTGGCGGCGCGAGATCGTGGATGGTCTGCTGGGGGCCGATCTGATAGGGTTTCACATCCAGTCGCACTGCAATAACTTCCTGCATACAGTAGACCGGGTAGTGGAAGCGCGCGTCGATTGGGAACACTTTTCGGTTCGGCGTCTGGATCATCTCACCCAGGTGCGGCCTTTCCCCATCAGCGTGGACTTCACTGATGTACAAAGGCCGGAGTCAGCGCTGGATTCCTACGTCGAACGCTCCTCTTTGCTCAAGTCCTTGGGGGTTGAGGCAACCTTCATGGGTGTGGGCGTCGACAGGGTTGACTACACCAAGGGTATTCTGGAGCGTTTTCTGGCCATTGAGCGTTTTCTGAAGAAGTGTCCTTCCTATCAGGGACAGTTCACATTCGTGCAAATTGGCGCTCCAAGTCGCAGCCACCTCAAACGCTATCTTGACCTCATGGCGGAAGTGGAAGAGGAAGCCGACCGCATCAACAGGCGGTTCCAGACGGACAAATGGAAGCCCATCGTCTTTCTGAACCGGCAGCATAACCACGCGGAGATTCAAAGGTACTATCGCGCCGCAGACTTGTGCCTGGTTACATCGTTGCACGATGGCATGAATCTGGTGGCGAAGGAATTCATTGCATCCCGCCACGACGAGGGAGGTGTTTTAATCCTGAGTTGCTTTACCGGTGCAGCCCACGAGTTACACGATGCCTTGCAAATCAATCCCTACGACATCGACCAGACGGGTGAGGCGATTCGCGTAGCCCTTGAGATGGCACCGGAAGAAAAGGAATTGCGTATGCAGCGCATGCGGAAGACTGTAAGGGAACACAACGTTTATCGCTGGGCAGGAAGCCTCATCGCAGAACTCTGCGAGCTGCGCCTGGACGCGTCAGACGAAAGCAAGGAGAATCCTAGGGCGAGTACCGCTGCCTGGGGATAGGGAGCATCTAGTTGTCCCGCACGGTCGATCCGCTCGAAGTCGAGTTCATGAACAGAGTGGCACACGCGCCGGTTTCCGCGCTTTTGCTCGACTATGACGGTACTCTCGCGCCATTCTGCCTCAATCGTCAGAGGGCTTTCCCCTATCCCCGAATGACCCAGATCCTTCAAGAGATCATCGCAAATGGGCGCACGCGCGTGGTCATCGTCACAGGACGAAATGCCCGTGAGGTGATCCCACTGCTTGCCGTTCACCCCAGTCCCGAGATCTGGGGATGCCATGGGTTGGAGCGGTTGAGACCCGACGGAACCTGCGAGACACCGCGCGTGGAAGGGCCTGCGCTACATGCATTGGCTGACGCAGATCGTTGGTTAGGGCTTCATGGGTTGCAAAACCGGGCTGAGTTCAAAACCGCTGCCCTCGCTATCCATTGGCGCGGGCTGGACGAAACGACTGTAGCGGAAATTCGCGGCCAGGTTTTACTGGGGTGGTTCCCCATTGCTCAAAGTACGCCAATGGAACTGCTGGAGTTCGATGGCGGTATTGAGATACGTGTGCCGGGTCATGATAAGGGATATGCAGTCCGCACCCTCCTGGATGAAATCGGCCCAGGGGTTCCCCTCGCCTACTTGGGGGATGATTTGACCGACGAGCGGGCTTTCCTCGCTCTTGGTACCCTGGGTCTAAGCGTGCTGGTTCGCCCCGAATGGCGCAAAACTGCGGCAGCAGTTTGGGTCAGGCCTCCAGAAGGTCTGCGGGAGTTTCTAACACGGTGGCTACAATCCTGCCGTGAGAGGGCGCAACATCGCGCGGGGACTCAGTCTGCTGGCCGTAGATGAGTAGCTCCATGTGATTCTTTCCAATGGTGATCTTTTCGGCTGACTACGGCGCAGAGAACTCGCTCGTGACATGGCTTGCTCACGCCGCCCGTTTTGAGCGCGTGGATCGATTCGCGGAGGCCAACAACATCATTCAAATAAAGCGAGCTGTGCCCGTTGAGCTCCAAGTTGTCGGAGTCTAGATCCTCCCATTCTCAGGCGCGAATTCAAGCGAAGCGAGCCGCTTGGCATCGGTGAGTCAAACGAACGCTCAGGCGATGCGTGGAGGCAAGGCTCTGTCCGAGCTAGAGCAGGCGTTAGTGTTCAACTTCGGACGGGCCTTAGGCGGCGCGCCGTTCGTAGCGATTAGGTAGCCCGCCCTCTCGCAGGATTTCGATCACCTCGCTGGTAGCTGGCTGCTGAACGGAACGATGGGCGGGAGCATCTTTACAAAGCGCCAAGTGAGTGCGCGATCGATTGTAGTAGTCGAAATAGGCTCTTAGCATCCGTCGCAGCCCTGCTTCGTTCAGTACCATCACGTGGTCGAGACACTCAAGTCGAATGGAACCAATAAGTCGCTCGACGTAGGCGTTTTGGCAGGGCGATTGGGCAGCGGTCAATACTTCGTAGACACCCATCCAGTCGGCTGCCTTGTGAAACCGCTCACCGTAGTTCCCATCGCGGTCGCGCAACAGATAGCGAGGAGTCCCCGGCGATCGCCGATGGCGGGCAGCGCAAATATCACACGTTTTGGATCTATACCTTCTTTCGTAACTTGCCGGAGATTTCACTTGTCCGCACAATGGGAGAATGACTGTCAGAGAGTTGCGCAATAGGATATCCACGTTGGACGACAGCACACATGTTGCTGTGTATTGGGAAGACGAAAACAAACCACAGTTCTTCGGAATCGAGGGTGTGTCTTTGCGAAGAGGAACCCCAAGTCGTCCTGAGCATCACAACGCAAGCTTTGCATTCGACAAAAGAGGTCCTGAAGCTTGGGGGATTATCAGTGTCAGTCCTGAATCATCTGCGCCGTCCCACGTCCCTATCCGGCGTTGATACATAGCCAAGGCCCACGGGAAAGGGTCTGAAACTCCTCAGAAAAGAACTCCTGCCGAAGGAGTTCCAGTACCCACCGCATTCACAGCCAAGCCAATCACCCCGGTTGTTGACGTAATATCGCCATTGCGCTCATTGACCCTCGCGAGGGGGTTTTGAGTGCATTTACAGTACGTACATCCGAAGCATCCACCAGACAAGGAATATCGCGACAATGCCCCCCGCGATGTGAACTACCCAGTCGCTAGCTGCTTTGGGTTTCCCAAAATTGAACATGCGGCAATGGCAGCGGGCTCCGCGCACGGAGGTGGGGTAGTGTCGTCTTTACACTCGTTGACCGCGTTTTGGGTTTTGGGTGCCTAATTACATCAAGATTCCGAGAAAACCACCGCTGCTGACAGCTGCCGATGTCTGTCTGCCTTCGAGAGTGTTGTGGCTGCCTTGACGATCCATGACGCGGCAATGAGGGCGAGAAGGATGCACAAATCCATTTTTCGTGAGTCGGAAGACGTCGTCTGTCATTTCTTCCGAAAAGCGTGCAATATTGAACAGCTACTACAACGCGCAGCGGGTATTCTGCTCTTAGTTTCACTGAACGGAACACGGTCATGGGTTAACGACTGTACGTCATTCGACCCCCACGACCGGTTCACACTCCGGCTGGACTCGACCTGGGTCCGCTCTTTTTTGTTGCCGACGCACCCGACCTGCTCATTACGGAACGCTACGCATCGAAGATTAACCTGCTGCTCACCGACGTGATCATGCCAGGGATGAATGGCCGCGAACTGGCGCAACAGGTTGTTGCCAGCAACCCGAAGATTAGGATTCTCCATATGTCTGGGTACACGGCAAATTCCATAGGACCTCATGGCATATTGGACGCTGGCGTGAATTTCCTGGAAAAGCCGTTTACGCCCTCGGTTCTGGCTCGTAAAGTGAGGGCGGTCCTTGAATCAACCGGCTGAAACCGACCCCCATTGAGTTAGGGCGCGAAAAGCGAGTGGTGGATATTGTTCTGAACATGCTCTTAGCACCGCCGACCGCCGGCGGCGAAGGACTCCTCCAGCAGGTTGACGATTTCGTGCCAAGAGGAAGTCTGTTCGGCTCGATTTCCACGCTCAAACGCGTGCAACAGGAATCAACTCTCCACCACCTGGCTTCTCGGCCTAATATCGCCATTGCACCACAGCCGGATTGTGAGTAGAAAGGCCTGTTTTCGACAGTTGTCCTCATCGGTGTAGACTCCTGCTGGCAATGGGGAAAACGCCAGCGTAACCGGCCCGCGAGACCTCTTCAAGATGCTGGTCTTCTCTTCCGCGCTGTCGCTGTCTTTGTTCGTCTGTGCAGTCGTACTCATTGGAGCGTTCGAGCGGTCTCGTCTGGTGCTCATCTCTGGGGCTCAGCCCGACCACGAAGTGGCAGCTATTGCTGCTGCTTGGTCTGCTCTGGTGACTTTCATTCAGCGCGGGGTATTGGTGGGTGTTTCAGCGACACACATTTTACGGGAGCAGATGAGCGTGCTCCTGCTGGCGAAACATCGCAAGTACGCTGACGACCAGGTTCTTGGTGAAGATCTCCTGTCTTTCGGTCTCAATAGTGCCCCCATGGTGGTTCCGTGTGCGGCCCGCTCTCGACTTGACGCGGAAGGCGCCAAGGCAAGTTCGGAACTAGCGGGCACGTCTGAACGACTCCCTAGTGAGCCATTTGGACTCTAGATCCGAGAATCTGGGTCACATTCTATTCGGTTACGTCCCTTGTGCTTGGTTGCGTACAGAGCGGTATCGGCACGGGCCACGAGAGCATTCCAATCAGGAGGCTTGGTACCACGAAATCCTTCTATTCCGATGCTGGCGGTCGCCGTAACGATGCCGTCCCCGAAAGTGAACTTAGTGTTTTCGAATTGTTTGCGAATCCGTCCGACCGCGGTCGTCACACCCTCCTTGTCGACATGGGTCATCACTACCAGAAATTCCTCCCTCCCAGTCGAGCACACATGCCCGACTGGCGTGTGTGCACCATCAGAATCTCCGCGAATGTCGTTAGCGCGGTGTCGCCTGCATCGTGCCCGTAGGTATCATTGACCTTCTTGAAAACATCCAGGTCGGCCATCACTGCCCAAACAGAAAAGTCGTGCCGAGTAGCTGCACTGAGTTCGCGAGGTGCCCAAATATCAATCGCGCGGCGATTGGGTAAGCCGGTTAGGGCATCTGTCAATGCCATCTCTTCCAACAAACGATTTTTGCTTGGATTTGCCGATGGAGCTCAACAATCCTACGGCCTGCCTCGACGCGTGCCACAAGCCCCCGGAATGAATGGGCTTCGTTAAGTAATCGTCGGCTCCGGCAGCCAACCCTTCTACTATTTGCTCTTTCTCGCTGTTGCTTGTGAGCAGGATGAGATCGCAGCAGCAGTCTGGGAAGTCGCGACGTATGCGCTTGCATACTTCCAGACGACCCATGCGCGGCATGTCCCAATCTGCAATAACCACAGCAGGTTGGTGTCTTCCGAACAGATCAAGGGCGTCGTGGCCATTCTTCGCAAACAGTACGGCGTACCGCTCCTCCGGAAGAGATTGCTCGACCAGTGCACGATAGATCGCGGAATCATCAACTGCTAGAACCTTGAACGGCTGAGAAGAAGGGCCATTTGTTCCTTAACTGCGGGGGACGACAGCAGAGTCTCCGCGTGTACCCTGCTCGATTTGACAATTCTCTTACGTCTCCTTTATCGGGCCCCGTTGTGTGCAACCAAGCCACACAGCGCCGTACTTCGCAGTTTGTCGGCAACGTCATCAACGGCCAAAGGCTTGCTGAAGTAGTAGCCTTGAATTTCGTCACACTGGTGTGTCCGGAGGAATGACATTTGTGATTCGTTTTCGACGCCCTCGGCGATTACCTTGAGGTTCAGGCTTTTCGCCATGCTGATGATTGCGGTTGTGATTGCCGCGTCATCAGCTTTGATGGCGACATCCCGGATGAACGAGCGGTCGATTTTGAGCTTGCTGACCCCAAACTGCCTCAAGGAGGTGAAGTTGGAGTAGCCAGTTCCGAAGTCGTCAATCGCCAGGGTCAACCCCATCGATCTTAAGTCCCTGAGAACTGAGAACGTCACATCTGCACTCGCCAGGAGTAAGCTTTCCGTTAGTTCCAGTTCAAGATACTGCGGGGCGAGGCCCGTCTCATCCAACACCCTCCTGATGAGTTCGCAGAAGCCATGCTGACGAAACTGGACAGCTGATACGTTTACTGCTACTGAAACGGCGGGGAGACCTTCATCCTGCCATTTCCTCGCCTGACGGCAGGCCGTCCGCAGCACCCATTCGCCAATTGGTACGATCAGTCCGCTGTTCTCGGCAATTCTTATGAACCTGTCCGGTGACACGAGACCCAAGTCCGGATGCTGCCAACGAAGGAGCGCCTCCAGACCGGTAACCCTTCCTGTGGCCACATGGATCTGTGGCTGATACACGAGAAAGAGTTCCTTCTTGCTGAGGGCCAATCGCAGGCTGTTCTCTAAGCTCAATCTCTCGACAGCCCGAGCGTTCATGTCCTCCTCGAAGAACCGGAAGTTGTTACGCCCATTGTCTTTGGCACTGTACATAGCCGCATCGGCATTCCTGATCAGCGTTTCGCAGTCCGCGCCGTGTTCCGGGAACATGCTGACGCCGATGCTGCAACTGACATTGAGGGAGTGACCTTGGACGACGAATTCAGCGGTCATGGCATCCATGAGCCGTTCGGCGGCAGCCGCCGCGTCGGCTTCGTCCTTGACTTGAGTCAACGTGATCAGGAATTCGTCACCGCCCAGACGGGCAATGGTGTCCTGTTCACGTCCCCATGCCTTAAGACGTTCGGCTACTTCTCGGAGAAGAAGGTCGCCGCCCGCGTGCCCTAGCGAGTCGTTGATGAGCTTAAACCCGTCGAGATCGAGAAACAGAAGCGCGATTTTATATTTTTGTCGACGAGCACCAGCGAGTGCCTTGCCCATGCGATCCTGAAGAAGAGTCCGATTGGGAAGTCCCGTCAGGGCATCATAGTAGGCTAGGAATTGAATCCGTTCTTCGGCGACTTTTTGGGCCGTGATGTCTTCGTTCGTTCCCTCATACCCCACCACTACGCCGTCTTCCAAAACGGCCCGCACATTCGCGGAGAACCACATCTTGCTGCCGTCTTTGCGGTAGACCGCGCATTCAAAGTTCCTGACCATTCCCTGCTCCCTCAGCAGGCGCGTCAACTCTTCTCGGCTCTCGGGATCGACATAGACCTGATGGGAAATGTCACTAATGCTCCCTACCAGTTCTTCGGGAGAATCGTAGCCCAGCATCTGGGCCATCGCCGGATTTACCGTGACGTACCGCCCAGCCGGCGTGCTCTGAAAGATACCGACGGCAGCACCTTGGAAGATAGCCCGGTACTTTTCTTCAGCTTGCCGAAGCGTTTTCTCAATCTGCCTACGCTCGGTGATGTTTTCAAAAGTAGCGCCAAAGCATCCCTTTCCCGCACCATAGGCTGAGATCAAGAACCACTTTCCCAAGGCTTTAATTTCGATCTCGAAACTCTCTGGCTTACCGGTCAGCACCACTCTGCCGTATTTCTCAAGCAGTTCTGGGTGCGAGTCTTTGCCCCCTGGGATAACCTCAGTAAATCTCTTGCCCACCACGTTTTCCAAGCCGGTCAACTTTCCAAATGCACCGTTGACATCGAGATAGACGAAGTCTATTGGATGGCCGCGGTCGTCAAAAAGCATCTTGCAGTATGCGAATCCCTCCAACATGTTTTCAAACAGCGAGCGATAGCGCCTTTCGCTCTCTGCCATCGCATCTTGCACTCGCTCACGAATGTCGTGCGATTGCCGGTCGGTTTCAGAGAATTGCTGCGGGTTACTGTGTTCGCGGGGCAGTCCTACTGCGGCTAGAAAAAAAACAACAGCGGCGCAGGCTAAGACTGCCGCAATATGAGACCTCCCAATGGAAAGACCGAGCACGGAGATATGCCTAAATCCCTCAACTGCTGCGACACAGACCAGCGCGATGGGTACGCAACGAAATATCCGAAGAAAAGGATACTGTTTGAACATAGTTCGTCAGGAGGACCGGCCGGGCGAGGGTATCCGACTACAGCGGAGTAGCACTTGGGAGACCAATCCCAGGTTCAGGCTAAGCCATTGATTCAAATTGTCCTGCCGAGGTAGGTGGATCGAAGAGGAGCCCGATTTGTCTCGATTTCGACACGATTCCAGATTCTGGACGAGGCGGAGGCATGCGGCAAGTACGACGAGAAATCCATTTGTCAAATGCTCCGCAGCAGCACCACCCTGTTCGTAATGCCCATGGATGCCAAGTACAAGCCGCACCACATGAGGCGCAACGACTGCCCTGTGAGGTATCGCACAAACTCGCTGAGATGCTTAACGAGCACACCGTCGACATGTTCGTGACGACTATCGAGGAGTCAGTCCAAACTTGCTCAGTAGAGATAAGACTGTTCCTTGGGCCGCCGGATCTTCGACAGTTGTTGAAACATCGCCATTACACTCACAGTCCGGGCTCTGAGTGCAAACGCCTGACAGGACTGCTCCCTTGATAGGGGCCGAAAGGAACAAGTGATGTAGCCTAGAAGTTGCAATTCAGCGTGTTTGGAAAAGGTTGGGGTGGCGACGGTGCCGACCTTATCTCAAGTCTCGGAGCAATTCGTCTGCAAGTGTAACTTTCCGAAGCTGTTGCTCGGCGTACTCTTTCTTCACGCCGACTTCTTGGCGCCTTCCGAACGCGAAAGCCATTCTGTTCACTACCAACCCGCAGCACACTCGGCAAAAGCCGTTGAACCCATAGGAAGCTGTCTTTCGCCCGCACCTCAGGCAGCCGAAATCGTCGAAGTAATAACGCATCTTCCGCCGATACTCGTGAGGAATCATACTATTGATCTTCCAACAAAGCGGCTTCGGCAGAAACCAGGGCTGCATTGCTGCCTCGCACATGACCATATTTTCATGCTCGCTTCTGCTGGCCTTTTGCTTGGTCGGAAGTTTCATATATAGCCTCTAGAGCGCACGAGGGTGGCAATTGCGAAACGTCGTGGCGAGATTGACGTTAGTCAAGCTGGTGTAGATTTGAGTTGTACTCACAAGCGCATGCCCCATCAATGTCTGTATCACTCGCAAGTCCGCACCGTTTTCAAGCAAGTGAGTTGCAAAGCTGTGACGTAGTACTCTGGGGGAAACTTCCTTCAGGCCAATCCTCTCGCCGATGCCTTTGATTAGCTTCCCAATCGCAATCCTTGTGATTGCGTGTCGCTCGCGCTTTAGGTTCACGGTCTTCATGAGACGCCGGAACTTCGCACTAGCGACGCCGTAAGGCATCTTCGAAGGATTTCCCAAATACTTCGTGCGATGGATACCTCCTGGATATTCCCGCCATCTCGCCTGCCAGGTACGCTGCCCTCGCACTAGCGTGCCACGCTGAATAGGGATGTTGTCCACAAAAAGGGGGCCCGCCTTTCGGCTTCCAACGTAAAACTTCAGCGCATTTGCAGCGGATTTACCGAAGTAAACAACTCGCTCCCGACCCTTGGACGACACTCGCACGCGGCGGTGTCGGAAGTCCACATCCTCCAACCTGATTTTGGAAATCTCTCCGACGCGGCAGCCCGTTCCGTAGAGAAACTCAACCATTGCTCGGTCGCGTGCAGTCGTCGTAGCCTCAATCAATTTCCGAACCTCTGTTTGAGTCAGCACCCTTGGCAGTTTGTGTTTCTTTAAGGGACCACGAACAAATCGTGGCACAATGCTATCGACGACTCCACCGAGATACAGAAACTCAAAAAAGCGACGGAGAGCCCCCAAGTGTGCCCGGAATCTATCACCTGTCCAGCGAGCTGTTGAGGCGTGCTTCAAGAAATCGCCGATGTTCAGTGGTCCAAGGGAACGGAATGGCTTGCCTCCGAAAAAGACACATGCTTCGCGGGCTACCCTGCAATAGAACGTACGGGTGGGGGGAGTGTACTGCTGGTGTTCAAGCCAAGTGTCGAAGCGCGACACCATCTCTAGCTTGCGCTCTTTCTTCTTACCTGTCCTTGAGTGGAATCTCGGCAGGCCCTGATCTATTCCAAGTCGTCGATGGAAACCCATAAACAGCCTCCAAACTGGTGGAGGTACGGGCGCTGATAAATGATGTGTGCCTTGTAGAGTTGTGACCGTTGTGCCGGAACTCGCACCGACCAGTGACTTTTATCACATACAGGTTAGTTAGACAAGCCTGTGTGGGCAGGCCCGCGAGCTGCCCAATATTCCGCAGATCCGCCGAACATCCGGTATCGAGCGCGAGCCTCGAATACCTCCCATGCAATTTGAGAAAACAGAAGCCCGTGAAACGCAAAACTCTCGAACACGCGATCAAGCGAGTTAGCCCCTACAAGCGAGACATGAGTGTGCCAACTTCGGCCTGACTCCGCGTAGTCATCAAGTGGCTTTCTTCCGCGTCGGCCTCCTCCGGTCATTCTCCCGTTGCAGCATTTCCACCCCCACACCTACGAATTCTCATTTCTTCAAGCTCAGCCAAGAATTGGCTCAGATCGGTCAGAGTGGCACCTGCCATGATCAACGGGTCGTCTGGTCCGACTGTGACCTTTCGGCGAAATGAGAGCCTCGGTAGCATTACAAACTTCTCGAATTCTGTGTTGCTCGAATTGAGCAAAGCAAGCAGGGTAACGTAGCCGTTCTCCTTACGCAATGGTTCGATGACCCAGCGTTGACCTTTCGTTAGAAGCCACAAAGATCGGCAAGCGCGAACCGAGACCATAAGGCCATCCTTGTACCGCAAGCACGGTCGCCAATGCGTTCCACGGTCAAGAAGTGACAGTTCCTGCGGGAATATGTCGATGAGTTCTTCCATCAGCGTCTTTCGCAGAGATTGGAGCCGACTTCTAAACTCAATTGTCGGAATTATCGCTGGTCGATATCCGATCAACTCATAGGCTTTGGTTAGAGAACCAAACCTGCTACGACAAGTCTTGTCCGAAGGGGCATCTCGGCGACCAGCAAGAATCTTCGAAGAAAGTTTGCCAACTTGTCTGAGGACAACACGCAACTGATCCAATAGGTCTGCGTCGGACCTGTTCCACACCCAAGCATCGCGTATGGCTTGTGATTTCTGGTACGTCGCATGATCCACGATAGCCTCAAAAGCATCCGGAACCACGATCCACTCGGATTTCGGGAGAATCCGACACGGGCTTTGTAGTCGTCGGGTCGTGCGATTGTAGACCATTGCACCTGCGTACTTGGGGTTGGAGAGTATCTTTCCAACCACCTGGCTCGTCCAGTATGGATTCTTGTGATTCGTTGGGGTGCCGTGGTCATTGAGCGTTCGCGCAATCTCCACATAAGACATTCGTCCTTGCACGAACATTCGATAGATGTTTCGAATGACCTGTACCTCGTCGGGCGGTCCAAGCACGTAGACGACGCGGTCCGACGTGAGACTTTTGCGTTCATAGGTCTTGAGTTGCTGTTTTCTGCTGCCGTCAGCCGCAACCAGCATTCGGCTCAGTCCGTATCCGGGCCGACCGCCTGACCGAAACCCATTCCGTACAAGTCGGTCCATGCCGCGAAAGACTCTGGTGGAGAGTTCCCGGCTGTATTCTCCGGCCATCGTGCGTTTGACGGCCTTCATAATTAGATTTGGCAGTGTCGTGTCGTTTCCGAAAATCTCTGCACAGTAATGAACGGGAACTCCGGCAGACTTGCACAAGAACTCGTAGTGTGCGGACTCATCGGTATCGAGAAATCTTCCCCATCGGCTCACGTCATAAACCAGAATTGCCTTATACGCTGCGGTGCCCGCAACAACATCCTGGAGCAATCGTTGTAGCCCAAGACGATGTTTCAGTCCTAAACCACTTCTCGCCTCATCGGTATAGGTTTGCACCACTTCGAGGTTGTGATCCATTGCGTATTGGGCGATGGCTTGCCGCTGGTTCGTCGTGGAATACTGCTGATGCTCTGTGGATGCTCGCAGATACTCCGCGGCAGGAAGTCGGGATTCTTTGGGTCGTTCGACCGCTTTCATCGTACTCTCTCGGTTTGTCGAGCGCACTCCGACTCGCACATGGCCATAATCCACTCCTCCACCTAGCAGTCGAAAGACTTGAGAGATTTCCTCGTCGAAACCCCGCGCCTGCAAATTCTCATTTCTTCAAGCGCGGACAAGAATTGGGTCAGGTCGATCATCGTTACACCCGTGGTCAGCAGCGGGTCTTTTGATCCGATGGCGACCTTGCGGTGGACTGGCAGTCGCGGGAGCATCACGAGTTTTTCAATTGTCGTATTGCTTGAGTTGAGCAGCACGAGCAAGGTAACGGAGTTATTTTCGTTGCGGTGATGTTCGACCACCCACTGCTGGTTCTTTGTAGGGAGCCACATATATCGACAGACGCGAACGGAAATCATGAGGCCAGTCTTGTGCCGCAAACGGGTCCGCCAACGAAAACTAGCAGGAACCGTCATCGTCAACTCCCTCGGAAACATCGACACAAGATTCTGCATCAGCGATTTGCGTAGTGCATAGAGCCTGCTTCTGAGGTCCATTCCAGGTAGCTTTTTCGATTCGTAGCCGATTAACTTATACACTCTGGCAAGGGAGCCAAACCTCCTGCGACAGGCACTGGGTAGCGGACCATCTGGGCGCTGCGCGAGAACCTTTATGGACAGCTTCCCTTCCTCCTTGAGGACAATCCGCAATCGGTCTAGCAGCTGAGCGTCGGACTGGTACCAAGTCTTCGAATAGCGTACTGCCAACGCCTTCTCGAAGGTCCCAGCATCCACAATCGCCTCGAAAGCATTTGGAACCACAATCCACTCGCACTCAGGGCGACGTTTCTGCGGTCCCTGTAGATACTGCGTTGTGCGGTTGTAGACTATTGAGCCTGTGTACTTGGGTTTCGTCAGGATCGAGCACACAATATAGTGTGTCCACCCGCTCTTAGCATGGGCCGGGACGTGACGATCGTTGAGTGCTCGTGCAATTGCACTGTGAGACATTCGCCCCTCGATATACATCCGATAGATGTCGCGGACGCACTGCACCTCTTCGGGCGGTCCAAGCTCGTAGACTACCCGGTCGGACGAGATACTCTTGCGCTCATTGAGACTAAGCTGCTGCTTTCTGCTGCCATCAGGGCCGACCAGCAGGCGGCGGAGGCCGTATCCGGGAGGTCCCCCGCCGCGAAATCCATCGCGCACGACGCGCTCAATCCCTCGGTGAACTCTAATGGAGAGCTCCCTGCTGTACTCTCCGGCCATCGTGCGTTTGACGGCCTTCATAATTAGATTCGCCAGCGAGGGGTCATTCCCGAAAACCTCAGCGCAGTAATGAACGGGGACACCCGCTGATTTGCAAAGAAACTCGTAGTGTGCGGATTCATCCGCATCTAGAAAGCGTCCCCAGCGGCTCACGTCGTAAACCAGAATCGCCTTATAAGAAACGGAATCTGAGACAACATCTCGCAACAGTTGTTGCAGACCGAGTCGGCGCTTCAGCACCAGCCCACTCTTCGCTTCGTCAATATAGGTCTGAACCACCTGAAAATTGTTATCCGTCGCATACTGGGCAATGGCTTGGCTCTGGCTCAACGTGGAGAACCGCTGGTGCTCTGAGGACGCTCGCAAATACTGCGCGGCAAGCACACGGGAGTTTCTAGCTTCGTTTGTCGTCATTGGACCCTTTCGGTCAATACACCCCCGAAAAGCAGCTTGCAAGCAATACTAAATGGCTCCTCATCTTTGAGGCTGTAGGTTCGCGTCACAAGGCGAAAACACAACCTCTTCGAGGTCTGGACCGGCGACTAGTTTGGTGCAGTTTTGTGGTCAGATCAACGAGACGGTCGTGGGTCATCCCTCAGCCTTTCCTCGGAAAAACGATGAGCCGCCACCCTATCGGCGCTTTCAGTCTGTGTTGCTGATGGCTCTGAGACCCAAGGGCGTGATTCCGCGCAATGGCAATCCCGTGTCCGCAAAGATGGCAACGGCATAAACCCGGCCACAGCACAGAACTTCCGGGAGGCAGTCGTTTATCGAAAGCAGCGTTCCAGTTTTGCTGAATGTACTCTTTGTACATGTAGGGGCCACAATTCATCTTCTTCATTGCACCGGTACAACCTGAGAACTCGGCCCGAAAGAAGAACAACTACAAAATGATAGGCGAGGAAGACTCTGACAATCAAGGGTCAAATGCGTGCCGAATATTCGGCACCAGTTTGTGCAGCTCTTGAAGCCGCCTTGACAACACTCGCAGCATCAACAGACAAATTTGCTTATGAGCTTCCGTAAGTCCGCAATCGTCGTTTCTAGTGCGGTGCGCTCACTTGCGGTCGCGGATTTGGTCGCTTCAATCCGTTCGAGTTCGACCTGAAGGTGGAACAGATGGTCTTCAAGACGGAACGCTAAACGCGTTCTGACACTCAGCTGACCTGAGTACGACTGGGCGTCCATTGGGAACCTCCAGACTTACATCCTGCAATTATCTGGCCTAACACCGAACTATGATGAATTGTGCGTCAATCTGAGTGTGGCAGATCAGATGAGCCCGAAGACCTGCCTGAGGGTTGGCAGTTTTGACCAATACTCCCCCCGCCATCCACAGCGAGGCGTGTGTTGGGAGTGTAAAGGAACCAGCCTCAGCACCTCCATTCTCCAGAGGAATGCGAAAGAGTGCCAATACATGATTCGAAAACAAAAGATGAACAATGTTTTCTCCAACGTTAAGAGCAAAGGATTTCGCATGCCAGGATGACGCAGACCGATATGGAGGAAGGGCATCATCTAGCGGTGCGATTCTGTTGCGGTCGAGCGGGGACAGATTCTGGCCCATGTGCCCCACAATCTTTGAGCGCGACAACGACCCATTCTCGGCAAGGGCCAGCTCCGAAGCATGAATAGTTCCGGCCAGATCTCAATCATTCCGAATATTTGGCAAGTGTGCGAGTGCCCCCTTGTGACTGTTTCCAGACGTTGTCCAGTCCCCCACGCCCGCATCACATCTGACAACGCGTCTATTGTTGCACCCCCCAAGTGTCGCAACCACCCTGACCGAAATCGGCTACAAGATCGCTCCTGAACAGTCGCACCAATCCTTCGGTAACGCGCCGGCACTGATAGACACACCTCCTGATGAAGTGGCCCACGTTTCCAAACAGTCGCCTTTGGGTCGTCACGCCCGCTCACCGTTCCTCGGGCTTCCTCTATCCAGAGAGTTCGGCCTCCAGGCAAGACAGATATTCTTCAAGACGACAACCAAACCAATTCGTGTACCATTTCCCAGCTAACGTCGGCTTTCGCCTGGAACCTCCAGGGTCCGTATTACGATCTCCTGGCCCACTCCGAAATATGCCAAGTTCCCGTCCTGCATGATCTTGGAAAAAGAGCGGTAGCGGCAGAACTCGCAAAGGTCGGCAGCTTTGCAGAATGCTTGCGTCAATTGATTTTCCATGTGTCAACACGAGTGACGACAGGCGTGGCAGAGGATCCGCACAGCTGTTTGGCTACCTCCTCAAGAATGTCAATTTTGCAAACGGGGCTCGGCGTTCAGCTATGGCTTCAGCGTCAAATTCTTCAGGGACCCAACGATGCCTGTCAGAATGACACCACCGATTGCCGATGCTACGATGTCGCCTATTATCCCAACGTTCTGCAGCGACCCGGGAGCGCCCAACAGTTGATCACACGAGAAACCGCCGATGAATCCAATAATCGTGTTCCCCGCGTAGCCAAGATCTGATTTTTTGAAAACTGCAGCGATGAAGTTGCCGCCCGCTGCGCCAATAACGAGACTGACAATTATCTGGCCGAATGCTTCCATGCGCGCTTTCCTCGACGGGGAGTTGTTCCAAACTGTGCGAGGGACAACGCGCCTAGCCTACTCCGGCTGCTTCTGTCTGTAAAGAGATTTGTTCCGAGAAAGATCATGTCAGAAGTGGAACACGCAAGTGTTCCACGCAGGATACCTGACCACTTCATGAACTGTCGCCATGAATCTTTGGTTTTCTCGTACATCGACGCCAGGTAGGTTCACCGTCGCCAGTGTGCGAGGCAGTGCATAGAGTGCCCTCACCGTGTGCAAGGCTGCGATCCAGCTGCACTGTGCGAGCTCGATGTGCAGGATGAAATTCTTCGTTTCTAAAGCACTC
>Ga0210384_10002032_pt1 | contig 25547 bp, 23 predicted proteins | sample IncBWH2MmetaG_FD_160574 | JGI IMG/M metagenome (GOLD analysis project Ga0210384, IMG submission 160574) | Forest soil microbial communities from Barre Woods Harvard Forest LTER site, Petersham, Massachusetts, United States - Inc-BW-H-2-M | ecosystem: Environmental > Terrestrial > Soil >...
CGCTGCCGGCGACCCCGAGACTCTGTGCAATTGCATACACCTGCTCATTGGCCTGGTAGACGCTGCGCTCGAGCGCCCGCGGGATACTTTCCTCGGGAGTCTTGCGGCCGTAGGCCTCGAGAACCGCCCGCATGGCTGTCTGGCTGGCGATATCGCCGTGTTCCATGCCACCCATGCCGTCGCACACCACTGCCAGGAAGCCGCCGTGGGCCTGAAAGGCTTCGCCTAGTGGATCCGAAAAGCCGAAGGAGTCCTGCTGCTGGCGGCGGGATCCGATGTGTTGCGCGTCGCCGTGCAGGTAGCGCATCGGAATCTGGTTATTATAGCGCGCTTGGGGCCTCAAATTGCTTGTGCTGTTTTTCGCAAGCGGTGATAGGATGAGAGCAGATATGGGTTCGCTTTCGCCAAGACTTCAAGTCCGGGTCGCGCAAAAGCAGATCTTGACGCCCGGGCTGGTCCAGATGGTCAGCCTGCTCCAGCTAAACCGGCTGGAGCTCAAGGAAATGATTTCGGCCGAGGTGGCCCAGAATCCGGTTCTTGAAGAATCGACGGATGGCACCGAGGAGCTCACGCCCGAAGAGCTGCAACCGCTGCTCGAAGCCGAGCGCCTGCCCGATCCGGCCGACCAGGCGATCATGGACGTGACTGCGGGTCCCTCCGAGGCAGAGAGCTTGGAGAGCGAGATCGGCGATTCCGAGCCGCTCACCGCCGGCGCGGTCGCCGCCGCTGCCGATTCAGCCGCCGCCGAGTTGCCGGTGGTCGATGCGCCGGAAAACCCGGAAGTCAAGAACGCCGACCCATTCGACGAAATCGACTTCGGCAGCTACTTCGACGACTACCTCGATCCGGGGTATAAGAGCCCGGCGTCGGAAACCTCCGACAAGCCCTCCTTTGAGACGTTTCTTTCTTCTCCCGTCACGCTGAGCGATCATTTGCACTCGCAACTGGCGCTGATTGCGCTGAGCGAGGAAGTGCGCGAGGCCGCCGAGAGCGTGCTCGGCAACCTGGACGAAAACGGCTACCTCACTTCGACCGCAGAGGAAATCTCCACCGCCGAGGGACACACCGCCGCCGACATGGCGGAAGCGCTGCGGGTGGTGCACACGCTCGATCCGGCGGGGGTGGGCAGCGCGGACTTGCGCGAATGCCTGCTGGTGCAGATCGCGAGCCGCAACGGCCAGGGCGGGGTGGCCTGGCAGATTGTCGCGGACCACCTGAAGCTGGTGGAGACCAAGCAGCACAAGGAACTGGCGCGGCTGCTGCACCGGCCGATCGAGCACATCGAGATCGCGGTGGACGTGATCAAGCATCTGGATCCTCGGCCCGGCTTGCGCTATTCGGGACCGGGCGCCCGGCAGGTGGAACCCGACGTCTATATTTCCAAGGACGGCGACGATTATCTGATCCAGATCAGCGACGAAGACCTGCCCGTGCTGCGGCTGAACCCGCAATACCGGCGCATGCTCGATCGCGACCAGCAGCCGGACAAGGAAGTTCGGAATTACATCAAGGAACGCTACGCCAGCGCGATCCAGCTGATGAAGAACATCGAGCAGCGTAAGCAGACCATTCTGAAGGTGTGCCAGTCCATCGTGCGCCGCCAGGTGGATTTTCTGGAAGGCGGGATCGATTACTTAAAGCCGATGATGATCAAGGAAATCGCCGAGGAGATCGGCGTGCATCCTTCCACCGTCAGCCGCGCGGTATCGAACAAATATACGCACACGCCGCAAGGCGTTTTCGAGCTCCGGTACTTCTTCTCTGAGGCGGTGCAGGGGCCGTCCGGCGGCGGGACACCGCTGTTGATCTTAAAACGCAGGGTGAAGAAAATGATCGAAGAGGAGGACACTTGCCATCCCCTCACGGATGAACACATCACGGAACGCTTGCAAGCCGAAGGCATCCAGGTGACCCGCCGCACCGTCGCCAAGTATCGCGAGGATATGCGGATTCCGTCCACGCATCAAAGACGGGTTCGCAAGTAGCTCGGAGGTTCGACCCTACGAGGTTCCAACCCTATGAAGATCACTTACACGGGAATGCACGGAGATTTGCCTCCCCAGCTTCAGGGGAAGCTGGACACCAAGTTCGCCAAGCTCTCGAAGATGATCGAGCAGCGCGGGGAAAAGGAAGCGCACGTGGTGGTGACCAGCGAGCGCCATCTGCACAATGCGGAAATCACGATGCAGTTCTACGATCATCGGCTGATCGGGATCGGTTCGGACGCCGATCTATTCACGGCTCTGTCCGAGGCGCTCGAGAAGCTTGAAAAGCAGGCGGTGAAACTTCGCGCGAAATGGCGTGAAAAGACTCGCCGGTCCGAGCCGCCCAAGACCGCCGAATCGGGGACCGCCGAGCAGGCTCCGGCCGCGATCGATGGCGACCAGACGCCGCGTATTTTTCGGGTCAATCATCACCAGCGCCGCAAGCCCATGACGGTGGAAGAAGCGGTCCTCCAGATGGAAGACGGCCGTGAATACCTGGTCTACCGCGACGCCGAAAAGGAGTGCGTCTCGGTGCTGGTTCGCCGCCGGGATGGCCATTTTGATCTAATTGAATCCTGAGCGCACACGACGCCCTGTTTTGCGGGTTGCGCGCCCTTACCGGAGACGGATGAAAAAAGAGGCAGGCGGCGCGCGCGCTTCGACCGAGCTGGTGATCATCACCGGGATGAGCGGCTCGGGAAAAGGCACGGTCCTGAAGGCTCTGGAGGACCTGGGCTACTACGCCGTCGACAACCTGCCCATCGAGCTGATTCCGAAGTTCGCGCAACTGACCAAAGACGCGCAAAACATCCGGCGCGCTGCGCTGGTGGTGGACATTCGCGAGGGTGCGGCGCTCGAGCGGTTCCCGGCGCTGTTCAAGCGCATCCGGCGCGAGGTGCCGACGCGCTTACTGTTCCTCGAAGCGGACGATGCGACGTTGATCCGCCGTTTCAGCGAAACGCGCCGGCCGCATCCGCTGGGCACCGGCCAGAGCGTGGCGGCCAGCGTCCGAAGCGAGCGCGAGCGCATGGAGCCCATCCGCCGGCTGGCCGACCCCATCATCAACACCGACAAGTTCAATGTGCATGAGCTGCGCGAGACCATCCACCGCACGTTCGGCGGACGCAAGGGCGCACCGGAAATTTTGGTGCAGTTGACCAGCTTCGGGTACCGTCACGGCGTGCCGGCCGACAGCGATCTGGTGTTCGACGTCCGCTTTCTGCCGAATCCGAACTACATTCCGGCGTTCAAGGATTACAGCGGCAAACATCCCAGCGTGGCGCGCTATATCCGTTCGTTTCCGCAGACCAAGGAGTTCATCGAGCGCATCTCGGACCTTCTGATTTACCTGATTCCGCATTACATCGCGGAGGGCAAGAGCTATCTTACGATCTCGTTCGGCTGCACCGGGGGCCATCACCGCAGCGTTCTCATCGCGAGCGAAATTCGCAAGCGTCTGGCCGCGGCCGGCTACCGCGTGAAGGAGAGCCACCGCGACGTGAAGAAGGGGTGAGGCGCGAGCTGAGAAAAATCCTCCGCTTTTGCTAGCTTAAGAGTGATGGACGGGAATCAGATCCTTCCGATCGCGCTGGCCTCGGCGCCGACCATGCTCACCGTGCTAGTAGGTATCCTGATCAACAACTCCCGCTTGAGTGACATGAATACGCGCTTCAGCGAGTTGCGTTCCCATATGGACGCGCGTTTTGACGAAATGCGCGTGACCTGGCAGGCCGAGTGGCGGCGCGTGGAGGAGGTTCTCGACGCCAGGTTGAAGCATCTGGAGGAGCGCTAAGATCCGCTCATCCCTGGTACGGAAACCTCTTGATCTCGCGGATGCACGCCGCGAGCGCACTCAGCAAGGTCGGCCCCCAACCGGTGGGCGTGTAGGGAGCGACTCCTTGGTTCATCTGCTTGTCCGCCTGCGCGAAAAACTGGATCGCCGGATCCTTGGGCGTGTAATATTCCTTGATCGAGATGGTCACCTCGATCTCCCGGTCCTTATCGATCTTCATCACCGAGAACAGATGCACCCTGGCTAACTGCTCCTCTTCATCCGCCTGCGCAAAACCCCAATCGTTCATTTCCGCGTTTCTCCCTGCACGAAAGAATGGTGAAACTCACATGATACGCCGGGCATGCTGTGATTGTTAAGATCGAAAAGTGAGCGCTGTCGCCGAGCCGAAATTATTTACCTCAGGTGTCGTACGGCTGACCCGTCCCCAGTTAGTGGGAACCATGACCGGGCTCGTTCTGGCGATGCTTCTCGCGGCGCTCGATCAGACCATCGTAGGCACCGCGGAGCCGCGCATCATCGCCTCGCTTTCCGGATTCAATCGCTATCCGTGGGTGGCGACGGCGTACATGCTGACCTCCACCATCGCGGTGCCGATTCTCGCCAAGCTCTCCGATATGTTCGGGCGAAAGTGGTTCTTCCTGGGAGCTTCGGGGGTCTTCGTGTTCGCCTCCGCACTATGCGGGGCCGCCGGAGACCTGCGGTTCCCGGGCCTGGACGGAATGAACCAATTGATTCTGTTTCGCGGGCTGCAGGGGATCGGCGGCGGCGGCATTATGGGTTTAATCTTCACGATCGTCGGCGACATCTTCGCGCCGGCTGAGCGCGGCCGCTATCAAGGCTTTTTCTCCGGCGTGTGGGGCTTTTCGGCCATCTTCGGGCCCACGCTCGGCGGCTGGCTCACCGATCACATTTCGTGGCGGGCCTGCTTTTATGTAAACCTGCCGGTGGGACTCATCGTGCTGGCGATTATTTATCTCGAATTTCCGGACATCCGCCCGCAAGGGCTGCGCCGGCGTCTGGATTGGGCCGGTGTGTTCACGCTGATCGCCTGCATTGTGCCTCTGCTGCTGGCCTTGACCTGGGTGACCGAATACGGATGGGCCTCGACGCGCGTCGAAGGTTTGCTGGCGTGGTCGGCGCTGATGCTGGTTGCTTTTTTGTATGCCGAAACGAAAGCCGTCGAGCCTTTGCTCCCGCTGACGCTGTTCCAAAATCCGGTCATCAGCATCTGCTCGATCGGAATCTTCGTGGCGGGGATGGGGTTGTTCGGCGTCATCATTTATCTCCCGCTGTTCATGCAGGGCGTGATGAATGTATCGGCGACCCAGTCCGGCACTTTGCTCACGCCGTTGATGTTCGGGATGGTGATCGGCAGTTTTCTGGGCGGGCAGTTGACCTACCGCTTGCGGAGCTACAAAGTTCAGGGCGTGGTGGGATCAATCCTGGTCGCCGGGGGAATGATTTTGTTCGCGCACATGAGCGGCGCGACCGAGCGCAGTGAAATCGTGTACGGGATGGCGCTGGCGGGCCTCGGCATGGGGCTGATGCAGACCACCTACACGGTGGCGGTGCAGAACTCCGCGCCGCGCACGCAGATGGGGGCGGCCACCGCCTCGACCATGTTCTTCAGGTCGGTTGGAAGCACGCTCGGAGTGGCCGTGTTTGGAAGCGTGCTGCTCACCGTCTACCATCGCGATTTTGCGAAGGCCGTGCCCCCCGGAACGTCGCCGGAAACGCTGCAGTACTTCTCGAATCCGCTGTTGTTACTTCAAATGCGTCCGCAACTGGAGGCGGTGTTCAGCCGCTACCCCGGCGGGCCGGACCTGATGCGCGTGTTGATGGTCAACGTTCACGCGGCGTTGACCCATGGCCTGCATTTGATTTTCGTGTCGAGCGCGATTCTAATGACAGGCGCGGTGGCGCTGAATCTGTTGCTGAAGAATGTACCGCTGCGGAGCCATCATGGACCGGCGCCGGCCGAGCCGCCGGCCCACTGAGGACCGCTCCCTCGCGGTCGCGGCTCGGTAACCGCAAAACCGACCGGCAACAGAGACTAAAAGGAGCGGTTAGCCCCTACGGCGCGAAGTAACCAAAGATGTCGAGCACCAGGTGCGTCGGACTGAGCGCGAAGGCGCTCACTGAACCGTTGACGGTTGGAATGATGGCCATATTCGATGTAACAGCTCCATCTCCGGCGTTCAACGTAGCGGTCGGCGGCTGCGTCTGCCCCTGTGGCCACATCGTCAAAAATCCGAGTGGTCCGGGCGGAACGACCGTCGCGCTGAACACATACGCCCGGGCCGCGGCAGGAACACCGCAGGGGCTCGTGGCAACATTCACGTCCCGGGTCCCGCTGAAGGGCAGGCTCCCCGCGGGGAGTCGCGTGTCGAGCACCCGGCAGGGCGCCACATTGTAGAGCGAAAGGCCGCCCGCGCCCGGCGGGGCGAAATAGCCGGTGATGTCGATGACCAGGTCGGTCGCGCTTAAAGCGAACATATCGACGCTTCCGCTGGTTCCCGCGCCCACGATCACCGCGTTGGCCGTGACGGCGCCGGTGGTTGCATTCAGAGAAGCTACGACAGGCTGTGTCTGGCCGGTGGGCCAGGCCGTCAGGTAACCCAAGGGGGCGCTCGGAACCGCGGCGAAGTTCAACGCGTAGGCTCGCGCGGCCGCCGGAATGTTGCAGTTGCTGCTCAGCACCGGGAACGTGCGGACATCCTGCCCCGCGAAGCCCGGCCCGCCGAGAGGTCCGGCCGGATTGCGGGTGTCCACCACACGGCACGGCGTCAGCGGATAAAACGCCAAGGCGTTGGGGTTGCTATTGGATACGAAGTATCCGTTGATATCGATCACGACGTCGGTTGTATCGGTTACGAAAATACTGATCGCGCCGCTTGTTCCAGCGGGCACGATCGCGGCGTTGGATTTCACACGGCCGTCAATCGAGTTCAGGGTCGCCGCGAGCGGCGCAGCCTGACCCGCCGGATAGGCTGTCAAATAACCAAGCAGGCCGTGCGGCACCACCGCGATATTCAGCGAGTAAGCGCTGGCGTTCGCCGGAATATTGCAGACACTATTGGGAATCGGGAAATCACGAGAGCTTTGCGCGGCCAATGCCGGCCCGCCGAAGGGGCCATTTGGGTTGCGCGTGTCGGCGATGCGGCAGGGAGTGATGGGAATGAAAAGCGACGGGGCCTGGATTGCCTCGTTCACGTTGAAAGTCTGGCCACCGATGGTCAACGTGCCGAATCGCGGGGATCCCACGGTATTGGCCGAGACGCTAACGGAGATGGTCCCATTCCCGGTGCCGCTTGATCCCGTGCTGATCGTGATCCAATCCGCGTTGCTCATAGCGGTCCACGAGCAGCTTGCGGCCGAGGCCGTGACGTTAACGGAAAAACTTCCGCCCGCGCCACTGAATGCCGCGCTGGAAGCACTCAGTGTGAAACTGCAGACATTCATGCTGAGCACACTGAACGACCAGGTATCCGAGCTGGTCGAACCGTTGGCGTTCTTCGCGACCACGCGCCAATAGAACGTCCCTAGCACGGTCGGTGTCGGAGGGGTATACGAGGTGAGGGGCGTGTTGGCGACGAAAGGCGGCGACGGCGAAGCGCCAAAATAAACGTCGTAGGACGTGGCTCCGCTCGAGGCCGTCCAGTTCAGCGAAGGAAATCCAACCACGGAGCTGACATTGGCCGGCGATGTCAACACCGGAGCGAGGGGCGGCGCAGCGATGCTCAAGTTCCAACCCATGTCCAGCATGAACATGGCGGTCAGATCGTTCGGCGGTGTCACCTCGTGCGACTCATCTCCAGCGTACTCAGGCGACATCAACTGGTCGGGGAATGCGATCAAGTCAATGTGTGAAACGGAGGAGCCGTTCTGGTAGGGGTTGGGCGTGTACATCAGGAGCCGGCCACTGGCATCCGCGCCTTGCAGAATGGCGAGGTTGACCCCGAGAGTCGCGGACACCGGACCGGATGCCAGGGCGCTCTTGAGGGTGATCCCATCGGCTTGCGAGATTCTCACCGCCGGAATGAAGACGGTCGAATCCAGCCCAAATATAAAATCGGGAGGACTGCCCGCAACGTTGTCGGCAATCAGGACGCCCACTGCGCCGGCGTTCTGCGCGTTCTCCACCTTGACGGTGAAATTGCAAATGCCGCGGTCAATGAGCGCGATTGCTCCCTTGACCGCTAGGGCGTTGGCCCCTGAAAGCGGATTGCACGCGAGGCTGGTGCTCGAGCCCGCGTCGAGGACCAGCACCACTGGGGCTGACACGCCGGGGCTAGAGAGCAGTGGTCCAAACGTCGCCGGTCCTACGCTGTAGGTTCCCGCTACCGCTGGTGGCGAGTTCACCGTCAACAGCGGCGTTCCGGGCGCCAGCACCTGCGGAACAGCGGTGGTCACGTTCGAGCCGCTCCACACCAGATGGCGCGTGTTGATGGCCGACGTAACGCGTTGCGCATCGGTCATATTCTTCCAAAGCGAGCCACTGGTGGTGTCGAGCAGAAAGTCATCGAAGACCGAGGCGTGAGGCGTTCCACTGCCGCCGACGAGTTCCGCGCCGGTGCTCCCGTCCGTAAACGTGAGGAACCCGAGACCGTGCGCCAGTTCGTGCGTCGCGATGGTAACAAGATCGAAATCGCCGCCGTGATTATTGTCCAAGCCGAGATAGAAATGAGAGCCCGACAGACAGCCAGCATTGCCAAGATTTACGTTGAATCGCACTCGGATTTGGCTCGTTGTGGGGTCCAGATCACTGCCAAATAGCGCATTGGCGAGCGCCGAGGGGTACCATGTGCCGAAGACTTTGGCGCCGGCGAAATTGGCCCAGGCGCCCCGCGGGCTCCCGCCTCCCAGTTCGGCCGAATCCGTGGCGCAGCCCAGCGCGTCCCAGGTTACCAGCGCCGTGATGGTAGGAATGCTATCGAGAGTAGCGCCCCACTTGTTGGCGGCGGCCTGGACAGCGATCATCCTCTGTTGTCCGAGCGTTGTGCCGATATTGCCGCCGACCGGCGAGACCGGCGTCGGGTCATTGAAACCGACGCCCGCGGAGTCGCCATTCTGGATGACGACGGTTGAGGCTCCGTGCGCCGCCGAAGACATCAGGGACGCGAACGAAAACACCAAGACTGTGGGGATGCGATGGGTGAACATTTGGGACTACTTGAGCTCGCCAGCGGCCTTTGCGGGCCGCGGGGACGAGGCTGGGCGATCACGAGCGTCGCCGGTCACACACTCGATGGCGATCTTCCCATCGGCGTCCCGGGTGGCGAACATGAAACTCCCATGGCTCTCATCGAGGAGAATTCCCTCGGCCCCACCGGGACCGTGGATCACCACCGGAGGCGTCGCGGGCCGTTTCGCGACCACAGCTTCAGATTGCGACCGTAGGGCGCCGATCTCCGAAGGACCGGGCTTGCGGATTTTCCGCGTCACAGGGTCAACAAAAACGACGCTTCCGCTGGCTTTCACGGGCGCCGGCGCGGTGGCGGGAGCAGCCGGCTGGGTGGTTTCCGGCGGCGTGGCTTGGGTTTGCGCGAGCGCAATGCAAGGGGCCCAAATACCTAAACCCGTGACGACAATAATGGCCTTCATTCTTTTTCCTCCGCTAAAACTGCACAAATAGTGCTCCTAACATACACGGTTTTGGACGGGCGAGGGGTTCGCGTGGGTTCCTTCAAAACGGTTGTGGACGAAAATCGCATATTAAACAGGAATTTAGGGGCGAAAAAAGCGGTGAAGGCAGCCGGCGCCGTTCGAATAGAGCAGGGCCAGGCGCCGGTCCGTTAAGCGAATGGCCTCCAGATCGTGCTCGATCGCGCGGCGCAGGTGTTCGGCGGCGGCCCGGTTCCAGGCTTTGTCTCCGGCCTTGGCGTAGGCGCGCAGCGCGCGCGTGGCCAGCGCTTGCACGGTGCGCATGGCATCCGCACGCTGGAACCCAGCGGCGCGAAGGCTCTCGACGGCTCCCGCGATCCACGGCAGCAGCAAATGCTCTCCCAAATAGACACCTGAAAGATACAGGGGCTTGGAAGCGTCGCGAATCGGGATCAGTTTTCGCGCGTCCATCGCCAGTAAACGCCGCAGCTCGGTCATCGCCGCCGGGTGCCCTTCGGCCGCGAACGTGCGCTCCTCCGAAGCGGGGACGCAATTGAGAGAGGCGAGACGCGCCCCAGCGGTTCGCAACGGGCTGGGCCCGAGGCTGTCCCGCAGAGCGCCGCAGAGAACCACCATCTTGCCATCGAGATCAATTTCCGAGGCGATCTGGTGGGTGATGGAATCCAGCATGTTTTCAGGTACCGCGATCCAGATGAGATCGCACTCCTGGAGCGCGCGATAGCTGCGGACACCGAAGCCCGCGCGAAGTCCGTTGGCGATGCGGCATGAAACTTGAAAGGAAACGCCTTTGACGGGACCTAGACGCTCGAGCAGCGCGGGCATCCGGGCCAGGAATGATTGGCTGACGCCCCCGGCGCCAACCAGTCCCGCCGTCTTTTGAACCTTCATGTCAGAGTGACATCGGTTAAAACCCTTGACCTCAGTTCCTTGATTCGGTCACGATACGCAGCGGCCTGTTTGAAATCGAACTTACGCGCGGCTTCGCGCATGCGTTCTTCAAGGTCCGCCAAATATTGTTCCATTTGTTCGGGCGCTACCGCCGCCATGTCCTCCTCCAAGTCGAGGGGCACCGTCACGTAATCGCCCTCCGCGATCGCCACCAGGGTGGCGTCGATGGGCTTGATGATGGATTGTGGCACAATTCCATGGGCCTCGTTGTAAGCCCGCTGAATGGTGCGGCGGCGGTTGGTCTCGTCAATCGCGCGGCGCATCGAGGCGGTCATCACGTCGGCGTAGAGAATCACTCTGCCATTTAGATTGCGGGCGGCGCGGCCCATGGTCTGAATCAGCGATCCGGCGGAGCGCAGGAATCCTTCCTTGTCCGCGTCGAGCACGGCCACCAGCGATACTTCCGGCAGGTCCAGCCCTTCGCGCAGCAGGTTCACGCCGATCAGAACATCGTAGACGCCGCGCCGCAAATCGCGCAGGATTTTCACGCGATCGAGCGTGGAGACTTCCGAATGCAGATAGGCGCACTTCACGCCAGCCTCGCTGTAGTGCTCCGACAGATCCTCGGACATGCGCTTGGTGAGGGTGGTGACCAGGACGCGTTCATCGGCCTCGGCGCGCAGGCGGATCTCGTGCAGCAGATCGTCCACCTGGCCGCGAATCGGCCGAACGGCAACCTCCGGGTCGACCAGGCCCGTGGGGCGGATGACCTGCTCGATGACCGCGCCGGCAGTCTTGGTGAGCTCGTAAGGACCCGGTGTGGCGGAAACGTAGATGGCCTGATGGACGCGGTTCTCGAATTCCTCAAACGTCAGCGGGCGGTTATCGAGCGCGCTGGGCAGCCGGAAGCCGTACTTGACGAGATTCTCCTTGCGGGAGCGGTCGCCGTGATACATGCCTCCCAATTGAGGGATGGTCTGATGGCTTTCGTCGATGAACATGAGCGCGTCGTGCGGCAAATAATCGAGCAGCGTAGGCGGGGCTTGTCCGGGCAATCGTCCCGAAAAATGGCGGGAGTAATTTTCAATGCCATGGCAGTAGCCGATCTGGCGGATCATTTCGAGATCGAATTTGGTGCGCTGCCACAGGCGCTGCGCCTCGATGCGCTTGCCCTGTTTATCCAGCTCGGCTTTCCACCAGGTGAGCTCGTTTTCAATGCCGCGCAGGGCGTTCTCGCGGGTTTCGGGGGACATCACGTAATGCGTCTTAGGATAGATGGGGAGCCGCAGATAGGTCTGCTTCACCTGGCTTGTGAGCGGGTCGATTTGCTCCAGCGTTTCGATCTCATCGCCCCATAGGCTGACGCGGTAGGCGAAGTCGTCATAGGTGGGAAAAATTTCGATGACGTCGCCGCGGACGCGGAACGTGCCGCGCTTGAAATCGCCTTCATTGCGCTCATAGAGGATGTCGACCAGACGGGAGGTGATCTCCCGCCGCTCGATCTTCTGCCCTTTTTCGAGCATGAGCAGCATGCCGTAATAGGCTTCGGGCGAACCGAGGCCGTAGATGCAACTCACGCTGGCCACAATGACGCAGTCGCGGCGTTCAAAGAGAGACCGGGTGGCGGAGAGGCGGAGCTTGTCAAGCTCCTCGTTGATAGTGGCTTCCTTCTCGATGTAAACGTCACCGGCGGGGATGTAGGCTTCGGGCTGATAGTAATCGTAGTAGCTGACGAAATATTCGACCGCGTTTGATGGGAAAAAGGTTTTGAATTCCTGATAGAGCTGCGCGGCGAGGGTTTTGTTGTGAGCGAGCACCAGCGCCGGCCGGCCAGAGGCCTCGATCACCTTCGCCATGGTGAAGGTTTTGCCGGAGCCGGTGACGCCGAGCAACACCTGGTGCTGGTCGCCGTCCCTTAAGCCTCGCAGCAGGGCTTCGATGGCGGTGGCCTGATCGCCGCGCGGCTGATAGTCGATTCCGAGGCGGAAAGGCATCTCTTCATTATAAAAGCCAGGTCTGCGACGGCTGCTTTTTCTCGCTTTTTTACCAGACGCGCAAGAGCTGGAAGCGCGGTGGCCAAGGCCGAGCACCTCAACAAAGGAGCAATCCGCGTTTCGTGGTCACTTCCTGGGGCGCCGAACAGATCGACACGCGTGCTCTGCACCAGCAAGTCTATTGTACGCGCGCTGGCGTTGCGTCGCCGCGCGCCAGGCACGGAAACGGGTAAACTGAGACTAGTGAGCCTCGAAAACACGACGGATTCCATCGCTCCCGAGCCCCAGACTCCCCAGCCCCAGGCAGCCGTAGTCGAAACGCCGGACGCGGATCCGCCTCGCGGCACCATCGCCGAGTGGACCATCACCATCCTGCTGCTGCTGTTCCTTACAACCACCCTGGTGCAGGCGTACGTGATCCCCACCGGATCGATGGAAGAAACCTTGCTCATCGGCGACCACCTGCTGGTGGATAAGCTGGCCTTTGCGCCGTCCGGCCCGGTGAGCCGTCACCTGCTTCCTTACACCGACGTTAAGCGCGGCGACATCATTGTGTTCCGCTATCCGGTCGATATACGGCAGACGTTTGTCAAGCGATGCATTGGCGTTCCCGGCGACCGTATCCGCGTCGTGAATAAAGAGGTGTACCGGAACGGCATGAAGCTGGATGAGCCGTACAAGTACAACAAGACCGATTACGTGGATGCGTACCGTGACAACTTTCCGGGCGAGCCGAACTTGAGCGTGGATCACCGCGCAATTGACATGCTGCAAAATCATGTAGTCAACGGCGAAGTGGTAGTGCCGCCCAACTCCTATTTTGCGATGGGAGATAACCGCGACTCGTCCCTCGACAGCCGCTACTGGGGCTTCGTGCCGCGCGAAAACATCATCGGAAAGCCGCTGATCATCTACTGGTCCTACGACGCGCCGACGGACCAGTTGTCCGACCCCTCCATTGGACTCGATCACATTTTGGACGTAGGACGAAACTTTTTCTCGAAGACCCGCTGGCGGCGCAGCTTCATGCTGATCCACGGCTACGCCGTAAAGTAGGGTTGCATATAAGGTTGCATATAAGAACGTTCCATGAGCAAATTGCAGGATTCCACGCGGGACTTCATTCATGAGTGGTCCCTCAACATCTTGATCCTGTTGTTCGGCACCACCACGCTGGTGCAGGCGTTTATCGTGCCCACGCCGTCCATGGATACAACCGTGATGGTGGGCGATCACTTGCTGGTGGACAAGCTCTCCTATGCGCCCGCGGGCGTCATCAGCAAACATTTGCTGCCTTATACCGAGCCTAAACACGGCGACATCATCGTGTTCCGTTACCCGATGGATATCAGCCAGAACTACGTGAAACGGGTGATCGGTGTTCCAGGCGACCATATAAAAGTCGTCGATAAGGCCGTGTACCGCAACGGTAAGGCACTCAATGAGCCCTACGCCCGGCATGTCTTTCCCGGCCTCGAACCGTATCGCGATAATTTTCCGTCGGAGCCCTATGGTCCGGTATATGACCGGGCGCGCGAAATGCTAGCCGCTCATGTAACGAGCGGTGAGCTGGTGGTGCCGCCCGGCAACTACTTTGCGATGGGTGACAACCGCGACAACTCGCTCGACAGCCGGTACTGGGGTTTCGTGCCGCGCGAGAACATCATCGGGAAGCCGCTGGTGATTTTTTGGTCCTATGATGCGCCCACCGAGGATTGGGTCGGCAACAGCGGCAATCACTTCGCCGACCTGGCCAAGAATTTCTTCGTGAAGACGCGCTGGGACCGTACGCTTAAACTAGTGCGCGGCTCCCCGAGCGAGTAGTATGCCGCACCTGCACGGCTTGATCCTCGCGGGGGGGCGCGGTACTCGCTTCTGGCCGCGGAGCCGGCGGAACCACGCCAAACAGGTGCTGCGATTCTTTGGCGACCGCTCCCTGATTCAGCAGACCGTCGACCGCCTGCGGCCGGTGCTGCCAGCCGAACGCATTTGGATTCTGACCAACGATCATCTCCGCGGCGAGATCGTCGACCAGCTCCCCGAGGTGCCGAAGCGCCAGATTCTAGCCGAACCCGCCGCGCGCAACACCGCGCCGGCCATCGGCCTGGCCGCGCATATCCTTCAGTCCATCGATCCTGACGCGGTCATGGGAGTTTTTCCCGCCGACCACGTGATCGCAAAATCCCGCGAGTACGCCAAGCTGCTCCGGGCCGCGTTCCGCGCTGCCAGGCAAGGCGAAATGGTGGTGCTGGGCATTGCACCGCGATGGCCGGAGACCGGGTACGGCTACATTGAATTTCCCGCAGACGTGCATGCCGGTACGCGCGATCCGATGCGGATACTCAGTTTTCGAGAGAAACCCGATGCCTCCACCGCCGCTGGATTTATCGCTGCCGGGAATTTCTATTGGAACTCGGGGATGTTTTTTTGGAAAACCTCCGTGTTGCTCGATGCCTTGCGGCGATTTCTTCCGAAGACCGCTTCGCTGCTCGCGAGTCTGCCGCCCTTCGAGAGCCGCCAATTCGCGGCGAAACTGCAAGAAGTGTTTCCGCTGTCCGACAACATTTCGATCGATTACGCCGTGCTCGAGCGGGCCGCCAACGTGGTGGGCATTCCAGCCGGCGATATCGGCTGGAATGACGTGGGAAGCTGGAACGCGGTGTACGACCTGCAAAAGCGCGATGCGCAGGGGAATGCGCTCCGCGCCGACGCCTTAGTCGAGGACAGTACCGGGAATTACGTCGATGCGGAACGCAAGCTGGTGGCGCTCTTGGGCGTGAAGGACCTTATCGTGGTGGACACTCCCGATGCAATGCTCATCGCCGATCGCGGCCACGCGCAACAGGTGGGCGAGCTGGTCAAGCGGCTCGAGAAGAGCGGTCGCGACGACTTGCTCTAGTTTGCGTTCAAGCCCCGCCCGCGCCTCTTTCCCCCGCCCCTTCTCTGAGAAACACCGGCGCGATGCTATCACGATGGCGGTCGCCGATATCGATAACGCACGTCATACGTGCCAAAAGTGGCCCCTTGTCGGATGGGTTACAACCGGTGGGGAGATCTCCCATATTTTGTCAGTGCGGCGGGGACTAAGCGTCGCTGCCCCCGCGTTTCCGCTAGGCTTGTGGCGGTTTGGCTTTTTTGAAGATGCGATTCAGCACGGTGATTGCGCGATCCACTTCGTTATCCGTCGAGATGTAGGGCGGTAGCGCGCGCAGGGTGAACTCGTGCGTGCAGTTGATCAGAATACCTTGCTCGATGCCATCCAGCACGATCTGCTTGCAGGGGAAATCGAGCTCTACGCCAATCATTAAGCCGACGCCGCGAACTTCCTTGATGAAGGAGTAGCGCTGGGCCAGCTCCGTGAGCCGCATGCGAAAATAACTGCCCACGTTCGTGATTTGAGGCAGGAGCGTATCCAGAATATCGAAGAATTCGAGCGCCACGCGGCAGGCCAGTGGTCCTCCGCCATACGTCGTGCCATGCGTTCCCGGTCCGAGTCCCGCGGCCGCGCGCTCCGTCGCCGCCACCACACCCAACGGAATGCCGCAAGCGATCGGCTTGGCCGCCACCATCACGTCCGGCACCACCGGTGGATCGATTAGTTGATAAGCGAAGTAGGTGCCGCCCCGTCCCACGCCGCATTGAATCTCATCGAAGATCAGGATGGCATCGTAGCGGTCCGCGAGCTCGCGCGCCTTGCGGATGAACTCAGCCGTAAGCGGGTAGATGCCGCCCTCGCCCTGAACCAGCTCCAAAATGATGCCCGCCGTGTGCTCGCTGACGGCTTCTTCGAGCGCCGTGATGTTATTCCGTGGAACAAAGCGCACCCCGGGAACCAGCGGTTCGAAATCGCGGCGGTAACTCTCCTGGCCGGTCACCGACAAGGCGCCGATCGTTCGGCCGTGGAAAGAATTTTCGAGCGAAATGAGCTCGATCTTTTCGGGCGAGATCTTCCGGCCGTGCGCCTTCGCCATCTTGAGCGCGGCCTCGTTGGCCTCCGTGCCGGAATTACAAAAAAATATTCGCGCAAGCTGGCTGGCGATTGAAATACGCTCCGCCAGCGGCCCCGTGTACTCGTGATAGTAGAGATTCGACGAATGGATCAGCCGCCCGGCCTGCTCCCGGATCACTTTGGTGATTCGGGGATGCGCGTGACCCAGCGCGTTCACGCCGATGCCGGCCAGCAGATCCAGATAGCGCTTGCCCGCCGTGTCGTAAACATAACAACCCTTGCCGCGGTGCAGTACCACCGGGTAGCGGGCATAATTTTGCAACACATACTGCTTCTCTAAATCGACCACCGAAGGCGCCGTCACTGTAGTTCCCATTTATTCATAATACCGGCAGGGATGCGCGGCGCTGAAAAGCCTCGCCGAGGCGCTATGTTATGATGACGGTTTCCCCGTGGAAGCGACTTCGAGAGCCTCGGTAGCCGCTCTAATCGACCATACCCTGCTGCGGCCGGAGGCAACGGCCCCGGAAATTCGCAAGGTCTGCGCGGAAGCCCGCCAGTATGGCTTCGCGACGGTATGCGTGAACCCGTATTGGGCGCCACTGGTGATGGAGGAAATGGCCGGATCGCAGGTGAAGGTGTGCGCGGTGATCGGGTTTCCTCTGGGCGCGAATGCCACGGCCATCAAGGTTTCCGAAACGATGGAGACCGTACGCGCCGGCGCGCGGGAAATCGACATGGTGCTCAACGTAGGAGAGCTCCGCGGCGGCAATCATGCCGGCGTGTCGCGCGATATTCGCGCCGTGGTCGAGGCCGCGCACCATGGTGGCGCGATCGTAAAAGTGATTCTGGAAACCGCGTTGCTGACGGACGAACAGAAAATTACGGCGTGCGGCTTGGCGAAGGACGCCGGCGCGGAGTTTGTCAAAACTTCAACCGGTTTCGGTCCCGGCGGAGCGACAGTTGAGGATGTCGCGCTGATGCGCCGGGCGGTTGGCTCTGCCATGGGCGTGAAGGCATCGGGCGGAATTCGAACTCTCGCGGATTTTCAGAAAATGATCACGGCGGGCGCGACGCGAGTAGGCTCCAGCAACAGCGTGAAGATCATCGAGGCGATCGCGGTCTGACGAATCATGACGATGCCGCGCAAGTCCGCCATCCGCTTCCGTGAGCGCGCCGAACTGCTCGACTTCCTGCTCGAGGTGTCCCGCGCCACTTCGGAAACGCTCGATCTCGATAAGCTGCTCGCCAACGTCGCCGCGGTAGTCAAGGACGTTATTCCCTACGATCTTTTCGCGATTCTTCTCTACAGCGAGAAAGCACAGGGGCTGCGCATCCGCTATTCGATCGGCCATCGATCGGAGGTGGTGCGAAGCCTCGTCATTCCGTTAGGAGAAGGCGTGGTCGGCGCTGCGGCCGAAAGCAGAGAGCCGGTGCTGGTGGACGATGTGCGCTCCGATCCACGGTACCTGAACGCGCTCGACGCGGTTCGCAGCGAACTTGCGGTGCCGATGATGGCGCGCGGGAAGCTGGTGGGGATTCTTGACGTTCAATCCACGCGGGTGGGGGCATACTCCGATCAGGATCTCTCGCTTCTGCGATTGATCGCGGCGCGCGTGGCATCGTCGATCGACAATGCGAATCTCTACCGCCGGGTGGACCGGCAGAACCGCACCCTTCGAACTCTGGCGCGCTTGTCACAAGAGTTCAGCTCGATTCTCGATCTGGATGAGTTGCTCGGAAAGATCGCGGCTTCAATCCGCGAGCTGATCAATTACGACGCCTTCAGCGTGCTCCTGGTCGATGCTGACAAAGAGCTTCTGCGGCACCGCTTCAGCGTGCGTTACGACCGGCGCGTAAGTCCTGACAATGTCCCGATGGGAAAGGGAATTACAGGGGCAGCCGTCGAGGGCCGCGAGGCCATTCGCGTGGTGAATACGCTGAACGATCCTCGCTATATCGCATCCCACCCCGACGTGCATTCGGAACTGGCGGTTCCCCTGGTCGTACAAGATCGCGTAGTCGGAGTGCTCGACGTGGAAAGCGCGCGGGTAGGATACTTTACCGAGGAACATCAGCAGACGCTCTCACTGCTCGCGCCGCAGATCGCCAGTTCCATTGAAAACGCGCGTTTGTATCAGGAACTCGCCCAGCGCGAGCAGCGCATGGACCGTGATCTCAAGGCCGCGCGTCAGCTCCAGAAAATCATGTTGCCACGCCAGGCCGAGATTCGAGGTTTGGAGATTGCGATCCGCTCGCGTCCGGCCCGCGACATTTCAGGCGACGTATATGAGTTCTTCGAGCACGGCGACGAGTACGCCGTGATCGCGTTTGGCGATGTGAGCGGAAAGGGTCCGGCGGCGGCGCTGTACGGCGCTTTGATCAGCGGATTGCTGCGCATTCTGGCTCCGCGGAGGCGCAGTCCGGCGCTGTTGATGCAGTCTTTGAACGAGGCGCTGCTGGAACGCAAAGTGGACGCGCAGTTCGCCACCTTGAGCGTGCTGCTGTGGGAGCCGCGCAGCCGCCGGCTGACGCTGTCGAACGCGGGAGCTGAGCCGATTCTGATCTGGAGGAAAGGCGAGATTCTTACGCCTCGCATGGAAGGAGTGCCGATCGGGCTCCTGGAAGATCAGCAGTATGAAGAAGTGGTTTTCAATACTAAGCGCGGTGACACGATTCTGCTTTATTCCGATGGCGTCGAGGATCAGTTAAACCGCGATGAGGAACACTACTCGCAGGCTCGCCTTCAGCGGTTGTTGAAGGACCACGGTGCCGGAGCACCGTTGTTATTCGCCAACGCGATTTTCGCAGGACTTGATGAATTCCGCGATGGCGTGCCGATCACCGATGATCAGACGGTGGTCGCGATGAAGGTAGGTTGAAGGAACAGAATGCCGGCTTACAGTTATCGGGATCGTACTCTTTACTGGGAAGGTGTGGCGTTAGCCGAGATCGCAGCGCGCGCCGGCACGCCTTGCTACGTGTACTCCGCCGCTACGGTTCTCGAAAACTTTCGCGCCTACGATGACGCATTCGGCGATCTCCCGCACACCGTCTGCTATTCCGTCAAGGCGAACGGAAATTTGTCCGTGTTGCGCTTGCTTGCCCATGCGGGCGCAGGGTTCGACATTGTGTCCGGCGGCGAGTTGTATCGGGTCTTGAAAGCAGGCGGCGACGCCTCCAGGATTGTGTTTTCGGGCGTCGGCAAGACTGCCGCTGAGATCGACGAAGCATTGGCCGCCGGCATTTTTGCCTTCAACTGCGAATCGCAGCCCGAATTAGCATTGTTGGACGCGCTTGCTCACCGGCGGGGCGTGAAGGCGCGCGTCGCGCTCCGTGTGAATCCCGACGTCGAAACCGATACGCACCACTACATCTCCACTGGGCGCCTGGTTCACAAGTTCGGCGTCGATATTGGCGAGGCGGAGGCTGTCTACGAATGCGCCCGCAAGCACGAAGACCTGCTGGTCGAAGGCGTCAGTTGCCATATCGGATCGCAGCTTATGGACACGCTGCCGATGCTCGAAGCCGTCGACCGCGTGCTGGAGCTGGCCGGCCGCCTTAGATCCAAGGGCTTTGATATTCGCCACGCGGATTTGGGCGGTGGTTTGGGAGTAGCTTACAAACCCGACGAAGCTCCGCCGGCGATCGCCGATTTTGTCGCGAAATTGCGCAAGCGTGTCGCAGGACGGGGACTGCGGGTCATGCTTGAGCCGGGCCGCTCCATTGTAGCCCCCGCGGGTGTTCTGCTGACCAAGGCGCTCTATCGCAAGAAGAACGCCGAGAAAGAATTTGTCGTAGTGGATGCGGCTATGAACGACCTGATTCGGCCGGCGCTGTACGACGCATACCATGACATCCTGCCTCTTCGGCAGCGTGGCGGGAAGACGACGCGCATGGACGTTGTCGGTCCGGTGTGCGAAACCGGCGACTTCCTCGCGCGTGATCGCGAGATGCCGGACGTGCTGCCGGGAGACGTGTTGGCGGTGTGCACCACCGGTGCTTACGGATTCGTTCAGTCATCCACCTATAACGCTCGACGCCGGCCGGCCGAAGTGCTGGTCGAAGGTGACGCGTGGCGAATCGTCCGCCCACGCGAAACCTACGAAGACTTGATTCGCGGAGAAGAGTAAACCGTCAGTGGACTGACGCGGCGAGTTCAATCGCCGCGGTCGCATCGATCGAAGGCAATCCTTCAAACAACAGCATGGTTCCGGCGGGAGGGTGCGTCCGATCGAAGAAATCGAACCGGAGGGCGTCGATTTTCATGGCCAGCGTACGCGTGAGCGGATAAACGCCGGACCAGATCACGTCCTTGTAGCTTGCGCCCAGAGGTTCCATAGCCTTCCCCAGACGTAGGAAGGCCAGGCGGATATCGGAATCCTGATCGCGGAAAATAAGCTGCGTCTCCGTGAACACAAGTTTCGGCGCGGTGGCCATGGCGAATTGCACAGGCGTCCCGCTCTGAGGCGCGGGCGGTTGCGAATCCAATCGCCCGATCGCCTCGCACGCAATCTGTGCCTGTAGTCCGAGCCGTTGCATCTGTACCAGATCAACCGCCGCGCTCGGAAAACTCGTTGCGAGCGCCATGCGCACCGCCGGTCCATCATCGAGCGAGCTCAAGAAACACGTCACGCGCAAGACGTTCGCCGGCTTGACACTCGCAGCGCTCACGGTCTTCTGAAGCTGCGCGACGGCGGTGGCGGCATCCCGTGCGTCCGCTGCCGAGAAGAAAACCAGACCGCTCGGATTGACGGCCTTCTTCTCGACGGACACGCTCTCCAGCACCACTTGCGCTCCCACCATGGGCAAGGCTCCCACCTGGATCGTGCTGATTGCCGGGAGCGCTTGTTTGCGGTCCGTCAACTCTTCGCTGACGATGGTCTGGACGCGGCGCAGATCGCCCGAACCGGCCACGAAGGCGCGCAATTTCACGATGGGAACCCCGTGATTGTCGCGCATCAGCGTCTTCAGCGCGTCACGCACCTGCTGCGAAAGCAGCCCCTTGGCCGAAAGAGGCGAGACTTGAAATGACAGGCGTCCGGTCTCGGCGACCACCGCCTCCGGCGGCTCGGGCAACGGCGGCAGCACCTGCGTAGGCGGCTCTTCGTCTTTCTTATTCTTGCGTTTCTGCGCCCAGAGCCCGCACGCGAGCAGCACACACAGCGGCAAGATCACGAGTCGCCGGGCCATTACGGAGATCCCTCTGTGGATTCTATCATCCGGCCGCAAGAGAGGAGTGGTTTTGACGCGACACTTTGACGCGAACCCCGCTGCTGGCATACTGAAGGTACCATGTACCTCTCTGAAGACTTCCGTTTGAAGGTGGGTTTGGCCGAGATGCTCAAGGGCGGCGTCATTATGGACGTCACCAATGTGGAGCAGGCCAAGATCGCCGAAAATGCCGGTGCAACCGCCGTGATGGCGCTCGAGCGCGTGCCCGCCGATATCCGCAAGGAAGGTGGAGTGGCGCGTATGGCATCGATCCGCATCATTCGCGACATCATGAGCGCGGTTTCCATCCCCGTGATGGCCAAGGCGCGTATTGGCCATTTCACCGAGGCGCGCGTCCTGGAAGCGCTGGGCGTCGATTATATCGACGAAAGCGAGGTGCTGACCCCCGCCGACGAAGAGCACCACATCGATAAGCGCAACTACAAAGTTCCGTTCGTGTGCGGCGCACGCAACCTGGGCGAGGCTCTGCGGCGCATTGCGGAAGGCGCGGCCATGATTCGCACCAAGGGCGAGGCCGGCTCTGGCAACATCGTCGAGGCGGTACGGCACATTCGCACCATCGTCAAGGAGATGAAGCAGCTCACTGTGCTCGGCAAAGAAGAGCTGGTGCACGAATCCAAAAATCTGGGCGCGCCGCTGGAGCTGGTGGAGTGGGTGGCGGCCAACGGGAAGCTGCCGGTGCCGAACTTCTCGGCCGGCGGTATCGCCACGCCCGCCGATGCCGCGCTGGTCATGCAATTGGGCGCGGAGGCTGTGTTCGTCGGCAGCGGCATTTTTAAATCAGAAGATCCAGACGCTCGCGCCCGCGCCATCGTGAAGGCCGCGACCTTTTTCAACGACCCCGCGAAACTGCTGGAAGCCAGTGAAGAGCTGGGCGAAGCGATGCGCGGTTTGGATGTCTCGAAACTGCCGGAAAGCGAGCTGCTTCAGACGCGGGGCTGGTAGTGAAGACGGTTGGGATTCTCGCTCTGCAAGGCGATTTCGAAGCGCATCAAAGGGCCGTGGAGCGAGCCGGCGCAAGAGCGATCGAGGTGCGCACCGAGTCCGAGCTGGGCGAGTGCGATGGGCTGATCATTCCAGGCGGCGAGAGCAGCACCATGCTCAAGCTGCTGGACCAGGAGAACCTGACCGGCCCTCTGAAGCTCTTTGCCGGGCGAAAACCGGTTTACGGAAGCTGCGCGGGCGCCATACTGCTGGCACGTGAGGTAACCAATCCGTCGCAGGCGAGCTTGGGCCTGATGGACATCCAGGTGGAACGCAACGCTTACGGCCGCCAGATCGACAGCAGCATTGCGCGAATCACTCCCGAGAATGGCGGCGGCGAACTGGAGGCTGTTTTCATCCGCGCGCCCATCATCCGGAAGGTTGGCGCAGACGCGATCGTACTAGCCAGCTATCAAGGCGATCCGATTTGGGTGGAGCAGGGCCGCCACATGGTAACGACGTTTCACCCCGAGCTGACCACCGACTTGCGCGTCCATCGCCGGTTTGCGGCGAAGCTGTAGCCCGTTATTTCTGCGGGTGGATCTTCTTTACCTTCTCGGGTAGCTTCGGTTCGAAAGCCGAATCCGGCAGACTGGGATTCACTTTGATATCCGAGTAGGTGATGAGCTCGTAATTCTTCGACGGCTCGGTTACTTTCTCCTGGATGGGATTGTCTTGGCCCTCAGGAATCCACAGTTCAATCTTGGTGATCAGCTTCTTGAGCTCAGCCGATTTGGGCGTCATCTCGATGCGTGTCGTTGCGGCGCCGCCGATCGTCTCGGTGCCGGACGTCTTCAGGTCGTAAGACTTCTGCAGTTCCGCCGACGATGTCCCAAAACCGAGCAGCAGGAATTGATCGATGTTCGAGGTGTACTTGCTGGAGTCGTAAATCTCGACCGTATTCGCCTTCGGATAAAAGATTTGAATGTTGTGTCCGTTGACATACACTGTCCGCTGCTCGGGTTGCTGAAAATCGACGATTCCAACCGTGCCGCCCTTGATTCGCTTCAGGCGTACGACGCCCTCCATTTCATTTGACTCGTTGATCACCGCCGTGAACTGGACGCGCTTCATGTTCGCGGAGAGCGCCCGGAAAGCCTGAGCGGCGTGATCCATTCGCGCAAGAATATCGGCCAGCGGCTCCGCCCGCGCAAGCGTCATCGCAGACAGAACGAAAATGGCGAGAACTACCTTCACGGTTTGGGGAATGCCAAATAGCCCTTCAGTTCCTGCTCGGCATCGTCGTAAATCGGCTCGACGCTTTCGATCGACGCGTGCGTCTTGTAGCGCGCATTCACTAGCGCAGTCGCCCGAGTGACGATGTCGTTCTCCGGCACTCCATTGAGTTGCTGAGGCTCAATCCAATATCCGCCGTGCACCATCACGACGCTGGCGGCTTTGGGCTGATCGCGGAATAAATCGCGGGGGGCCAGGAAGATAAACGCGAGAATCAGCGCCACGATCAGATCGTACTGCCAGCTGGTGCGCGCATAATCCCAAAGAAGAAAGCGCTTCAACGCGTCCATTGCTTTCATTTTAGCAGCGTGACGCATCTCCTGGAACAGGTCTGACGTTACCAGAAAACCGACGCGACCGGTGTGATCGACGTGAAGGGCAGGGCATTGAACCGCGGATCGGACACGAACCGCAAACCGAGCACGTTGATCTGGAAGCCGGTAGTAGAGATCTCCATGGTTCCGCGATGCCCGATCGTTTGAGGGTATTTCTGCGTCATGGTGATGGCTTGATGCGTCAGGGGCGCCAGTTGGAAGCTGTCCTGGACAAGCGGCGCTCCGGATTCGTCGCGGAACACCACGAAGACGCTGATGGGGAAAAAACTCCCCGGATTGACCAAAGCGATGCCGTTTGCCGCAGCAATATGATCGAACGGAAGCGCCACTCGATGGGTCGAGCCGCCGTCCCCCGGGACTGACGCTTCCAGGTCCGGCAGGCCTGGTAGGCGCTCGCGGAACACGGCCGATCCGCTGATCACTGCGCCCGCGTCCGGCTTGAGCAGTCCCCAACCTTGCGACAGCGTGGGTGCCGTTCCGAGTGTTTCGATTACCGTGGAGCCGCCCGGCGCTATTCCGCCGGAGAATATGCTCGCTTGCCCCAGGTTTGTGCTCAAAGCGAGCGGCAGTCCGTCGTCGCCGTAAAAGTTGAGCGTGAAGCCCGCCGGGCCTGTGCCAAGATTGAGCAGTGTTATGGTCGTTTTCCAAACCCCTCCATCCACAACCTGCGAAAAAACCTGGGGGCTGCCAGAGGAGATGATATCCGTGGCCTTGCTGTCCTGGATGCAGAAAAACGCCGCTAGGGCGATCAGCCCAACCCGCGCCAGTGGAATTCCTGAGATCATCACCTGTGCCCCCTTCGCAAACTCGCGTGAATGCGATCATAGTCAGTCTAGCAGAGGCCACCGCGTATCTCTGTAGAATTATCGCCGCTTTCTGTCGAGGCCTGCGTCAGGGACACGTCCCGCGATTCGCTAGTTTGACGAGCTCAGATAACGATTCACCGATTCCGCGGCCCTGCGGCCTTCGGCGATCGCCCACACCACCAGCGATTGGCCCCGGCGAGCGTCGCCGGCCACGAACCCGCCCGGCACCGAGGTCTGATAATCCTGATCGCTGGCCGCGATGTTGGTTCGCGGATCGAGTTTCACGTCGAGCTGCTCGACGATTCCGGCCTTCACCGGACCGGTGAAACCCATGGCCAGCAGTACGAGGTCGACATCCATGGTGAACTCGCTTCCGGCGATCGGCTCGAACTTCGGCGCGGGCCCCACGCGCACTCCATGAAGCTTCGCCACGTTGCCATGGGCGTCGCCGGTGAAGTGAGTCGTCGCCACCGCCCACTCGCGCTGGCCGCCCTCTTCGTGCGAGCTCTCCGCGCGCAGTTGCAGCGGCCACAGAGGCCAGGGCGTCGAAGGCGAACGGTCCTCCGGAGGCATCGGCATGATCTCGAACTGATGAACGGAGGCCGCTTTCTGCCGGTGGGTGGTGCCGAGGCAGTCCGCGCCCGTATCGCCGCCGCCGATAATGATCACGCGCTTGCCGGTAGCCAGAATCGCTTCCCGGGGATCGATAGTGTCG
>Ga0210384_10002034_pt1 | contig 25539 bp, 26 predicted proteins | sample IncBWH2MmetaG_FD_160574 | JGI IMG/M metagenome (GOLD analysis project Ga0210384, IMG submission 160574) | Forest soil microbial communities from Barre Woods Harvard Forest LTER site, Petersham, Massachusetts, United States - Inc-BW-H-2-M | ecosystem: Environmental > Terrestrial > Soil >...
ATTGAATAAAGCTAGCGATGGGGTCTACTTATTTTCCATTTCATGCATAGCGCTGTGAATGAGATAGAGCAAGTTGTCCCACGATGCGGGGGATGGCAGTTTAACTACTCTTCTCCTGCTACGCTGCCTAGCATCAGAAAAAAAGCCACCATGAAACCAAACTTCAATCTTGAACAAAATAGCGAACATGGGCAATGGGGAACAGTATTACTTGTTTCCGTTCTCGTCGGTCTTGCCACATGTCTTGTTTCCGAGAGCTTGATCTGGGCTTTCGTCAAGCTGCAATCGGCACAATCGTTCGGCAAGGTGGCCGGAGAAGCACTTTTTGAGCGGAGCTCGGGTATCGTCATTGTGCTCAGCACGTTGTTCTGGGCACCGATATTCGAAACCCTCCTCGGGCAGCTTGTCCCGATTGAACTGGTACGCCTCAAGACGCGCTCAATGCTGGCAAGCGTCGTCACTAGTGCTCTTGTATTTGCGTTTGGGCATGCTCTCGGCGGTGGCGGTATCGGTCAAACGGTACTCACCTTCATCTGCGGCACACCGCTTGCGGCCCTCTATGTCCATTTCAGAAAATTCGGTGTCGCGCGCAGCTTGGCGTCGGCAATGATCAGTCATGCGACATCGAACGGTGTCGTGCTCATACTGTCTTTTCAGATCCTCCCCCTATTCGATAAGTAAAAGAGAAGAAAACGATGAAGCCTCCTTTGCAACTTATGCATCACGGATATGCAATCATGCGGCGCCCATCAATTTCGCTGGAAACCGTCGCACGTATTCATGCTGAATTTGACGTCGCGCTCGACCAGTCCAATAAGTGGAAAATCCAAAGGCTGCTCGACAACAATGATATTGCGCTGGCACTGGAGCTCAGCGCACCAGGATTCTATTCTCGCTTGCGCAATGATCAAAAGAAGGACTTCACTGAAGCAGACGTCGTCGCGCTCCAGAAGTATCTGATTCGCATGGGAACTCGCTGTACACCATTTGGCGCATTTGCAAGCGTCTCTATCGCCACTATTGCCAATATTGGTGACAACTCGGTCGGCAAGGCAGAATGTCGGCTTCGACTGGACTCGGCTGTCCTCACAACTCTGCACGAGATGATCAAACGTGCAATCAAGTTTGACCGCCAGGTAAGGGTAAAGAAGAATGCGATGCTGTATGCCATCGGCGATGAGGTGCGCTACTTTGAGCGCCGATTTGCGAAGGGAGGTTATCACTTCGCGCTCGCTCGCGTGACGTTGTCGGAAGAGTTGCAACGAGTGCTCGATTGCCTAAGTACACCTCAATCGGTGCAGGCGTTAATGCAGGAGTTGCTTAAAAATGCCCCCGAACTTGAGGATGAAGAGGCGTTTGAATTCGTCAAGGACTTGCTTGGAGCAGGCATCTTGGATGTCGACCTGGATTTATCCCTGATTGGTCCAGATCCGCTTGGCGACTACCTGCGCCGGCTCGAGGTCATTCCGGGCGAGGAACTGCAGGAGCCCAAAGAGTTGTTGACCGGACTGCATCAGACGTTGACGCAACAGGAGGTGTACTCGCTTGAGGAAGCGGCTGGCATCGTGGCTCAGGTCGAACGCCTGCTCGATGATACTAAATTAAAATTTCCCAAAGGGGCATCGGTACACATTGACTCGTTTGGACCTACCCAGGATATAAGCTTGCCAGATGAGCTATTGCCCGAGCTCCAGGCCGCCTTAACCTCTCTACACTATCTGTTCCCTACCGTTGGCAATGAGCAATTACGCACGTTTGCCCAAGCCTATGAGCGCCGGTTCGGCGAACAGTTTTACCCGATCGGAATCGTATTGGATCCGGAGTTGGGAATTCCGTATGGTTTTTCCGCACCAGTTGTACCATGGATGCAGGGATTGGGTCCGCTGCGACAGCATACTGACGCACATCGGACGCGTGCGGTCGACCGGCTGTTGGTCGATATACTCTCCTCGCGGCGCGAGGAGGTCGATATCCGCCGCTTCACCTCGGACTCGACCGATTTCCCACCTTCGGATATGGCCTTGTCAGCAAATTTGACGATATACGGGCAAGGCGACCAAACAGGGGCATGTGCGCAGCATCATATGCGCCCGCTAGCGTTCCTGCACTACCTGTCCTCGCCAGGTTCAGCCAACCTGAGTGCACGCTTTGCCGCACGCCATCCGGAAATGACAAAGCGCGTACGTACTTCCATAGAGCACGATACTGCCATCAATCCGGACGTCATTCACGCAGAAATTGTACACGCGCCTCATCCCCGCACTGGAAATGTGCTTGCCCGCCCCTCTCTCTTCAAGCATCGCATCGTTTTAACGGGAGATTCAACTGATCCCGACGCCGAGAACATTTACCTCGATGATTTGTACGTCGGCGTGTCGAGGGGCCGTCCCATCCTGCGTTCGCGAAAACTCAACTGCGAAATTATTCCGCGGATCACGAGTGCTTTTAATTACACGGGTAAGGGCAATCTGGCGCTGTATCAATTTCTCTGTGTGCTGGGACGCCAATCGATGACGCCAAGCTTTCGCTGGCCCGTCGTTTGCGATCATGCGGCCTACCTGCCGCGCGTCCGCTCCGGCAGGATTATCCTTGCTGCTGCTCGCTGGCGTTTGTCCAAAGAAGAGAACGAGGTGTTGTGCAGCGCCATTTGCAGTAACAATCACAGCGCGATTGATGCATTTTTTGCAAAAATCGAGATGCCCCGATATTTCACCTTTGACGAGGGCGACCAGAAAATGGAGTTCGATGCGAACTCGCTCGCGTCGTTACAAGTATTGGCGGCAATGATCAAATCAAAGGGGGAGGTATATCTGCACGAATCAGCAATTCGCAGCGGCGACACCTGTTTTTTCAAAGGGCAGGACACATATCATTCGGAAATCACCCTGCCGCTGACATTCAAGGGATTCAGTCGTCCACGCGCCAATGTAAGGTCGGGCGGTCCCGCGCTGTTGCAGTCGCTGGATGCCGACCTGTTCAGGACGGCGCATCAGGATGAGTGGTTCTATTTCAAGGTCTACGGCGGCGAAGAATATTTGAAAGCCCTGCTCGTAACCGAGCTGCTACCCATGGTGGAAGGCCTGATGAAGCAAGGCAGGGTCCGAAAATGGCATTTCCTGCGATACGCCGATCCGGACTTCCATTTCCGCATCCGTTTCCTTGGGCCCGTCGCGTCGATCCGTGAAGATGTCAACCATCTTTTGCGTATGGTGTTCGACCCGAAGGTAAGAACCCTGCAACTTGCCAATGTCGTGGTCGACAGATATGTTCCCGAAGTCGTCCGCTATGGCGGTGCACAACTGCTCCCTCATGTTGAGACCTTCTTCAGCATCGATACAAGCTATGCCTGCCGGTTGCTACACGCCGCGTATGAAAGCCAGTCGGACGAGGCGGTTTGGAAAGGTGTGCTGCTTGGGACCATACAGTATTTGAATTTCTTCATGAACGATACCCAAGACATCGTTACCTTTGTCAACCAAGAACGTGACAAATACAAGAGTGATTTGATTATCGAAACCCGCGAATTCGACAAGCTCGGAAAAAAATACCGCGAGCACCGCGAATTCATTGAGGCGGCAGTCGCTGGAGCGCAAGTTGACAACCATGCTATAGGCGCGGCAATTGCCGCGCGCGAAAGCGCGATGCATGCATATGCTGCAGTATTGGAGCAAGCTCTGGGTACGCGCTGGCGCGATACACTCCCCCGTTCTTCGCTGTCAGGGATCATTCACATGCAGGCAAATCGCCTCTTCACCTCGTCATCGCGTCCGCAAGAGTTTGTCATCTTTGAATTTTTAAGCCGTGCTTATCGCTCGGTGGCGGCAAGGAACAAATGAATACAAACTACTTTCATGACGGTCGACTGGCTGATGCTACCTCGCTAGTGCTGGCAATCGAGGCGCAATTGAGGCCGGAGATCGAGACGTTGCGGTTCAATGCCTCGCTGTCCGGCGGGGCGGCGGGTCTGGCGCTGTTTTACGCAAAACTTCGGGCCCAATTCCCGGATCCGGCATTTGACGAAATGCTGGCGAAAATCGAAGCGGGTATTTACGTTCTGTGCTCAGCGGGCAGATTACGTGATCTGCGGTTGTTTACCGGATTGACCGGTGTTGGCTTCGCACTTGAACACATCGCAGCGAGGCAATCGCTGCCAATCCGCGAACTCGAAGAGCTCAATGACGATCTCGACGAGATCATCGATGAGATTCTTAACAAACCCTGGGGTGGCCACTACGATCTGGTGTGGGGTTTGGTGGGCATAGGCGTCTATGCGCTGTCGCGGCACCGCACCAACTCCAGACAACGTTTGTTTCAGAAGGTTTATGCCCAGTTGATGAAGCTGGCGACGCGTTCGCCAGCTGGTTTGAGTTGGCGAACCCAACCGAAGTTCTTGGGTTACGAAAGCAAGAACGGGAATTATCCGGACGGCAACTTCAATCTTGGCCTAGCCCATGGTAATCCCGGTGTGATATCCCTGCTGTCGGCCGCTATTGGGATGGGCGTCGACGTTCCGGGCATCCACACCAGTTTGCAGGATGCCACGTGCTGGTTATTAGGGCAAGGTATGTCAGGCGCCCTGAGCCGTTTTGGATATGTGGTTGATGACAAGATTGCATCGCGCCTATCCTGGTGCTATGGTGACCTGACCATATCGCTTGCAGTGATTCAAAGCGGTAAGGTTTTGAATGATGAAAAGATAATACAACAGGGCGTCGAGATAGGCTTGGACGCTGCTGCGCGAACGGCAGCGTCGGCTCAACTCAACGACCACGGGCTATGTCATGGCTTTGCTGGCGTTGGCCTAGTGTTTTCGGCATTGCACCGCGAAGTCGGGCACCCGGCATTCCAGGCTGCCGCACGTGGCTGGTATGGGTATACACTCGACGCGGGAGGCGCCTCGCTGAACAACCTTCAAACCTTGCGCGATGATGGCTCCCGAGGTTTAGATGCCGGTGCGCTGTGCGGGTTGTCAGGAATCGGCCTCGCCCTGCTCGACGCGATGAATACACAATCCGACGGCTGGTCTAAGTGGATGATGATCTGAAAGCGCCCCGCAGGCAGGGGTATTACGTACTCGGGATACAATAATGGACCAGATTTCATTGAGCGCACTCGATTTTATCAATATGTCGCCGGCTGGCTACCGCAAGAACATCCAATCAGTCCTCCGTTGCGCGCAGATTGCTGAAGATGCGGGATTTTCCCGCTATTGGCTAACCGAACACCATGGGTGGTGCGCTAGCAGCAGTCCTGAAATGCTGCTCGGTTTGATCGCGGGGGCAACGCGAACCATCAATGTGGGCGTGGCAGGCATCTTGTTGAGTCTCTACCACCCTTACAAAGTCGCCTCATCTTTTCAAGTCCTGGCTGAGCTTTTTCCTGGCCGTATAGATCTTGGTGTCTGCAACGGCAGGCCCAGTGCCGATGTGATGCGATACATGCAAGGAGGCTCTTCCGCCAGTTTCGAGGAAAAAGTGGCCGAGCTACAGCAGCATTTGCGCGTCGACGTGCCTGCACAGTGGGGACTCCCGAAACCGTGCTCGCCGCATCTATGGCTGCTGGGAACAGGCGTCAAATCCAGTCAACTGTCCCAGGCACTGGGTATCCCGTATTGCCATTCGATTTTCCACGCTGGCGCGTCGCAGGGGTGGTCCGCGCCTGATGTCGCGGCGTCGCCAAGAGTGCAGGCGCCAGGGTTGGCCATCGCGGGCACCTGCGGCGGGGACGTCGCGGATTGTGCGCCCAATCCTTTTGTTGTGCCCATCGTGGTCGGTGCGCCTGAAGCCTGTGGGGAAAAGATTATGCGGCTCGCCGAATTCTATAATGTGACGCATATTGTTTGGCATGACATTGCACGCACGCGTAAAGCTCAGTTTGCATCGATGCAGAATCTGTCGCAGGCGTTGGCGTCAATCGGCATGCTTAAAGCTGCATGATGCGTAGCGTCGGCGATGCGGCATACCGTTCCGGCCGGTTTCTCAACCTTGCCCCTGATTTCCTCAATCTTTCTGCATGAAAACAATTTTACAAACTGAAGCCGCCGAGTGCGGACTAGCCTGCCTCGCGATGATAGCGAGTTACCACGGCAATCATGTGGATCTTCCCGCGCTGCGCCGTCGTTTTTCATTCAGCGTCAATGGCGCGACGCTAGTTCAGTTGATACGCCATGCCAGTGCGCTGCATATGACGGCCCGCGCAGTGCGGGTTGAGCTTAGCGAGATCGGCAACTTGCGCCTGCCCTGCATTGCTCATTGGAATATGAACCATTTTGTCGTGATTAAGGCTATCTCGACTGGCATCACGGGCAACATCAAGGTCACAATCATAGACCCAGCCCTTGGCGAGCGTATCCTGTCGCTTGAGCAAATGTCGCGTCAATTTACTGGAGTGGCGCTCGAACTGTCGCCAACACCAGAATTTGAGCAGACCAAGGCAGCGCCGCGCATTTCCATTCGCGCATTGACCGGCACTATTATTGGCTTGAGGCGTGCCTTGATCCAAATATTTTTCCTTGCACTCGCGTTGGAAGTATTTTCGCTGATCGCCCCTCTGTTCAATCAGTTTGTGATCGACGAAGCCATTGTGAGCGGCGACATGGAGCTCATGACGGTTCTGGTCATCGGCTTTGCGCTGCTGCTAGTCATCAGAACCATGATCGACCTCGCGCGGAGCTTCTTCCTCATGCGATGGAGTATCGACGTCGGCCTGCAATGGAGCAGTCGGGTATTCAGCCACTTGACGCGGCTGCCCATCGTTTTTTTTGAAAAGCGTCATCTTGGCGATATTGTGTCGCGTTTCGGCAGTATTGATTCGATTCAATCCACGCTGACCACCTTGTTTGTCGAAACAGCGCTGGACGGTTTGATGGCGTTACTTGCCTTGTCGATGATGATGTTTTATTCTCCGTTGCTGACCGCAGTAGTACTCGTGACAGTGTTTGCCTATGGCACTTGTCGTTGGTTGTTCTACGCCCCGCTGCGCGAGGCATCGAAAGAGCGCTTAGTGTTGGACGCGCGCCAGAGCAGCAACTTCCTTGAAACCGTGCGCGCCATTACACCCATTAAGCTGTTTGGCCGCGAAGCCGAAAGGCGTGCGAATTGGCAGAATCTAAAGCTCGACGTCGCAAACCGTGACATCAAGACCCAAAAACTGACACTAGCGTTTCGGGTACTCACGACAGCCATTACCGGCGCCCAAGGTCTGATTGTGTTTTATTTGGGGGCAAACCTAGTTATCGAAAAAGCCCTGACCGTCGGCATGTTGATGGCTTTCACCAGTTATGCCGGCACCTTTAGCTCACGGGTTTTCAGCCTGATCGACGCGTTAATCAGTTTGAAAATGCTGGGCTTGCATTCGGAACGTCTCAGTGACATCGTGCTCGAGCATACCGAATCTGTGCAGTTGATTGAATCGGATGACGAACAAGTCGCGCCCAGCATTACGCTGCGTAATGTGAAATTCCGGTATGGCGATGGCGAACCTTGGATACTCAATGGCATCAATCTGGAGATTCCGGCCATGCAAAGTGTGGCCTTAGTCGGACCCAGCGGAGGCGGAAAGACGACGCTGTCGAAAATCCTGATCGGCTTTCTAGAGCCGACGGAAGGCGAAGTCTTGGTTGGCGGTGTGCCGTTAAAGAAGCTGGGCCTTCAGAATTACCGCCGTATGGTCGGAACGGTGATGCAAAATGACGTCCTACTCGCTGGCTCGATCTTTGAAAACATCAGTTTCTTCGATGTGCATGCCGACAAGGAGCTGATCGAAAAATGCGCACGTATGGCCTGTATTCACGACGATATCCTGGCTATGCCGATGCAGTATCAAACCATTGTTGGTGACCTCGGCAGCAGTTTATCAGGCGGGCAGAAGCAGCGTGTACTACTCGCTCGGGCACTCTACAAACGCCCCTCCATTCTGGCATTGGACGAAGCGACCAGCCATCTGGATATTCCAACTGAACGCAAACTGAACAAGACATTAAGCGAACTAAGCGTTACTCGCGTGATGGTCGCGCACAGACCAGAAGCGATCAGGTCGGCACAGCGGGTAATCTTAGTTGCCGAGGGCATGATTAGGGAAGAATCGTCGATTGAGCATCTCAGTGCAGCCGCTGCGCAAGGCTATCAACGGGTGAGTACACGGCCGATCACTGCTTGACCTGCGCGGGAATCCCGCGAGCCAGCTAGCCGCGCAAATCACGCAGGACATCATCCCGGGTCAGTCGCAGGCCCTTGGAAACGACCCGAGCGTGGCGTTTGATCGCGGCGGTGTAGCGCGAAAGCTTTTCATTTCGGTCGGTCATGCGCCGACTCAGGCGGGCAATCTCGCGGATTTGTTTGAGCGGCAGCGCCTTGTCGACTATGCGCGGCGCTAGCGGCAAATAGCGATTTTCGTAAAAGTGGGACAGTCGTTTGGCGAGTACCACAATCCAATGGACGCCTTGACCACCTTGGGCACGGTCATGTTTGATCTTGAGCGCTTCGGCTTGGATGATGAACAGATAATATAACCACGACTTGCGCAGTGGCATACTACGTTCGCCGGCGACAAGCCTTTCGATCGATATTGCTTCACCAAGGATGCGTTCGCGCAACAAAGGACATAGGCCGGACTTGTGGGCAAGATCGATCTTACGACCGAAAAGTTGTTCCAACTCCCCCATCAACGCGGGCGCGCGAGTCGGTTGCTCCATGCCGACGACAATGACAATGTCGACATCGCTGCTAGTGCTCGCACGCCCAGTGGCCAAGCTTCCATAGATCAACATTACGCACTGATATCGTCGTTCGACATCCTTGAAACGCGCGATACGATCTTGCCAAAAAGAATTTTCGACCATGGTAACCAAACTCGGCTAGCGTTTCGCCATGGCGATGGCAGGCGCAAGTATCCATTCCCAAATTTTGCGATGCTCCTGCACAATATCCGCGTCGAGTGTCATACCGGCCTTGATGGGCTGAGGTTTTCCATACGCGTCTATAGTTTGTTTTGACAGTTTCACGACGACGCGATACAAACTTTCTCGACCGGTGCCGGGCGGCGCGGCTTGTTGCGCATTGCTCAGGATGGTGCTGGAAAGGTTGGCTGGGAGCTCATTCGGTGCAAATGGCGTCTGGCTTACGTCTACGACCACACCCTTCTGCAGGCCAAACATCTGATATGGAAATGCCTGATAGCGAATCTGCACTTCTTGACCGATCGCGACAAAACCGGCCGTCCGGCTTGGAACGTAGAGATGCACTTCCAGGAAAGGCGTATTAGTCTCCCTTTCGGTACCGGGAATGAGGGTGGCCAGCACTTGTCCGACGGAGAGCGCCTGCCCTTGGTAATTGCCGATCGTGGTAACGCGACCAGACTGTGGTGCCGTCACGACAGTCACCTTGCGGCCTTGATTTTCAATCGCCTGCTGATCGATTGTCGCCTTGGTGCCCTCCAGCTGCGCTAGATCGGCTTTGAGCTTAGTGGCCAAGGCATTCTTGTCGGAGATCGTACTTTGGCGGCTGGTATTCAATTGCGCTTGCTCGCGCATCAGGCTGCTTACTCGCGCCGATGCTGCCAATACGTCATCCTCTTTCTGCTGCAGTTGGGAAGGCGAGACAAAACCTGACGCCTGAAGCATCTGCAAGTTCGCCAGCAGTCCCTGTGCCAGCTTTTGCCTGCGCTGCGCGATTTCCAATTCTTTTCCCAGTTGTGCAGCTTCCGCTTCCATATTAAGCAATTTCTCGGTAAGTGAGCGGTTTTGCGCTTCGAACTGCTCAACCCGGGATTTTGACTCCAACAAGGACGCTGTCTTGCGGATTTCAAGTTGTCCCGCCACCAGCGCCGTCAGGTCGCCGTCCGGTCCCGCGTGGTCGGTCGATAGCTCGAACAAAATCTGTCCTTGAGAGACATATTCGCCTTCCTTAACAGCGCTGCGGGCCAAGACGCCCGCCGTAGGCACCATAATACTCAGACTTCCTGAAACGGGCAGTGTCATACCGGTCACGCGTGCTTTCTTTGTGACTGTTCCCCAAATACAAAATGCAACGAGCGCGCAGGTGATGAGGGCAGCCAGAGCTGCAATCACCCAGCCGGAAATTGGCTGCGCAAGGCGTATAGGCCCCATCCAACGTTCAGGACGGTCTGCAGCAACTTCTGGGCGAAAGAGAGGATTTTGCTGTGTCATGCTGCAGTCCTATTATTGATGCGCCCGCGCACTGAACAACTTCGCGTTGAACGCGGCCGAAGTGCTCGCGTCATTGTCTTGTAGTACGCTTCAATGACCTTGCAGAAATAGACGATGATATCGTTCCACTCTCCATGTATATGCGCGAGGCGGCTGCGAATATTGTAGCCGTGCCGGGAGAGTTCGCAAAAACGCTGACACGGAATATACAAGGAATCGGTTTGGCCGCTACCGGAAATCAGTGCATTAAAAATGACACGCGCAGTTCTTCCGTTCCCGTCGCTAAATGGACGAAGGCAGGCGATCACCACATGCGACACCACTGCCTTGACCACAGGAGAATGAGACGTCTGGTTCTTCAAATAAGCGCATAGTTCAAAGAGCCCGGAAACAATCCTGTCCGGTGGAGCATAGCGCCAGCGTGCACCTTGAAGATCCGGGCTAGTGCCAATCGGTGTACGACGAATTGGTGCGCGCACATTGACCAGTTCGCTGCACATATCGCTTATGACTTGGACAAAACGATCTGGAACTGCGCTGCTGATGGCAGCCGCCAACGGTGCAGCGTAGCGGGCGCACGCCTGCATTTCACGCTGATGGCGCGCGCGGTAATTAGCGGAAGTAAACATCGGGCTGGCCGTTCCGAGCATCCGCATAACGCGACAGAGTATGTTCGAGGCGCTGGAAAACGCGGCACTTGCGATGTTGATGTTCCGGCGTCAATGGCATGACATATACCCGAGGCACCAGTTCTGAACGCATCATGGCCAGTTTCGCACCAGTTCGTCGAACACTGCGTCTTTCGGACCCCGACAATGTCAGCTTGTAAGGCAGCGGCATAGGGCGCACGTTAAACACTAGGGCCCCTAGCCCCGTCTTTGATCGCATTGTCATGATGACCGGCCCAGCATGCAAAATCAATCCAATTTATAGTGGCGTAGTGGCACGAAACGGGGGCAAGCATATTTGCTTCCTCATAGGGTACCGGCCGTCTCGGCAATAACTTTCGAAGTCTTTAGAAAAATATATTATTTACTAGCTTATATCATAACATAATTTGCGAAAAACTCGAGATTGTGGAATGGGATTGTGGATGGATTGCGTCGTCTATGATGTAAGCACCCTGCACGGCGCTGAATCGATGGTGATGCGTCCGCCCAGCACGCCGGTCACAATGTTGTATACGATATTCGTCCCCAGCCAAGTGCCACCATGGCAATTGATTTAGCGGATCCCATCAAGGCTGCGAGCATGCATCTGGCATGAGCCCAATAGCAAGCCGAATATATGCATGCAAACCGTTTCAATTCATAAAAAAAGAACTTGCAAAGGTGTCGGATCGATACATTCACCGAAAACAGTCAAGTAGCTAGAAACGCTCCCCCGCGTTCAGCCCCCAAAGAACCGTGCACGCGTCTTTCGATGCACACGGCTCAAGCCCCTACGAAGGCATCTTTTGACAATCGATTGCACAACTGATTTTCGGTGTATTAATAATTTCTAGGGCAACTGAGATGGTGCATGCAGAAATTACTTGCAGAATTTTGTCCGCCGTTAGCTTTTTTACATAGTAGTGAACATCCCAAGGCGTGAGCTTTGTGATAGGCTGCTGGGAGGTAGGGCAAATGTGATCTTGCCTCAGCTTAGGCAGACACGGTAAAGCTTCGCACGAGCGGTCGCTGAGTTCAACATCTTCTGCCCCATCGGGACTCGAAATACGGTTCCCAATTTGGGTCGTGCGGATTGGCGTCCAATATGAAATTGATATGCCGCTGTATTGGTGTATCCGTCTCTTTTAGCAGAGCAAGCTCTCTTTGCGTGCCATCCTCTTTTTTTCTGTTGCGGCAAATACCCAGTTCCGGGTACCTCTGGTTTTAAAGTATCTTTCCTTAACCCAGCGGGCTCCTTTATTTGGACACCTTCTTGCCGCCCATCGCCATAGCATTGCCCAGACACTGCCATCAACCCGAGCAAAGGTTTCCTTGGCGACTACATGGCTATGGTAATTGGCCCATCCACGTAAAACAGGATTGAGCAGCCTAATCAGATTTGCCTGTGTAGCCAACTTGGTGGCGTTGATGACTTCACGAATTTTGTCAACATGCACATATTGACGTTTGCTTTCGACGGCTTCATCAACAACTTGCCGCTGTACTTGCAAATGTTCCATCCGAGGATGCCAAACCCATCCCTGATATGCGTTATTCTATTTTTTCAGGCGACAGGACTAGCCCACGTTGCGCCAGAAATTCAACCACTGCGGGCTTGACTTCGTGTTCAAGCCATTCCTTCGAATTGACGCCGTGGAGCGGGAGCGCTATGCAGGCACGTTAAAAGAATTCAGGGATAAGGTGGATGCTGCGACCACAAAGCTATTCCCTTCTTTCCAACCGAATATGGCCAGTAGTTCGTCTGGCAGCGAAATGTTGCCGAACCGGTCAACGATTACTGGCGCGAACGGTCAACTTCGCCGGAATAGCCAAGATTACCTCAGCGTCTTCAATTAAACGCCGTGCTCATTTCTAATTCACGAAACACCCGCTTTTTTACACAGCGCGGCATATTCAGCAGCCACTTCCTTCGAAAAATCTTCCCTGGATGGACTATCGTTGCTGTCCGCAATAAGACCATGCAACTCCAGCGCCCTAGTGTCCATCCCTGCGATCGCATAAGCAAGGAAACTATCGTAGCCTTCGGGAGGGGTAAGTCCGTGATTGGCCCATTCAACAAACGGCGCCGGACTTAATAATTTCTTCCAATCGTCCATAGTCTCTTTCCTTCATCGTGTGAGCTTCAACGCAAGGAGTGACTCTGAAGGCATGCAAAAGTTGCGTAATGCCAGCCATTCCAACAAAACGTCATACTTTTCTTTTACTTTCTGCGCAAATTCATCTCGCCTGGGGAGGCAATTTGTATCTGAAACCACGCTTTCCAAATGACACTGTCACTGTAGTTTTCGAACTAGAGCCTCGATAGCCTGAATTCCCGCCATCATCTTAACGCGAGCCGAAGAGTTCGCTGAATGGGCTGTAATACTGGGTGGCGAAAACGAGCGCATGGCAACCGCCTCTTCAATCCATAAGATGACGTCATATCCTGTTCCTCGATCATCGTCGCCGAGATCATGGTCGAGGCTAATTTCCTGAACGCAGCCAGAATCTAGTAGGTCTATTGCTTCGTCTGGCCAACAGACTCTTACCCATCCCTCTGGCGCGGCCCGTTCGTCGTCAAGGAACACGCGTACTCCCAACGATTTTGGATCTGACGCTGCCTTGGCTGCTTCAACGAGCGCATCCAGTTGGACTAATCGATCATAGTCTTTGCTTCCAAATTCTCGGCCCACTGGTGTCATGCCAAGCCATTCTTTGTCCTCGGCAGTCAAGGCAAGACACCGATGTTGGAACAACGCATGAATCTGCCGCTTCCTAAGTTTTTTCATAAATGTAATTCCCGGTCACCCATCTTCATTTGCAGCGTTTCAATGCTTCACGCGAATTGCCTTGACGGCTCCCATTTCAAACTCGCCCGACCTGTCATTGAGTTCACTTAGTTAGGGATTTTGCGCATCTTCGTAATCACCAATTAACGATCCCAGCAAGTTGACAAGGTCGGCCAGTGAGGAGCACTCGTCGGCACCGCCAGCGTCCAGCAATTGATTGAGAATGGTCACGGCGCTGTCGTAGTCTTTCTGCGTGCGAATCGGATGCAGTGGTACAAGCTCCGTTAACGCCTGAAACCGCGCGCTGATGTCCTCAATGGCATTTCGGTCCATGACGGATTCCTTGAGAGTGTGATTTCATTAATCTCGTCCGTCATCAATCAGCGCGTTGGTGTCAAGGGTCTATTTCCAGACTAGGAGGCCGCAGTCACAAACGACCAGCTGCGTGTCTTGGCGACGCCGTTGACAGAAAAGCCCGCCGCCACAGTATAGGTCGTGCTTGGCTTCAGCACCACTGTCGGTATTGCGAAGGCCACATGCGCCGGCACCGCCTTGTCGCTGGCGTTCGTGATGTACGACACCGGCAACGCCGTCGTTTGACCGGTTTCGGTCACGGTGATCGCCACGCCGCTCAATGCGGTCCCGGCAGCCGCCGAAATCGACACCGGGTAGCCCAGCGACGTCACCGCGGCCGGATACGGATTGGGGGATTCCGCGGTGGGGCTGCGCGGAACGCCGGTCTGCTGATCGAACGGATAGTTGCCGACATAGTCGCTGGCGACGTGCTGACCAGTCGTTTTGTATCCAAAGTCGATGACGGTGGTCTTCGCGGCATTCGTACCCACCGCGACACCAATATTGCGGATGCCTTGGTCCAGCATGATGTTGCGGTGATACACCGTCGCCATCAGGTCGCGTAGCGCGCGGGTCGCGCCTTCCGAGGCCCCATAGGAGCCGACTTCGGTCACAAACGCGCCGCCGTAGCCAGTGAGCGAGGTACGCGCCTGCACCGTCGCGCCAGTGAACTGCGGGCGCAGCGGGTCTTCGCTATGGAATAGAGGGGCGCCGGTCTTAGGGTCGATATCGGCCAGGTTGAGGTCGGTGTTCGCCAGCAGGTAGCCCAGGTGGTTGGCCGTCGATTTGGTCAGCGCTGCGTCTTCGATCAAATAACCCACCCCTGCGGTACCGCGCATGGCCTGCACCAGTTGATAGGTCGCATACGCCTGCGAGGCCTGGTCGTAGGACGGGACGGCATTGGTGGTCTGCAAATCGGCGGGGGTGACCGCGGGAGCTGTGGGCGGAGTTACCGGAGCCGTTACCGCACCCGCAGAGGCGCCACCGCCGCCGCATCCGGTCAGGGCAACGGACAGTCCGGTAGACACAGCAACAATCAACAACCATTTCGTGGAGCTCAATTTCATCTTTTTCTTCATCCTTGGTGACGGCTAGTTACAAAAACAACATCGTAAAAACAACATCGGTGCTGCGAAAACGCTGATGGCGGTGTGTGGTGCTCAGAGAAGATCCGGCCCTAGTTCCACCATGCAATTGGGATCAAACTGGGGATTCTCAGGGCCGTTGCCGCGTATCTGATATCCGCGTGGATTACAGACCACGCGACCGCCTCCGACCGGGTAGTCGGAACTGGTATGCAAATGCCCATGGATCCAGAGATCGGCTCGCGATACCAGTTCGTCAAGCCGGGACGCATACACGGCAGCTTCGGGATTCAGCCGGCTCTCCGGCGCCACGCTTTTCAGGGATGGCGCCATATGGGTGACCACCACGGTCTTGCCGGCGAAGGGTTCCGCCAGCTTGCTCTGCAGCCAGGCTCTTTGCTCCGCATGGAAGCGGGCGGTATCGCTGGGGCGCAATTTACGGAATTTCTGGCTTTTGAGGCGGATGTATTTGTAGTCAGGGCTCCCTTGCGCCGCTTCCATCGCAATCTGCCTGTCGGCTGGTTCCTCCGACATCAGCCTGAAGTTGGTCCACAGGGTGCAACCGAGGAACCGGGTTCCGCCCACTACCACTTCATCAGCGTCCAGGAAATGCACATTGGCGGTTTGCCTGGCGGCGTCCGCCATCTCGGCCAATACGGTTTCCAGGTTCGCATCGTAAAATTCGTGGTTGCCGGCGACGTAGAGTACCGGGATGCCGCTGAACATGCGGGCCGCCCAGACGATGCCGTGGGCACCCTTATGAATGTCGCCGGCCAGCACCACCACATCGGGTCGACTCGTCGCAAGATCGAATCGCGGACCGTCATCCTGCCAGAGGTCGAGATGCAGATCGGACAACACGAGCACTTTCATACGGAACCCAATTCCCGATTACGCTGGTTTGGGGGCATTCATGGCTCATTCGCCGATTCAGGCACCGGCCACGAAAGCAGGGCGCCTATGCGCCGGACTATCCAGCGCGCTTCTTCAGGCGACGTCCAGTTGGTAGTGAGCAGACGATCGAAATATTGGCCCAAGATATCCGCTTCCGACATGTGGGCGCGCTTACCGGCCTTTGATTCGAGGCACTTATCTTTCAGGTGCTGTACTAGATCTTCGCACCCATCCCACCGGACCCAGCGATCGCGCGGCGTGGTTCCCTTCGCGTAATAGGCTCCCTGGTACTCGGTCATCAGTATCTTGGTTTGGAAACCGCCAACGGCACCAGCTGCAGGCGCAGGATACGGAAAATCGTCGGGGACCTGATCTAAAAGATCAGGATTCCATACCTGCTCGTCACTGTCGGCATATTCAGGGTTCACGCTACTGTCGCCTCTGGGGCGGGAATACTAACTCCGCTTTGGCCTTTGCTAAACGACTGTAGCGCCAACGAAGTCAATTCTGAAATGAATTTGCTATGCTCTTCCTCAATCTTTGACTGTATACCCGAAACTAATTTAAGTTCCCACAGTATGGGAACATCAAATAGTTTCGGATACGCATGGCTTAAATAAGCTGAAAAGCCAATACTGACGCGCTGTATCCGAAACTATTGTCCATCGTAAAAAATCTCCACCAGCACTAACAAAACAAGAAATTAAAATGGTAACAGACCCTAAATCAGTCCGCGTCCGGCGATGACATCGAATGTTTTGTAGCGTATCGCTCCTTCTCCACGCTCGCCAGTACCTCAACAAAAGTCCGTACCTTCACCGGCCGAAAGCGTGCCGACGGAAACACCGCATGGATACCGCCAACGGGCAGGTGCCACTGCGGCAGAACCTGAATCAGACGCCCCGTTTCAAGATCGTCCCCTATCGCATAATCGGGCAGCACCGACAGGCCGGCCCCCTCTCGTACGGCTTCGCGCACAGCCAGGGTGGTATCCAGAAAGATGGACGCTGAAGTACTGATCGAGCGACGCTCAATCTCATTGAACGAGAAATTCCATCGCAACGGCTCACGTAAAGCGGTATTGGCGATAAACGGAAGGCGAGCCAGGTCCTCCGGAGTACGCAGATGCTTTATCTGCGATTGCATTTCCGCAGGCGCTACTAGCAATTGGCGAAATGTGCCGATCTGACGGGCTTGCAAATTGCTGTCCGCCAGCCACCCGACACGGATCGCCAGTTCAATGTTGGCCGACATCAGGTCCAGCGTCTGATCACTCATCATCGCTTCCACCTTGCAGTGGGGATGGCGCCGTGTGAATGCGGCAATGGCCGGCACCACCACGCTGATGCCGTAATCAAATGGGGCGGTAAGCCGTAGCGTCCCGGTGGGTTCGGCAACCGCCTCGGCCAATTCACCGAAAGCGTCTTCCGCCTCGCGCAGAATCAGCGTACAGCGCTGATAGAAGGCCTGTCCTGCCTCGGTAGGCTGCACTTTGCGCGTTGTCCGTACTAACAACGATGTTTGGAATTCTTGTTCAAGCCGTGCCACCTGCTGACTCACGACTGCTTTGGTAACGCCCAGGCGCTCTCCGGCGGCGGTGAAGGAGCCAGCCTCGACAACAGCGACAAAATAGACCAGGCGCCGTAAGTTGCCAAGTTCACCTAAGCCGGCTTCGCTTTGTTTGTATGGTTTTTGCATACAGATTGTTTATCACGTATGTATTTAAACTTCAATTATTTTTATCTATGATGGACTCCATCAACCAAGGAGTTCATTATGAACAAGACCCTTCACTATTTGTTTGACCCCTTATGCGGCTGGTGCTACGGCGCCACACCGACACTATCTCGCCTGCAGGAAGTGTCTGGCATTACCGTCAAATTACTACCGACCGGCCTTTTTTCCGGCGAAAGAGCAAGATCGATGAATGCTGACTTTGCGGCTTTTGCCTGGGGCAATGACCAGCGCATCGCTCGCATGACCGGACAAAGTTTCACCGAACGCTATCGCGATTCTGTACTGGGAAATCACCACCGCCTATTCGATAGCGGCCCTGCAACGGTTGCCTTGACAGCGGTGTCGCTCACAACCCCAGCGCGAGAATTAGATGCCCTCAAAGCAATCCAACGCGCGCGCTTCGTTGATGGCTTGGATATCGCCGACTTGGCGACGCTAGCATCCGTCCTTACATCGATCGGCCTGAATGAAGCAGGCGTAATGGTTGCAACCCCACATGCAACTCTTCTCCACGCCAATCGAGCCCGCACAGATCGCGCAAAGGCACTAATGTCTGAGTTCGACGCTCGCGGTGTACCGACTTTCATCGCTGACTCCGGGGAAAAACGCTGGATGCTGCATTCCAATGCCATCTATTCCAACCCCGAGGCATTGATTGATCAACTGCAAGCGGCCTGATCAACCTGTAGTCGTTTTATAAATCAGCAGTTCCACTTTATTTTATTGAAAGCGAGAAAGACCATGACCACACGACGCGATGTTTTGAAAACCATAGCCGCCACCGGCGTTACCACGACCATGATGAGCACCGAGAGCGCCTGGGCCGCCAAATCTGCACTGAACTGGAAACATTTTCCGGCCGGTGAAAATGGTTTCTTCCGCGCGCCGGTATTGGTCAGCGGCGCCAAGGAAGCGATTCTGATCGACGCGGGCTTCACTTTTCCCGATGGCAAAGCTGTGGCAGAGGCGATCAAGGCCACAGGCAAGACGCTGACCACGATCTACGTCAGCCAAAGCGACCCGGATTACTACTTCGGCCTGACGCCGATCAAGGCAGCGTTCCCGGCAGCCCGCGTCATTGCGGCACCGGCGACTATTGAAGCGATCAAGGGTAGTGTCGCCAAGAAGCTGTCGACCTGGGGCCCTCAGTTGAAGGAAAACGGCCCTCAGACCCTGGCGGACGTCGTCATGCCGGAAGCCTTTGATGGCAGCAAGTTGCACCTGGAAGGCCATGATATTGAGATCGTTGACGCCAATGGACTCGCAAATCGTCGCTATCTCTGGGTGCCTTCGCTCAGCGCTATATTCGGAGGTGTCCTGGTCTTCTCCGGTACGCATGTGTGGACTGCAGACACAGCAACCGCGGAAGCCCGTGGCGTGTGGGTAAAAAACCTCGAAGCCATGGCAGCGCGCAAGCCCACTACAGTTATCCCAGGCCATCTGGCCGCTGGTGCAGCCATCGATGTCTCGGCACTGACTTTTACACGTGACTATCTGGTGGCCTTCGAAGAAGAGCTAGCCAAGGCCGCCAATAGCGCCGACCTCATCGCCGCCATGACCAAGCGTTATCCAAATCTGGGCATGGGCATTGCGCTACAAATCGGTGCCAAAGTCGCCAAGGGCGAAATGAACTGGGGCTGATGCGATGACCGTCAACATCGACATCGTCCGCGCCCACTACGCGGCATCAGCACAGGGGAACGTCGCCGAGATGATGGTCCATGTGTCGCCGCATGTGCGCTGGACCGAGATGGCAGGCTTTCCCTGCGCGGGCACCTGGGTCGGGCCGCAGGCCGTGGCCGACAACGTCTTTGCCGTTCTGGGCCGGGACCGGATTGGCTACCGTTTTGAGCTGCAAAACCTCATCGACGGTGGTGGCGACCAAATCATCGGTATAGGGGACTACCACGGCACTTTCCGCGCCACGGGCAAAGCCATGCAGGTCCGGGTGGCCCACGTCTGGAAGTTGCAGGACGGAAAGATCGTAGCCTTCGAGCAGTTCACTGACACGCTGCTCGTCAACCTAGCGATGTAAGACACTTAAGTTCTGCATCAAAGCACTCGCGCCTTCGGGCGCATTTTTGCTTCAGAGCCCCCCCTTATTGCTCTGGCAACACCGCACGCAACGTGGGAGAAACGAATTCACGCATGACGAGAACGCATACCACGACCAGCGTAGTCACCACGGACACCAGTAATGCGGTGGACCAGCTCCAAGGCGCTGCGGCGCACCTGCACGATACTATTTGCAATTTCTAGCTAACTCAGGATATGCGCTGTGCACCGATGTCGGCTTGGCATTATTCGAGGTTGGCATCGATTCGGACGATAATGCCTTCAGCATTTACGGATATCTGCAGCAAACCGATCTCGTGTCCGAAATTGCCTGTGAAATCGACACGCACACGCGCCCGGTTATCACCTAGGATCTCCATCGAGAGGAAGCGAGTCACGGTGCGATACCCGATGAAATACTGCTCGATATAATTACGGATGCCTGCATGGCAATCGAAACAATGTCCGGTCGACGGGTCATCGATCACCGCATCTGGCGTAAACAGTGCTAACACCCGCTCTACATCATAGGAATTGGTTGCCGCGATGAACGCATCGGCGGCCATGCGCAGATTGTTTGTTTTCTGAGTTGTCATATTAACTCCCGTGCTGCCAGTTTTTGTAGACAAATTCGAGGCTATCGGCGTCCAAATCCCTCATCTGCGCCGCATAGTAGCGAGAGTCATAGTGAAGTTGCGGCCCAGGCGGATGGATTGAGGTAGCGCCTGCTTCCAATGCTACGGCATAGGCGAATTTCACCGTCTCTTCGGAATCAGCAGCGAATCCGATATGCACGGCGTCGGGCGCAACCGAGCCTTGCCTCAGCCAGAGAAACATACGGCCCTTCGCACCAAATCCCATCAGGTCAGGATGGCCAGCCAAGCGGTCCTTTCCATCGTAGTCAAGGCGATTGATGATGCCCAGCGGTGCCAACGCGGCGGTATAGAAGGTGATGGAACGGTCTATGTTGCTGGCCGATAGGATTACGTGATCGGGCATGGCTTTGTTCCTTTCCGGTCAGATGATGTAGCCGCCGGCGACTTCGATGTTTTGCGCATTAATCCAGCCACCGTCTTCGGTCAACAACATGGCAATCACTCGCGCAACCTCTTCAGGTTCGCCAACGCGGCCCAGCGCGGTCTGCGCCGCCAGCATGGCTTCAAATTTGTCGTTCAGGCCGCCACCCAGCTCCGTACGAATTGCACCGGGAGAAACGGAGTTCACGCGAATATAGCGTTCCGCGAATTCCTTGGCCATGTATCGCGTAAGCACTTCCAAGCCGCCCTTGAACGAGGCGTACGGCGCCACACCGGCTGTTGCCACGCGCGTCGTCGCGCTGGTCAGGTTGACAATGCTGGAGCCTTTCCTCAGCAGTGGCAGCAATGCCTGGGTCAGGAAGAATGGACCTTTGAGGTGTACGTTCATCAGGCCATCGAACTCTGCTTCGGTGACGGTTTCGATGGGATTAAATAGGCCGTAGCCCGCATTGTTTACCAAGCCACTCACTTCATTCTCGCCCCAGACGTTGGACAAGGTGCGCGACACCTCACTGCGGAAATCGTAGAAAGCAAGGGGCGCGCCGACGTCTAGTTTCAGGGCTGCTGCCTTGCCGCCAGCCTCAGTGATCTGACGCACCACCTGGTTGGCTTTATCTGGCTGGCTGTTGTAGGTGAGGATGACGCCCAGTCCACGACGTGCGCATTCCAGTGCAGTGCTTGCTCCTATGCCGCGGCTGCCGCCGGTGATAATAACAACCTTCATTTTGTGACTCCGTTAAGCGGTTAAGTGAGCCTATATGGTAGTCAGCGACGTTGAATCTGGCCTCTCATTTCGTGCCTCAATCCTGCCTATTTCTGCTTTTCAGTTGCAAAAGGTCGGCAAGGTGATGTTTAATCCTTATATGGAAAAACAACTTGTTGAACTTTGTACGCTGACCGCCCATGCCGAGAACCGGCGCACTGAGACAGGCATGCCGCGCGTCGCGATGGTCCAAGGAGCTATCCCGGAACATCAGCTGGCCGCCGACTATGAGCCCATGATTAATCTGATTCTACGTGGAAGCAAGAGCATGACCGTCGGTGGACGGACTTTATACTATGATCCGGCGACTTATTTCGTCATGTCCGTTGGTTTGCCAGCGGCTGGGGTAGTGCGGCCGTCTGAAACGGGATTACCCTACCTTGCGGTCAGCTTGGCTTTGGATGCCGGAATTATCGCGAATCTGCTTAGTGATCTACCTAATACTGCCAGCAGATGGGGTGATGAGAAAAATGCGTTCTCCGTCGCAGCTGTGACGCCGGAGCTACTGGATGCTTGGGCACGAATGCTGCGCTTGATGAACCATCCGTCAGACATACCTGCGCTGGCGCCGGTCTACGAACGAGAAATTCTCTATCGCGTCTTGCAAGGGCCGATGGGCTGGATGCTGCGCGACATCGCCTTACCCGATTCGGCATTAGCACGCGTCAACCAAGCCATTCAACAAATCCGCCGCAACTATGCACTACCGCTGCGTGTTGAGGACTTGGCAGCCAGAGTAGCCATGAGCGTATCGGCATTCCACCGCCACTTTAAATCCGTCACCGCGCTAAGTCCGGTTCAATATCAAAAGAAAATCCGACTACTCAATGCCCGCACGTTACTAATAGCTTCCGGCTACAGTGTTACCGCAGCCGCCCATGAAGTTGGCTACCAAAGTTCTACCCAATTCAGCAGAGAATATGCGCGCGAATTTGGTCAAGCCCCGGGGCGGGATGCTATGAGGATCGTTAGTGAAATGAGGTTATAGCTCAGGGCAAAGTCTCCATTTCGAGGCGGAACTCGCCGCCGGCGAAGACGCGAACAAAGAGGTGATGGTAAGTGACCTCACAATTTTATTAACCAATATTGGATCTTACGAACTCGAAAATTCACCGCTACGGTACCTCATTGCGGGTATCCGACATGCGTCGAACCCACCCGACGTGAGCCGCGCAGAACACGTATTTGCGGCTCTTAATAACATACGCCCAAAAGTTTTATCCTAAGTTAGCAAGTTTGTTGTTACGAGAGTCCGAATTAGTAGAAGAAATTTGCCGCAGTTAGCATCTTTAGGAGGTGTAGCTGAGAAAGAATATGGCTTGCGAACCCCGTGGATGCTAGGGGTCAGTTAGCATCTTTGTTCTGAGCAACCACTGTTATTGGTCCTTCAGAACAAAGATGCTAACTGCGGGGCGGCTGCTTTAATTGACAATTATTATGAGCTCTACGCACGGCACCGGTAAGCTAGCATCGTATGGACATACTCGGGAAGCCGCGTAAACACTAGCATTTCAGGGAGTTTGCCAATGTCCGTAGGCTCGAAGCCCTGCGTTGCGCTGACATCGTGGAGCGGGTGGCCGAAGGCGTCTGGCGCGTACCTGAAGACTTGGTCGAGCGGGGCCACCAGTACGACGCGCAACGCTTGGGCGGTGACGTGGCAGTGGAGCTGAAATCACACTTACCCATTGAGCGGCAGGTGTGTGTGATTGGTACGACCTGGCTGGATCGGCAGTTGATCGGTGACGGCAAGGGGCTGGGCGATCTGGGCTTTGGTGGCTAGATCAAGGACGCGCTACAGCAGCGCGTCACTTTCCTGACTGAACAGGGGCGCGGTGAGCGCGTGGTCTTGGCGCGCAACCCGTTGGCGACGCTACGTGGTCGGGAGCTTGCTACTACCGGCCAGTGCTCGATCAGCGGCTTGGACAAGCTATTTCTGCGACGACAAGAGGTGACCGAGTTTCGTGGGAGTTTGGGCGCCAGCACGGACTTTCTGTCTCATGAACTGAAGTCGACAAACATAAACGAATTGCGATTGCTGCAATGGCCTTATTCATTCTCGCAATCCATGCGCAAGGTATTTTTGTTCAAAGTGCCTTGCGTTGTAATTTCTCCCGTAGCGTATCCAGGGCGGCCGATCGAGCGTCACTTCGCCAAATTAGATGAGTACGTGCCCGCGCTACTTTCTGCGTAAGCGGTAGCACGCTTGATGACGGCATGGTATTCAGCCTGGTGCCGTGGAAGCTGGTGCCGTGGAAGCTGGTGCTTGAACGTCGACTGGGGTAGCAACTTGCCGCGACAGTCCGCGGTGGTGGCGTGTCCTGGGAGCTTGGCAGAAAGCGTGGACCGTCAGTTTGAACATATCTGTCTTGGCCATAGTAATCAGCGTCTGTCCCTGAATGCACTCGTACGAAGGACTATGTCGCAGCTGATCCAGGATCACGCTGGCCGGTAGGAGCATGACGCCGTGGTGCGCGGCGGTACTGGATCGGCGAAATCCCGCGCGCCAACTTGAAGGCACGACTGAACGAAAACTCCGACTTATAGCCAACGCGCGAGGCGATCTCGCCAAGTCGCAGCTCGGTTTCCTCCAATAGTTGCGCGGCAATTCCCATGCGCCAGCGCGTCAGATATTGGTGCGGCGGTTCGCCGACCAAAGCGCAGAAGTTGCGGGCGAAAGCAGCGCGCGACAAGCGAGCTTCTTTTGCGAGTTGCTCCAGTGTCCAAGCATGGCCGGGTGCTTCGTGTATGCGCGCGAGAACCCGCGTCATGTGCGGTGAGCGCAAAGCTGAAAACCAGTCGTTCGCCTCCGGCGAGGAAGCATCGGCCCACCCGCGCATGAAGTAAACAAACAGGGACGAGAGTAGGTTGCGCACCACGATATGGTTGCCGAAGTTCGGCGTCTCGACTTCGTGGCGCAGCATGCGCAGCGTATCGCTCAGCGATGAATCGCCAGGTTCCATTCCAGCGCGCAACGCCACGACTTGCGGTAATGCTCGCAGGGCAGGAAGCGTCAGGTGCTGATCCAGGTCGAACTGGCCGCAAATTAACGTGGTGGCCTTTGGAACGCTGTCGAGGACGCCATCGCGTAGGGCGAGGAAGGATTCGAGCGGCATGACTCGGCCGCGCTTCGAATATGCCACCTCATGCGCGCTGCCACGCGGAAATATGACCATTTCGCCAGCCTGAAGCTCGATGGGTTCTGCATCGACTTGGCGGACGAAGGCTCGTCCTTCCGCGACGAAATGAAACACCACAGCATCGCGAGCTTGCGCCGCAAACCCCCATGGCCCGGCCACGCGAGTGCGCACCAGCACCAAGCCATCGGCCCGAACTACTTTCAACCAACCATTTAATGCGTCCATTATTTTACATTACCAGAATAAGACGAATTGATATGCTTTGGCGAATTTTCTGCATAGTTCATCTTCTTCGCGGCTGATTAAATACAGCCCACCACAACCAAGAGGTGAAACCATGACGCAGCCATCTGGATCAAGCATCCCCCTGACTTCACGGCTGCGTGTAGAGCGCAACGTTGATCCATGGACTATTGCTCAAGCGCTCAAGGCGTTGCCGGCAGAAAACGCTGACGCAACCTCCAGCGAGCCGAAAATTGCGCTATCGAACACGCTGCTTCGCCGCTATCTGATTGCAGCCGACAAGCGACAACGCATAGTGCGGGGCGACGACACCACCACATGCCGCCCTAGATTGTTTTGTAGCCGCCTCGAATCCATTCAAGGATCGCCGCTGCGTACTCGTCCGCACAGTCCTCCCAGGCGAAGTGACCGCAGTCGAGCAGCAGCGAGCGCGTTCGAGGCAACGCTCGGTTCAGAACCTCGGCGTTTTCAGGGGGCACCAGTGGATCCTGTGCGCCCCAAATGCTCAAAACAGGAGTGCGAATGCTGGGAAGCGCGGCTCGCAGGATTGAAAGATCCGCCGGATAGGCGCGCACGTAGGCCATCGCCTCGACGAAACGACGGCCGGCCGAAGATGCTTGATAGTCCTTC
>Ga0210384_10002035_pt1 | contig 25534 bp, 25 predicted proteins | sample IncBWH2MmetaG_FD_160574 | JGI IMG/M metagenome (GOLD analysis project Ga0210384, IMG submission 160574) | Forest soil microbial communities from Barre Woods Harvard Forest LTER site, Petersham, Massachusetts, United States - Inc-BW-H-2-M | ecosystem: Environmental > Terrestrial > Soil >...
CGGGTCGAGCCACAGCCGCATCGAATACTTGCGCTCGCCGAAGATGATGACATCAGCGACTCCCTTGACTCGTTTCAGCGAATCTTTTACGTAGACATCGAGATAGTTGCTCAGGAAGAGCGGGTCGTAGCGGCCGTCAGGCGAGAACACGGCAGCGCCGAAGACGAAATTGTTCGATGCCTTCACAATGGCAATGCCATTTGCCTTCACCGTATTTGGAAGGCGTCCCTGCGCGGTGTTCACCCGGTTCTGGATGTCGACGGCGGCGAGATCGGGGTCGCGGTTGAGGTCGAACGTCGCGACAATGCTGCTCGATCCATCGTTGCCGCTGGAAGAGGAGACATACTTCATCCCCTCGGCGCCGTTAATCTGCTGTTCCAGCGGCGTAGTGACTGCCGACTCCACGGTCTGAGCGCTGGCTCCGACGTAGGCGCTATTCACCGACACCTGAGGAGGCGCGAGATTAGGAAACTGCGCGACGGGCAGCGTAGGCACAACGGCCGCCCCCGCCAGGATGATCAGCAGCGAGCAGACGGTTGAAAAGACCGGGCGCTTAATGAAGAAGTCAGCGAACATGAGTAAAGAAATTGAGAAATTGAGGAATTGAGTAATTGGGTAATTTGTGTAAGCGATGACCGGTTTTTCAAATTACTCAGTTACTCAATTTCCCAATTACTCAATTTTCCTAACTCCCCACTACTTTGCTTCTTGCGGCGCAACCTCGACGCCATCGACCAAAAACTGGGTACCGGAAACAATCACTTTGTCCCCCGCCTTCACCCCCTCGAGCACGACGTAATTGTTGTCGACCATCTGGCCGACTTTCAGCGGCTTCTGGCGTGCCACATAGGCGCCCTTCTCGTTCTTTTCAGCCACGAACGCGAAGTATTGGCCGCCAATGCGCGACACCGCCAAAACCGGCACGACCGGACTGTTTTGCGTGCCCCAAATCACGCGGGCTCGAATGAATTGCAACTGCCGTAGCTTGTCGTTGTTGTTCGCGATCCTAGCTTTCACGAGGATGGTCTGGGTGCTGTTATCCACCTGCGGCGAAATGAAACTGATCCGGCTGTCGGCGATGACGTTGCGATTGCTATCCAGAACCTGCACGGGCATGTTCATCTTGAGCTGGGAAGCGCGCTCGACGGGAACGTAAACATAGACTTCGAGGGATCCGGGCTTGTCGACGGTGGTGAGCAAGGTGGTGGTGGTGACCCGGTCGCCGACGTGGACCGGGATATCGCCGACAATGCCATCCCAGGGCGCAGTCACGCTGTAGTAGTGCAGTTGCACCTGCTGCTCGCGCACGTTGGCCTCAAGAGCCTGGACCTGGGCTTTGGCATTGTCGAGCGCCGACTTGTTCTGGTCGAGATCCTGTCGACTCACCACGCCTGCCTTGTAGAGGCCGCTGTTGCGCTCGTACTGCTGTTGCGCGAACTTCAGGTTCGCTTCGGCGGCGGCCCGCGTATCTTCCTGGCTTTTTACCGTCGCTTGCTGCTTCAGCGGGTCGATTTGCATGAGCAGTTTGCCGGCGCCGACCCGGTCGCCGGAGTGCACCGCGATCTGCACGATCTGGCCTTCGACCTGCGGCATGATGACCGCGGAGTTGCGTGACTTCAACGTAGCGACGTAATCGCTGGTGTCGCTAACCGGAACCGCGCGGGCTTCTTCGATTTTGACCGGAATTGCGCTGGGCGCCTGCTGGGTGGCAGCTGGATCTTTTCCGCAACTGGCGAAGAGAAGGCTGGCAGCAACGCCAATGAGAGCCCCGGCACAGCTCTTGATTCGATTCCGGTTAGGTACCAGCACAGGGAACGCTCCGTTCGCAGATACCGTACCACGACCGCGACCCGAATGGATGCGAGGCCCGTAGGGACACGCGAAACTGTGACAGGCGGCGATCTGGGGGTCTGCTACATTGGACACGCCATGAAACCCCTGCGGAGCTTTGCCAGCGACAACAATGCCGGCATCCATCCCGAAATTCTCAAAGCGATTGCCATGGTGAATCAGGGCCACGAGGTCGGCTATGGCGCCGATCCCTATACTTCCATCATGGTGAACACCTTCCGTGAGCACTTTGGCGCCGACGCCGAAGTGTTTGTGGTCTTCAGTGGGACGGGCGCGAATTGCCTGAGCCTTCAGGCCCTCACCAGGTCCTACCACGCCGTGATTTGTGCCGCTTCCGCCCACATCTATACCGATGAGTGCGGGGCGCCCGAGAAATTCACTGGCTGCAAACTGATACCGCTCTCGACTCCAGACGGCAAGCTGACGGTCGAGATGGTGCGGCACGCCTATCACGGCATCGGGGATGAACATCACGTTCAGCCGAAGGTCATCTCGATCACCCAGGCCACCGAGATGGGAACCGTGTACCGGCCTGAGGAGATCCGCGCGCTGGCGCATTTCGCACACGAGCACGATCTCTACCTGCACATGGACGGCGCGCGCATCGCCAATGCCGCCGCGAGTTTGGGGCAATCCCTCCGGCAGGCCACGCGCGACCTCGGCGTTGATGTGCTTTCGTTTGGCGGCACCAAGAACGGGATCATGGGTGGCGAGGCTGTGGTCTTTTTCCGTCCAGAGCTGACCCAGGATTTCCTGTTTTTGCGCAAGCAGTCGATGCAGCTCGCTTCCAAGATGCGGTTTATTTCCGCGCAGCTCGGGGCGCTGCTGACGAATGATCTCTGGCTCACGAATGCGCAACATTCCAACCGCATGGCCAAAATACTCGAGAACGAAGTGCGCCAGATCCCGCAGCTGAAGATCGTCTATCACGTCGAAGCCAACGGAGTCTTTGCCAAGATTCCGCGCGAGGCGATTGCAACGATTCAGGATCGATATTTCTTCTATGTATGGAATGAAGAGGAGTCGGTCGTGCGCTGGATGTGTTCGTTCGATACGACGGAAGACGATGTGCGGGAGTTTGCCAGCTTCGTGAGGCGGGCGGTCGCAGGCTAGCGGCGTTCGGGGCGCTACCTGTTGAAGTGCGGGGAACCCCATTGTTGGCTTGATTTTTGAGGGGTCTTTGACTACATTGGCGCCATCCCCAGCACCATTTTCAAACCAACCGGGAACGCGGGAATCCCAGGAGTTGTCATGATGCAGAAGTGGTCTGCCTTGATGGGTGTTCTTGCCGTCGTCGCGGCGGCCGGCCTGTTGTTGAGCCTTTCCAGCTGTGCCCGCGATCAGGAATTGACGAATATTACGATTCAACCGGCGACCGAGACCTTCGGGGCCACCAATATTCCGGTCGGGGCCGATCAAGGTTTGAACGTGCAGCTTAGGGCGATCGGTACCTATGCACACCCACAAATCACAAAAGATCTGACGAACGAGGTGGCGTGGTCTTCGAATACTCCCGGCTTGGTTACCGTGAATTCCACAGGACTCTTGACCGCAACCGGTCAGGACTGCGGCAATGGGTTAGTGTCGGCAACCGTCACGATGAACAAGAGCAGCGGGAACATCGCGACCGCTTACATGACGGCGACGGTGGTCTGTTTCACAGGAACCGGTCCGACTGGGCCGACGCTCATCGTAAATTTCGGAGGCGGTAGCGGATTCGTCATCAGTACTCCCGGCGGGATTGGCTGCGCATCGACTTGTGCGGCAATCTTTCCCACGGGGACCACGGTGACGCTCAATGCCACGCCTACATCGCCTTCCACCATGGTGAACTGGACTTCAGGGTGCACGACGGTTAGCGGAAATTCTTGCGTCGTGCAAAACCTTACGACTGATACCGCGGTCACGGTGGTCTTCCGCTAGGCCGGGTAACACGCCGGCTGCTTGACCGGTGCCTTTTGGCGCCTAGGTCTCGTCCATCAGTTTGCCCAGCGTCGGCTTGTGCTTTTCCCTCTTGCGCTTCTTGCGGTCGGGGACGACCTGGGTCGGCGGGGGCATGCCAACGCGCTCGCGCGCCAGCGCCTTGACGGCCGCGACAGCCCGAAATCGCTTGACCTTTTTCTTCTTCGCCATGCGTCCGAGTGTAGCGCGGGTTCGGCCCGACTACCCTCCCCTCGCCCACTTTGTGCAATAATTTGAATGTCGTCACGTGTCGGCCAACGACCGACGACTGCTCTTAGCCTGCCCTGAGCTGAGCGAAGGGACCATCGACTGCCTTATGGAAGAACGCGATTTTTTCGACGAGCGTCCCGACAAGAAACCGGCGAATCTCAATTGCCCGCACTGCCACCAGGCGGCCGAGTACGAGATTACCTGGCTGGTCCGCACTAAGAAGAAGGGTCTGCCCCCGCGCGCCGACGAGCGCGACCGCGCCCGCTTTGCCAAGGCTCGTTCCTATATGGTCCGCAAAGACGACATGCTGATGTGCAAGAACCTCCGCTGCCGCAAGCGTTTCGAGATCACCAGCGTGCAGTCGGTGGTTACGCTCGACTGAAATTACGCGCCGTTCCCATCCCGGCACATCAGCGGCGATTCTCCTCGCAGGCTGGGTCCCCATCGTCTGGCGAATTATTTATAATGACGCGTTTGCCCTACATACTCGGACCCTCATAGCGAAGCCTGGGTCCCGTTCTGGAACAACCGCCCTTCCGAGCGGTAACAGGAGTCATGCGTGAAAATCCTGGTGTGCATGAAACAGGTTCCGCAGAAAGATGCGCCTCTCAAGCTTAATGAGGCAGGAACCTGGATCCGTGAAGACCTCTCGTACGAAGTCAACGAACCCGACGCTTACGCACTCGAGGAAGCCCTGCGACAGAAGGAAAAGCATGGCGGCGAAGTCGTGGTGATCACTTCGGGTCCGACGCGAGCCGGCCAGGTTCTGCGCGAAGCGCTGGCCAAGGGTGCCGATCGCGCCATTCATCTCGAGGACAATGCGTTCGTGGGGCTCGATGCGTTCAACACCGCCCGGGCTTTCGCGGCCACCATCAAGGACGAGAAGTTCGACCTTATCTTTACTGGCTTGCAATCAGATGACTACGGCTATGCGCAGACGGGCGTGATCCTGGCCGAGTTACTCGGCTGGCCGCATGCAACGATCATCATGCAGATCGAGAAGCAGGACGGCGGCATCCGAGTGAAGCGGGAACTCGAGGCGGGATACTTCCAGTACGTCGATATGCCGCTGCCGGCCGTGCTGACGATTCAGTCGGGCATCAACAAGCTGCGCTACGCGACGCTCATCGGCATCAAGCAGGCAAAGAACAAGCCGCTGCGCAAGGTGACGCTGGCAGAGGTGCAAACCGCGATCGGCGGAAACTTGCAGAAGATCGAGAAACTTTATATCCCGCAGAAGACCAAGAAAACCGAAACAATTACGGGAACGCCCGTGGAGATGGCCAAGAAGCTGGTGGAAAAGCTGCGGAACGAAGTGCGGGTGATTTGAACCATGTAGCGCGGGCGCCCTCGCCCGCGGAAGTTGCTTGTATCTAAGACCTAAGACCTGAGACCTGACCTTATGATTCTTGTCATCGTTGAACAGCGTGAGGGAAAGTTGAACCGCGTCTCCTGGGAGACGCTCACGGCAGGCCAGGCCATTGCCGCCGAAACCGGATGGCCCCTGGAGGCAGCAGTCGTTGGCGGAAGCTTGGGCGCCCTGGCTGCCGAGGTTGCCGGCAAGAAGGTCGCGAAGGTGTACGCGATCGAGAATCCGAAGTTCGAGCCGTATACGCCCGATGCCTTCGCGGCCGGGCTGAAGCAATTCCTTTCGGCGAAGCAGCCAAAACTGGTGCTGATGCCGCATACCTACCAGGTGCGCGACTTCGTGCCAAAGCTTGCGACCGCCATGGGGCGGACCGTGATCAGCGACGCCATCGGCTATAAGAAGGAAGGCGACAAACTCGTTTTCACGCGCCAGATGTTCCAGGGCAAGTTCGTAGCGGACGTGAGCTTCACCGGGGAACCGCCATGGTTCGTCACCTTCCAGAACGGGGCATTTCGCGGCGACAAGGTGGAAGCGGGAGCGAACCCGGCGCCGGTCGAGAGCGTTGCGGTCGAGATTGCCGACGGGGGAATCCGCAACAAACCGCAGGAAGTTTTTAAGGAAGCCAAGCAGGCGGTGGACCTGACGCAGGCAGAAATTATCGTGGCGGTCGGCCGCGGGATCAAAGAGCAGAAAAATATCGAAATCGCGAAACAACTGGCCGACGCGCTGGGCGGCGAACTGGCGGCGTCGCGCCCAATCTGCGACTCAGGGTGGTTGCCGATGGACCGTCAGATCGGATCCTCGGGCCAGACGGTCGCACCGAAGCTGTATCTGGCGCTCGGAATTTCGGGCGCGATTCAGCACATTGTCGGCATGAAGGGCGCGCGCACCATCGTCGCGATAAATAAGGATAGCGAGGCGCCGATCTTCGAGATTGCCGATTACGCGGTGGTGGGAAATCTGTTCGAAGTGGTTCCCCCGCTGATTGAAGAAGTGAAGAAGGCAAAGGCGGCGGGGTAGGCGTAGTCTCGAGCGGTTGCACGCTGGGTCGGCGGAATATGGTTTTGCGTGTTGGAGGAACCGGGCTTTCTAATAGCGAGGCAATCTTGAGGGTTTAGAATCAACGCATGGATCTGACGCTCACTGCAGTTTTCGAGGAAGTGCCCCAGGCAGAAGGGGGCGGCTACGTTGCCTACGCGGAAGAATTGCCGGGAGCGATCACCCAAGGCGATACGCTGGAGGAAGCACGCGAGAACTTGCGGGATGCAATCGAAATCCTGCTTGAGGCTAATCGCGAACTCGCCAAACAGCCGCGACCCGGCGCCCGAGTGACCCGCGAGAAGATCAGAATCTCCGTCGCCTGATCCGTGAAACGTGCCGATCTTATCCGTCATCTCCAAAACCACGGCTGCTCACTTCTTCGGGAGGGCGCAAAGCATAGCGTCTACTACAATTCACAGGCGCAACGTACCAGTACGGTTCCCAGGCACAAGGAGATCAAGAATCCGACTGCCATTCATATTTGCAAACAACTTGGTGTTCCTGATCCATTGCATTGACATTCCTTCTAAAGTCGGCGTGCGATCCTGCTTGCGTCGGCTCAATGCTAAAGGCTAACTGCTAAATGCTGGTTTTCCGTACTCCTCTCGAAAACATCGACCGCCCGCAGATGGAAGCCGACGTGGTCATCGTTGGTGGCGGGCCGGCAGGCATGGCTTGTGCCTTGCGTCTGGCACAGCTCATCGACGAGCACAACGTTAAGAATCCCGAGGCACCACTCAGCAAGGAGAACATCTACGTTCTTGAGAAGGCCCGTGAGATCGGCCAGCACTGCTTGTCCGGCGCCCTGCTCGACCCGCGATCCATGCGTGAGCTTCTTCCTGGCTTCGAAAAGGAAGCTCCGCTCGACGCGCAGTGCAACAAAGAGGCCGTTTACTTCCTGACGAAGAACGGAAAGTTCAAGCTGCCGATCACGCCTCCGCCGCTGCGCGATCACGGCAACTATGTCATTTCCATCAACAAGTTCGTGAAGTGGCTGGGTGCGAAAGTCGAAGAGACCGGCATCACGGTCTTTACCGGATTTGCGGGTTCGGAACTTCTCTACGACGGGGATCGAGTCGCCGGCGTGCGTACCGACGACAAAGGGGTCGACAAGGAGAATCATCCCAAGTCGAACTTCGAACCGGGCTACGACCTGAGGGCCAAAGTCACCATCCTCGCCGAAGGCACACGCGGCTCACTCACCAAGGAACTCATCGGCAAGTTTCACCTCGCAAAAGACCGCAACCCGCAGACCTACGGCGTCGGCGTCAAAGAACTTTGGGAAGTGCCCTCCGGCCGCATTGCGCCGGGCGAAGTCATCTACACCATGGGCTGGCCACTGACCACGAAAGAGTACGGCGGCGCGTGGATCTACGGCTCGAAAGATAACCTGGTCTCGCTCGGATTCGTCACCGGCCTCGACTATCCTGATCCGCGCCTCGACCCGCAGCACGTTTTGCAGGATTTCAAGCAGCATCCCTTTATCGCGGGCCTGCTCGCAGGTGGAAAGATGATCCGCTACGGCGCGAAGTCGCTGCCTTATGGGGGCTGGTGGGCGGTTCCTCCGGTTGCGGGCAACGGTTGGATGATCCTCGGTGACTCCGCAGGCCTGCTGAATTCGCAGCGCTTGAAAGGGATTCACCTCGCCATCAAAAGCGGCATGCTCGCCGCCGAGACCGCGTTCGAAGCTCTGAAGAAGAACGATGCCTCCACCGCCACGCTCAAGCTGTTTCAACAGAAAGTGGAATCGAGCTGGATCAAAGACGAGCTTTGGAAGGTACGCAACTTCCACCAGGGGTTTGAAAAGGGATTTCTCGCGGGACTCTTCCATGCCGGCCTGCAGCAAATCACTGGAGGCCGCGGTCTGCGGAATCGCTACCCAGCCCATCCCGGCCAGGAGCACATGAAGAAGCTCGCCGAACTGCCCGCCGATGGCGGCAGCGAAGCTCACCTGCTCGGGCCTGCCAAGGGCGACGGCAAGCTCACCTTCGACAAGCTCACCGACCTCTACCACTCCGGCACCAAGCACGAAGAAGATCAGCCATCCCACCTGGTGATCGCCGATACCAACATCTGCAACGCGCGCTGTGCCCAGGAATACGGCGGGCCATGCCAGAACTTCTGCCCCGCCAATGTCTATGAACTCGTCGAAGACACCAGCCAGCCCCACGGCAAACGCATCAGCCTGAACCCCGCGAACTGCGTGCACTGCAAGACCTGCGACATCGCCGACCCGTACCAGATCATCACGTGGGTTCCGCCGGAGGGCGGCGGCGGGCCGAACTATGATGGGATGTGACCGCGCTTAGCGGGCGTGAGCGAAGCGGAGGATCTCGGATGCGTGGTGCGCGCGCGCCCTCGCCTGCGAGGTTTGAGTCCGTGGGGCTAAACGGAAGCTAGCTCCTTTGTCCCAGCACAGCCGCGATTATCCGAGGATTGCGCCGACCGTGGAGCACAGCTGTCACGACGAGTGGCTTCTCGGCAGGTGCGTACGCTATTAGGTAGTCGCCTACGTTGTGAAATCGCTGTGGTCGCTTGGTCAGCTCCGGACGTATATGACCCAAGTACGGGAAGGGAACGAGCGAGCGAATCGCCGCGAAGATTTCCTCAATCAGACGATCAGCAGCGTCTGGACTCTCATCTGCAATGTATTCCCAGATTTCTTCAAGATCAGCGTAGGCCTCCGGATGGAGGACAAATTCGCTCATCGGTGCTTGGAGCCGCGATCCTTGCTTCGACGTTGGAGGCTAGACAGTGCATCTTCACCATCCATGGGTTTGACGCGGCCGCTCTTGATCTCGTCATAGCGGTTATCAAGACGTTCCCGCACAGACGCAAGCTCTTGCAGGTAGCCCGACATTGCATCTTCGATCAGTTCGTCCGCGGCTCGTCCGGTCCTCGCGGCCAGTTCCTGCAGCCGTAATTCGGTTTCTGGCTTGAGGTGCACTTCCATGCAGGCAAGTTTACACTAGTTATCTTCTGATGAGCTCTCAACACGACAGCCAGCAAAACCGCACACCTCTGAATCCCGCCAAATGGCTTGGCTTCTGGATTCTTCATTCGTGGATAGCTACCGTGGGCGTGGCTGTTGCTGTCTGTCTACTAACGTTCAGCACGAGATTCTTGACAACCCGTGCGATGAGAATGTACTTGCTTTGGCCTCCTTACTACTCGTTTGGCGCGCTCACCCAAATTAAGTTACGAAGCCGGCGAAACTTTTTCAGAAGTCCCTTCGGAGAACTCCGGGTCATGAACACAAAATTTTCTAACAGGTGGTTTTTTCGATCCGTTCTCTGTCTCACAGTCTCGCTCTCCGCCTTGGCCCAGCAACCTAAGCCGCCCGCGCCGCCCCAATCCCACGCTCTCTCCGGCCTCGAGCGTTACCGCAACTCGCGCATTGCGATCTTCATGAACGATTTCGGTGAACTCTCCCGCTACCGCGACGCCAATGCGGCGCTGAAGCCACCCGCTCCCGGCGAGAACCGCGTGGTTTTCTTCGGCGACTCCATCACCGACATGTGGAACCTGACGGAGTTGTTTCCCGGCAAGCCCTACATCAACCGAGGTATCGGTGGGCAGACGACGCCGCAGATGCTGGTTCGCTTTCGCGAGGATGTGATCAACCTGCAGCCCAAAGTCGTTGTCATTCTGGCGGGCACGAACGACATCGCCGGCAACACCGGACCCATGACGCTCGACCAGATCGAAGCCAACTATACGTCGCTGGCGGAGCTTGCGGCGGCAAATCAGATTCGCGTCGTGTTTTCTTCGGTGCTGCCCGTGCACAATTACACCCCGCAGTCCCAGGAACTGTTCGCGCAACGGCCGCCGGCAAAGATTCTCGAACTCAACCGCTGGCTTAAGGGCTATTGTGCGGCCCATGGTTGCATTTATCTCGACTACTTCAGCGCCATGGTCGATGACAAGGGTTTCTTGAAGAAGGATCTGGCCGAGGATGGCCTGCATCCCAACCCGGCCGGCTACAAGATCATGGCGCCGTTGGCGGAGGCGGCCATCACACAGGCACTATCGCCTGCCTCGCACTGATGGATGCTGCAAGACGCGCTTGCTACGGCTTCTAGCGGCTTTCCTGTCTGTCGCGCTATCCGCCAGCTGCAACGCGAGGTCAGGTTAAGGTGAGAAATCTCTGAGCGGCTGCGCCCCCCTGAGTAGCGGAATCGCCGGCTTGGCAACGCTACCCGTAAGGCCGCGAGCGATCTATAATGTGGAGGAGTTTCCGACCTCCGCGGCCCTTGGGAATACCCGGGCACCGGAGGAACGGGAGTCGGTTCGCGTTTTGCTTATCGCTCCAGATGGAGTGAAACGCGCGCAGGCTCCCCAGGGTGCCGGTGGAAACGCCGGCGCCTCCCGCGCTTCGTGAGAAGCGCATTGGAAAGGAGACACACGCCGGGCGTACCCGTTCCGGGTGCGTGTCCTTTTCCAAAAACAGCAGTTGGCACTTAGCACTTAGCATTCAGCCGATTTCGAGCACGAGCTCGACGTCCAAATGCCAAGTGCTAACTGCCAATGGCTCTTCTTTCCGACAAATTCGGCCGTCCGATTACCGATCTGCGGATCGCGATTACCGATCATTGCAACTACAAGTGTGTCTATTGCCGGACGGGCAACGAAGGCGCGCTCTACGGGGACCTGCCGTTCGATGACTACTTGCGCATGGCTCGCGTGTTGGCGGGCCTGGGCATCAAGAAGGTCCGCCTGACGGGTGGCGAGCCGCTGTTGCGCAAGGGGATTGTTGAATTTGTCCGGGGCCTTTCGAAGTTACGCGGCGCCGATGGCGAGCCGCTCGAGCTTGCCCTCACTACCAATGGCCACCTGCTCGCCGAAATGGCCCAGCCGCTGAAGGATGCCGGTCTCGAGCGCGTTACCGTCAGCATGGACGCGGTCGATCCTGACCGTTTCGCTCGCATCACGCGCGTACCCAATGGCTACGATCGTGTGCTTGCCGGAATTCGCGCTTCCAAGCGGGCCGGGCTTGAGCCGGTCAAAGTGAACTGCGTGCTCCTGCGCGGCTTCAATGAAGACCAGATTATTCCCTTCGGCATGTTCGCGCGCGAAGAGAACGTGGTGTTGCGCTTCATCGAGTTCATGCCGCTCGAGGAAGACCGAGTGTGGTCACCCGACGTCGTCGTCACGCTCGATGAAATTCTCGAGCGCATGGCCGAATACCGGCCGCTGGTCGAGATCCCCCATGCGCGTTCGGAAACCGCGCGCCGTTACCGCTTCGACGATGGCATTGGTGAAATCGGCATCATCGCGCCAGTCTCGCATCCCTTCTGCGGACATTGCAGCCGCATTCGCATTACCTCCGACGGGAAAATCCGCACTTGCCTGTTTTCCGTCTGGGATCACGACTTGCACGCGCAGATGCGCCGCGGCGCAAGCGACGCGCAGCTGGAAGAATTCATTCGCGATGTCATGCTGCATAAAGAAGAGCGCCACCACATCGGCGAACCGGATTTCGTTCCTGCCTCGCGGACCATGGTGCATATCGGGGGATGAACTCGGGTCGTCGGTCGTCGGTCCTCGGTCGTCGGCGAATCGAAAGCCGTCCGACCGAAACGTATCTGCCCATCACGCGCAGAAGACTTGTGCCGACGACCAACGACCAACGGCCGCTTTCTCACACCTGCCCCATGCCGCCATCCACATTGATGTCGACGCCGGTGATATAAGACGCCTCCTGGCTTGCCAGGAACAGTACCGTGTCGGCGACTTCCTCAGGCTGGCCGAATCGGTTCATGGGAACCTTGGACACCAGCATCCGTGCAACATCATCGATCTGGTCTTGTGACAGTCCGTTGCGGCCGAAAATTGGCGTGCGAATGGGCCCGGGACTGACTACGTTGATCCGTATCCCCCGACCAACGAGCTCTGCAGTCAGCGTCCGCGCAAAGGAACGAATCGCAGCTTTCGTGGCCGAATAAATACTTGTATCCGCCACGCCGCTTTCACTCGCAACCGAGGAGTTGATGATGATCGACGCTCCGTCGTTGAGCAGAGGCAGAGCCTTCTGGATGGTAAAGTACACGCCCTTTACGTTGATATTGAAGGTTTCGTCGTAGAGAGCCTCCGTACTCTCAGCGAGGGGGGCGAACTTCGCGATGCCTGCATTGGCGAACAGAACGTCGATTCTGCCGAACTTCTCAGAGACCGTCCTGTAGAGCTTATCGAGATCGCTGAGTTTGGCGACGTCGGCACGCACGGCTACGACTTCACCGCCAATGGTTTTTATCGCTTCGTCCAGCGTTCGCTGATCACGTCCCGAGATGACCACCTTCGCGCCTTCCTCCCGAAATCGCTTGGCGGTCGCCAATCCGATTCCGCTATTCCCGCCCGTGACGACGGCTACCTTTCCTGTAAGTCTTGCCATGATGTCCCCCTTCTAAGAACTTGGTCCACATGTCGACGGGAAAGCTTCTCGCAAAGGCCCATACATCCCGCCGGCCCGTGGCCGCATCAACTTCGATAGTTTGATGATTATCAAAATACAAAGTTGCAAACTCGCTTCGACTGGCAGTGGAAAAAGTCGGCTTCCGGCGGTTCTCCCGCTCTATCCGCTAGAATCTAAGGGAGAATGATGGACACCCCGGGAGTTGCGAAGATTTCCAAAGCTCTGGCCGATCCGACCCGCCTTGAGATTTACGAGACGATTGCCGCCAACCCGGATATGTATTGCGGCGAGATCAATGAGCGCTTCGAGATGGCACCGGGTACCCTTTCGCATCACCTCAAGATTCTGACCGAAGCTGGTCTGATCGAATGCCGGCGCGAAGGCCAGTTCGTGCATAGTCGCGCCGTGCCTGAGACGATGCGGGAATACACCCAGGCACTATCTCGCCTGGTACGGCAAACCAGCACGACAGAGCTGGAGCGCGGCTGAAAGATGGCGAAGAAACGTTCCTTGTTCTTCCCGACTCCTGCAGAATTCCGTGCCTGGCTCGAGCAGAATCATGCGAGCGAAGGGGAACTGTCGGTAGGGTTCTACAAGCGCGATTCCGGCAAGCCCAGCATCACCTGGCCTGAGTCCGTGGATGCCGCGCTCTGCTACGGGTGGATTGATGGGGTGCGCCACTCGATCGACGCACTCAGCTACCGCATTCGCTTTACTCCACGAAAACCTGGCAGCACCTGGAGCGCGATTAACGTCAGGCGAGTGGAGGAGTTGACCAAACTCAGCCTGATGCGTCCCGCGGGCGTGAAGGCGTTCGAAGCGCGTAAAGGCGACAAGACCGGAATCTACGCCTACGAACAGCGCAAGCAGGCCAGGCTGACTCCCGCCTACGAAAAGCAATTTCGAGCCAACAAGAAAGCCTGGAAATTTTTTCAGGCACAGCCGCCCTGGTACCGCCGCACCGCCGCGTATCGCGTGATCAGCGCCAAGCAGGAAGCCACGCGCCAGAAACGTCTGGCCGAGTTGATCCGGGATTCCGCGGCAGGGCTGTCCATCAAGGAACTTCGGCGTCGTGAGGGGAAACCATGAAGTGGAAGCTTCTCCTGGCATCGCTCCTGCTCGCGGCGCCGGCTGCAAAGCCTTGAGGAAACTTGCCCTTACGGGCGCGTTCGTCGAGGTTGGCACGAGGGCAGCAGCCAGGTTTGAGCACGCCGACAGCTATAAATTAGAATAGATGAAATGGCCACTCGCACATTCACCCTGCAAGATGCGCAAATGTTGTTACCTACCCTGGAGTCTTTGCTGCGTACTGCCATCAGCAGCAAGAAACTGATCGAAGCGGTCGATGCGGAAACCCAGGAGATGGCACATCACATATTTCTGAACGGCGGGACTTTGATCAATGTTGTCGCCGTGGCTCGGCGCAAAGCCGAACGCGAGCGCGCCGTGCAGCGCGCCAAGGACGCGGTGGCCGAAATCCACGCTACTGGTGTGCAGGTCAAAGATATCGACATTGGCTTGCTCGATTTTCCCTGCCGCGTCGAGGGCGAAATCCTCCTGCTCTGCTGGAAGCTGGGCGAAGAAAAAATCACGCACTGGCACTCCCCGGAAGAAGGCTTCGCCGGCCGCAAACCCATCGACGAGCGCATCGCGCGGGCGGGAAAGAAGAAGAAATAGAGTCGCCGGTCTTCAGTCTCTAGTCGCTAGCGGGAAAGCATTCGGCATTCAAAAGCCGTCTCGTAAAACCAAGTCAATAAAACCTGCTCTTGAGCGTTTCTCGCGAAAAAGGGTTCGTGAAATCGCGGAGTGATGGTTGAAAATAGCCGGCGCTTCCAGCGCCGGGTTGGCCGGTGAATATGACGCGTTCCCGGTAGGGACGGTTGAACATGTTGCGAAAAAACGACTGTAGCGCCGGCGTCCCGCCGGCTGTCGTGAGGGCATCTTGCCCTCACGCACTGTATCAGGGCACGCCTTCAAACCGTCCGCCCGACCTTTCAACCGTGCCTACGGCACGGGATCGGCTGCCGTTGCTCACCCGGCACTGAAGTGGCGGGCTATTTTCGGAGCTGCTAAAGGTTCCGAGCTGACGACCGACGACCGACGACATGACCAAAGAATGGAACGCTGCCCTTTATCACCAGATCTCCGCGCCGCAGGTAAGTTGGGGAAAGAAAGTCCTGTCGCGCGTCGAGTTGCGCGGCAATGAGCGCCTGCTCGATGCGGGCTGCGGCACCGGGCGGCTGACGCGCGATCTGCTCGAGGCTCTTCCGCGCGGGAAGGTCGTAGCACTCGACGTGTCGCAAAACATGATCGACGCGGCACGGAATTATCTTGAGCCAGACTTCGGCGGACGGGTGGAATTTTTCTGCTGCGATCTGCTCGATCTGCCATTTGAGAACGAATTCGACGGCATCTTCAGCACCGCGTCGTTTCACTGGGTGCTCGATCACGACCGCTTGTTCCGTAATCTCTATGGCGCACTGAAGCCGGGCGGATGGCTGATTGCGCAGTGCGGCGGCGGAAAGAACATCGCCCGCCTGCTCGCTCGCGCCGAACGGCTGATGGCGACAGAGCCGTATGCCCAATCTTTCGCCGGATACGAGAGTCCGTGGGAGTACTCCGACGCCGAAACCGCGACGACCCGACTGAAGAACGCAGGGTTCGAGCAGATCGAGACGAACCTCGAAGAAGCCCCGACAAAATTCGCGAGCGCCGCTGAATTTCGTCAATTCGTCGAGAACGTGATTCTGCGCCACCACCTGCAAAGAATTTCCGATGCCAGAGAGCGAAAGCAGTTCATGACGATACTCACCAGCGAATTCGCAAACGACCATCCCCCATTTCTGATCGACTACGTGCGACTGAATCTGAAGGCAAGGCGGGATCTCAGTCGCTAGTCGCCAGTCGCTAGTCGTTAGCCACTGGGCTTTGGTCGTGAGCAAAAGCAGGTAGTCCGTCCTCGGTCGTCTGCAAAAACTAACATCGCGAACGATGGAGCGCCGAATGTCCCCGCCCGGCAGACGGGCGAGACGCCCGTCTCTCCACCTCAAACCTACACAGCTTTAAAAGTCTTTTGTAGGGCTCTAGCTGGAGACTGACGACTGACGAATAGCGACTGCTCTAAGGCCTTCCCCCAGCCTTCCACTCCGGAGTGAAACTGGAATTCACCAGCCACTCGATCGGGCCGATCAGGGAGCCGATGACAGTGGTCATGTGCTTAAAGTTGATATGGGCCAGGTCGTCGCTGGGCTGGTGATAGTCGTTGTGCAGGCCGAAACTCGAGGCCGTCTGGGCCACCACGCCCTTCCTGGCGAGAACGTAGTTGTCCGAGCGCTCAAAGAAGTGTTCTTCGGGGCGCTCATCTTCAACGAGTTTGGCGCCGTGCTCGGCCAGCGTGGGACCTAGGTTCGTTCGCTCCCATCCGCTAAGCCACAGCGTGTCGGGTGGATACTTCGGGTCAGGGCGGCCGATCATTTCAAATTCAAGATTGGCGACGATCCGGGAGATCGGCACCGGAGGATGCGCTTCAAACCAGGTCGAGCCGAGGCCGCCTTCTTCTTCGCTGCCGAACAGCGCGAAGATGACTGTGCGTTTCGGCCTCGGTCCCTTTGCCAGAACGCGCGCCAGTTCGAGTACGGCGACTGTTCCCGAGGCGTCGTCATCCGCTCCGTTGTAGATTGAGTCCCCGTTCACCGGTGCGCCGACCCCCAAATGATCGAGATGCGCGGTGAGCAGGATCACGTCTTTGCGCATTGCCGGATCGCGGCCTTCGATCTTGCCGACGGCATTCCAGGTGTGGCTCTTCTCCGGAGGACCGATGCTGGCTTCGAGCCAGAACATCGTGCCATCCGGAATTTCTTTCAGGCTGTTCAAGGCTTCCGGGTTCAATGCGAACATGTTGAGGTTGGACAACTCGAGGCCGGCGCCATCGCCTTCCACCTTTGCCGGCAGTTTGGGCAACTGCTTCCCACGTTCCGTCCAACTGTCGAGAACGATCGGGGAAGCGGGGACCATCACCGCTACCGCGCCCGCCTCGATGGCCTCATTCGCGGCGCTCTCGATGCTTTTGCGGTCTTTGCCTGCGAGCAGCACGAACTTGCCTGCGAGAGGCTTGTCGGCATTGTCGGATGCGTGTGCGCCGGTCCGAGGAGGTGCGTCCGTTCCCGCCAGCAGTTGTTCCGCGTCCACACGTTTCAGCGGCCCGCGGAAATCGGTATGGGAGAGACGCAATGCAAGCATTTCCTTCCCGTGGGTCCATACGATCGTCTGCGCGGGAATTCCATCGCCGGGCGTCATGAAGCGCAACTGCAGCGGGGCGGACAACGTTTGGCGTACGACGGTTGCCCTCTGGATATAGGTTCGGTCGTCGCCGGCGGGCGCGACGCCATACTGTTCGAGCTGCGCGGCAACGTAGGTGGCGGCCAGCAGTTCGTCCGGGGTGCCGCTGCCTCGCCCACGCAAGGCGTCAGACGCCAGAAAATTCATCTCGGCCCGGATGCAGGCCACGCAAACCTTGGGAGTGGCAGGCGACTTCGTATGGTCCGCCGGCACGTCTCTTTCAGCTTGGGCCGAGGAGATCTCTGGCGGAGGTGGCGGGCTTTGGGCCCAAGCGACCGGCGAGAGGAAAATGGCAAGAATCGCGAGGAAAGTCCGCAAGGAGAGGAGGGGTAGCCGTTCTTTCATGGGATCGTTGCCGGCGATTATAGGCGCCTACGAGAAGGCGCGGGGCGGGGCTGCCTGGGGATCGAGCCGGCTAGTTACTATTAGGTCCCTCCGATTCATAGAGATGCGGTTTGGGCGAGTTGGGGTCTGCTACAATTTGCTCAACCCTGAAAATTGCCCGAAATGCGGGTCAAGCGATGAGGGTCTTTCCGTATATGTTGAGTTTCCGTCACAAGCTCCAACTGGTTGCATCCTTTGGCGTTTTATTAACGATGGCGGTGGGTGCGGGCTGCAACGGATTCTTCGTGGATCCGATCCTGCAAACCATCACGGTCGGCCCGTCGGGAATCGGCATCCTCGTGGGCAAGACTCAACAAATGTCGGCCATCGGCACCTACGACGACGGAACACAGAAAACCATCACAGGGAAAGTATTCTGGGGGAGCAGCGATCAGACGATCGCGTCGGTCTCAGCGGCCGGCGTGGTCACGGGTGTAGGGACGGGGCAGGCCACGATCACCGCAACCAGTGTGACGGTGAGCGGTTCGGCCACCATCACGATTTCGACGCCAGTTTCGTCGATTACGGTTACGCCGTCATCGCAGAGCGTATCAGCGAGCGGCGGCATTCCGTTTTGCCTGACGGCGATTGCATCTCCATCGGGAAGCGACATCAGCAGCACGGCTACCTGGGCATTCACCTCTGGCGGTACGACGGTGACTGGCATCACCAAAACCACCAACACCGGATGCGCGGTTGCGGGGACTCAGGCTTTCACGATTGGAACGCTCTCCCCGGTGGCTCCGATTACGGTCAGTGCTACGGCTTCGGCTCCGGGATCGAATGGCACGACGGTGACTTCGACAGCGGTAACGGTGAGCATCACGCAGTAGGCAGTTCGCGCGTTAATGTCGACTTGCTCCGAGCCTCGCATCTGCGGCTCGGCGCCGTTCTCAATTTGATTCACTCCGAGCTAAGTTGTTGAAAGTTCGTCGAGGCGCTTCCGGATTCGCAAAATAGGGGTCTGGACATCCTCCAGAATGCCCGCCAATCGCCTTTGGAAGCCCCCAGGGCGGACTTTTGAATGTCAGCCATGGTTTCCCCCCTGGACGATGCCTTCCGAGCGCGTCCTGGGACTTCCTGGCGCGAAGTTTAGCTTCTGGTTAATGCGACCGGCCCGGTTTAGTAGCGCCGGCATCTTGCCGGCACTCGCCTCTCGCGAGCGGCGGGCGGAGACGCCCGCCGGACAGCCGCCGGGACGGCGGCGCTACCCGAAAGCGGATGGCCCTGCTTGCGCGGAGTACTGAGTACTGGGTTCTGAGTACTAGGTGCAGAGGACTGCCCCCGACTCTGAGCGCTTCTCCTGGTCTTTTCCCCCTACCTTCGATACAGGCAGCGGGTCTGCCGGCGCGCTATATTGGTACCGAAGCCCTGTGAACCTCCTTCCCCAACGGTGGCCCCCGAAAAAGGTGTGGGCGCTGGTGCTGATCCTGGCACTGGTCCCGGCATGTGGTCGGGGCAAGGGGCACCTCGAAGTCATGTACGTTTCAGCGCCGCAAGCGTTTCTGCGCGACCGGGTCGCGGCCGTTTATAACAAGACCGGCAACGTGAAAAACGGCGACCGCGTGGAAGTGATCGATCGCGAGAAACGTTTTGTCGAGGTGCGCACTGCGGAGGGAACCATTGGCTGGATCGAGCAGCGTTTTCTGATCAGCCAGGAAGTCTTCGACCGATTTCAAGCACTCACCAAAGACCATCAGAATGACCCCGTCCAGGCATCGGGCACGACCCGCAATGACACCAACCTCCACATCGAGCCGGGGCGGGAAAGCGACCACCTGTACCAGTTGCCAGCGGGCTCAAAGCTAGCTTTGCTGGCGCGCGGGACGGCGGAGCGGTCCGGCGTTGTGGCGACCGCGAATCCTTTGAAGAAAGACAGCAAGACTGGCGCCGGGCCAGTGATGGAAGACTGGTGGCTGGCGCGCGACGCGCAAGGGCGAGCCGGCTGGATCCTGGCGCGCATGGTCGATCTGGACGTGCCGCTCGAGATCGCGCAGTACGCCGAAGGGCAGCGCTTCGTCGGCTTCTTTACGCTCAATGAAGTGCAGGATGACGACAAGAAAGTCCCGCAGTATCTGGCCCTGCTTTCCGACCCAAAGGAAGGGCAGCAGTTCGACTACGACAAGGTCCACGTTTTTACCTGGAATGTGAAACGGCATCGCTACGAAACAGCCTACCGCGAGCGCAATCTGAATGGCGTATTGCCGGCAACGGTCACGAAGGAAGATTTCGGGAAGGAAGGCCAGTTGCCGGTTTTCATTCTGCGAGTGAAAGACGATAGCGGGAATGTGGCGGAGCGGAAATACAAATTGAATACACCGATCGTGCGGCGCGTGCTTGCGCCAGGGGAGGCAGCTCCGCCGAAGCCGGGGGCCACGAAGAGGAAGCGGCGAGGGTGAAGGCGAGGTGTGGAGTCGCTCAAGGGATGTTTATTAACTTGGTTTTATGAGACGGCTTCTCAGTACTCAGCAGTTGTCTCATAACGGACCAAACGTGCAAGCTTCCGTCTCCTCAGGGGCTAAAGCCCCGACTTTTATGCGGCTCTGGACGGCGTGGCTGAAGCCACGCCCTTTCAAAACCGATTTATGAGATAGCTTCTGAGTACTGAGCACTGAGCGCTCAACCGCCGACGATAGAGACAATGGATGGATTTACCGAGCAGGTGTTTGCGAAACGCGGCCCGCGCTGGTCATCTGGTGGCCCCATTTCATAGCGGCGTTGTAGCTTTCGGCCATGAAGTAAAGGGAGAGATTGAGTTGTTTGCCGAGGGCGGTGACGGCGCCCCAATCGCCGGCTTCGCGCGCCACCATGAGGTCGTAGATGGGTGACAGGGGCGTCTTGGTGCCGGTTTTCCCGGAAATCAATTGAGCCTTGATGTCGGCATCGAGGCTTAACTCCTCGACCAAAATGCCGATGGGTAGTTCGAGGATGGCGTCCATCAGCGAGAGCATTCCCAGGAGAAACAGGTCCGATTGCCCATGCTTAACTTTGGGCGCGAGCATTTCGCAGAAACGGGCGCGCACCAGGGAAGACAGCACCAGGTCGGAAGATTTTTCCTGACCCATCACGAGCGTGGTGGCCATGCGGATCCAGCGCACCGATTCGCGCTCGCCGAGCAGGTTCAGGGCGTGCCGCACCGATTGCACCGGAGAAGCCAGGCCGAGCAGCGGCGAGTTCAGATAGCGCAGCAGGCGATAGCAGAGCGACGGCTCATGCTTGATGAGGTCCTCGATCTCGGCAAAATCGAGTTGAGGTTTCGAGATGGCCTGCAGCAGGCGCAGGAACGTGGCCTGGTTGGCGGGAATCTGCCGCGCCTGCAGGTGTTCGGGGCGGCGGAAGAAATATCCCTGAAACAGGGAGTAGCCGGCCTGTTTGGCCGTCACGAAATCCTCGCGGTTTTCGACCTTGAGCGCCAGCATGCGGCGGTGCTTGGCGGCATGGCGTCGGGCCAGGTCGGCACAGTCGTCGCGGCCCAGGCGCTTGATATCAACTTTGAGGAAGTCGGCATAGGCGACCAGGGGTTCGCGGGCGTCGCCAGGAACGTAGTGATCGAGCGCGATGCGGTAGCCGGCCTGTTTCAACCGCTGGCATACATCCTCAACGGTGCCGTCAGCCGGAACGGCCTCATCAATCTCAACCACCGTGTCGGCGGGTGGCAGCAGGGAGAAGTAGCCCTTCAGCAGCATCGGGTGGGTGCAATTGATGAAGGCTGCGCGGCCGTCGCAGAGCACTTCGAACCCGATCAGATTCAGCGTGTCGATGGCGGCCAGGGTAGCGCTGTCCGGGTTGGTGGTGGCGTCGGGGGCGTCGGGGAGAAAGCGCCGCTCTTCCGCATTTTCGCGGAACAGCAACTCGTAGCCAACCACACTTTCATCGAGTGCCAGGATCGGTTGGCGGGCGATCCAGGGGCTGGGTTTTTCGGGAGCGGATTGCGGCTTGCTACCCATAGTGTCTAGCTCAATTATCGGCGGGTTGGGGTGTGGGCTTTAATTCGGGAGCGGCGTTGCAAACTTCCTTCTAGTTAATCCGTCTATAATCGCTGTCCCATTCGTTGTTCTTATCCGTCGCTCCACATCCCTGATTTCGGAGAACTCATGCGAACGATTGTCATCAGCCTTGGGATCCTTCTGTTGGTGCCGGCCCCCGGAGTTGCCGAGCAAGCGCAGACAGGCAAGCCGGCGGCGCAGGTCAGCGGCAAGAAGCCGGCAGCTACGACTGAAACGAAACCACAGGAGCCCGCGCTGCCGGTGCCGGAGCCAAAGACCGAGACCGCGAAAGAATCCGCCGAAAAGGCCTCCGACCACGAACAGCATTACGACATGACGGAAGTACCTCCGATTGTCAGTCATCACCAGATCAACCTGGACGGCAAACCGCTTGCCTACACGGCGACAGCGGGCCGCCTGCCGATCAAGCGTGACGACGGCAAGATCGAAGCGGAAATGTTTTTCGTGGCGTACACGCTCGACGGGCAGTCGTTGGCGAAGCGCCCGCTTACGTTCTGCTTCAATGGCGGGCCGGGCTCGTCGACCGTATGGCTGCACATGGGGGCGGTGGGTCCCCGGACGGTGGTGCTTCAGCCAAACGGATTCATGCCGGCCGCTCCTTACCGCATGACCGACAACCCGGACACGCTGCTCGACCGGAGCGATCTGGTGTTCGTGGATGCCATCGCCACCGGCTTCAGCCGTGCTGCCGACAGCGAGACCACGAAGAAGTTTCTAGGAGTGAAGGGCGATATAGAAGCGTTCGGCGAGTTTATCCGCCTATACCTTACCCGCTATGAGCGCTGGGCATCGCCGCTGTTCCTGCTGGGAGAGAGTTACGGCACAACGCGGGCGGCCGGCATCGCGAACTATCTGGCGGATCGCGGGATATCGTTCAACGGCATCGCGCTGCTGTCGGTTGCGATGGACTTCGGCACGTTGGAATGGGCTAAAAACAATGACGTGCCGTACGCGCTGCTGGTGCCATCGTTCACCATGATTGCGGCCTATCACAAGCGGCTGGCCCCCGACCTCATGCAGGATCTGGCGAAGACTCGCCAGGAGGTGGAACGCTGGGCCTCTACCGAGTACACGCAGGCGCTGCACAGAGGCGATGCGCTGCCGGCGGAAGAGCGGCAGAAGATCATCGATACGTATGCAAGGTATACCGGACTGGATAAAAAGCTCATCGACAACGCAAGCTTGCGTGTCGACGTAGAGCAGTTCGTCTACAACCTTTTGCTTGACCAGAAATTGCGTGTGGGTCGACTGGACGGACGTTTTACGGGAACCGATCCGGAAGGTACGCTCGACGATCACGGTTACGATCCGACGCTGACGGCTCTGTCGCCCCCCTACAATTCCATGTTCAACCAGTATGTTCGCGGTGAACTTGGCTACAAGTCGGACATGCCGTACAAGTTCATCGCCTGGAACGACCCCGCGTTTGCAAAATGGGATTGGGGTGACGCGGTTAAAGGCTTTCCCAACACGGCACCCGGGCTGCGGGCAGCGCTGACCAAGAATCCATATTTAAAGATTCTTGTCATGGAGGGCTACTACGATCTGGCGACGCCGTACGCCGCCGCCCAGTACTCGATCGATCACCTCGACCTGGGACCGGACTTCCACCAGAAAATTTCGTTTGCGACCTATGAGGCCGGGCACATGGTGTACATCGATGGCGGATCGCACGCGAAAATGAAAAAGGACGTGGTCGACTTGATGGACCGGAGTATGAGGTAAGGCAAGGTTTCAAAGTTTCAGGGTTTCAAGGTTTCAATGATTACATCGTGCGGCATTCGGAATTACTCGAGTTGGCGAACGCGACCCGCTAGGAATAAAACTCGCCCAGGCTCTCAACCACCCATTGCTGTTCGCCATCGGTGAGTTCGGGGAACATGGGCAAGGCGAGCACCTCGCGAGCGGCGCGTTCGGCCTCGGGCAAGTCGCCCTCGCGATATCCGAGATAGGCAAAGACGGGTTGCAGGTGCAGCGGGACCGGGTAGTAGATCTCGCTGCCGATATTGCGCTCGGCGAGGAAGCGGCGCAGGTCGTCGCGGCGGCGGGCGCGAATTATGTACTGATGGTAGATGTGATGCGCGTGTGGGGCGACGGCTAGAGGACGCACGGGAGCGTCGGCCGTGGGCGAGGTCAGGCCGGACTGCGTGAGCAGGCGATCGTAGATCCCCGCGCGCTCGCGGCGCTGGCGGTTCCAGGTCTCAACGTAAGGAAGTTTGACGCGAAGCACGGCCGCCTGGATGGCATCGAGGCGGGAATTCCATCCCATTTCTTCGTGAAGATAGCGGTGCGGGCTGCCGTGGTTGCGCAACCGCCGCATGTCGTCGGCAAAAGCGGAGTCGTTGGTGGTAACCAGGCCGGCTTCGCCGTAGGCGCTCAAATTCTTCGTAGGATAAAAGCTGAAAGCCGCGGCTGCGCCCAGCGAGCCTGCGCGGCGGTCGCGCCATGACGCCCCGATGGCTTGCGCGGCGTCTTCGACGACCGCAAGCTGAAATTCCTCTGCGAGACGAGAGAAGGCGTCCATGTCGGCACATTGGCCGTAGAGGTGAACGGGCAAGAGCGCGCGCAGCCGCAAGGACCTGCCGGCGCGCAGGTAAGTTTCGACCACAGCCGGATCGAGGTTCAGGGTGTGCGGATCGACGTCGACAAACACCGGCCGCGCGCCCGCGCGCACGATGGCGCTGGCGGAGGCAAAGAAGCTGAAGGGCGTAGTGATGACCGTATCGCCGGGCCGCACGCCGACCGCGGCCAACGCGAGCCACAGCGCGTCGGTACCGGAGGCGCATCCGACGGCATGTGCGGCGCCGGTGAACGCCGCAAGTTCGCGCTCGAGCGCGTCGGCTTCCTCTCCCAGGATGAAATGTTGCGAGGCACAAACCCGTTCGATGGCGGCCAGTATCTGCGGACGGAGCTCGGCATATTGACGGCCCAGGTCAAGCATGGGCACGTTCGGCAGCGCCTGAGACGGCGTCTTCCTAGACGGCGTTTTCTTAGAAGTGGTCGGCGAATTCACGAATAGGAAATTCTAGCAGGAGAAGCCGGGGCGGTGGGGTAACGACAGTGTGTGCCCGGGACGGGCCCGTGAGGATGTCTCTCAGGTGCGCCACAATGTGGGATCAGGCGCATGGTGGATGGATATGGCTGGGATCGATAGAAAAGCAATAACCACAGGGAACACAGAGTTAAGCGGGAACGGTGGAGCAGCAAAAGACGGCGAACCCTCGAAAACTCTTGCTTCCTCTGTATTCCCCTGTGCCCCCTGTGGTAATCGCTTTACCCGACTTTTACCAATGCGGGCGGAGAATCCCGCAGGTTTGTGCAATGTCTGGGCGGGTAGCCAGTTACTGGCAGGCTTGGAATTTCGGAAATTCGGGGACCGCGCTGCCGCGATCGAGCGCGTCGCGCCAGGCATCGAGAGAGTGGCGAACGGCGGCCAGGTCAAGTCCACCGTGCCGCTCGGGGTAGGCGCCGAGATTCCGCCGAGCGCGTTCGAGCACAGAACGGCATCCGACTAGATTTCCCTGGGAGTGGTGGTGCAAAGCAACCGCGACCTGGATCAGCCCTTGGAGAAACTTGCGCTCGGGCTCAGGCGCGGCGCGCCAGACATCCTCTAATAGTTCGTGTGCTTCAAAGAACTGATGCTCGTTAAAGAGGGAGAGCCCCGCTAGGTATCTATCGCTAAACATTAGGAAATACGACACTCCCTCTGCGCGGTCGTTGGATGCACCACAGCAGAGGATGCACGACATTAAAAGCTATACGGAGAAGCGCTCTCGGCGAAAGGCAGCTAGTGTAGGCGACCGGGCCGATATGTCTTGGGCGACTTGACGGACGCCTCAATTTGACAATACGCTGAATTACATCAACGAAAGGGCATGTGTGTAGTGTCTGGACTCCGGTTGACCCGCTTCTCGGTGTTGGTCTTTTGCATTGTATCGGCGACGTTTGCTTTACGTTGCT
>Ga0210384_10002036_pt1 | contig 25503 bp, 28 predicted proteins | sample IncBWH2MmetaG_FD_160574 | JGI IMG/M metagenome (GOLD analysis project Ga0210384, IMG submission 160574) | Forest soil microbial communities from Barre Woods Harvard Forest LTER site, Petersham, Massachusetts, United States - Inc-BW-H-2-M | ecosystem: Environmental > Terrestrial > Soil >...
AATGTGGAACATTTTGCCTGGCAGACCTCTTGGGGTGTGTCTTGGCGATTGATTGGCGCATTGATAATGGTTCACGGAGATGACAAGGGTTTAGTGCTACCCCCGCGAGTGTCACCAATTCAAGTAGTAATTGTTCCAATTTATTATTCTGAGTCTGACAGAGAACAGATCATTAAAAAATCAAAAGAAATAGAACAAATCCTATCAAAAAAGAAAATTAGAGTTCATGTAGACATGCGAGATGAATTTACCCCTGGCTACAAATTTCACGATTGGGAGATGAAGGGAGTTCCTTTACGAATAGAGATAGGCCCAAAAGACTTGGCAAAAGGCAAGATGGTGTTAGTAAGACGAGATAATCAAAAAAAAACAGATCTTTCTTTTGAAAATGTTGAAAATGGCGTAGACTTGACGTTAAATGAAATACAGAACAATCTTCTTGAAAATGCAAGGAGTTTCTTAGATATGAAAACAAAGGTCGTATTTGATTTTGAGACATTCAAATCAGGATTAGAGAATGGTTTATTTTTGAATTCCCCGTGGTGCGGTGATCAAAAATGTGAAGAGGAGATAAAAGAAACCACCGGAGCAGACATTCGGGTGATTCCTTTTAACAATAGAAAATCAGATCAGCCTTGTATCTTGTGCAAAAGACCCAGTAAAGAAATGGCAATTTTTGCGCGTGGTTATTAGTTATAGATCTCAGATGTCAAAACTTTACCCTTTGCAATAAAAATTCATAATTAGAGGTTATATTTAGCGCATATGATTGACATTTGAACTATGTCAGGCTCTCACGGCTCTTATCGAGACAGAATTTACATTGTAAAAGATGTAATTTTGATGCTTGTCCAATATGGAGAATTAAATCAAACTGCTTTAGTTAGTTTTTGTGGCTTGAACTTGAAAAAACACAAACCTATTCTTGATGATTTAGAATTAAACAAGATGATTAGCAGTGAAGGAAAAACACTAGGTAAGAGAATAATTACAATTTATAAACCGACCCAGAAGGGAATAGAGTTTTGTAGAGACATTTTGGAGCCCTATGAGAAAATGTTTCCGCGTAGAAAGAATATTTATGCAAAGCCTGATCCTTAACCCTCTTCAAGACCGTACTTGGATGCAATTTTTTTGTTCATCTCGTCTTTTTCTTTGAGAAATTCATCATATCTTTTGTTCCAAGATTTTATTTCACGATATTGCCTGATTCCTGCTACAAACCATACCACAGAGACAGAAATAATCACCCCTAATAATGCATAGAGTACTGCGCCAAATTGATATTCTCTTTGAAGAATGGAAAAAAACCTTGGATGGGTCATGAGAAATATTGATAGTCCTATAGCAAACGGAGCTAGAAAAATACCTGAAATGAAAACAGCAAGAATAAGTCTTCGTATCTTAAGCATTTTTTCAATAAATCCATCCATAAGATCAAGTATATCGGCACGAGATGAAGATGGTGTTTCTTCGTCCATCAAGGTATGAAAGCTCCTATTTTAGAATAATGGTCATCCAAACTAAAAATCGTTTTATCGTGCATTTACCCTTCCTCAACAATTATAGTACTTTTCATCTCAGGATGAATTGTAGAGTAATATTTGAATGTCCCAGTCTTATCTGCTAGAAAATTGATTGTCTGGGAATCAAAAAAGATACCAGCAGGTGGATTTAATTTTTTTGTATGTACGTTGAATTCGTCAATGTTTAGGTCCATTTTTGACTGAGTATCTTTATCCTCATTGACTACATGTAGAGATACTAATTCTCCTTTTATTATATGGATTGAAGCATCTACCGCTCCCGATGCCAAAGTTTTTTTGCCTTGTCTAGTTGATTGTTCTTCAAAAAAATATCCATTTTGATTATCATGTGTAGCTAAGATGTAAACATTGGTAGGGGTTTGTAAAACTGGAGTTATTCCATTAACTGGAATCATATTACCTAAGACAAAATAGCCACCAGCTACTGCAGCTGCCGCAATAACAGCAATACCAATGATCGTACCTCTTGTAAAGAATTTATCTTTATTCCTGTTGTTTTGTTTTTTTCTCACTGATGAATATCCGACGATTGTGTATATTTAGGTAATGCTGAACGAAAGATTCGTAAAGGATATCTATCGCTCTCAAAATATTTCATTTGGCGATAAGAAACGAAAAAAACTGAAATGGTTCTTATAGCTGCAGTTATAGTACTTGCAGCGATAGTTACAATTGAATCCACTAGTAACCCCATTACGAATAATTCTCTTGCAATCACACAGGGTTCTCAAGGCCCACCTGGCCCACAGGGTCCGCAAGGAATACCCGGACCACAAGGGCCAGCAGGTGCTTCTGGTTCATCAAGTCAAACAGCAACTGGAGATTCAGATCTTACATCAATATTTAAAAAAGTGGAAAATTCTGTTGTGCAGATAACAAGCAAAGTCTCAACCGTCGATAATAGCGTCATTATAAATGGAAGCCCACTTCAAAGCCAGTCTACCAGACTTGGTTCTGGGTTTGTCTACGATAAAGAAGGTCATATAATTACAAACAACCATGTGGTGGAAGGATCAAAAACGGTCAACGTTACTTTTGAGGATGGGAATACCTATACGGCCAAAGTAGTAGGGACTGATCCTGACAATGACATAGCAGTTATACAAATAATTGATAATTTTTCTGATGAAAAGCTTACTCCACTAACCTTTGGAAATTCCTCACAACTTCAAGTTGGTCAACAGGTAATCGCAATAGGTAATCCTTTTGGCCTTAGTGACACTATGACACATGGAATTATAAGTCAGGTTGGCCGTCTCCTGCCAAATCAAAATGTTGGGTTTTCCATACCTGATGTGATTCAAGTCGATGCACCCATAAATCCTGGCAATTCTGGTGGACCCCTACTAAACATGAAAGGAGAGGTCATTGGTATGAATACTGCTATCAATTCAAATACGGGCGAATTTTCTGGAGTTGGATTTGCCATCCCATCTAGTTCAATTCAGAGAGTAGTTCCACAACTAATCAAAAATGGCAGCTATATTCATCCCTGGCTTGGCATAGCTGGAACAAGTATGAATCCAGATGTTGCGTTAGCAAACGGATTACCCAGAAACTACAAAGGGGTAGTTGTGGATCAAGTTGTAAAAGATGGACCTGCATACAAAGCTGGATTAATACCGTCTACTTTGGATGACAACAATGTTCCTCATGGCGGAGACATAATCACTGCAGTCGATGGTCACCCAGTTAAAACAATCTATGATGTTATCGCGTATGTAGATGAACAAAAATCTGTTGGGGATAAAGTAGATTTAACAATAAACAGGTTGGGCAAAACCATGGATCTGACCTTAACACTCCAAGCAAGACCAACGTCTAATTCTTAATTTTTTCAAAAATTGAACAACTAATTTATCAAGCTAAAGTTCCAAAGTTTATCAGTAGCTTTTTTGATTCCGATTCTTGATCTTGCCTTAATTTCAGATTTTTTTATTTCTTTACCCTCAATAACAAATAAACTAGAAGGTTTTGTCAAATCCTCACCATATTGTTTCTTTGCTATTTGTAATGCTTGAGTAAGCTTTGCAGGTCCATCGGTAAGATTTGAGATCAGTTTAGTTTTTCTTTGTTTTGCCATAAAATCAATTCCCTCTATTGGTTCAAGTGACCTAAAAAGAACAGCCCCCGCATCAAAATCATTATTTTTTGCCACGACATTAATGCAATAGTGCATACCATATGTAAAATAGACATATGCTTTTCCTACTGATCCAAACATTGCCTTGTTTCTTTCTGTCATTCCTACAAAAGAATGACTAGCCTCATCGTCCTTGTGCCTGTAAGCCTCTGTTTCAATTATCATACCAGAAATTATTTTTTTACCGATTCTTCTCACAAGAACTTTACCTAGCATATCTTGGGCAACATCAACTGTATCCCTCCCATAAAATGAACGTGGAAGAATCCTCATGATAAGCTCTGGACTTGATTTCCCTTCTTTACATTCTCTAGTGCTTCTACTAGTGTTTTCATGTCATCTTTTAAGACTTTTTTGAGATCTGGAGTGTAAATTGCTGCAGCAGGATGGATAGTAAGAAAATACAATTGACCATTTTTTTCAATTATCTTACCCCGGTTTTTTGTAATTGAATTACCGCCAAGAATAGAACCGTATGCAGTATTCCCTAATATGCATATGATTTTGGGTTTGATTGTATCTAGCTCTATAGTCAAGTAAGGCCGACAAGAATTTTTTTCTTCGTCAAGTGGGACTCTATTGTTGGGAGGCCTGCATTTTACAACATTTGTTATAAAAACATCATCTCTTGAAATCCCAGCATATTCTAATGCTTCTGATAGAATTTTTCCTGCATAACCTACAAAAGGTTCACCTTGCAAATCTTCATTTCTACCTGGCGCTTCTCCGATGAATAATATTTCTGCGTTGTGATTACCTTTGCCTGGAACAGCGTTGGTTCTTGATTTTGAAAGACTGCATTTGATACAAGAAATCACCTGCAATCTTAAGGCGTCCATCATTATTTTACAATCCCACACTTTTTACTGTTGCAATGCCCCGTATATGAGGACCTCCATTACCCATTCTCATAATTTGCATTGGATCACCCTTACCACAATTCGTAATCGGCCTTACTGTGAAATCGTTTCCACATGCATCAATTGAATTGAAAAAATCAGGCGCAATTCCCATAACAATTACATCTCTGAGCAATTCTTTTTGTTCACCGTTTTCAATCTTCTGTGCAAACTGGCACGAGATGCTCCAGTTATACCTCATCATGTCTATTGATGGGATTTTCATATTAGAAATAAGATATCCATTTTTTACTTCTTTAATCATTTCTTGAGGATCCCAATCTCCTTGTTTTATGCACGTACATGCCATCCTAATTAATGGCATAAATCCATATCCTGTAGCTCTCATTCCTGAATTTGGTTCTGTATTAAAAATTGTTGCAGTCTCTCTGCTTTGCATGTGATTTATTAGAATTCCATTTTCTATCAGCGTTTTTGGATTTGCAAGAACTCCTTCATCATCATATTTGTAAGATCCAAGACTTGATATCGTAGGATCATCTATCACATTTAATTTTTGAGAACCAATATTTTTTCCTAGATTTCCTGCCCACCATGCGCCACCAGCCCAAGCCATTTCCTTTCCTAATACCCTATCTGCCTCAGATGGATGGCCAAGAATTTCATGTGCAAGGAGTGCAACAAAATCCGGATTCATTACAACTGTAGCCTTGTCTTCTTTTGCAGTTTTAGCATCTAAAAGTTCTGAAGCTTTCTGAGCAACAAAATCAGCTGTTTTAATAATGTCGTTTTTATCAAGTATCATTTCAAGTCCCCCTCTTCCCCCCTCAGTTGCATTAACTGACTCTGTTAATCCTGATTCATGTGCAGTAGCAGTTACATTGGCTATTGTGTCTTCGAATCTTTGAGTTATTTTGGCGCCTTCACTGTTTATAAAATATTTTGAAAATGTGTCGTGTGACATAGATACTGAAGATTTGTGAATTCTTTTTTTGCTTTTTATTATTTTATCACATTCAAAACCAATTTTTGCCAATTCTTCAACAGAGGGTTTCTTTGAAACTGCAAAACTAACCTCATCTGTGTATGCATGAATTTCGGCAAGTCTTACTTTTTGTTTTTTATTTACAGAATAATGCAATGCGCTTTTTACTGCATCCGACGCTGCCTTCTTTACTTCATCCAGTGATTTTGGATTGGAAATAGAAAAAAAACCCCAAGCCCCATCAGCAAGAACCCTGATGCCCAAGCCAATATCTCTTATAGAGGTAAAATGTTCAATCTCGCTATTTTCTAGAAGAAATCCATCACTTTCGACTAATTCTGCTCTGATGTCACAATATTGTGCACCAGATCGAATTGCAAATTGTAATGATTTTTCGGCAAAATCCTCTAATTCCAATATGAACCAATTTGGTTGTTTCCAACTATTTATTTGTGCTAGAGAGGAGGGTGTGATTTTTCATTTTTTTGAAGGGTAAAAGAGAAGGTTGCCCCCTTTCCAAATTCGCTCTCCACCCATATCTTACCACCATGTGTCTCAATAATTCCTTTACAGATCGATAGTCCAAGGCCACTGCCACCTTTCTCTCTTGTCATTGAAGTATCCACTTGATAGAATTTTCTAAATATTTTATCAAGAGAATCCTTCGGCACCCCAGTACCATTATCCTTAACGGAGATCTTGACCTCGCTTGGCATATCCTCAACTAGAATTTGCACTTTGCCTTTTTTTGCGGTAGTAGCTCTGAATGCATTTTTAATTAGATTAGTGAGCACCTGGATTATGCGTTCCTCATCATAATATGCGAAAATGTCTCCTTTGACATTGGATGTCAGCTCAATTTCTTCAGCAAGTGCTTGTGGCATCATTGTCGTTATGGTTTTCTCTATTGTTTCCTTAACATTTCCCAATTGCATTTTAATTTTAAGTTGTCCAAGTTCAAGCTTTTGTGCATCAAGTAGATCTGAAATAAGTTGTAGCAGCGTTGCAGAGCTTGATTTTATTACCTCTAATCTTTCCTTTTGATTTTTGTTGAGACTCCCTAGATGCTCTCCAAGTAAGATATCTGCATATCCTTGTATTGGCACTAAAGGTGTCTTAAGTTCATGAGTAATCATTGCTAAAAATTCATCTTTTGCAATCTCAATCTTTTTGGCTTCCTCATCCTTTTTTTGTATAGTTTCTGACATCAGGTTAAATGTATTAGCAAGAGAACCAATCTCGTCACTTGATGTATATTCTATTTTTTCACCATAAAATCCTTCCTTTACACGAGAAAGTGCACCAGTAAGCATGGCAAGTGGATTTAGCGACTTTCTAATCGAGATTATTACTACAAGGAAAACTACCATGTCTGCTACAAGCAAGGCTTGTACAATGCTAACTTTTTCCCGCAGTTTACTATCTATCAGTTTATTCCAATCATCTACAAAAAGAGCGGTTGTAGAAAGCAAGGAATCTCGTTGAGAATCTAACTCTTGTAACGACCTTCCAAATTGTTTAGAAAGCAATGGAGTTGATTCAACAATTTTTATTTTTGCTGCCACAGATTCCCATAATGGATCAAGCGCGCGTAACGATGCAGCGTTTTCTCTGGGAATTGCTTGAAGCGATTCTTGTGTTATCTGCATCCCGTCCGTGGTTACATTATCCAATGGCCGTCCTTCCAATTTTCGCAAATCAGCGTCAAACAAGATTCGATCCTTTTTAATTTGGTCAGAACTGTTTCCCCTTTCTCCAATTGAAATAAGAAGTGCGTTTTGAGCTATTGATTTTGTAATTGTAACAAGCTCTGCAGCAATCTCTTTGTGCCTATTATAATTTCTGTCAAGTGAAGAAAGATCGTTTGTTACACCATTAGTTAGTGTTATCAAATCCCCGTTTTTTTCTAGAATATATTGTAATGCATTTTTGACCTCAGGGTTAAAGACGGACTCTTGCCGGACTTCTTCGGCTTTTTGTTTATAAATATTCCAAGAATTGCCAACGGCTCCAAAGTCATTTCGGAGATCATCTGGTACTGCAGCTATTGAAATTCCGTTTAATTGTCCACCAGTACCCAGTATACCATAGGTATTTTCAAAGTAATTAATTTGCCCCACAAGAGTATGTCTGTCTGTTTCATTACCGCTTGCAATGGAGTTTGCAATTCCTGCAATTCTCTCAACTGTAACCTTAAGATTGCTTGCACTACTAATTGAATGCAATACGGCTTGATTTTCTTGCGATGTCTGTAAAAGTACGAATAAATTGATTGTGGAAACGGCAATTATAACAGCTAATAAAACATATGTTTTGTTAATGATCTTCATTTTATATTAGAAACAAATTAAGAGCCTATAAAAGTTGGCATAAAAATAATATATTCATTAGTTAAAATGTCTGATAACTTTTATAAAATTGCAAGGCAGGAAATTCAAGAAGAGTTAGACAGCCTACAGCGGATATTAACTCAATGTTATAACGACAATGACATTTCCAGTAATGGCAATGAAATTGAGAAACACCTCCACAAAATAAAGGGACTTGCACCCATGATGGGTCAAAACAATGTTGGAGATATTGCCAAGATAAATGATTCTATTTTAAAACACATCATAGAAAACGGGACACAGAGTGGAATCTATCAAGTTATGATCGAATCATTACAAATCATGAAAACAATTTTTAATGATACTAATAAAAATGACGTAGAAGAATTCAAAAACAAAATACTAAAGACCTTTTCTCACATCTTGGATCAATGAAAAAACAACTGCACTTAAATACAAAACATCCGTTTAGCATTGTGAAAATATGGCACGCATAATGGTTACCGATGACTCGGATGCAATAAGGATGGTACTAAAAGACATTTTAGAGATTGGCCATCATGAGCTTGTATCTGAAGCGATAAATGGAATTGAGGCAGTAGAAAAATTCAACCAAACAAAACCAGACTTGATGTTATTAGATATGGCAATGCCAAAAAAAGATGGCATAACAACATTAAAAGAAATACTTGCTACTAATCCTGACGCAAAAATTATCATGATAACTGCTAGCGATAATCTCAAGACAATGACTGATTGTATTGAGGCTGGAGCCTTGGCATATCTTTTGAAGCCTTTTAATTTCGAAGATGTATTAAAGACTATAACCAGGGTACTTGGCGGCTAGATCTAAAACTGTATTTGAATCCTAAGACATCTCTGTTCTTATATAGAAAAAATTAATTCTTAAGATTAATGGCACGTGTCATGATTGCAGAAGATTCTAGTGCGACAAGAGAGATTCTGCGAGACTCGCTTGAAATAGGACGTCATGAAATAGTAGCAGAGGCAACAGATGGATTTGAAGCAATAGAAAAATTCATTGCCACAAATCCAGATGTTTTATTACTGGATGTGTCCATGCCAAGAAAAGATGGAATGTCCGCACTCAGGGAGATAATGTCATCTAATCCTGATGCAAAAATTATCATGATAACTGCTGACGATAACCTTTCTACAATTCATCAAAGTTCTGCGGCGGGTGTTCAGGCATACTTGGTCAAGCCGTTTAGTTCTGACGAAGTGTTAACTGCCATTACTATGGCACTAAACTAAAATTACAAACTGGTTGATCTAAAACCTTCACTTGTAATCCATTTCGCCCTTTCAAGTTTGAATTTATTGTTGCATCTATTGCACACATATTCAATTACTGGTTCTGGAAACTTTTCTCCGCATTCTTTACAGATATAGTAGTTGTCTATGGTTTTGTAATCGACACCGATTATCTTGATTTCTTTGTGACATTTTGGACAAGTGTTGTTTTTGTATGAATCTTCTACAGAAACATTTCCGCATTTAAAATGCTCAATTAATTTGCCTTGCTTGAAATTTGTTTTATTACACGAAGGGCAAGAAAAATTTTGCCCGATTTTTACAGAATCACACATATTGCAAGAAATTTCCTTGATGTTTTCAATCTGGACAACATTTCCGGTGTCTTTGAGTTTTGTCATATATTCCAAGACCTCCTCTCTTTTCTTTCCAGCATATTCAGAAATTCTTGCCAGACTGATTCTTGTGGATGATTTTAATAAGGAATCCATTTCATTGTGGCTATCATCAGGCTTATTTTCAATAATTTTGTCTTCTGCCTCAAGTATTCCCATAGTACTTTTTATGTTCTCAAACCGTATCGGTTTCTCAATATACTGATAGGCACCTTGTCTCATAACGTTTTTGATGGAGTCGTCTGTTCTCTCATTAGCGGTTTCTATTATTATCTTGGCATCAGGACGAATTCTGAATATTTCAGACATGATGTCATCTGCATTCATGTCCGGTAGACTATAATCAAGAATGATAGCAGGAATTTTGTCTGATTTTACAAGGTCTTCAAATACTTGTATTCCAGATCTGCCACTAGTACAAATCTTGATTTCATTATAGTTTAGTTTTTTAAGAAAATCTTGAATAAGTGTTGCGACAGCTAAACTATCTTCTATTATCAGGATGTTTCTTTTTTGCAGCGACATTATATCAAATACCAATACTAACTAAATATATAGGATTTTTATAGGTATGAATAAAAAGCGTGAAAGAGCCACAATAAATGATGGAAAAAATTGTTGTTGACACCAGTATCATAATCGATAGCGAAATTACAAAGTTAATTGAATCCGGAAACCTGAAAAACTGTGAAATTATAATTCCTGTTGCTGTACTTGATGAGCTCCAGTCTCAAGCTTCACAAAGCAAAGAATATGGTTTTGTCGGATTGGGAGAAATAAAAAAAATTCGCGAATTATCTGAAAAAAACAACATTACCTTAAGTTTTGAAGGGCAAAGACCAACAATCGATGACATCAAGCTTGCAAGCCATGGAAGAATAGATGCAATAATAAAAGACATTGCAAAGAAAAATGGCGCTACCTTTTACACAGCAGATTATGTGCAAGCACTTGTTGCCCAAGCGGAAGGAATAAAAACAAATTATTCAAAGCCGGAAATTAAAACAACCGGTCTAGAGTTTGAAAGATTTTTTGATCCTCAAACTATGAGTATACACCTAAAGGAGGGAACAAAACCCCAAGCAAAACGTGGAAAGCCTGGCGCTTTTACACTTGTAGAGATTGAAGAAAAAATTCTCACAAAAGACTATCTGAGCAGCATCACAACTGAGATCCTTGAAGCATCAAGAGTAAACAGGTCAGGAGAGATTGAGATTTCAAAACCAGGAGCTCTGGTGATTCAGTTCAAAGATTATAGAACAACAATAACACACCCTCCTTTTTCAGGAAGCTATGAAATAACAATAACTCATCCCATAGTAAAGTTATCACTAGAGCAGTACAACATATCTGAAAAGCTAATGAGTAGATTTTCAGAAAAAGCTGAGGGCATTCTTATTTCTGGCCCCCCTGGCTCTGGAAAAAGTACATTTGCATCCAGTCTTGCTGATTTTTATTCCAGAAAGGGAAAGATTGTCAAAACTCTTGAATCGCCAAGGGATTTGCAAGTTGGTGATAAGATAACTCAGTATACCCTTCTTGATGGTAGCTTTGAAAATTCCGCAGACATTTTGCTTTTGGTACGACCAGATTACACAATTTTTGATGAAGTAAGAAGATTTCAAGACTTTAGAGTATTTGCAGATTTGAGACTTGCAGGCGTAGGAATGGTTGGAGTAGTGCATGCAAGCGCACCACTAGATGCCATCCAGAGATTTATTGGGAAAATAGAGCTTGGTATGATTCCCCACATATTAGATACCGTGGTATTTGTAAAAGCGGGAAATATCTCACAAGTTTACGAGTTAGAGTTCAAAGTTAAGGTTCCAACTGGTATGACAGAACAAGATTTGGCAAGACCTGTAATTGAGGTACGAAACTTTGAGAACCACAATCTGGAATATGAGATCTATACCTATGGTGAGGAAAACATTGTCATTCCGATATCAAAGGATGCAAAAAGTGGCGGTATAGAAAAACTTGCTGAATCAAAAATACGAGAGACAATACGCAGATTTGATTCAGAAGCAGAAATTGATATTATATCCAATAATAAAATTAAAGTACGGGTGGCGAAAGATGTCATGCCATTAATAATTGGACGTGGTGGCGCTACCATAAATGATCTTGAAAAATCGCTTGGAGTTCACATTGATGTTGAACCAAAAGAAGTCAATGGAAAAAGCGAATGGTTTGAATTGTCAGAATCAGGGAATAATTTGATACTTGAAGTAGATGACGACAAAACTGGCATGTCAGCTGATATCTATGTTAAGGACAAACTTGTAAGCTCGTCATATGTAGGAAAAAAGGGCAGGATTATTTTATCCAAGAAATCTGATTCAGGTAAACGAATAATGAAAGCTGCGATGTCAAAAGAAGACCTTAGAATAGTTCTAAGGGAATAATCATTCAAAATTACCAAGAACTTTGGGGTTTGTTTTCAGGTATGTGATAAATTTTCGCAGCCGTTTTATCGTTTTTGGATCAAGATGGTGTTCAATTCCTTCAGCGTCCCTGTTTGCTATGGCGTGATCTATTCCTAGCATCTTAAAGAACTCTAGCAATATTCCGTGTTTTTGTCGTATTGTGTCTGCCACCATATTTCCTTTGGCAGTCAAATTTATCCCTCGATATTTTTCATATTCCAAATATCCGCTTTCATCAAGCCGTTGTAACATCTTGGTTACAGAGGGTGCGCTGACATTCATGTATCTTGAAATATCAATGGTATTTGCATACCCTTTTAGCTCTACAAGTTCTGAAATCACCTCTAGATAATCTTCCATTCTTGAGCTTGAACTTACCTTAGCTGATTTGTGAGCTTCCTTGATAGACTCTAGTCTTTCGGCGTGTTTTTCCTTCATATTTTCTCCAGATACTTTGAATGATATAATCTGTTCTCCTAGTATAAGAAATCTTTACCTTATTGTGATTGATCTTTACCTTGGAATTTTAACTATCAAAAAATACAGGTCTCAACAGATGGAAAAAGAGTATAGAAAGCATATTGCTAGAATTAAAAAAATTGGTGAATCAGCCAAGAGAAGAACTAAAATTTATTCAGAGCTTGCAAGTCTAGATGATAGGGGAACTGCTCGTTCCCTTGGAGCCTTACAACGCGCACCCTCACCTGGAAAAAAATTGCAAAAGATTGGGTTTATTTTATTTTGGATCCCAGAGCCATTTTTGATAACAAACGCTGTTGCTATTCCAATGATCATAACAGGAAAGTATATCGACCGAGTTTACAACGGAGCTACAATATCAGACGTGGGCGATGAAACCAAGGACATGATTGGAGCATTTAATGATTTCAAAGAACATATTAGATAAAGCTGACATATTATAAAATTCCATTATAAAATAATTAAAAAATAATTGAACTGGTTACTGAAGATACCTTTCTGTGGTTCTTCTGAAAATGGAATAACCAAAAATTTAGCTGTTTTGATATTTGGTGATACTTTCTTCTTGGTATACTTTATTGAGATATGGTAGTTTTGAATCGCTAGTAAAAAACTGCATGTATTTTTCTATTTCTCTTTAAGATCTCGTTTATCATAAAATTGATATGAACTTGTTTGATTAAGACTTCGTTCTAGTGTGAATCAAAAAAGAAGTACAGTTTTACCCTCCATTGGTTTTTAACTAGAACTTTTTCTTTACATCCTGTGGCATCAAGAGCCCAAGTCTTAATTCCAATAGCAGTTGCCGCGGTAATAATAGGTGTGGTAGGAGTGCTGACAATTCCTGCTGATTCAAAGCTAGCCGAAACCCAATTCCCGAAGGGAACGGTAAAGCTTGACAATGTCGTTTTAGATGTCCAGGTGGCGCAAACCGATGCACAAAAGACCCGAGGCCTGATGTTTCAGAAAGAACTTCCGTATGATAAAGGAATGATCTTTGTCTTCAACTATGAGCAGGTAGTGCCAATATGGATGCTAAACATGCAGTTTCCATTGGACATAATCTGGTTTGATTCATCTGGAAATGTGGTACACATAGCAAAAAGCGTGGCCCCCTGTAAGTCTGCAATTGAAACAGCAACCTGTACAGTTGACAACGGTGGCGGAAAAAATGCAAAATATGTTTTAGAGGTAACAGCTGGTTTTGTTGACAAGTTCAACATTACCGAAAATTCCAAGCTTCAGATTATTTCTATCTAGTTAAGAAGTAAGAATCTCAAAAAACCATGAATTCAAGTACCTCCAAAATTATAACTAAATTTTAGCTTGTTAGTAGCTAGATTATACTTCCCTACAATTTATCAACTAGTCAATTCTACTTATTGGTGGGTGCAGATATTAATCAGTCAAGAAAAGCCCTCGTTTCTTTATCTATAGAAACAGTATTGCGTGGAATAGGTAAATCTACCTTTAACGAAGTAACCCGCAAACTGTACAAGGAATACAGATGTTATCTTCCTGACTGTTATGAGAATCCAGAATATCTGAAAAGAATTCTACAAGAGCTGTATGGTAAGTGTTCTGGTTCTATAATAGAGTCCATAAAAAACAACTTGAAAGATATGGAAACACAAAAGGGAGTAGATGCTTTCATTGCAGGTATTAGTGTTTAAAATTTGGAGACACATCTACAAAAATTAAGATCAAAAAGATTCATGATCTTCTCATTAGTTGCAACTGGACTTGCAATGCTTGTAGCAGAATCTATTAGCAAAGAAACCGCCGTCGTGTTTGGCAATTGGATCTTTCTTCCCATACCTGGCGTCTTGGTAGTTTTGTCCCTCATAGCCGCAAAAAGAGAAGACATGACTGGAAGTCATGGTAAAGCATGGATATCTTTTGCAGTATTTTCAGCTATGTGGTTTATAGCTGAGCAGATATGGATGATCCTGGAGATTTTCTATAACCAAAGACCGTTTCCTTCAATTGCTGATTTTTTTTACATTGCAGGATACCCGGCATATTTCATATTTGCAATATTATACCTACAACCTGTAAAGAATGCCATCACTAAAAAGATGATTGTTGCATCTTTGTTAGTAGTAGTAGCAGTACTAGTGCCAAACCTGTATATGACATTTGAGAGTAATTCTGGCGAAGACCAGTTTGCTGTGGCCTTGGGAGCATTTTATCCAGTGGCAGATGCTATCGTACTAGCACCAGCTCTCCTTGGGATGACATTGTTTTTTGGAGGCAGGGTAAACTTTCTTTGGTCCTTAATGCTCATAGGCATAATAGTTGAGGTAGTAGCTGATACAGCATTTCAATATTTTTCGCTTGACAACTCATACTACACAGGGCATCCTGTGGACATTTTGTTCTTGTGGACGTATATTATTTTCTCGTTTGGGGTTTATGATCACATCAAGATCTTCAGAATAAAACGAGAGTCGCTTTCAGACAAAGAAAGTCTAAGATAGCGCATTATTTTTCAAGTTCGCTAGGTTATCAGTTTGACACCATAAAATACAAATAATTCCAAAGTGGAATCATAATTTTGTAAAAATTTCCTTAACTTTTATCATCAATTAAGCTTTATGACATTAACATGTCACAATATGATGATTATAACACATTTGACTTTACACTTCTTAAGGTCGGCGTAGACAAAATCCTTAACTCTATTAACAAATCTGTATTAAAAGAGATAACCAGGAGACATGGGGAGAAATATCTTGAAGCAAGTTATTGCTATCAGCATCCTGATGTTCTATGTACGATCCTAAAGATGGTATATGGTAGACCATATATTGAAATGATAAAATTCAATTTAGAAAATTAGATAAAAAAATTGTGAAAAAGGTTTGTGGCAAGTCTTACAGGACTTGTACCTAAAATAGTCACAGTCGATTTCCGAAAACTAGAAGAAATATACGTCAATTTTTTAAACTACAATTGTACCATTCGTCATACGAAAGAAATAATTCCAAAAGGAAACATGGTTGTTCTGATTGTTGCAAGTTCCATTGGAAGCATAGGCAACCTAGCACTCTCGTATCTACCACTCTACTTTACCTCACTTGGAGGAACCGTTCTCCAGTATGGAATGATTGTTACACTTTCCACACTAATTGGAATACCTACAACTATTGCAGGTGGAATCATTAGTGGCCCTAACAACCTCAAAAAAATTATAATTATGACATCTTGGTTAGGGCCTTCCATATTGCTTGGCTATTATTTCTCAAACAGCTGGATTGTGCTTTCTATTCCAATACTGATAGGTGCTGCTGGATCAATTGGTTCAACAGCCTCACGACAATTGGTTGCAGATGCTACAAACCATAAGAATAGAACTGCTCAGCTATCACTCTATCAAACCCTGACTACATTACCTTCCATCATAGCTCCACTTGCTGGAGGATATTTAGTGCATGCCATGGGAACTGTAGAAGGATTCAGGATGGGAGTTTTGATATCACTTGCATTATCTCCAATTTCCATAATATTGTTGGTCAAGTTCTTGCGTGAAAAAAATGCCAAATCATTTAATACAAAAACACAATCGCCATTGTTACCTGATGCCAAGCAAAAAGAACCTATTGTATCCATGTTACATCATTCAAAAGATTTCTGGGCCAATTTGACTACACTTCCAAGGAGGCTCCTTCCTTTGCTTGCGGCCTTTGTTTTAGTTATAGTAGCAAATTCAACAATAAACCCTTACTTGATATTTTATGGTATCAGCATAGCGAAACTTGACAGTTTTCAGTGGGGAATAATACTTAGTTCTCAGATCTTGTTTGCCAATATAGTAAGAACCCCTCTTGGAATGATCTCAGATAAATTTGACAAGAAAAAAGTATTGTTATTATCTATCGTATTCACTGCGCCAATTCCCATATTTCTCATCTTTATGACTTCGTTTTGGGCAATACTTGGAATTTTATTGGTGATGATTGCAGCTGGTGTCAATTATGGTCCTACTCACGAGGCTCTCCAAATAGAGATTACGCCAAGGGAAAAAAGACCAGCATTATTTGCCACATATGATGTATTAAGAAACATATCTGTGTCTACAGGAACAATCATCGGGGCATTTCTTTTCACCATAAGTTATGCATTACCATTTTACGGTTTTACAATATTGGAAGCATGTGCTACTGCAATAATAGCTAGTTCTTTCTTTTTCAGGCCAAGAAAGCCAAGATCAGTTACTGTACAGCCAGAATAATTACACATTAATCAAATGCGTTGCCATCATATTCTGGTTTGATGTTGCTATAAAGATTCTGCAAATCCGTAATGGAACTAGCATTGATGCTTCCAAGCTGCCCCAAACCTTTCCTTCTTGATAGAACTATATCCAAGTGTTCCGTGTATCTTTCCGTAACATCTTCTAGCTTGTCCGATGAAAATGCAAGAACATACACATATTGTTTCTTCCAGTTCCGTTCGTAGTAGTGTGGGTTGTTAAACGAGTCTGGATATTGAAATGTAGAATCCACGTGAAACCACTTGCCATCAAGAAATACTTCGTTCCAGCAATGATCAAGGTAATCATTTGCAATTCGGGATTCAAGTGAGACGGAATTTAAAATGGCACCAAAAAGTATGGACCATTCGCCACATCTTCCAGTTCTACTCTTGGCGATCTGCAATGCATCATTGTATCTTGGTAATATCTTTTGTGCACCGCAGGTATTGCAAATATGAATCTCTTTCTTTTGAACTCTCCATGAATTTCCTGTCTGTACTTTAAGTTCCATAAAGCTTGCCGGATTAGAATCGTTACCAGCATTACAGTTACTGCAGACAAGTTGATTTGGCATCCAACTCATAAATCCCCGGAACCATTTCAAAAGTGATACCAAGTCTTCCTCCACATTATCAGGTATCAATTCCCTAACTGATCTTAGAACCTGAGGATCCTTGTATTGGGCAGTTATGGTTTTGTAAAACAAGAAAGAATTCTTGATTTTATCAAAATTAAAATTGGAACAGCTTGACTGCATTATTTTTAATTGTTTGAACTGGAAGATATGGTTTTGTAAGCTAAATCTTAGATATTTAGACTCAGATTATTTCTGCCTGGGCTAGCGAAAACTCTACACCTTGCAATATAACTGATTTTGGAAAAAATTTGTTACAAGTCTTATAGACATTTTGGAGTTTGCATACATAGAAATCCTTCTTAAGATTTATCTATTTTATTTGCGAAAAATTTGTGCTGGAACTGTTGTCTTGAGACGGGGTGGGATCTCTGATCCCAAAGAACAGGCAGTTCCAGTCTGCTAATCAACTAATCTGCAGAAACTTTACTAGAAAAATAAAAAATGCACGAGTACGCAATAAACACTCAAATTCATTTACCTAGCTAGCCATCTTTCAATCACTAATCAATTCTACGCAATTCTTATTTAATATCATACGAAGATTTGTTATGGAACTGTAGTTTGATGGAATAGACACCCCAACCCCGTCTTCCATCTTACATCAGTTACCATGAATTAATCAAAACATTTCTTGCAGGACTTCGAATCTTTGAATTTACAGAAATCTTATTTTGTTCTATTAGAAAGATATGTAGAAAAGATACGCGTCTGTTAAATATGAAAATTTCGTAAATGTAATAAATTGATGCAAAAGACAAATATGATAAAAAAAAATGGTGCAGTGTACTGGAGTCAATGGCGAAAGTGAGATGGAGAATAGTCTTGAAAACACATATACCGAAGATTCGGAAAAGAGAAAAAACTCGGTTTACATGTTAAGTCAATTAGCCCAGCTTGACAAAGATCATGATGAGGAATGGACAACCATAGAAGAACACAGTCTTGTAAAATTAATTCTCGAGTCATTCATCGATGAAGATAAAAGAGAGATTTTGAATTCTGTAACAGATAGATCTCTAACCATTTCGGAAATTTTAAAAATATGCAAAATTCCACCAACTTCTGGGTACAGAAAAATTAATTCATTAATCGAGTCAGGTTTGCTTGAAATAGAAGGATTGGTTACAGTAGAAAAGAATAGAAAAAGAACGTACAGATCATTGTTTAAAATTGTGACAGTTGAGATAAACAAAGATAAAATCACAATCAAAGTCAAGTTCACAAAAAAAATGTTGTAAAGTCTTTGACATGAAATTGTGAAATCATGTTGTTGCTTTTTGTATATGTCTCGTTTGGAAAAAATTTTGGAAAAGAGTTTTGTTGTGAGTCTTTTAGAACAATCAAGATCAACTCAAAACTTGGAATAAATTTTATATGAATGAAATATGATAATATAATATGAAGAAAGAATTTTGATGATATTACAGGACTCAAACTTTCTGAACAAATCTGAATCTTGTTGAAATTACTATGACGCCAATAATTGATATTGCGATAACCAGACTTGCAAGTGGGCCAAACTCTGGAACCACATGAAACCCTAGCACATCACCTTTCGGGCCAGTCCAAGTCGATGGGTCTGTCCCTGGCAACCCAACTCCGTTTAATGTCACCCGTATATCTATAGGATTTGAAGAAGGCAAATTATTTGTAGTCTGCATGTCATTGCCGGTATGTGTGTGCCCAGTAGTATTGGAAAAAACTTCGGTTCCGTCTTGCATTACTGATAATGCATAGTTTTGATGTTGGATAAGATTGCCCTTGGCATCTGTAAATGTCAATGTTATTGACAACGGTTGCCCACTTGCCGGAAAGGCAGGTGAATAAGTTACTACGACTTGGGTGGAACCATCTCTTACCGTTCCCTTTACCATAGACATGACAGGCATATTCCCAACCGAACTAATGCCCATATTTCCAAGGCTTACTCTCGCACCTGTTGCATTTTGGGTTGTTTGCTGAGTGCTTTGTGCAATAACCATAGGAGACAATGTTGTAGCAACTAAAGACAAGATGCACAATAATACGAACGCCTGTTTTAATTTCATTAATTGAGTCTTAAAAGTACAAGACTATAAGAATTTCATCTCTGATAATTTTGATTTAGGCAAATACGGTATGATTGTTTATCTGTAAAGAAAACGGTCATCAAGAAACTATACAAAAGATTTGGTTTTTAGGATCTCGGCAAGTTTCCATACTTGTCAAACTTTGATTGTACATCTTTGGTTGCCTTGCCATACATTACATTAAGGTCGTTGTTAACTTTGGAAATCTCACTTTTAGAGGTGGTGGCATTTTGAATGAATGCATTTCTTGCCTGATCATTGTTGCCTCCGTTTTGAAGGACTTGGTTTTTGGCGGCAATACCTTCATTTGTTTTCTGCTCAGTAAAGTTAAACTGGCCCCAGAAAATTGTCTGAACGGTTTGATTTACTTGAGAGATAAATGCAGCATATGCATTTCTTGGTGTAAACGGATTTAATTGTGCAAACCAGCTTCCAAGGTCAAACTGCAGTTGTTGGTTGGCAAGTGCCCTTTGACTTTCTTGAAATTTCTTTTCTTCTTCAATCTGCTTTATCCTCGCATCCTGTTCTGCTTGTTGTTTTTTTGCAATCTCTATATTTTTGAGAATTCTTGATGCAACAGGATCTTGACTAGTGTTATTACCAGATACAGTTTTGGAAATATACTGTTGAGATTGTGATGCAGGTATACCATTGACAAAAAATGTCGTGCTGCCAAGTCCGATTCCATAACCGTCCTTTTGCGCCTTGACATTTACCAAATATTGTGCAGGTCCAACAGGATTTGCATACTGGTATCTGAATTTGCCATCATTCCCTGTAATAGTTTCAAATGTGCCATAGGAAGTGCTAATGCTGACCTTGGCATTTGAGATTGGCCTGCTTGCTTGGTCTGTAATAGTTCCTGTCAATGCAGGAATCTCGTTTGATTCAAGAGGACTTTTTTCTGGCTTTACCATAACTACCAAACCTCCCATGGGTACATTTGCAGACGCGCTATGTACAAGTAAGACCAGTAAGAGTAGGATTGTTAGCAAGAGCCCCGTTTTCATTTTTTTTCGTCTAGATTTTAAATTATAATTAATGGTATCAATTATTTTGATCAAACAAGGTACAAGATTTAAAGCAAAAACCTGGAAACAAATAACTCTGAGGTTTTATAGTTACCTAGTTTGAATTTTTAATCGATGATCTCACTTCTTCAAAGGCAGATTGCACCTCGCTTACCGCAGCCTCGTTCTCTAGTGTGCTGACATCTCCAATATCATCGCCTTTGGCAATTGCCTTTAGCAGTCTGCGCATTATCTTTCCACTGCGCGTCTTTGGAAGTCTTGGCACAAAATAAAGCTGCTCAGGGGATGCTATTGGGCCAATCACACTTCTAATGTGATGTATTATTTCATTTTTCAAAATATCGCTGCTTGCAAAGCCATCCCGTAAAACAACAAATGCTATTATCGCTTCACCTTTGATCTCATGTGGAATGCCACAGACTGCAGATTCTGCCACTGCCTTGTGCGATACAAATCCACTTTCAAGCTCTGCAGTTCCCAGCCGGTGACCTGCCACTTTTAAAACATCGTCTGCTCTGCCCAACATCCACAAATAACCATCTTTGTCTTTTATTGCATAATCTCCTGGGTAGTAGCTTGTCTTGTACTTTGACCAGTAGACCAGCTTGTATTTTTCATCGTCACCATATAATGTCAAGAGCATGCCAGGCCACGGTTTTCTGATAACAAGATATCCCTTTGTTTCAGGTGGAACCTCCTTTCCAGATTCATCAACTACAGCAATGTCAACTCCTGGGATTGGCCGTGTGGCAGAGCCAGGCTGTAGTGAGATTGTTTCTAGCCCGGGCACCGGAGATATCATTATGCCTCCAGTTTCTGTCTGCCACCAAGTATCCACAATAGGAGATTTTCTTTTTCCTATAATATCATAGTACCACTTCCAGACCTCTGGATTTATTGGCTCGCCAACTGTTCCAAGTAGACGCAGCGACGAGAGATCATACGAGTTTGGTATGGCATCACCAAACTTCATGAACATTCGCAGTGCAGTAGGTGTTGTATAGAATATGGTCACTCTATATTTTTGAATGATTTCCCACATCCTTGCAGAGCTTGGAAAGTCCGGGGCTCCTTCATACATTACCTGTGTCGCACCATGCAACAACGGGCCATATGCAACATAGCTATGCCCTGTGACCCACCCAATGTCAGCAGTACAAAAATAAACATCAGAGTCTTTGATATCAAAGATCCACTTGAATGTAGAATACAAATGAGTAAGGTATCCCCCTGTGCCATGCAGTACTCCTTTTGGTCTTCCTGTTGTACCCGAAGTATACAATATGTAGAGGGGATGTGCGCTGTCTAATTTTTCGGGCTCGCAGTTTGGTGATGCACTTTTCATGACATCAGACCATTTTTTGTCCTTTGGTGTTATAGTTATAGGAATTTTTGCTCGCTCTAATATGATTACATTTTGAACAAAATCAAGATCTTTAATTGCCTCGTCTATTGTCTCTTTTAGTTTGAGAATAGTTCCACGTCTAAAACCACCATCTGCAGTGATTATGATTTTTGAGCCAGAATCTTCTACCCTGTCTTTAATTGATTGTGCACTAAAGCCTGAAAAAATTACAGAGTGAGTTGCCCCAATTCTTGCACATGCAAGCATTGATACCAACAACTCTGGAACCATTGGAAGATAGATTGTTATCCTGTCTCCTTTTTTTGCGCCAAGTGACTTGAGAACATTAGAAAATTTGCATACATCTACCCAAAGATCATGATAAGTGACAACTCGCTCCTCACCACCTTCTCCTTCCCACAAAAGGGCATTCTTGTTGGGATTTTTTTGTACTGTGACATCTAAAGCATTGAACGAGGCGTTAATCTTTCCTCCTACAAACCACCTTGCAAATGGTGGGTTCCATTGTAAGGTGTCGTGCCATTTTTCAAACCAGTGAAGGTTTTTGGCCTGTTCTGCCCAGAATTTTACATAATCTTTGTCTGCGGTTTTTCTTGTTTTGGAATCATTGTTTCCAAGCCCAATCGTGTAATCTGCCATCAAGATACTCTTCTAATCATACCAAGAAAAGGATTTGTCCAAAGATATGAGGTGACACACAGCAGTACTAGAAATACAATTCAGTGTCTCACTTTACACAAACGGGATTTCCAATGCAATGTAAATTAGTATTTGTAAGATTGGCTCCATAAAGATCGACGTCTGCCATATTTGCCCCTGAAAGGTCAGCCCCTGAAAGGTCGGCAGATGAGAGATCAGCACGATTGAGATTTGCCCCAGCAAGATTTGCATTTTGCATATTAGCGCCCATAAGTGCGGCGTTAAACAGATTGGCGTTAGATAGATTAGCGTGTGAGAGATTGACAGCACTCAAGTTAACAAATTTTCCATCAATGCCAATCAAACTGGTGTTGGAAAGATCAGAATCAGAAAACATTGTATTTAGGAGAATGGCATTTTGTAGATTAGCACCTTCCATATTGGTTTTGACAAGAAAAGCCTTTTCTAGATTTGCATTGCTAAAGTCGATGCCCATCAAATTGGAATTGGCAAGATTTACCTTTTTGAGGTTAGCACCTGAAAAATTACAATTAGACCAGTCTACCTTTGTAAATGTTCTATCCAGGCAATGTTTTGCCGGGGAACTGATCGAGATAGAGCTTGTCGCAAGAACGTTTTGGTTTGAACTCAGTTGTATTATTTGGTGTTGGATGAGGTATTTGATTCCCGCCATGAATTCAGAATCACTGATTTTTCCATCTGCCAGCCACTTTGCATTATTCTTTACCCATTGAGGCATGTTGTTATATTCTTGACCTGATACTTGCATTGAAAAAGCAGAGATTGGTGTGGTAGCTGCAAAAAATCCTATGATAATTAGATTTGCCATTACTATGTATTTTGTTGTTAGTCTCTTTTTCATTTGACTTGTTACTTTTCCCTAATCGTTGGTACATTCCTTGTGAATAAGGGCTGCACGATGTATTGTTAGGTTACATACTTGATCCTAGCAATTTTTGGCATAGCTCAATATCCACATTAAAGTCACATCAAACCGCAAGGTTCAGACCTGTGAGTCCAAACTAGAATTGAAAGTAGTGATTCAAAAATTATCAGGTTAAACTCTTTCCAAGTTCTACAGTCAAAATACTTTTTACGTCTTGTATGACTTTGATTAAATTCATATTGACAGTATTTGGCACCATTGTAACCAAAATATTTTCCCCTATTCCAGTATATGCTGTTATGTGGTTTCTGAATATATCTATGGTCAGTTTAAGACCTCCCGATATTTTATCATAACCTATAATGCCGTATCGTAGACCAATTACTCCAGCAATTTCTGTCAAGTCGGTAAGATTAACTATAGTCTTTGTTGGGTCAGTTATCGCATATTCTATAATGTCACCTTTTTTTTCTATAATCATTACTGCACAACTTGTTACATCACCTGTTTCCAAAATTTTGTTTCTTATCTCCTTAATTTCCATATTTTGTGATTCGGTTTGGAAGTTAATACGATGCGTATGTTCTAATTTAGTACAAACTTGTTATCTCACACATTCCCCAGCAAATCATAAGTCAGGTCTGTCATGGTTCTAGTCTTAACTGAGTTGATTCTACAAAATAAAAAGTTGGAAAGCACATTATTGAGTTGCAGACGGGGTGGTCGATGGAGTCTGTGATGGAGTCTTGGATTTAGATTCCTCGTTGTTGAATCCGTGCATTCCATGCTTGCACATTCCTCCCATTCCTAGCATACCTTCTGTACCCATTTGCTGTCCTTGTGAGGTGTATAGTACACTGCCGTTTCCTGCGTCTACTATAACTTGGTAGACCAAATTCTTGTCATCAACTATGCTAAACTGATAGATAAGGGATCCTTGAACTACCCCTAGTTTTCCGTTTATCACATTACCATTTGGGATCTTTGCTAAAGCTGCATTTTCTGCATCAGAAAATTTTTCTTTTACACTTGACTGCATCAATTTCTGAAGGTTCACTGAACCTTGAATTTGTGGCGTAGTGTTTGGAGTTGTGGCAGTTTGGGCCAAGACACTTGACATTGTCATAACAGACGCAATTGCTATTGCACCAATAACTATGGCAAGTGTTTTCCAGTTTCTGAGTTTATTCAGATTTGGGCTCATTTCTGATGTTATGACTGCAATCTGTTAATAAAGGATTAGGGCACTTTGTTAGTTAACAGGGTCTCAAGAGACCTTAACTTCTGGTAGCTCATAGCACATAGAATGGAAAGAAAATGCATTCTCTGTGGTTGCAAAGACCATAAGCTAACTGGGTGTACCAGGCACCGGTCTAAACGTTGCAGTTGCTTTGCAAAATGAGTTTATCTTTAGTTACCTAGGGTTTGGACCTGTGTGAGTCTAAAATAGAATAGTGATTCAATTATTACAGATTTGTTATAACAATAGTTGCGGTCTAGGTGACGAGACAAAACAGAGGGGACTCCAAATAAATCTGAATCTTTCTGAGATTCCTAGAAACAACATCTAGCCGATACAGATGATGAAAAATAAAAGTAAAAATCACGCCACCTGGCGGATTTTTATCCTATGGGTATGCGCTTGCAACCGTGCTATAATATGCCGCTTCTGCATTTGCATATGATTGGTCTCTAGCTTGTAATGCGTTCCATGTAGCAGTTGCCCTGGCTTGTGCTGCAGCTGATGCTGATTGGTCATATGCTACATTTGCATTGCCAACGGCTGTAGCCCTTGCAGCATTATTTTGAGCATCTGTTTTTGGATTTGTACTGTATGCAGCGTCTTTAGCTTGATCTGCATTTGCTACTGCTGTAGTCTTTGTTTGCTGTGCAGTATCTATGGCCTGGTCAAAGGTTACAGTTGCATTTCCGTCTGCGTTTATCTTTGTTTCTCGTGCAGCGCCAATAGCTTGATCATATGTCACACGAGCATTGGAGATTGTCTGGTCTCTTGTGGTAATTGTGCTGTTTGCTCCAATTGCAGAGTCAAAAGTCTGCTTGGCTGCTCCATTGCTATTATCTCTGGTCACAAGAGCTGCAAAATCTGCGCTCACTAGAGCCAAGTTTGCAGATGTGAATGTCTTGTCTCTTG
>Ga0210384_10002038_pt1 | contig 25484 bp, 22 predicted proteins | sample IncBWH2MmetaG_FD_160574 | JGI IMG/M metagenome (GOLD analysis project Ga0210384, IMG submission 160574) | Forest soil microbial communities from Barre Woods Harvard Forest LTER site, Petersham, Massachusetts, United States - Inc-BW-H-2-M | ecosystem: Environmental > Terrestrial > Soil >...
CGGTGGTCCTCCCTCGATTGAGGCAGTGGTAAGCAGACTTGCGAAAATGGACCCCACCATAACCAACGATGCCACGTTCGTGCTCGACACGATGCCGATGTTTTCGGACGTGGTTCGGTTCTTGCAATCTGAGGCTTGAGTCGCACAACCTCGAGGTCTGTCGTGTTCAAAGGATATGACGAGGGCGCCTTGCCTGGCCTGTCCGACCTAGTGCCGCCAACGGGCAGGAAGCCAACGCCGGCCAAAGTTGAAGAATGCACCCAAGCAATCAGGCAAGCCGATCTTCCACTCGAGCCGACAATGGGTTTCGGAGACTGGCGCGGATTCATTGAACGGCTATTCCTTCGCAAGCTCGTGCGGGAACTGCCGGAGCAGATCTGTTCTCTTCCATGGCTCCAATGCCACGTTCCCCCCGCGGGTACAACGACCGTTCGGTCCGATGGCTCAGTGGAGAGCGACGGCAGCATAGGTCTCAAGATTTTTGGCTCCGGGTTAGGACGCGGTCGCAAGGTGAACATCCGCGTCTCCAGCAAATCGGAAGCGCGCAGACAATGCGCGGAGTACCGGCTTGATCTTCGTATCAAGCCGCGCATCTTTTCATCTCGCGGCACCGAGTCCATCGAAGTTGAAGTGCTGCAGTTCGTGGGGGACGCAACGACCAGCTATGAACGGTGCCCGTTGTGCGGACGGGAAAGAGCCGACGTGGACCCAATGGATTACACGTTTGGACCTTACATTGACTTAAAGCAGGACAAGTCCGCCAGCACGAGAACGTTCAAACTCGCCGTCGAGACTTCTTCCAGCATTGACGCTGGTTTTCAAACCGCAACCATTCCGGTCGAGCTCAAATTGAATGCCAAGGTAACGGAAGGGATGACCCTGGAAATCGAGACGGTTTTTCCGCCGGGTTTCTTGTATGTCCCTTGTTACTACGCAACGCCCAGTGGCCCGCTGCAGACCCCGATGTGGGCGATCGAGAAATAAGCCTCAATTGCGGAGGTTATGGTGCGCCGTTCTCCCTCCCGTCAGGCAGGCTCTAACAGCCAAAAGCACGCCGGCCGTTCGCGCCAGAAAATCTCTACGCGCCGGAATTCCAGGGGCGACGAGCTAAAATCTGCGACGGGGTCGCTATCGGAATTCAGTTGTGGAGTTGTGCCCGACGCCGAACTCGTCGCGTTTTTTGACGATCTTTTCTCACCGGCGACTACGCAATACGCCTATATGGACCTAACCGGGCGCGACCCTCTTGCTGGGTCTGTGACTGGAAGGCGCGGACCCGATTTGTGGAGTGCTTGGCGGACCGCATCTGCCTTCGCTGCTCAATCGCGGCCGCTCGATGCGACACGCCGCCTGCACGAGGTCGCCGATTTGCATCCGGTGAACCACAACGCCGATTATCTTGCCGAAGCCGAACGCCTGAACCTCCTGAGCGAGTGCCTGAGCCTTGGTCACCAATACCTTGCCGCAATTGAGGTTGGCGACAGCGCATGCAGGGTCTTTCTTCGCTTTCTGTCTCGTCTAGAGAGCGACGCCAGTTGCGCTGCTCTTGAAATCGCCGAAATGGTCGAGACACTCGCCGGTATTCGACTCGATCCGAGCCGAACCGCCGAACTCGCCCATACCTGGGCTGCCACCCGCGGCTTGGATTTCGTGCTCGCTTTGGGTTACAGGCGCTGTCAACTTGCCGGACGCGTAGCTGGCGACAAGCAAGCATTGAAGTGGTCGGATGACCTCTTCGCGAATGCACGGTTGCTGCATGTAAAGTCCGGGGTAGCGTTTGGACTCCGGGAAGTTACCCAAATCGAGTTTGCTCTGGGCAATTGCCGTACCGAAGCTGCGCCCGATGTCGCCTTCTTTCACTTTGAAGCAGTCGTGCGTGCGCTTGGGATGGAAGATGGCCGTGGTCTTCGCGCTGCCATCAACGCCGCCAACTGCCTTTTGCGCTGCGGACGCTTCGCCGAAGCCGAAGACCGCTACGCATCCCTGGAATCGCTCTTTGAGCTTCGCGGGCAATATTGCGAGGCGGCCCGTGTTTGGATGAGTGAGTGCATAGCCAAATGGAAAAGGAAGCATGATCCTGCCATTCGTCATGACGTCATCGGCGCCATCAAGCTCTACGAGGGTCATCTTCCAAAGACCGCCGACCATTTGACCCGCTACGCTCAGAAACAATTCATTGAGCAAGCCTACCTGCTCCTGGTCACCGCAAACTGCCACAACACCGATTATTCAGACGCCCGCCTCGATGAAGTTCTGTCGGCGCTCTGGGCGCTTTATACCCGCGACTTGCTCGCCAGCCTCGAACAAGATGAGCCCGGAAAGCCGTGGGACAGGTTGCTTGCCCGACAGCAGAGCCCTCTTGCCGGCACCAGAAATGCCCTAGCTCCTTTTCGAAGTCTCGGGGTGGTCCATCTTCTAGCCGGTATCGACTGTACGCTGTGGATCATTTACGGATTTGATGGTCAGGGAGACTTCCGTTTCGCGTGGTCGGCGGCGAAGGGAGAAAACGCGCATATGATCTCCGACTTTCTCCGCGCGCTGGATGATCAACTTGAGGCGGACAAAATCGGTGATGCGCTCGCCGTCCAGAGCCACCAACACCGACTGGAAACACTTGCGGAGACTTTGAGCGCTTCGCTATCCCCGCGCTGGGTAGGTGTTCTGCAAGACATGACTCAACTCTTCTACATGCCGCATTCATTCGGCAACGTGGATGAATTTCCTCTCGGTGCGTTGAGATTTAATGGCCGGTGGCTCGCTGAGTTGGTCCCAATAGTCCGCAGTCCCAGTATTACCCATCTCCGCGAGACATTGTCGCCCAGCCGCGCACGAGTGAACCCTCAGCCAGCCGCCGTTGTGGTACTCGGTTCGCTAACCGTCGGCGGACCACAGTTGAAGTCTGCGCAGGTCGAGGCAGCGACCATTAATCACCTGCTCGGCGTGATGGGGTTCTCCCCCTCCGTTCATGCGGAGGCAGGGGCAGAAGACGTGAAGCGATGGTGTGACGGTGCATCCGGTGTGCTTCACTACATCGGCCATGGAATTGCCAATGAGGTCTTCGAGGCTCTGCCGCTTGCGCATGAGGACTTCGGACCGTTGGATGCCGACAAGATCGATGGTTTCCGCGTGCCATTCCTGTTCTTCTGTGCGTGCTTGGCTGGCCGCGTCCGCTATGGTGCCGGAGGCTACTCTGTGGGCCTTGCAAGCAAACTCATCGAGCGCGGTGGCCCCGCAGCCATCGCTTTCAGCATGCCTATCCCCGAAAACCGAGCTTATTCTCTCGCCCGTCAGTTTTATCGTCAGGCCAACAATCACGCGTTCGGAAAAGCTGTTTTGGGGGTAGTAAATCAAGCTAAAGAATCGCTTCCAGCATACGCGTGGCTCGCACTGGCAGCGTATGGCGATCCGGCATTCGAGCTCTCGGCCATGTGCCGCAGCGGCGCGGTGCCGATGCTCCATGGGAGCGGTCAGTCCTGGCATTCGCACCTGAGGAATCACTGCGTGCTTCGTACGAATGAGACTCGTCTTGCGCTTGAGGCAAGCGTTGCCGAAATCCCGTTCGAGTTGAGATCGGTCATTGAATTGTGGCTGAGGTGTGCTTTCCAGGAACCTCCAGCTTTCGACGCGGTCACTCTGGAAGGCTTCGAACAAGCCGCGCTTGGAGCGACTGGCACGACCGACGTTGAACGTCTTTCATTCTATGCGGCGGTGTGCGCTGAGCGTTTGCATGCCTCTGGACTGGAGAAACTGCCCATCGCAATTTCGCCTGATGCCACCTCCATTCGGCAGCTGCTCGACACCTCACGTTTTCTGGCGGTATTGGGCAGCGCGCTGTTCGATATGCGGCTCAACGGGCTTGGCTGCAGCTTCATGGGGCGAGTAATTACCGTGGACCAAAACGGCACGGACCGTTCTGCTCTCTTCCTTTGCCAAGGACGCGAGAAGCTTCTGGAGTGCGAGTCAGTCTCTCCATTCGTCCGGACCATGCGCTGTGACGACGGGCGAATACTGCAGGCTTTCGGTGCAAGGCAATCGTGGTCATAGCGGTGACAATGCATTCAACGCACGCCGCGCCCCACGCACATGACTTGGGTGTGGCGGCACAGGGTTGCGCCCTCCCGGCCGCGGAGAAGGCGCCGGGTCCACTGGCAGGTACGCCGGAGATTCAAGATCCAAAAAATGATGGACTTTCAGTTGGATAGGAGAGGATCCGATTTCCGCCCCTGGGCACCATCAACCAATTGAGCTGGTTCAATAAAGATCCCCGATCCCTTCGATCATTTTCCAGCATGGTCCATCGTTGCAACCTGATAGCAACTGCGAGCAGAAAAAATGCGCTAATCGCCTCCTTTTGTTCGCCTGCAGCGCGTTCCGGTACGCCGAATAGCCCGTCGGAAAAGGCCCGATGGCGGGACCACCAGATGCGAACCCGCGTTGTCGAGGCCATCAGAACCAACGAGCGCCGACTTTACCGGACATGGCGTTAGCCCAGCGTTAGCCCAGAAGATTTCAATGCTTGCGCCCGTTTTCGGATGGACATCAAAGAGCGGATCAAACTGATACCGACGATTGCTCGATATTGTCATGCCGCCACTTCCGACGATGCCTCAAGCGCAAGCCCGCGCGGGAAGTTCGCAGCGGCTCGCGCCTTACTGCATGCCGTGAAGAAAGCGCAAGTCTCGGTCCTCACAAGTCCAATCCAGTTTTGAATATATCCAGCGTGGTGCAAATCGCCGTCAATCGAGAACTCGACGAATAGAAAGGCCGAACAGAGTTCGGCAACCGGTGCCTCAGCAGCGTAAGACCTCTCGCAGAGGCGGTGGTGCAGACCGCGGGCTAGCCGCGACTTGTGGCTGGTCCAATAAGTCGACTGTGAAGCAGGTCACACACTGCGGAAGCCACCTGCGATCGGCTCCGGCTGACCAGCTCGTGCATTGCCGGCTCCTACGATGCCGTTGAATGCGGCTTATGCGCCCTCATTTGCTGAAGGAGACCTCCTAATTCAGCTGTCCCGCGCAAGCGGGGATCAGTTCGGAGATCTTGGTTTGTGCCTCGACCGCAGGAAGTGAGAGCGCCCTCGCTCGTCTAAGTAACATGGCCGAGCGCGGCGCCGGCTGCCGGACCGCCCGACTAAGCGCCTTGCTCTTGGCTCAAACTATCCCATCAGCACTGACCGATTAAGGGAAGCGAGGAATACCAGTGCAGCAAGCACTCCCGCCTGCTTGGCCCTATGGGCGTGGCGTCCTCCTCGGCGAAAGCATTGCGTCGAGCGCACGCTCCTCGCCGCGCTGGCGCAGTTCGGCGTCTAGAGATCGTTGGAGCGCAGGACCGTCGAGGATTGGATCGACCTTCTGAAAGATTGCATTGCGTGCGTCCATCCAGGCCACTGCAACGGTCATATCCTGCGGATCGACGTCAAGTGCGGCTAGCGACGTGTCGTGCGGGTCCAGCAGCGCCGGAGAGATGCGATCGCGCGCAACCCATCTTTGGCCACGGGTGGCGAGCCAGACAAAACCAGGATAACGATACTCGCTTGAAAACTTGCTCATACTTCATCTCCCCATGCTGTGCCAGGTTCGCGCCGCGTTGCGGCCGCGCGGGATGGAGATCGGAAGGATCGTCAGCGCGGGTTATTTCATGGAAGCGCCGACGCGTGCCGCGCTTACTGCGCTGACGGAAGCCCATCGCGAGGCAGTGCAGGGCGAGACGGTACAGGCCGCATGAAGCTCGCCGACGACATCCTAAAATCTCAGGTAACGCTGCTCGAGGCGGGCGATGAAAGTGCTGGTCCGCTGCCGCGTCGTGCAGCACTTCGGCGATGACCTCATGGTGGTCATCGAGCACCCGCGCGGATCGACCAAGGCACACATCGGCGCCGGCGAGATCGTGCGCGTTGGGGCCAGGGCGCTATAGCACATTACCTTCTCAATTAATTCCCCGCGTGATGCATCGCGCGGCTTGTCTGCGCGACCAATAATCGTGCAGGTGGTGCGAGAGGATGGACCGATGAGTCGCCTTCCAGTCAGAACTGAGCGTGATCCGTTGTCGCCCTGGACCAGGGCAATCCTTGCATTGGTGCAAGGACTCTTGCCCGCGATGACCGCGATCATCGGCGGCCTTTGGATCTCCTTCACCTATTTGGAGCAGCAGAGGCAGGCGCAAGCAGACGCTAATGATCGGGCGAAGCGTGAAGCCAAAGCGCAGTTTGTGCAAGCACGACTACCATTCCTCGAAAAGCAGCTAGCCCTATACTTCGAGGCCGCCCAGGTGGCCGGAAAACTGTCTGTATATACGACAAATGAGAATGATTGGTCTGATGCCGAGCGACACTTCTGGCTGCTTTACTTTGGCGAAGTATCCATGGTTGAAGACGGGCAGGTCCTGGATGCCATGAACACGTTCGCGATACGCCTCCGTGAGTATACGGACGCGGTCAGACGAAACGTGGGAGATCCCGAGCCAAAGAAGGACTCTGTCAGATCTGCTGCCAGCGACCTCACTCAGGTAATCCACAAGTCGATAGTGGATGCGTGGTTTCCCGAACCGCCTGTTGTTAGGCCAGCGCAGATTACCCGCAAAGGTCCGTAAACGCGACAAATCCGGGAACGGGCCGGCCGTCGCGCTGCCTTTCCGGCTTTAGTGGACGGCGTCGAGAACAGAGAGGCCGGCGCGCTCGCGGCGCGAAAATGGTGTACTATTCCATATTGCATGAAAGCTTCTTCTTCTGCGGGGCAGGACGCGATGGAAGCAGTCGGAAAGTTACTTGAGTACCTTGGCTTCGCGGCTCCGCTGCTGTATGGGGCGGCCGTCTACGGCTTCTTCGGTTGGCTCGATGAAAACCTGTCTGATGCAGCGAAGGCAGCGCTAGTGAGCACCATGAAGCTCCGAGGCCACCCGCGCCAGCCGGCGGCGCGCGTCCAGGAGTGGGTGCTCGCCCCCGGCGGGTGACGTGGTCGCCGTGATAGTGTTGCGGCGCGGTTGAACCGGGTGTGCGGCTGCAGCGGGCGACGTGCGATCTGCGTCGATCTCTCCGGGGATCACTGTGCCCGCAGCCGCCCCTGCGGCCTCTCTTGCTGGCTGGTCTGGCGCCGGGCCGGCCTTGTCCCTGCAACGGCTTCGCCAACCTTCTTCCCCTGCGGCTGCGCCGCATTCCTCGCGAGCCAAGAAGCTCGGCTACCGCCGTCCTCCGCTTCGCTGCAGCCCTTCGGGTGCAGGTTGGCCGTCCGTCGCCTGAAGACAGCCACCGAGGCCGCATGGGGCGGCTTCGAGGAACACTTAGGAGATACGACAATGGCTCAGATCGGCACCTTCACCCGCGGCGAGGACGGCAGCTTCACCGGCATGATCCGCACTCTCAACATCAACACCAAGGCGACCATCAAGCCCATCGCCAAGGAGGGCGAGCGCTCTCCCGACTACAGGGTCGCCGCCAACGGCGTCGAGCTCGGCGCGGGCTGGAGCAAGGCGGCCAAGGAGACCAGCGCCGAGTACATCTCGGTCAAGCTCGACGATCCCTCCTTCACAGCTCCGGTCTACGCGACCCTGGTCCAGGGCGAGAAGGGCGAGCACAAGCTCATCTGGTCGCGCTGACCAACTGCGGCGCCTTGCCTCCACAGCGAGGCGCCGCAGCCTTCGCGATTATGCGGAGCGCACCCAGCCCCAACCCCGCGGAAACACTCAGCTCCCGCGCCGACACTCCGCATAACACCTTACTCCGCATAATTCACTTTTTGTGGTGCACCACAAAAAAGTCGAGATCGGTGCAGCGTGGTCGAAGCGCTCCGAGGAGGGCCGCGACTACCTCTCGCTCAAGCTCGACGATCCTTCGTTCACCGCTCCGATCTACGCGAACCTGTTCGCAGATGAAGGTGGCGAAGGCTACACACTTCTGTGGTCTCGTCCGCGGAAGGCCGACTGAGGCTTGCTCACCGAAGCCCCGCCCAACAGATCGGGCGGGCTTTCCTTGTTCGCCCGACTCGGCGGTGCGTCACCGCTGTCGGGATGTCACTGCAGCCTGCTTGGGTCGAAGGGCGTAAGATCGGTGCTTGAGGCGACGCCATCGGCGATCAACTCTGTTAACGCCTCGGCCGTCGCCGGCGCGTTGAGAATACCCCAGACGCTATGACCGGTCGCCACATAAGCGCCCTCAGTTTGCGGCACTTTCCCGATCAGAGGCAGGCCGTCTTGCGTTACCGGACGGAAGCAGGCTTGTCGCGCAATGATTCGGTCGACACGAAAAATCGGTGACAGTCGTTCGCTGATTGCCTGAAGACGTTCTATTTCGATGACGTCCGGGATCACGGCGGCCGGGTCGGTCGGAAGAGGGCGGGCGTCCGAGAACGCCGTGACCAGCGTGCTGCTGTCCGCCCGCGGGAAGACTTCGACCGTGATGACCGCACCGCTCTCCTCATAGTACTCAAGAAAGAGTGCATCCGCTGGAACGTCCGTTCCGGTGTCGTAGACGAGGCTGGGACTCCTCTGCCCGAATACAGCCGGCACAGCCGTCCATTCGGATGCCAAGCGGGACCACGGGCCCATCGCGATGACCACGGCCTCTGCTTCGATGAGTCCGCCGTCAACCTCGACGCCTCTCACTGTGGATCCATCCGCACGCCAGGCGATGCCGGTGACCTGTCCCCGCCGCAATTCCGCGCCGTACGCTTGTGCGGCATTCATCATCGCGGAGGTGAACCTGCGCGGGTGTGCGACGGCTGTCGTTTCCGTCGTGCCGAGAAGGTCGCCGATCACTACGCCTTCCGACAACCAATTGAGTTTAGCCGGAACGCGATGACGAGCATCACCCCTGGGAAACACGAAGCCGCTGTATGTAGTCATGCGGCGGTAACCCCAGTCACCCGCGATCTGGTCGGATAGGGCAGCATGAAGATGGAAGCTTCGCCGCGCTAGAGCATCGAGCGGCGTGCCAGCGCACCAGTCGAGCGCCAGAAATCCGCCCGCCTTACCAGACGCCGCGGCCGCCACCTCGGTCAGCTCGACGACGATGGCGTCGATTCCACGGCGACTGAGGAAATAAGCGGTGCACGCGCCGATGACGCCAGCGCCGCAAATCACAACGCGCATCAGTGTCCGCCTCTCTGTTCTCCGTGGTGTACCTTCGCGATGCACCGGTCCGGTTATTCGGCTTCCGTAAGGTGATTTACATCACCTCAAGTGCGTTCGCGAGGATTGCCGTGACGGAGCCACGTCACTCGCATCGCGTCGACGCCGTCAGTCGGGGAGCTGCAGCGTATTACGGCGTGCGATTTGGCTATTCAACCGCGGCATCCCGCGTGCCACCTTCGCCGGCGGTGGCGACGGCTCGGAGCCGTGAAGAGTCGATTCAAGATCCGCATAACCCGGATCAGACACACAGCGCCATTTGGTCGACATTGTGCCTGGCGACTCAGCGATAACGAGAGCGGCGCCGCCAGCCGCACTTGCGCACGTCGCGCGGACGAGCTGTCACTGTCCCGGTCGGTCGCAATATGGTCCGGCTTCCTCTCCGCCTGAGGTCAGCCTCATCGCCGTCGGAGCGGCCAGCCCAACGCATCAATGGGGTGTGCTGGCCAATACCCCAGGAGCACCGTCTCGTCATGACCGACATCGTTCCGATCCGCCCATTCGATGACGCGGAGGCGCTGGCTTGGCTGCGCTCCCAGCCCGATGGACGCGTGACCGCCAGCGCCGCGGAGCTCGGGCGGCAGTGGGGCTGGAACAGGATGCGGACTGGTCGCCGGTTGAAGGGGTGGGAGGAGGCCGGCCTGATCCGCCGTAACGCCGAAGCGGTCATTGTAACCACGTCTGTTACGCCGACTGTTACCGATGTTACACCGACTGTTACCGAGGCCCTCAGTGGAGTGCACCCCTAGCTTGGGACAGAAAAATGGTGACAGTTCTCCTTTCTGGGGAGGACTATTTGAGCACCAACGAACCAAGCCGATTCAGTCGAGAGTTTAAGCTCGAGGCGTTGCGCCGGATGGAGGCGGGGGAGAACGTGAGCGATCTAGCCCGACAGCTCGGTGTTTCTCGCAAGAGCATTTATCAATGGCATAATCGATATCGTCTGGGCGGCAGCAAAGCCTTGCGTGGCCGCGGTCGTATGACCAACGTCGATCTCTCGGCTCACGAGGAGAGGCCAGCAGCAGAGAACCAGCCCGACAAGGAGGCTCGACAAACCTCACTGGAGGAGCTGGCCCGGGCGCAACGGCAAATTTCTTCGCTTGAACGCAAGATCGGCCAGCAACAAGTCGAGCTCGATTTTTTTCAGCAAGCCTTGCGGCAAGTCAGGGATCAACGCCTGCGGAGCGGCGTGCCTGGCGGGACGGCATCTACGAAGTCATCCAAGCGATGACGACGTCTCGGTCGCAAGGCGAGATCGGAATCGAGCGCATGTGCCAGCTCGGAGGCATCAGCCGATCCGGCTATTATCGGCATTGGCAGCGATCGGCGCCCCGTCAGGAAGAGACTGGCCTTCGGGACGCGATTCAGCGTTTGGCCCTCAAGCATCGCCACTATGGCTACCGACGGATCGGCGCTCTCCTGCGGCGTGAAGGCCGGCAAGCCAATCACAAGCGGGTTCTGCGCTTGCTGCGCGAGGACAATCTTTTGTGCTTGCGCCAGACCCCGTTCGTGCCCATCACGACCAACTCGCGCCACTCTTGGTGCGTCGTTCCCAATCTGACCCGCGGTATCGTGCTAAACGGCCTCGATCAGCTCTGGGTGGCGGATATCACGTACCTGCATTTGGCAGAGGAGTTCGGCTACCTTGCCGTCATCCTGGATGCATTCAGCCGCAAGGTTGTCGGCTGGACGCTAGATGCGCATCTGCGGGCGGAACTCGCGATCTCGGCGCTGCTGATGGCCATCACAGCACGGCAACCGAAGCGAGGCGGTCTGATCCATCATTCCGATCGCGGGGTGCAATACGCTTGCAGCGAGTACACGGAAATCCTGGCCGGGCACGATATCCAGCCCAGCATGAGCCGGGTCGGCAATCCCTACGACAATGCAAAGGCCGAAAGCTTCATGAAAACCCTGAAGCAGGAGGAGATCAACGGATGCAGCTATCGCAATTTGAATCAGGCCCGAAGCGCCATCGGGGCCTTTATCGAAACCATCTACAACCGTCAGCGGCTGCATTCGGCGCTGGATTATCGATCGCCTGACGAGTACGAAGCAACATTGGCTGTTCGTAGCGGGTGCGAACACCTGGAAGCAGCGAATTGAACATGCTCGCTCGGTACCAACTCCCGCGAGGCGCATCCATGGCATGGGCCATTGTGGCTCGGCGCGCGCTGTCGCCGTCAACCCCGCGCGCCCAAGGCGCGCCCCTACGGGCTTCGGGGGTTGACCGCTCAGCGCGGCCAAGCAAGTGGCTTTCATGCCAACAATGCGAAGGCGCGCCTCTCGGGCTACCCCGCAGCATTTTCAACCGGCACCCGCCTGAAGTCTCGATCACCGAGATCTGTTACCAATTTCGTGTCTCACACAAGGGGTGCAGTCCATCAGTGTCACAGTGACACCCGAGGCTGCGGGAGCGCGGCGTTCCATGACAGCGGTCAAGTTCGCCGCCTTCATCGTGGCGCTGGCGCTCGCCTCCATATCGGCCGCCTTCTCGATCGATGGCCTCACCGCAATCTTTGCCGGCGCGTTCTGGCCCGTCATCACAATGGGCGCTGCGCTGGAAGCCGGGAAGCTCGTCGCCGCGGCGTGGCTGACCGAGCACTGGAACTCGGCGCCGGCGCTCCTGCGCCTGGTCCTCGTCGCGATGGTCAGCGTGTTGATGAGCCTGAACGCGGTGGGCGTGTTCGGCTTTCTCACGCGTGCCCACCTTGATCATATGGTGGCGATGGATCTGGCGCTTGCCGATAGAACCGCCGACACCGAGGCTCGCCTCGCGATCCAGATCCGGACCGTCGCTGACCTCGATCGGCGCATCGCCCAGATCGACGCGGCCATCGAGGCATCGACACGGCTGGGCCGTCCCCTCGGTGCGATGACTATCGCCGACCAGAAGCGCCGTGATCGCGCTGACATCGTTACTGAGCGCCAGCGGGAGGGGCAGGCGCTCGCTAGCCTGCAGATCGAGAAAGCCAAGATTGAAGTCCAGCGCAGGCGCGCTGAGGCCGATGTCGGCCCGGTGCGATATCTCGCCGAGCTGATCGGTACACCGGCCACCGACCTGGAGCGACCGGTCCGCCTACTCACTTTGGCGCTTGTCGCCGTTCTCGATCCGATGGCGGTGGCGCTCCTGCTTGCCGCCGGCGCACACACGGCGCGCGCAGGCTCACGCTGACCGTTTGCCGGGATGGGGCTTCGGAGCCAGACGATTCTCGCCGCATCACCGAGCCGCTGAGAAAGATCATGACGCGTCGCACTATCAGAGCTTTCCACGCGACTCGAATTCTTGCTGTTCCAGCGGATCGACTTCGTTCCCGCCGGGAGCCGGATCACGACTGGCTCGTGCACAGCGCAATGGTCCTTAAGAAGCGAAGTCGAACCAAGGGCCAGGGAAGCGAAGCAAGGTCTTTTCTCACACCCCATGCACCTTGCCAGTGCTGACGCCTTGCATATCCCGCGCCGCTATCCCAATCGGAAGGCTGGCATCTCGGCCGGCCGGCACACTGCCAACAGGAAGATAGTCGTTCTGTCGGGCCCAACTGATCGGGGCCGATAACCCGACGGTACACGCAACTAACCGGCGCCCCTTCGGGACCCGGCCGCAATCAGGCGCTCTGGGGTCGTACGCAGTGCGGTTGCTAGGCGCGCAAGAACGATGATAGTCATATTCCGCTTTCCCCGTTCGACCTGGGAAATGTAGGTACGATCGAGACCCGCCTCGAAAGCAAGTTCCTCCTGCGACAAATTCAACGCCTTTCGCGCTCGCCGTACGTTCGCTGCGACTATCCTCACAATTGCCGACTCATCCGCCATAGGGACAAATCGAAAGATATGTAGACTTTGGGTCTACGGACTATGAATCCCATCTCCGATCGCCAGATTGTAGACGATAGTCTACATCTAGAGCGAGGCTTCCGGCCCTTAGCCAGGCAATCGAGTAGGGCCATGCGAAATCGGGAGATCGCTGCAATGCCGAGTCACGGCAATGTCGGAGAAGGCGCTCCGGACACAAACGGGTCCAAATCGCGCCCCCGCGAGGGGCATTCCTTTGATGATTGCGTAATGGCAGTCACAGCTATCGATTATTGCGGCCACGTACTGACGGTGGTCAGTCAATCCGACGTTACCTGCAGCTCCGCGCACAAGGCGGACGTCATACCGTTCATGACCATCATGTTCGGAGGACCTCTGGGCCAGATGACGTGGAAAGCCGATACTTGGGCGAACTCCCTTCGAAACCATGAAACGGCGGTCTGCACGCTGATCGAGTCGATTTCGTCGGCCAGCCGCGGCTGAACCGCTGGTCAGGATCGCGCCAGTCAAGCAGCTTTCGTGTGCTAATCGACAGCGGGACGAAAGACAGGCTTCCGTCGCGCCGGATCAACGCCGCCGCGCATTGGCACACACGTTCACCTAGCTGCTCCGTCCCCATCACGATCGCGAGCTTTTCCTCGTTGGTGAAGCGGTGCGGGCTAACGTCGGCCACGCGGAACAGCAATCACAGCGTCTGCTAAGTCCGGTCCGTAGCCGGGCTCCTTAGCGGCGCTGCTAGCGCTGGCACTAACGCCAGGGCGGCTGGATGGATGATGAAGCGCGCCAGTCGATTTCGCCTTCGCCGTCGGGCCAGTCTGGCGCGCCATTTGCGCGGCGAGTGGGACGACAATTGCATGGCGACAGCGTACGAACCGACACCCGTTCCGCTCCAATTAATCGCCTCCACATGCATCGCCCAGAACGACTGTTGGCGCGGTTTGTACATTCGCGATGACAAAAAGCCGGCGCTGCTCTGCTTTCGCCGCACTCTTAATCGCTCTTGCCGGCGCTGCTCGGCGTGCGAATCGGTCCTATATTTGTGAAGCTTAAGCGCCGTGTTGTTGCCGGCCGGCTGCTTGAGCCAGCGACCGAATTTGTTCGCAGCGGAACATTGCTAACGACAATATGTGCGTATCCCGAGAACACTTCGGCGCTACGTTTCGATGTGAAGTAACCACCATTCCTGGCGCCATTGTTCTGGAAGTGTTTCGGTCGTGTCGGAGAAACTCGACAGCAAGAGAGGAGCGAAATGAGAAGAGAACACATGAGCGGAAAGTCATGAAAGACCCGGATAGTTACCAGGCGACCTTGGATGGCAGGATAAAGCGCGCAAGGTGCGTGCGGTCGGTTGGGGCTGGGTGGAGCGGAGAATTCCAGCGATCCCGCAAACCTTGTGCAGTACCCGGCGCAACCTGCGATTTATAGCAAAGTGTTATTGCCGCTCATCTTTCGACACTCTGTGAGCCCAACATGGCCAGTAGCGACGATTTCCGCATCCGTCCGGGCCGCATCCGCTCAACACGCTCGTCGATGACAAAGTCGTTCCTGGTGCAGGCGCTGCAAGCCGCGCACAAGGCCGGTGGGTTCTCGCGAGGCCGCACGAAGCGCGGCAGCACGTTCGGGCGTGGTCGTGCGGCGAGCCTTGCCGCGTCGCGGCTTCTCAACAACCGCGCCCGCGGCGCCATCGTCAAGGCGCGGGTCGTGCGGCGGATGCGTTCGCCAGGCGCGCTCCGAACTCATATCGGATATCTCCAGCGCGACGGGGTGACCCGGGATGGATCGCCGGGCAAGCTATTCGACGCCGCGGGAGACGAGGTGGAGGGCAGAGACTTTGCCAGCCGTTGCGAAGGTGACCGGCATCATTTTCGGTTCATCGTCTCGCCCGATGATGCTGGCGAGCTAGGAAGCTTGCGGAGCTTTACCCGCGAGCTCATGAACCAGGCCTCTCGCGATCTCGGCACCCGGCTCGATTGGGTCGCAATCGATCATTGGAACACCGAACACCCGCATGTCCACGTCCTCGTGCGCGGCCGCGCCGATGACGGCAAAGACCTCGTCATCAGCCGCGACTATATCTCGGTCGGCTTGCGTGCACGTGCCGGCGATCTCGTCACCCGTGAGCTCGGTCCGCGATCAGAGCTCGAGACGCGCCAACGCCTCGAAGGGGAAGTGACGGCCGAACGCTGGACACGCCTCGATCGGGTGCTGGCCCGGGAAGCGGGAGCGGCGGATGGGGTCATTGATCTTCGGCCGGACCGGGCTCTCGCGAGCGACCCGTTGGGGGAGATCCGGATCGGGAGAATGCGCAATCTCGAGCGGTTGGGTCTCGCAGAGCCTGCGGGGCCGGCGCGCTGGATCCTCGCTGCTGATGCCGAGCAGCGCTTGCGTGACTTGGGCGAGCGGGGCGATATCATCAAGCGGTTGCACAAGTCCCTCACCAAGGATGGCTCTATACGCGCCCCATCCTCCTGGGCGCTCGAGGGCGAATCCCACGGCGAACCCGTGATCGGCCGTCTTATCGCCCGGGGGCTCGATGATGAGCTCAGGGGCACGGCGTTCGCTGTCGTCGACGGGATCGATGGGCGTGTCCACCACCTCAAACTTCCCGATATCGATGCGGCCGGTGACGGTCCGATCGGCGGCATTGTCGAGCTGCGTCGTTTCGAGGATGCGAGGGGCCGGCCGCGAGTTGCGCTCGCCGTCCGCTCAGACCTCAATCTCGAACAGCAGGTAGCTGCGGAGGGGGCGACCTGGCTCGACCGGCGCCTGGTTGCTCGTGAACCTGCCGATCTCTCGCGCGCCGGCTTCGGTGCGGAAGTCCGCGCCGCACTCGATCGGCGGATCGATACTTTGACAGAACAGGGCCTCGCCCGCCGTGACGGCGACAAGGTCACAATCGGCCACAACCTGATCAGTACCCTGCGTCAGCGCGAGCTCGATATGGTCGGCCGGCGGGTTGCGGAGGAAACTGGCTTGGCCCATTCGTCCACAGAGGCAGGAGAGTCCATTTCGGGGATCTACCGCCGAAGGCTCATCCTTGCCTCAGGCCGCTTCGCCATGATCGATAATGGCCTGGGCTTTCAGCTCGTGCCCTGGATACCGTCCCTAGAGCGCGAGCTTGGCAGGCAAGTGAATGGCATCGCCGGTCCCGGCGGCGTCGACTGGAGCTTTGGCCGCAAGCGCGACCTTTCGCTCTGATCCGCCGATCTCTGCGCTATCTTGCGCCATACCACGACTACGAGAGGATTACCGTTGCACTTGCGCCTGGGGTGCACATTACCTCTGGCCATGTCCGGGACCAAGATACTTTGGGGCCAACTGCTGGTCGCCTCCATTCTCGTGCTCGCCTTCCTCTGGACGGCGACCGAGTGGACTGCCTGGCGTCTGGCCTTTCAGCCGCAGCTTGGGCCTGCCTGGTTCACGATCGGGCGCTGGCGGATCTATCAGCCGCTCGTCTTTTTCGTCTGGTGGTTCAAGTTCGACGCCTACGCGCCTGCCATCTTCATCCAGAGCGGGTGCATCGCCGCAAGCGGCGGGATCGCAGCCATGGGTGTCGCTATCGCCTTTTCGGTCTGGCGGGCGAGAGAAGCTCAGCATGTAACAACTTATGGCTCGGCGCGCTGGGCCGATGCGCGGGAGGTTCGGCGTGCCGGGCTTCTGGGACCCGATGGCGTCGTGCTCGGCCGCTTCGACGGCCGATATCTGCGGCACAATGGCCCAGAGCACGTGCTTTGCTTTGCTCCGACCCGCTCCGGCAAAGGCGTCGGCCTCGTCATTCCGACATTGCTGACGTGGCCGCATTCCACGATCGTCCACGACATCAAGGGCGAGAATTTTAAGCTGACTTCCGGTTGGCGTGCTCGCGTCGGGCCGGTGCTCTTGTTTGATCCGACCAATCCTGAGAGCGCGGCGATCCGCTGCTCGAGATCCGCAAAGGCGACTGCGAGGTGCGCGATGCGCAAAATATCGCCGACATTCTCGTTGATCCCGAAGGTGCACTCGAGCGCCGCAATCATTGGGAGAAGACCAGCCACTCCTTACTGGTCGGCGCGATCCTGCACGTCCTCTACGCGGAAGCCGATAAGACGCTCGCCGGCGTCGCCAATTTGCTGTCGGACCCGTCACGCTCGATCGAGGCAACGCTGAATGCGATGTTGGCGACGGCGCATCTCGGAGAGCGCGTCCATCCTGTCGTGGCCTCGGCGGCGCGCGAGCTCCTTAACAAAAGCGAAAATGAACGTTCCGGCGTGTTATCGACGACGATGAGCTTCCTGGGACTTTATCGCGACCCCGTCGTCGCCAAGGTGACGGGACGCAGCGACTGGCATATCCGCGATCTCGTCGACGGACCCCGACCGATCTCGCTCTACCTTGTGGTGCCACCTTCCGACATCGCCCGCACCAAGCCCCTGATGCGGCTCATGCTTAACCAGATCGGACGGCGGTTGACCGAGAGCCTCGACACGGGCCGCCAGCGGCGGAGGCTACTCTTGATGCTCGATGAGTTCGCCGCACTCGGCCGGCTCGACTTCTTTGAAGGTCAGCTTGCCTTCATGGCCGGTTATGGCATTCGCAGCTTTTTGATCACCCAAAGCCTGAACCAGCTCGAACGTGCCTATGGGCCGAACCACGCAATTCTTGAGAACTGTCACATCCGGATTGCCTTCTCCACAAACGACGAGCGCACGGCTAAGCGCGTATCGGACGCACTCGGGGCCGCGACCGAGATGCGCGCGATGAAGAACTACGCCGGGCATCGCCTCTCGCCCTGGCTTGGGCACCTGATGGTCAGCCGTCAGGAGACATCGCGTCCGCTGATAACCCCGGGGGAGGTCATGCAGCTTTCGCCCAATGAGGCGATTGTGATGGTTTCGGGCGTGCATCCCGTGCGCGCCCGTAAGGTTCGGTATTACGAGGATCCGCAATTGCAACGCCGAATCTTGAAGCCTTCGTGCACCGATCCGGTCACCGCGGTCGCGCAGCCGGACGATTGGTCCGGGCGCATGCCGATTCCGCCCTCTGCGAAACTGCTTGCGGCGTTGAAGCACAAGGTCCGCGATCCGAACGGCGGTATTCGCCGCGAGCCGGAAATGCCGCAACACGAGGATGTCGTGATCAAGGCCCCGCTCGCCGAGAATGAGTTTGATGCCGTTCCGGATGAGGGCGACACTGACGCCCTGCAGACGACGGCCTCGAACCGCTCGATGCAGGGCCTTGCGCGTTCGGTCAGCCTCGACCCGGACGATGAGATGGGCCTGTAGCGGGGCGATATGAAGAAGACCCAACTCAGCATCTATCTCGATCCAGAGATCTTCAATGGCCTTGAGGCGTTCGCAAAGCGTCAGGGCAAGCCCAAGTCGCTGGTTGCCGAGGCTGCGATCGCCTCCTTCCTCTCTCCTGACGACTCCGACCGGCGGGAAGCGGCGATCGCCAAGCGGCTGGATCGGGTCGTACGCGTGCTCGAACGGCTTGAGCGCAATGACGGCGTTGCGCTTGAAACGATCGCCCTGTTCATCCGTTTCTGGCTCACGTCAACACCGGCGTTGCCGGAGCATTCCGGCCCTGCAGCACGTGCGAAGGGCGCCGAGCGCTACGATCGTTTTGTCGAAGCTCTCGGACGGCGGCTCTCCAGCGGATCGACCATCCTGAAGGAAGTGAGTATCGAATCGAATGACGTTGGGAGTGCCGCACGAGTTAAGGGTGATCCCGAGAATTCTTGATCCACGCCGCGTTCCCTTCTTTCGCTATGCCAGGGCTCGTATTCACGTCGGCCGTCAGGGGTAGACCTGAAACAATTGACGTGCAGCCAAATCGACGCGAATGACCAAATCCGGATTGCATATCGATCAGCGTGTGCGGAAAATCTCAGAATGGCGCGCTCCGTTCGAGGCAACAGCATCGACGAGCATGGGCAAGCGATGCCGATATCGAGGTGGCTCGGTCGCTGCCTTTTAATCAGTGGGTCCGAGGTTCGAGCCCTGGTTGGCCCACCACCAGTCTACCGAAACCCACGCGTCGAAGTGCCGCAGATGAGAAGCTTTTGTGGCCATTTCGCGCGCAGCCTTTGGCGCTGCCTCAAAAACATCAATGATTTGTCGAATTGCGAACAGGGTTCGAGCCTTTCTACACGCGGAGCGCGACCTCAAGATGAAGGATGCCAGCCATGGTAGAATTCCATCGCGACCACCGTCCGTCCCCCAGCGTCGATGCGGCCAATGCAGAAATTGCAGGATTGGTGATTGCGCAGCCTCCAGCCGACATCAACAATGAAATGATTGGCAAGGTCTTCGACGATGCCACGACACGCCTTGTCGGCGGCGTGGACGCTTCGAACGCTGCGGCCATCATCGCCGATCTCAAGACCGTGCAGGCCGACATGGCCGCGATCTCCGCCGGCGACGGCGAGGGCACTTTGACCGAATTGCATTACGACGTGATGGAGCACCAGCTCAATCAGGAAATTACGGCTGTCAATGAAGCCTTGAATGGAACGAACCCCTTCGCCGCCAAGACCATCAATGACATCCACCGCGATATTCTTGACATTTTCCTCGGCGATCCCAACCTCGTCGCCGAGAAAGGCGCCTCATGGACGGCGCTGCCTCAAGTCACCACGCCCCCAACGCCGTTCGCCGACAATGCGAAGCAAACGACGTTCGTGAGCAACTTCATCACCGACAGCAATACGCTTGCCGATCGCGCTCTTGGGGGAGAGAACAGCGATCAATTGATCAATGATCTTCAGCACTTTATCAGCCAAGCCGAAAAGTTCGTCATGGCGAACGCCCAGACGGCGACCGTGTTCAACGCCCGCTTCGAGAATGAGATTGGAGCGGAGGGAACTGCGGGGACTGCTGCCAACAGCCTCATTGAAGGCCTTCAGAACCACGACATGGGGGAAATCACCGCCGCTGCGACCCAATTGATCACCAACGCGAGCGACTTTGCAGGGAACAACCAGCAAGCCAACGGCGCCACCTATGACGCCGTGGTGGCGGCTGCGACGGGATCGGCGGCGCCCTTCATTGCTTTACAAGGTGGGAACGGACATCACGATGGCCAACAATTCGCTAACGTACAAAGTGCGGGCGCGGATGTGGAGCATCACTCCGATACGAATGTCGGGCATCACTCCGAGCTGGCTTCGACCTTTGCACATTTCTGGCATCATGCGTGAGGAGGCGTGGGCTCAGGGGACGACCATTTCGCCTCGTTTGGCACGGGTCAGTTCGACCAGGGCCAACATCATCAGGAAGCCCATCACCACTTCGGGCATATGTGGGGCTGAGGCACGAGCGGCCACGTCCCTTGTGGACGCGGCCGCCAATAACGCAAACGCGGGCGTGCTGAGCATTCCCCGTCGTCGAGGATAATCTGTCGAGGCATCGCGCGCGGTGGGCCGGTCCGATGCGGGTCGAGCCGGCGCGCGGCCGTTGGGATGCATCGGCCCCAGCGCATGTCGTGTGCGGACGTCCGCGTGAGACGGCACTACCAAACGTCTCACGCTGAGATCGTCAGGTGTCCACAGCCCCTGACTGAAGAGGCCCATGAGATCGGCTGGCCCGCAGGCCGCTACAACTGGATGGCGCCGCCGCGGCCCGCAGACGGAGTCAACGACAGGCACGACAACGTGAGCCGTTGCTGCACACCGGCGGCCGCGACTCTTCGCATGACTGTTCGTGACCAGAAACGGTCCTGCGTACCGAATCGGCAAGAGAGTTTCAGTCCGGTTTACGAATCGTTAATTGTTTAGGTTGAATCCTAAAGAGCGGGGCAGTGCCGTCTGGGGCTCGTGGTTGTCGCATCATTTTGGAGAAGGCAGATGACTTTGCTGAGCACCGTACGCCGATCAACTACATGGGCGCTGGCAGCGAGCCTGCTGGTGTGGAGCGTCGATCCGATTAGAGCAGAGAACGGTCAGATTGCAGCCGGGATTGCGGGAGGACTGATCGGCGGTGCTTTGATCGGAGGCGCTTTGGCCAGTCGGCCTGCTTACGTGCCCCCACCACCGACGGTCTACTACGAACCAACACCGGTTGTCGTGGACGAGCCCGCTTGCCGGATCGTGCGCGAACGCTTTTGGGACGGATACGGCTACAGGATACGGGAAATTCAGATTTGCGACTGATCCGGCTCATAGACTTCTAAGCCTGACTTGGATATGGCTGATTGGTAAGGACGGCTTCGCAGTCAGTATTAAGGGACCGTCCCAGAGGCAGAGCACCCTGCCTGAGCCAACGAACTCCACTTGAAGGCACGGCCTAAACGGCGGTTAATCTGCTGTCCATTCGAACAAAACGACGCAAATGACCCGTTGCGGAATACGGTTCCACACGTCGCCACCTGCAAATCCTCCGTTTGGAGATTGTCCAGGGCGGCATTCAAGGGGTTATGCGTTGATTGAGAGACCCCGAGACGAGCCTATAACTACCGCTTGAACGTATTCAGGTGCCGTGACTCGGTATAGGCGGATCGAGATTGAGCACGCGGGGATGGCCTCGCTCATCGAGCAGCCGCCCCGTATAGGGCGCCGTGCCTCCGCCATACATCGGGTTCATCGAGAGCCTTCGGCTGGATGCGCCGCTCGCCGTGCAGATTATGTCGCGACCGGGCTTCTTCCCCTTCAACAAGTTCTCAAGCGTGCCGCTCGGCATCGCCGCCGCCCGCCGCGCATTCAACGATGCTTCGGACAAGATCAGCAACACCGACAAACGGCTGATGATCGTGACGGACTGCCACGTCAAGGGACTGCGGGCCCGGACCTACACGCTCGCGACCGGCGCGACGGTTCAGGAAGTCGACGGCATCTCGGTGCGAAGCAAGAATACCGGGGATGACTTCCTCGACCTGAGCGGTGGCGTCCAAGGCAATCCGCAGCGTCGACCGATGGTGATCCTCGCCATGGGCGCGATCGAAAGCGCACGGATGGCGTTGTTGACGCAGGGCGTTGCCACGGCCCCGAACGGCAGCTTGGTCGGCTCGAACCTGATGGTCCATCTGCGCAAGAACGCGACATTCTCGGTGCCGATCCCACCGGGACTGTCGCTCAAGGACCTCGAGCTGACTGCATTGCTGGTGCGCTGCCGAGCCAAGGTGAACGGCACGTTCGTGCACTATCATTTCCAGATCACCGCGTCCGCGCTGCCGAAAGGGTCCGGCGCAGGTGCGTCGGAGGCGTTGCTGTTCCAGAATGCGCCGGACCTCGACAATATCCGGCATTTCGAAGATACCGCGCCCGGCGAGATTGACGTGTCCATCCGGTCGGTCGGTGAGATGCTGCCAAACCCGCAGAACAACGTGACGGTGCCACTGACGCCTGCGGATCTCGACGAGAATCTCGTGCCACGTGCGACCGCGACGCTGATGCCGCGGACAGCCGGGGCCAACGATGTCGAGGCGCAGGTCATGGACCTCATGAACCAGGGTATCGATTTCCTCGCCCAAAGCCTGTTCGGCGCATCGGTCGCAACAGGGTATGTTTCGGCCGCCAACATCAAGCCCGACGGGCTTGGCACGACCTTCCATGAATCCGGAACGTTGAGGACCGGTGACGATCCGACCAAATCGGTGGTGAATCCCGACGGCCAGTTTCATTTCGCCGCCAACCTCTATGCTGGAGATGCGGCCGTGCTGCCGACATGCGGCTCTGCGAACCCGGTCATGAATGGCGTCGCGATCCGCCGCCGGCTGGCCCGGCGCCTGGTCCCCGAAGGCGATGCAGCTCAGCCCTTGCGCGACTACGTACTGTATTTGCCGCCGTCGCCGCCTCCGTCAGCGGGATCGGTGATCACGCTGTTCGATGGGACGTCCCTTGCGAACTGGCGCATGGCCGGACGCGGCACCTTCCATGTGATCGATGGCGCACTGCAATCGGTGCCGAGCTTCGATCTCGGTCTGCTCTGGTGCACGATCCCGATGCCGACGAATTACGTGTTGGAGTTGGAATTCCTCATCCGGACCATGCAGACCAACAGCGGGGTGTTTGTCCGCTTCCGCAATCCGGACAGTGTCGCACTTCCCGACGGGACGGCGTTTTCCAATCCGGCGTGGTCGGCCGTTTTCACCGGCTTCGAGATCCAGATCGACAATACCGGCGCGGGGCAACCGACACCAGGCCTTCCGATCCACAGGACCGGCGCGGTCTACGCCGTCAGCTATCCGGGAAATCCGAGCGAGATTCCGGGCTTCCCGGCAGAAACGCCTGGCGACTTCGTGAACCCGCAGGATGCGATCGTGCTTGGCTGGAACAAGTACCGCATCGAGGTCAACAATAACGTCATCACGGTGGCGCTCAACGGCGCCGACACGACTCAGTACACCATTCCGGACCCGGCCGTTGCGCAGTTCCCGGCACCATGGGACCAGCACCGCGGCCGCTATCCGGTAACGGAGCCGACCTTCATCGTGCTGCAATCGTATTCGAATTTCAGTTACACGACCGCCTTCAACGAGTGACCGCTCTTTGAGCTTTTCTGCGCTCCCTACGCAGCCACGTGATCCTGAGACGGGCGTCGGCCAAGGGCCTCTGGGGTCACCGGCCGCTCCGATACGGCGTGCTTCATAAGTCCGAGAAGGGGCAGACGCGTGTTTTTCGCGCGTTTGGGCCTGAGAATTAGGCCGTGCTGCAAATCAATCGGCCCGCCCGAGCGGAGCGCCCGGGCGACAGCCGCTTCGTCAGTCCAGCTCCCCGGACGGGCTAATAAAGCTCGATGGCCTTGATGCGATCCGGATATTTCGTAACCTCGATATTGAAATCGTCGATCGTCTTTTCCAGGTCAAACTGCGCCCCTCTCCACTCCCAATTTTTCCTTGCCGCAGTGTCGTCGAGGATGCCGAAGGTTTTCACGGTCGTCGTTAGAACCGGATTGGGATTGTAGGTGATGATACCTTGCTTGTTGACCTTTTTCATCACGGCGGCGGCAATATCCGAGGCCTGAGGCGCCTGACCGCTCATCCGGATGCCGGCGATGTTGTAGACCCGGCGTGGGGTGTTTCCATCGAACAGTTTTTCGGGCCTCGCCGAGTACAGTCCAAGCAACGCCTCGACCGCATCGCGGACGTAGATGATGTCGAGACGCGTATCAGCTGAAACATAGGCTTCGTAAGGCTTACCCTGCAACGGCGTTTGTATCATCAGCGTGGAATACACCGTCGTGCCACCCGGTCCTCGGGATGCGCCGACAACTGAGGGGAATCGAACCGCACGAAAATCGATCCACCCCTTGCCCGTGTAATACTCGCCAAGCCGTTCAGTTGCGACCTTGGCCACTCCGTACATGGTGGTTGGCATTTGTACAGCCTCGTTCGGCACGATCGTTCCGCCAGCAATGAAACGTCCGAACGAAGCGATCGTGCTCGGGAACAGCACGCGGACCGGCGGCACGTTGCGGTGCTGACAGAAAATGCGCGCGGCATCGAACACGTTCCGGCTCCCAACCAGATCCACCTCGAACCCCATGGTCGGATTGCTTTCCGCTCCGGCCGATAAAAGGGCCCCCAGATGGAAGACGCTCTTCGGTTCGTGCTTCTCGAACAACGCAAGCACGTGAGCCAGGATGCTGAGATCGCCTTGGACAAAGGTGACCTGATCTTTGTAATTGTTGAACTCGTCGTTGTAGCCGGTGAGACGGCGCAGGTCGGGATCGCGATCGAACAGAACGATCTGCTCGCCCGCCTTCAACAACACCATCGTCAAATAGGATGCGATGAATCCGCTTCCGCCCGTGATGAGGATCGGCCTGTCGGTACTGTCCATGATCTCCTCCTCTGTTAGCTGCGTACTCTGTGTTCCCGCGCTGGCTCTCCTTTCATATCGAAGCCACTTGATTTCGATCTCTTATCCTTGACGCTCCGGTGCGCTTCTGTATCTCCCTTGAGTCGCAGCGCCACCTCGGCATCGAGATCGAAACTGGAGGTTACGCCGACATTGGGGAGGTTGAGACGAACCCACTCGTCGGCCTTCCTTCGGCCGCGTTCGAACAGCTCATGGATAAAATCGGCTGATGGATTGATCTTCGAGGCGACGCCGATCGCCTCCATGAAGGCGTCGTCGCGAATGATGTGAAATCGTTTCGGCCTGTAACCACCACCCTGTAGCAGCTTCCGCTCGAGAAGCTTGTTGATCAGCAGGATCTGCCGCATCTCCATCACCCAGGCGGCATTGAAGCTGATTTCGTTGACGCGGTTCAGGATTTGCCGCGACGTGTTGGGAGGGCCACCGGCGCGGTCGATCGGGTTGATGGTGACCGTCAACAGATCATCACTGCAATCGACCAGCGGGTTGAGTGCCGGATTACCGAGATAGCCGCCGTCCCAATAGGAAACCCGATCGATCTCGATCGCCTGGAACAGCATCGGATAGCAGGCCGACGCAAGCAGGGTTTCGACGGTGATTTCCCGCTGCTCGAAGATTCGCCGCGCCGTGCCGTTGATGTCGGTGGCGCAGACGAAAAGACGCGGGGCTCCGTTGCCACCACGCCTCAAGGCATCAAAATCGGGAATGACCTTTCGAATGATCGCGTCGACCGGATTCTTGAACACGAGATCGCTGT
>Ga0210384_10002039_pt1 | contig 25480 bp, 24 predicted proteins | sample IncBWH2MmetaG_FD_160574 | JGI IMG/M metagenome (GOLD analysis project Ga0210384, IMG submission 160574) | Forest soil microbial communities from Barre Woods Harvard Forest LTER site, Petersham, Massachusetts, United States - Inc-BW-H-2-M | ecosystem: Environmental > Terrestrial > Soil >...
CGTGTGAAAGTAGGACATTGTCAGGCTAATATCAAGCCAACCGCCCGAGCTAGCAATAGCTCGGGCGTTTTGCTTTGTGGGCGCGGAAATATGAGCGCGCGAATAGTCGCCGCGCCGGCGAATAGGCCTCGGTAGCCGCCCGCGAATACCTCCCGCAGCACCAACGACAACGCCCGGCATGCCGGGCGTTTGTGTTGGCGACAAGCAAACGCCTCAGTTGAGCGCCAACAGCAACGCTCCCTGGCGTGCCCACAGGTCGGCTTCCTCGCGCAGCAGGTAGGCCGTGCGCGGATGCTCTTCCGCCCATTGCGGCGTGAACGTCAGGCGTGCGCCCCCGCCCACGCGCGCGAGGTTCAAGCCGCTCGCGTCGACCTCGCCGCGGGCGTGGCATTCGATCACGGCCAGGCGCAGGCAGAGCACCTGCCAGGCCGTGAGCTCCCGCGAGAGCCCCGCCTCGATCTTGCGCAGCCCGCCGCGCTGGCCCAGCACCAGTTCGCCCAGGCGGCGTTGCTGGCTTTGCGAGAAGCCCGGCGCATCGACGTGCGACACGATGTAGGCGCTGTGCCGGTGGTGGTCGTGGTGCGACACCATCAGCCCCACCTCGTGCAGCGCCGAGGCCCAGCGCAACTCCTTGTGCATCTCGACGTCGCCGCGCGGCAAGGCGCTCTCGAAGAAGCGTTGCGCGGTGCTGGCGACGCGCTCCGCCTGGTGCACGTCCACATGGAAACGGCGCTGCAGCTCGACGATGGTCGTGTCGCGCAGGTCGTGGCCGCTGGCCTCGTTGCCCGCGGCGAGCCGCTCGGCCAGGTCGACGATCACGCCCTGGCGCAGCGCGCCCTTGGCTGCAACCAGCTCTTCGATGCCGAACTGCGCGCAGATCGTGTACAGGATGGCCAGGCCGCCGGCGATCACCGCCCGGCGCTCGGGCTTCATGCCGGGGACGTCAAGCCTGTCGACGTGGCCCAGCTCGATGCAGCGTTCTATGAGCCAGCGCAGGCCTTCGGCCGTGATTCGGCCGTCGGTCTTGCCGCTGGCCTTGAGCACGTCGGCGACCGCGCCCGCCGTGCCGGACGAACCCAGCGCCTCGCGCCAGTGCCGGCGCGCGAACGGCACCAGCGCCTCCTCGAGCTCGGCGCCCGCGGCCACCTGGGCGGCGCGGAACGCCGCGCGAGTGTAGCGGCCGTCCGGGAAGTAGCGCATCGACAGGCTCACGCAGCCCACCTGGAACGACTCGGCCACGCGCGGCGTGCGCCCGTCGCCCAGGATCATCTCGGTGGAGCGGCCCCCGATGTCGATCACCAGGCGCGGCCTGGCGGAGGGCTGCAGGAACGCGACGCCCGCATAGATCAGGCGCGCCTCCTCGCGGCCGGAGATGATCTCGATCGGGTGCCCCAGCGCCGCTTCCGCGCGCACCAGGAACTGGTCGCGGTTGCGCGCCTCGCGCAGGGTCTGCGTGGCCACGGCGCGGATCTGCATCGGGGCCGCGCTCTTGAGCGTCTGCGCGAAGCTCGCGAGACAGCGCAGGCCCCGCTCGGAGGCCTCCTCGGTGAGCATGCCGTCGACGTCGAGGCCGGCGCCCAGGCGCACGGTCTCCTTCAGGTAGAGATGGCGGCGATAGCGTCCGTCCTGCACCTGCCCGATTTCCAGGCGGAAGCTGTTGGAGCCCATGTCGATCGCGGCAAGCGGCCCGACGGCGGTTGGAGAGATGACAGACATGCGCGCGATTGTGCCTCCCCCGGGCGGACGAGCAGATGTCAGCGCGCGAGAAGAACAGGCCCTAAAGCCGCAATTCCCAGAACTGGCCGACGAGGTCCTTGCCGAAGCTGTAGTGCGACTCCTCGCGCACCAGCTCGAAGCCGGCCGCCAGGTAGATGCGGCGCGCAGCGGACAGGATGTCGTTGGTCCACAGCACCAGCTTGCGGTAGCCGCCGTCGCGCGCGAAGCGGATGCACTCGTCCACCAGGCGTGCCCCGAGCCCGTGCCCGCGCGCCCAGGCCTCCACCAGCAACACGCGCAGCTGCGCCGTGTCGTCGTCGGCGCGCACGCACAGCACGCAGCCGGCGCGCTGGCCGTCGATCTCCGCGATCCACGCGTTCTCCCGGCCGGGCTGGTGCTTGTCGAGGTAGTCGGCGGCGATGCGGGCCACGAACGCCTCGAACGAGGAAGCCCACCCGTACTCGCGCGCATAGATCTCGCCGTGGCGCTGCGCGATCCAGCCCAGGTCGCCGGGGCGCAGGCCGCGCAGCGTCACCACCGGGGTCGAAGGGCGGTCGTCCAACGCCCGCACCACCGCGTTCATCGCGTTCGCCAGCGTGTCCCGCACCGGCCCGGGCAGGGGCTCCAGCAGCGTCGCCACCTGGCGGTTGGAGCGCTCGTTGAGCGTGCGGTACAGCTTCCTGCCGGCGACGGTCAGGGCCAGTGACTGGCGGCGCGCGTCCTCGGCGGAGGTGGTGCGCGCGATCAGCCCGGCCGCGTCGAACTTGGCGAGGATGCGGCTGAGGTAGCCCGAATCGAGCGCCAGCGCGCCGCGCAGCGCCGCCATGTCGGTCGACGCCGATTGCCCCAGCTCGAACACGATGCGCGCCTCGGTGAGCGACCACGGCGTGTCGAGCAGGCCTTCGTCCAGCGTGCCCAGGCGGCGCGTGTAGAAGCGGGAGAACTCGCGCACGGTCCGCACGTGCGCGGGCGAAACGTCATTCATCTGACTGAGTCCGGCAAAGTATCTGACTTAGTCAGTTTACCGCTGCCGGACCGGAAGCGCTATTTCACGACAAGCACCGGCACGTCGCAGTGCACCAGCACCCGCGTGGTCTCGCTGCCCAGCAGCAGGGCGCTCACGCCCCGGCGCCCGTGCGAGGCCATCACGATCAGGTCGCAGGCGTTCGTCTTCGCGTGGTCGACGATGGCCTCCCACGGATGCTGCGCCTCCACCGTGAAGGCCTGGCACTCCAGCCCGTCGCGGGCGGCGCTCGCGACCACCTCCTTGACCCGGCTCAGCGCGATCCGCTCCTGCGCATCGTAGAACTCCTGCGGCGGGATGGGCTGCATCTCGGAGATGGCGCTGTACGGGAACGGCTCCTTCACGGTGATCGTGCTGAGCTTCGCGCCGAGCGCCTTCGCCAGGGAGATGCCGGCGGCGACCGCCTTTGCGGTGATCGCGGTGCCGTCGGTCGGGATGAGGATGCTGCGGTACATGGCGGTCTCCTGCAGTGGCCTGAGGTGTGCAAAGTGTGCGCCTTTCCGGCGCCCGCCGCATGCCGGGACTTCACCCCCGCTTGATCCGGCTCAACCGACCGCGACGGGCCGGCCCGGATCCGACGACCATTCGCTCCACGAGCCCGGATACAGCACGGCGCCCGGCAGCCCGGCCACCTCCATCGCCAGCAGGTTGTGGCAGGCGGTGACGCCCGAGCCGCACTGGTGCACCACCTGCGCCGGCGCCGCGCCGAACGCCTCGAACGCGGCGCGCAGCTCGGCGGCCGGGCGGAACCGGCCCTGGGCGTCGAGGTTGTCCTTGAAGAAGCGCGAGCGCGCGCCCGGGATGTGGCCGGCGCGCGCGTCGAGCGGTTCCACCTCGCCGCGGTAGCGCTCGCCGGCGCGCGCGTCGAGCAGCGTCACGCGGCCCAGCGATTTCAGCAGCGCGTCCGCGTCCGTGGCCGCGACCAGGCTCGTGCCGAGCGGATACGGGCCGGCCGCGGCAACGGGCGCGGACGCGCCGGCCTCCAGCGCGCCGCCCGCGGCCTTCCAGGCCTGCAGGCCGCCATCGAGCACGCTCACGGCATCGTGGCCGGCCCAGCGCAGCATCCACCACGCGCGTGCGGCGTACATGCCGCCCTGCGCGTCGTAGACCACCACCGCGCGCCCGCGCGTCACGCCCAGGCGCGCGAGGGTCGCGGCCCAATCGCCGCGCGCCGGCAGCGGATGGCGGCCGTTGCGTCCGGTCTTGGCCCCGGCGAGGTCGCGGTCCAGGTGCGCGTGGACGGCGCGCGGCAGGTGGCCTTCGGCGAAGGCGCGTTCGCCGGCGCCGACGTCGGCCAGGTCGAAGCCGCAGTCGATGATCAGCGGCGTGGCGCCGGCGGCCAGCGCAGCGCGCAGGTGTTCGGGCGAGACGAGCGGCGTGCTCAGGGCGATATCGGGCATGGCGTCAGTTGTCGAGCGGTGGTTGGAGGGTATCGGGCGCGCTGGTGGCGAGCGTGGAGGCGCGCAGGCGCGAGGCCGCGAGGCCGGCGCCGACGATCAGCACCATGCCGCCGATGGCGGCCCACGTCAACGGATCATGGAACAGCGCGATGCCGTAGACGAACGAGAACGCGATGCCCAGGTACTGCAGGCTCGCGTTGGACAACGGCTTGCCGATGGCGTAGGCGCGCGTCATCAGCACCTGGGCCGTCGTGGCCGTGACGCCCGTGGCCACGAGCAGCAGCAGGCCCGTGAGCGTGTGGTGGGCGTGCCATCCCTGCAGCAGCGACATCACGAGGCCGGTCACGAAGCCGCCGATCGAGAAGTAGAACACCACGCGGATCTCGGGCTCGCCGACGCGGCCCAGCGTCGTCACCTGCAGGTAGGCCAGCGCGGACAGGATGCCCGAGCCGAGGCCCACCAGGCCCGGCAGCAACTGATCGCGGTCCATGGACGGCTGCAGCACCAGCGCCACGCCCACGAAGCCCACCAGCACGGTGGCCACCAGCCGCGGGTCGACGCCCCGCGCGCCCAGCACCACCGCGCCGCCGATCAGGAACAGCGCCATCCACACGGAGGACATGTAGTTGAGCGTGACCGCGGTGGCCAGCGGCATGTGGCCGATCGCGTAGAACCACATCGTGAGCGCCGACACGCCGACGATGCTGCGCCACGCGTGCATCATGGGCACGCGCGTCTTCAGCGACACGCCGCGCGCGCGGGCCAGCAGCGCGATGCCGATCACGCCCACCAGGCCGCGGTACATCACGATCTCGCCGGGTCCGTAGGTGTCGGACGCGTATTTCACGCACACGCCCATCGTCGCGAACAGGAACGAGGCGCAGATCATCAGGAGCGGGGCAGACATCCGGGCATTGTCTCCGTGCCGCGATCACCCCGCGGGCCGCGGGCCCGACTTCAGCGAGCGGGCGTCAGCGCCCGGCGATACCACTCGTGGAAGTGGCGCATGCCGTCCTCCATCGGGCTCTGGTACGGGCCGGCCTCGTCGTCGCCGCGCTCGAACAGCGCCTTGCGGCCGGCGTCCATGCGCAGCGCGATCTCGTCGTCCTCCACGCAGGTCTCGAGGTAGGCGGCCTGCTCGGCCTCGACCAGCTCGCGCTCGAACGCGGCGATCTCCTCGGGGTAGTAGAACTCGACCACGTTGGTGGTCTTCTGCGGGCCCTTGGGATACAGCGTGGAGACGACCAGCACGTGCGGGTACCACTCCACCATGATGTTGGGGAAGTAGGTGAGCCAGATCGCCCCGTGGCGCGGCGGCCGGCCTTCGTTGAAGCGCAGCAGCGCGTCGTGCCACTTGCGATAGGTGGGACTGCCGGGCCGGGTCAGGCCGTTGGCGACGCCCACGGTCTGCACCGAGTAGTCGGCGCCGAATTCCCACTCGAGGTCGTCGCAGGTGACGAAGCTGCCGAGGCCGGGATGGAACGGGCCGACGTGGTAGTCCTCGAGATAGACCTCGATGAAGGTCTTCCAGTTGTAGTCGCACTCGTGCACGTGCACCTTGTCGAGCACGTAGCCGGTGAAGTCGAGTTGCGCGCGCGGGCCCAGGCGCGCGAGGTCGGCGGCCACGTCGCGGCCGTTGTCCTCGAACACGAGGCCGTTCCAGCCGCGCGTCGCGTAGCGGTTCAGGTGCAGGCAGGGATCCTGCGCGAAGTGCGGCGCGCCCAGCAGCTTGCCGTCGAGCCCGTAGGTCCAGCGGTGCAGGGGGCACACGATGTTGGACGCGGTCTGCCCGCGGCCCTTGAGCATCACGGCCTGGCGGTGGCGGCAGACGTTGGACAGCAGCTCGACGCCGCCGTCAGGCGCGCGCACGAGCACCCGCCCCTCGCCTTCCTGCGGCAGTGCGTAGTAGTCGCCGACCTCGGGAATCGCCAGCTCGTGCGCGAGGTATCTCGGGCCGTGCTGGAAGATGAGTTCCTGTTCGCGGCGGAACAGGTCCTCGTCGAAATAGGTGGAAACGGAAAGTTGAGAGCGCGCGCGCTCCAGAGCTTCAAGCGTGATGCTCAGGTCCGACATGATCCCCAGGATCCCTAAAACCAATGTCAACCCCCACCCGGTGGCCCCGCGGGTGGATCTGTTCGTGGCGTTCGGCGGCCGCTGGCGTGTCGCTGTCGGTGGTCGGGGGACGGCGCGAGCGATGTGCTCCCGTTGGTGCTCGTCCCGGCGACTCCGCACGGCGTCACGCCCTGTGCCCGGCATGCCGAACCCACCATTTTACCCAGACCGGGACGCCCGCTCCAGCCATGTCCCCAATTTTCCGGGACCGTGCTGCGGAAAAGGTTCTCCCGGTTGCAATCGTCTCGCGGCGCGTGTGTCGGCGTGACTACAATCCCGTTTTATCCGAGCCCGACCCGATGGATCGTACCGACCCCCTGACGCCTGCCGACGCACCCGCGAGCTTCGAGGATGCCCAGGCGGAGCTTGACGAACTGGTGCGAGCCATGGAAACGGGCCAGATGCCGCTGGACGGCCTGCTGAGCGCCTACAAGCGAGGCGCGCAGCTCCTGGAGTTCTGTCGCTCCAGGCTGGATGCCGTAGAAGAACAAGTGAAAGTCCTGGAGGAGGGCCAGTTGAAGCCCTGGACTCGACCATGAAGATCGACGATTTCTCGCATTGGGTTCGCGAGCGCCAGAAGGACGTGGAACACGCCCTCGAGCGCTGGGTCTCCGCTGAATCTCCGGCCGGCCTCGGCTCGGTGATGCGCTACGCCGTGCTCGATGGCGGCAAGCGCCTGCGCCCGCTGCTCGTGATGGCGGCGAGCGAGGCCGTGTCCGGCGACCCGGCGGCGGCGTTGCGCGCCGGAGTGGCCGTCGAACTGATCCACGCCTATTCGCTGGTGCACGACGACATGCCCTGCATGGACAACGACGTCCTGCGCCGCGGCAAGCCCACCGTGCACGTGAAGTACGGCGAGGCCCAGGCCATGCTGGCCGGCGACGCCATGCAGGCGCTGGCCTTCGAGGTGCTTACGCCCGACGAGGGCGTGCCGCCGCAGCTGATGTCCACGCTCGTGCGCCTGCTCGCGCGCGCGTCCGGGCACGACGGCATGGCCGGCGGGCAGGCGATCGACCTCGCCAGCGTCGGCTGCCAGCTCGACGAGCGCTCGCTGCGCGACATGCACCGCCGCAAGACCGGCGTGCTGTTGCAGGCCAGCGTCATGATGGGCGCCGCCTGTGGCCCGGCCGACGCCAGGGCGCTGGAGGCGCTGGCCGACTACGGCGCCGCCGTCGGCCTGGCCTTCCAGGTGGTCGACGACGTGCTCGACGTCACGCAGGATTCCCTCGTGCTGGGCAAGACGGCGGGCAAGGACGTCGACCAGAACAAGCCCACGTTCGTGTCGCTGCTGGGCCTCGAGGCCGCACAGAGATACGCGCAGGACCTGCGCGACCAGGCCCATGCGGCGCTGGCCCGCAGCGGTTTAGGGCAGGCTGCCTACCTCGCCTGCCTCGCGGACAAGATCGTCGAGCGCGACAATTGATGTACAAGCGGCACTTGCAGCCCACCGAGGCGCCTGGCTTGCTCCGGACCTCGAACGCCACATGACCACTGACCTCCTCGCTTCCATTGCCAGCCCCGCCGACCTGCGACGCCTGTCGCGCGCCGAGCTGCGCACCGTGTGCGACGAGCTGCGTCAGTACATCCTGCACAGCGTCAGCAAGACCGGCGGCCACCTGTCGAGCAACCTCGGCACGGTGGAGCTCACGGTCGCGCTGCACTACGTCTTCAACACGCCCTACGACCGCCTCGTGTGGGACGTGGGCCATCAGACGTACCCGCACAAGGTGCTCACGGGTCGCCGCGACCGCATGAGCACGCTGCGCATGTACGGCGGCCTCGCAGGCTTTCCCAAGCGCGACGAGAGCGAGTACGACGCGTTCGGCACCGCGCACTCGTCCACGTCGATCTCCGCCGCGCTGGGCATGGCCCACGCCGCCAAGCTGAAGGGCGAGAACCGCAAGGCCGTGGCCATCATCGGCGACGGCGCGATGACCGGCGGCATGGCCTTCGAGGCGATGAACAACGCGGGCGTGTCGATGGCCGACATGCTGGTGGTGCTCAACGACAACGACATGTCCATCAGCCCGCCGGTGGGTGCGTTGAACCGCTACTTTGCCCGGCTGATGAGCGGCAAGTTCTACGCGCGGGCCCGCGAGGGCGCGAAGTCGGTGCTGCGCAACACGCCGCTGTACGAGTTCGCGCGCCGCTTCGAGGAGCACACCAAGGGCATGGTCGTGCCCGGCACGATCTTCGAGGAGTTCGGCCTCAACTACGTCGGCCCCATCGACGGCCACGACCTCGACTCGCTGATCCCCACGCTGGAGAACCTGCGCGACGCCAAGGGCCCGCAGTTCCTGCACGTGGTCACGCGGAAGGGCATGGGCTACAAGCTCGCCGAGGCCGACCCGGTGAACTACCACGGCCCCGGCAAGTTCGACGTCGCCGTCGGCCTGCAGAAGCCCGCCACGCCGCCCAAGCAGACCTTCGCCGAGGTGTTCGGCAGCTGGCTTTGCGACATGGCCGAGGCCGACAAGCGACTCATCGGCATCACGCCGGCGATGTGCGGCGGCTCGGGCATGAACGAGTTCGAGCGGCGCTTCCCCGAGCGCTACCACGACGTCGGCATCGCCGAGCAGCACGCCGTCACTTTCGCCGCGGGCCTGGCCTGCGAGGGCCTGAAGCCGGTCGTGGCGATCTACTCCACGTTCCTGCAGCGCGGCTACGACCAGCTGATCCACGACGTGGCGCTGCAGAACCTGCCGGTGGTGTTCGCGCTCGATCGCGCCGGCATCGTCGGCGCCGACGGCCCCACGCACTGCGGCGCCTACGACATCGCCTTCATCCGCTGCGTGCCGTCCATGAGCCTGCTCACGCCGGCCGACGAGCGCGAGACGCGCCGCGCCCTCAGCACCGCGTTCGCGCAGGACCACCCGGTGGGCGTGCGCTACCCGCGCGGCGCCGGCGCCGGCGTCAAGCCCGAAGCCGGCCTCGACGTGCTCGAATGGGGCAAGGGCGAGAAGCGCCGCGAGGGCCGCCGCGTCGCGCTGCTGGCCTTCGGCCCGCTGCTGTACCCGGCACTGGAGGCCGCCGAGAAGCTCGACGCCACCGTCGTCAACATGCGCTTCGTCAAGCCGCTCGACGTCGACCTGGTGCTCGAGATGGCGCGCACGCACGAGGCCCTCGTCACGCTCGAGGAGGGCAGCATCATGGGCGGCGCGGGCAGCGCCGTGCTGGAGGCGCTGGCCGCCGCCGGCGTGCAGGTGCCCGTGCTGCAACTGGGCCTGCCCGACCGCTTCGTCGAGCACGGCGACCCCGTGCGCCTGATGCACGACTGCGGCCTCGACGCCGAGGGCATCGAGCAGTCGGTGCGGCGCCGCTTCGGGCCGTCGCTGGCCGTCGTCCGGCCCACCGCCGCCAACGGCTGATCGCCCGAACCGTTAAAGTGGATTCTTCGCTCCGCGGAGATCTCCATGCAACGACGCCAACTTGCCGTTCTCGGCACCACCGTGCTGCTCGCGCCCGCGCTGCTGCGCGCGCAGGCGCCCGAGAAGCCCAGGCTGACCATCGCCGTCGGCGGCAAGAACCTGCTGTACTACCTGCCGCTGACGATCGCCGAGAGCCTCGGGTACTTCAAGGCCGAGGGCCTGGACGTGACCATCGTCGATTTCGCCGGCGGTTCCAAGGCGCTGCAGGCGGTGGTGGGCGGCAGCGCCGACGTGGTCTCCGGCGCGTTCGAGCACACGCTGATCATGCAGCCCAAGGGCATCCGGCTGCGCACGTTCGCGCTGCAGGGCCGCGCGCCGCAGGTGGTGCTGGGCATCAACCCGAAGACGATGCCGGGCTACAGGTCGGTGGCCGATTTGAAGGGCAAGAAGATCGGCGTCACGGCCCCGGGCTCGTCAACCAACGTGCTCGCCAACTTCGTGCTCGCCAAGGCGGGCCTGAAGGCGAGCGACGTGTCCATCATCGGCGTGGGCGCCGGCACCGGCGCGGTGGCCGCGATGCGATCGGGCCAGATCGACGCGATCAGCAACCTCGACCCGGTGATCACGCTGCTGCAACGCAGCGGCGACCTGAAGATCATCTCCGACACGCGCATCGTGGCCGAGGCCGACAAGGCCTTCGGCGGCCCGATGCCCGCGGGCTGCCTCTACGCGCCGCAGGCCTTCATCGACAGGAACCCGGCCACCGTGCAGGCCATCGCCAACGCCATCGTGCGCGCCGACAAGTGGATCCGGGCCGCGGGCCCGGCCGACATCGTCAAGGCCGTGCCCGAGAGCTACCTGCTGGGCGACCGCGCCGTCTACATCGACGCCTTCCTCGCGAGCAAGGGCGCGCTGTCGGCCGACGGCATGATCCCGCCCGAGGGCGCGGCGACGGCGCTGCGCGCGCTGCAAAGCGTGGATGACACGCTGAAGGGCGGCAAGTTCGATCTCGCGGCCGTCTGGACGAACGACTTCGCCAAGCACGCGAACGCGAAGTACAAGACATGAGCGGCCCCGCGCTGGCCCTCGACGGCGTCAGCGCCACCTTCGGCGCCTACACCGCCGTGCGCGACGTCTCGCTCAGCGTCGAGGCCGGCGAGTTCGTCTCGGTCGTCGGCCCCACCGGCTGCGGCAAGAGCACGCTGCTGAACATGGCCGCGGGCCTGCTCGCGCCGGGCACGGGCGGCGTACGCGTGTTCGGCGAGCCGCTCGCCGGCCTCAACCGCCGCGCCGGCTACATGTTCCAGGCCGAGAGCCTGATGCCCTGGCGCACCGCGCTGGGCAACGTGATGGCGGGCCTGTCGTTCCGCGGTGCGAGCGAGGCCGAGGCGCGCGCGCTCGCCACCGACTGGCTGCGTCGCGTGGGACTGGCCGCGTTCGGCGACCGCTATCCGCACCAGCTCTCGGGCGGCATGCGCAAGCGCGTCAGCCTCGCGCAGGTGCTCGTGCTCGACCCCGACATCATCCTGATGGACGAGCCGTTCTCGGCGCTGGACGTGCAGACGCGCCAGTTGATGGAGAACGAGGTGCTCGAACTCTGGGGTGCCAGGAAAAAGGCGGTTCTCTTCATCACGCACGACCTCGACGAGGCCATCGCGATGAGCGATCGCGTGGTGATCCTGTCGGCCGGCCCCGCGTCGCGCGTCGTCGGCGAGTTCCGCATCGACCTCGAACGCCCGCGCGACGTCGCCGAGATCCGCGCCGCGCCGCGCTTCGTGGAGCTGCACAAGGCGATCTGGGACGTGCTGCGCGACCAGGTGCTCGCCGGCTACCAGCAGCAGCTGGCGAAGGCAGGCTGACGATGCGGCGCGCCACCCTGCGTCTCTGGCAGCTCGTCGTGCTCGCGGCGATCTTCGTTGCCTGGCACCTGCTCACCGCGCCGGGCCTGGTGCCGCACTTCCTGTTCTCCGACGACAACCAGGCCGCGTTCTTCTTCGGCGAGCCGCTGAAGATATTCGACCGCATCCGCCACTGGTTCTTCATCGATGCCGACATCTACCGGCACCTGGGCGTCACGCTGCTGGAGACCGTGCTCGCGTTCGCGATCGGCACCGCGCTGGGACTGGGCACGGGCCTGTGGCTGGCGCTGAGCCCGTTCGCCGCGGCGCTGCTCGATCCCTACATCAAGGCGATGAACGCGATGCCGCGCGTGATCCTCGCGCCCATCTTCGCCGTGTGGTTCGGCCTGGGCGTGGCCAGCAAGGTGGCGCTGGGCGTCACGCTGGTGTTCTTCGTCGTGTTCTTCAACGTCTACCAGGGCGTCAAGGAGGTGAGCCCGGTGATCCTCGCCAGCACGCGCATGCTGGGCGCGAGCCGGCGCCAGCTGCTGCGCCATGTGTACCTGCCCAGCGCCACCAGCTGGGTCTTCAGCTCGCTGCACACCTCGGTGGGCCTGGCCTTCGTCGGCGCGGTGGTGGGCGAGTACCTCGGCTCGTCGCAGGGCGTGGGCTACCTGATCCTGCAGGCCGAGGGCAGCTTCGACATCAACACCGTGATGGCCGGCATCCTGGTGCTGACCGTGTTCGCGCTGGTGCTGGACGGGCTGGTGGGGCGCGTCGAGAAGTCGTTGATGAAGTGGCAGCCGCAGGCCGGAGAGAACGAGCGACTTTGAAGGCGCGGCGCGCCAGGCCGCCTCATCCGATGACGCCGTCCTTCCTGAGCGCGGCGATGCGCTCGGGCGACACACCGGCCTGCCCGAGCACCTCGTCGGTATGCTGCCCCAGCCGCGGCGCGGCGTGGCGCACCGCGCCGGGCGTGCCGGACAGCTTGGGCACGATGCCCGGCGCTGCGATCGTGCCGCCGGCCATCGCCGGGATGCGCTCGATGTTGCCGCGCGCCGCGTAGTGCGCGTCGGCGGCGATCTCGGCGATCGTGTAGACGCGGCTCGCGGGCACGCCCGCGTCGCGCATGCGCGCGAGCACGTCGTCCAGCGCGTGGCGCGACGTCCACGCGCCGATGGCGCCGTCGATCTCGGCGGCGCGCAGCGTGCGGCCGTCGTTGGCGGCCAGGGTGGGATCGTCGGCGAGATCCTTGCGATCGATCAACGCCATCAGGCGCTTGAAGATGCTGTCGCCGTTGCCCGCCACGATCACCGCCTCGCCGCCCGCGCAGGCGTAGGCGTTGGAGGGCGTGATGCCGGGCAACGCGCCGCCGGCGGGCCGGCGCACCTCGCCGAACTGGTCGTACTCGGGCAGGAGGCTCTCGGACAGGTTGAACATCGCCTCGTACAGCGCGAGGTCGATGCGCTGGCCTTGCCCGCCGCGCGCGTCACGCGCGTACAGGGCCAGCATCACGCCGAGGGCGCCGTGCACGCCGGCGACCGTGTCGCCCAGCGAGACGCCGCTGCGCACGGGCGTGCGGCCCGGCTCGGCGTTGAGGTAGCGCAGGCCGCTGAAGGCCTCGGCCACGGCCGCGAAGCCCGGCTCCGACGCGCGCGGGCCGGTCTGGCCGAAGCCCGACAGGCTCAGCATCACCAGCCGCGGGTTGAGCGCATGCAGCGTCTCCCAGCCCAGGCCCCAGGCCTCCAGCGAGCCGGGGCGGAAGTTCTCCACCAGCACGTCGGCGTCGCGCAGGAGCTCGCGCACCAGCGCCTGGCCCTCGGGCACGCGCAGGTCGATGCACACCGATTCCTTGTTGCGCGACTGGGCGTCCCACCACACGGACGTGCCCTCGCGCAGCTTGCGCCACTTGCGCAACGCGTCGCCGGTCTTCGGGGGTTCCACCTTGATGACGCGCGCGCCGAAGTCGGCGAGCGTCTTGGCCGCGAACGGGCCCGCGATCAGCTGGCCGAGTTCGACGACCTTGATGCCTTCCAGTACCTGCATGACCGTTCTCCCGACGCGTTTTCCGCCATTCTGGAGACGGTTTGCCGCCAGGAAAAGGCTTGTCGCGAAGAGAAGCTTCGCGACGCATCAAGCGATTCAGGCCGCCTGAAGCTGTCCCAGCATCGAGGCATGCATCTTCACCACCATCTCTTCGCCCGCCGAGGTCAGGCGCAGGGTGCCCCCGTTCCATTGCAGCCAGCGCAGCGCCACGAAGCGGGCTATCGTCTGCTCGGGGATGTCGCAGGCGCGGCGGCGCGCCAGGGCATCGACGGTGGCCAGCAGCGAGTCCTGCAGCGCGGTGTTGATCTTGGCGAGGGGGGTGGCGGTCTTCATGGTCGTTCCTTCAGGGTTGAACGAACGATACCGACGCGCACGGTCGCGCCCCGTAGTCGTCGACAGCGTTCCCCTGTAGGACGGCGCCGACTCGACCATTCACGCGGCGTCAGCCCCGCTCTCGCGTGCCGCCTTCATCGCCGCGGCCCACACGCGCCTGGGCAGGTGCCCGCGCAGCCGCTCGACCAGCAGCTCGGCGATCTCGGCGTTGACCTGGTGGCCGATGCCGGGGATCACGTCGGCAGTGACGTCGGCGCCGATCGCCACCAGGTGCTCCGCCGCCTCCACGGTGTAGCCGTAGGGGATCACCGGGTCGGTCTTGCCGTGGAACATGTGCAGCGTGGTGGCCTCGTTGGGCGTCTCGGGCAGCCGGGCGAAGCGGCCGGCGATGGAGACGACCCGTCCCGCCAGGGCCGGCCGGTCGCGCGTCGATTCCAGCGCCATGATGCCGCCCTGCGAGAAGCCGATCAGCGCCACCGCGTCGGTGCCCACGCCGGCGTCGCGCTGCCAGCGGGCCACGGTCTCGGCGAAGGCCGGCAGCGCGGCCTCCACCCGCTCGGCGCGGTTGTCCTCGCTGATGCCCTGCACCGAGAACCACTGGCGTCCGGCGCCCAGGTCGGACGGCAGCGGCGCGGCGATGCTGACGACGAAGGCCTCGGGAAACTCGGCGGCCAGCACGCGCCCGAGCGGCACGAGATCCTGCGCGTTGGCGCCGACGCCGTGGAACAGCAGCATCAACTGCTGGGCCGGGCCCTCGGGGCGGGCGACGATGATGGACTCGGACATGGCGTTCTCTTCGTGATCTGAGGGGCGAACCTCGATTGGATCACGCGGACGCGCGGGCTGCCCGCGTCAGGGAATGCGTCTCAGACGCCCGTGGCGGCGAACTGCGCGTGCACGTCCTCGCACCAGGTCTCGAGGTCGTCCTCGGTCATGCCGAGCGCGGCCAGCGCGATCGCGCCGCCCTTGCTCCACTCGATGTGGCGGTTCAGGCCCTGGTAGCGCTGGATGATGGTCTCGCACACCAGGCCCAGGGCGACGAGCTCGCGCACCTGCGGCGGCATCGGGCCCATCCAGGAGCTGTACTCGTGGTGCAGGCGCGTGGCCAGCACGGCGGTCTGCGACACGCCCCAGGTGCGCGCGGTGAGCGCGCCCACCAGCGCGTGGTCGACGCCGTGGATGGATTGCTCGAGCGCCGTGATGCTGCCCTCGTGCACGTTGCACTTCTCCAGCGTGGTGACGTAGCCGTTCTTGCCTGGAAAGCGCTGCAGCAGGATGGCGATGCCCAGCTCCACGAACAGGCCGTAGGTGTGGGCCAGCGCGGGCGGCACGACGCGGCGCGTGCGCGCCAGGTAGGTCATGGCGCGGGCGCGCTTGGCCGACACGTCCCAGAACCGCACGAAGCCCGGCCCGGTGGCGGGCAGCAGCTTGCGCATCACGATCTCGGTGAAGATCGCCTGGCACTGCGCGAAGCCCAGCAGCTGGAAGGCCTGGTCGACGGTGTCGGCGCGGCGGCTCAGGCCCATCAGCGGCGAATTGGCGTATTTCAGCAGCGCGGCGGACAGCGCCACGTCGGAGCCGGCGATGTCGGACACGCGCTTGAGCGACGGATCGTCGCGTTCCAGTTCCTGCTGCAGGTCCACCAGCATCTGCGGCCGGGCCGGGATGCCGATGTCGTGGACCAGCGCCTGCAACGCCTTCCCGTCGAGGTCGGCCAGGGCGAGCAGCTGGTCACCGCCCATTTCAGGCAGCGAGGTGAGGGCGGAGGCATCCATGCGCGAGGGTTCCGTGTTGACTGATCCGTCTCGGGCTTATCGGCCGATTCGCGCAACAGTTGAGCGGCGGACCGCTCAGGTTTGTTTCAAGCTGCGTCGGGGCCCCCGCGAATATGCGCCGGCGGGCCGGAAACGTCCAGGGCGCGCGCGGCGATGTCGTCGGCCAGCCGCGCGGCGTGCGTCACCATCGGGCCGTGGGCGACGCCCTCGTACAGCAGGTACTCGGCGCCCGGCTTCAGTGCGGCGATGCGCTCGCCGCACAGTGCCGGGGGCGCGGAGACGTCGAGATCGCCCTGGACGATGGTGATCGGCACGTCGACCTTCGCCAGCTCGGCGCGGAAATCGGCCTGAGTGATCTCGCGTTGCCAGTCGACGATCGCGCGCCGCGAGCAGCCCTGCGCCATCGCGGCGAGCCAGGCGATCGTGCGCGGCGACGCCTCCGGCGCGAAAGGTTGCGCGTTCTCCTCGATCCAGCCGTCGAGGTCGTCGCGCAGCTGGCGTCCGATCGCGGCGAAGGCCTCGGGCGGCACGCCTTCGGGATTGGTGGCCGAATGCATCGGTGCCGGCAGCGTCGCGCCCACCAGCACGATCCGTCCGATGCGCGACGCGCCGTGCCGCGTGATAGCGCGCACCAGCTCGCCGCCGGCGCCCGAGTGCGCCACCACCGTGCAGGCGCGCAGGTCCAGCGCCTCCATGACGTCGTGCAGGTCGTCGGCGAGGGCGTCGTGGTCCATCGGCCCCGGATCGCTTGAGCGGCCGTGGCCGCGGCGGTCGTACGAGATCGCGCGCAGCCCGGCCTCTTCCAGACGCAGCATCACGGTGGCCCACAGGTCGGAGGTCATGGCCCAGCCCGGCAGCAGCAGCACGGGCGCGCCCTGGCCCCAGTCGCGCACGAACAGGCGTGCGCCGGAGCGCGTGCAGATGAAGTCGCGTTCACGCATGGCCGACGCTCCCGTCGAGGAAACCGATCACCTCGACGACGCGGCCGTCGTCGTCCAGCCGCACGACGTCGGTGCCGCCCGCCACCGCCGCGCCGCCGGCCGGCCCCAGCGACCACGAGAAGCGGGCGAACGGGCCGTGGCCGTCGGCCTGGCCGCGCGGCGTGAACCGCAGGCCGGGGAATTGCGTGCGCGCCGTCGCTATCATGCGGGCGATGCCGTCGTGGCCCTGGCCGGACATCAGCGGATCGGCGTAGCGTCCCTGCGGGCTCCACAACGCGGCCACGAGGGCCTGGCGACGCGTGGCGTCGGGCTCGTTCCAGGTGGCGAGGTAGCGGTCGGCGAGGGTGGATGCGGTCGAGGTCATGGCGGTCTTTCGTTGGCAATCGCGACGTTGCGACGGGACGGATGTTCGCGAGCGCCGCGAGGCCAGTCCATTACCTGGCAGGTCATGGACGATGGTCGGGCCGGTGCTATCTTTTGGCCATGACCTCGATCGCATCCTCTCCCCGCGCCGGCGTCGGCGACCTCGTGCGCGACTGGCGCCAGCGGCGCCGCCTCAGCCAGCTGCAGCTCGCCGGCGAGGCCGACATCTCCACGCGCCACCTGAGCTTCGTCGAGAACGGCCGCTCCGAGCCCAGCCGCAGCCTGCTGCTGCGCCTGGCCGAACGCCTGGACATGCCCCTGCGCGCCCGCAACGAGCTCCTGCACGCCGCCGGCTTCGCGGCGCTGTACGCCGAGCGGCCGCTGGATGCGCCGGAGATGTCGGCGGCGCGCCGCGCGGTCGATGCGGTGCTCTCCGCGCACGCGCCATTTCCCGCGCTGGCGGTCGATCGCCACTGGACGCTCGTGGCCAGCAACGCCGCCGTCGCGCCGCTGCTGGCGGGCGTGTCGGCCGCGCTGCTGCAGGGCGACGTCAACGTGCTGCGGCTGAGCCTGCATCCCGAGGGCCTGGCGCCTCGCATCGCCAACCTCGCCGAGTGGCGCGCGCACCTGCTTGCGCGCCTGCAGCAGCAGGTGGAGCGCTCGGGCGACGCGCAGCTGGTGGCGCTGCGGGCCGAACTGGCGGGCTATCCGTCGCGCGACGACGGGGTGCACGCCCACGAGGCCGGCGGCATCGCGGTGCCGCTGCGCCTGCACGTCGATGGCCGGGCCGAGCCGCTGTCGCTGATCAGCACGACCACGGTGTTCGGCACGCCGGTGGACGTGACCCTGTCGGAGCTCGCGCTGGAATGCTTCTATCCGGCCGACGAGCGCACGCGCGAGGCCTTGCAGCGCGCCGCCGCGTCATAGCACAGGCTACGCGTGCTTCTCGCCGCGCAGCGAGATCCACGCCAGCAGCCACGTCAGCAGCGCGACGACGGCGATGCCCACGAGCATCGGGCGAGAGCCGCCGTCGGTGACGAGGCCCATCAACGCGATCAGCAGCGCGCCGGCCACCATCTGGATCGTGCCCATCAGCGCGGACGCCGCGCCGGCGATGTCGCCGTGGTGGTCGAGCGCCATCACCGACGTGGTCGGGATCACGAGCCCGAGGAAGCCGAACCCGATCATCAGCATGACGATCATCGTCGCGAGGCCGTTCGATCCGGCCACGTGGAGGGCGGCGCCGGCGACCATGCTCAGCGCGAAGCCGGCCACCGACACGCGCACGACGCGCGGCAACCCGTGGCGTTTCGTGAGCCGTCCGGTGAGCTGCGACACACCGATGAACGACGCCGCGTTGACGGCGAACGCGAGCCCGTACTGGTGCGGCGTGAGGCCGTACTGGTTGATCAGCACGAACGACGAGTTCGACAGGTAGACGAAGAAGGCCGCGACGCCCAGCGACGCGACGCCGGTCATGCCCATGAAGTGCGGGTCGCGCGCGAGCAGCACGAACGCGCGCCAGGTGCTGGCGAGGTCGCTGCCCGTGCGCTCGGCCGGCGGCCGGGTCTCCTCCAGCGCGAACGCGGTCAGCGCGAGGCCCGCCACGCCGATGCCCGCCACCGCCCAGAACACCGCGGCCCAGCCGCCCACCTCGACGATGAAGCTGCCCGCCAGCGGCGCGAGGATGGGGCTCACGCTGAAGACGAGCATCAGCAGCGACATCAGCCGCGTGGCCTCGGCGCCGGTGTGCAGGTCGCGCACCACGGCGCGCGTGATCACGTTGGGCGCGCCACCGCCGAGCCCCTGCACGAAGCGGAACGCGAGCAGGGTGCCGATGTCGCGCGCCAGCGCGCAGCCGATGCTGCCGGCCACGAACATCGCGATGCCCGCGTACAGCGGCGGCTTGCGGCCGAACATGTCGGAGGCCGGGCCGTAGAGCACCTGGCTCAGCGCGAACGACAGGAAGAACACGGTCAGGCTCAGCTGCACCGCGTGCATGTCGGCGTTCAGGGCGCGGCCGATCGCCGGCAGCGACGGCAGGTACATGTCGATGGCGAAGGGGCCGATGGCCGACAGCAGGCCCAGGACGAGCGCGAGGCGAAGGAAGTTGTGTCTCATGGAGCGGCGCAGTATAGAGACGAGGCTGGGACAATGCCGGGGCAATGACTTCCTCCCTGCAAACCCTGGCCGACCTGCGCGCCGGCCGCCTCGCCGGCGCCACGCGCCTGGACCTGCGCCACTGCCAGCTCGACGAGCTGCCGCGCGAGGTCTTCGCGCTGGCCGGCACGCTCGAGATGCTGGATCTCTCCAGCAACCAGCTGCGCACGCTGCCCGACGACCTGCCACGCCTGCGCGCGCTGCGCATCCTGTTCTGCTCCGACAACCCGTTCGAGACGCTGCCCGCGGTGCTGGGCCGCTGCGCGCAGCTGGACATCGTCGGCTTCAAGGCCAACGCGATCGCGCACGTGCCGGCCGAGGCGATTCCCGCCAACCTGCGCTGGCTGATCCTCAGCGACAACCGCATCGCCGCGTTGCCCGAGACGCTGGGCGCGTGCCACCGGCTGCAGAAGCTGGCGCTGGCGGGCAACCGGTTGTCCGCGTTGCCGGCCGGCCTCGCGCGCTGCGAGCGGCTGGAGCTGATCCGGCTGTCGGCCAACCGCTTCGAGACGCTCGCCGACGCGCTGCCCGAGGGCCTGCTGGCGCTGCCCAAGCTCGCCTGGCTGGCCTACGCCGGCAACCCGTTCAACGCGGCGCAGGAGGCGCGCGCGCTGGAGGCGACGCCCATCGCCCGCATTCCCTGGCACGAGCTGGAGATGGGCGAGCTGCTGGGGCAGGGCGCGTCGGGCCACATCCACGGCGCGCGCTGGCGCCCTGCGACCGGGGGCGGTCGCGCCGTGGCGGTGAAGCTTTTCCGCGGCGAGGTGACCAGCGACGGCCTGCCGCGCAGCGAGATGGCGGCCTGCATTGCCGCCGACGTGCACGCGCACGTGATCGAGGTGGAGGGCCGCATCGACGGCCATCCGCAGGGCGCCCAAGGCCTGGTGCTGGGCCTGATCCCGCCGCGCTACCGCGCGCTGGCGGGGCCGCCCAGCCTCGCCACCTGCACGCGCGACGTGTACGCGCCCGACGCGCGCTTCACGGGTGCCCACGCGCGCGCCATCGCGCGGGCGACGGGCGACGCGCTCGCGCACCTGCACGAGAAGGGCCTGGTGCACGGCGACTTCTACGCGCACAACATCCTTGTGGACGACCAGGCGCATGCGCTGCTGGGCGACTTCGGCGCGGCGTCGTTCCTGCCGGAGGACGACGCGGCGCGGCGCGAGGCCCTGGTGCGAATCGACCGGCGCGCGCTGGCGATCCTGGCCGACGAGCTGGCGCAGCGCTGCGATGAGCCCGCCGCGCTCGACGACCTGCGTTAGCCCAGCGCCGCGACCACATCGGCCGGCGCCTGCACCAGTTCGATCAGCACGCCTTCGCCGCCGATCGGGAACTCCGCGTTCGACTTCGGGTGGATGAAGCAGATGTCGTGGCCGGCCGCGCCCTTGCGGATGCCGCCGGGGGCGAAGCGCACGCCGTTGGCGGTCATCCATTCCACCGCCTTCGGCAGGTCGTCCACCCACAGGCCCACGTGGTTCAGTGGCGTCGCGTGCACGGCCGGCTTGGCCGCGGGGTCGATGGGCTGCATCAGGTCGACCTCGATCTCGAACGGGCCCTTCCCGAGCGCGCAGATGTCCTCGTCGACGTTCTCGCGCTCGCTGCGGAACTGGCCCTTGGTGGCCAGCCCGAAGATGTCGCACCAGAGCGTGCGCAGCGGGCCCTTGTCGGGCGCGCCGATGGCGATCTGCTGCAGGCCGAGGATGCGGAAGGGCTTGGTCGTCATGGTGTTCACCTGAAACGGATGATGGTCTCGTCGACTGCCAGGCTCTGGCCTTGCGTGGCGACGATCTCTTCGACGACCCCGTCCTGCGTCGCGGTGAGGATGTTCTCCATCTTCATCGCCTCGATGACGGCCAGGCGTTCCCCCGCCTGCACGTGCTGGCCGACGGCCACGGCCACCTGCACCAGCAGGCCCGGCATCGGCGACAGCAGCAGCTTGCTGGTGTCGGGCGGCGCCTTGTGCTTCATCCAGGCGGACAGCGCGGCGGCGCGCGGCGAGACGATCATCACGTCGATGCGCGCGCCGTCGTGCGACAGCCGGTAGGCCAGGATGTTGCGCGGCGTGCCGCGCTCGACCTGCGCGACGAAGTGCCGGCCGTTGACGGTGCCCGAATGGCGCAGGTCGGACAGGCGGCACGGGCTGACGAGGTGGTACGGCTGGCCGTCGACGGTGAGCTCGGCCGCGCCGCTGCGCGCGTCGAACGCCGTGAAGTGCACGACGTGCCGGCGCGTGGCGCCGTCGTCGCCCTTGACCAGCGCGACGAAGTCGGCGGCCTGCTTGACCTCGTGGCCCGACAGCTGGCCGGTGATGCCGGCCGCGCGGGCGTGTTCCTTGCGGCGGATCTGCGCCGCCAGCGCCACCAGGAACAGCGGGTCCGCGTTGCTGCCGTCCTCGGCCGCGAAGCCGTGCGGGTAGTGCTGCGCGATGAAGCCGGTGTTGAAGTTGCCCGACTGGAAGTCCGGGTGCGCCAGCAGCGCCGACTGGAACGGGATGTTGCTGGAGATGCCGCGGATCACGAAGCCGTTGAGCGCCTCGCGCATCTTCGCGATGGCGTCCGCGCGATCCTTGCCGTGCACGATGAGCTTGGCGATCATCGAGTCGTAGAACATCGGGATCTCGCCGCCTTCCTCCACGCCGGTGTCCACGCGCACGCCGCCGCCGGTGAGCATCGGGCCCGCGGCCGCCATCGTCGCGTCGGGCGGCAGGAACTTCACCAGCCGGCCGGTGGACGGCAGGAAGTTGCGGAACGGATCCTCGGCGTTGATGCGGCACTCGATGGCCCAGCCGTCGCGCTTGACGTCGGCCTGCGCCAGCGGCAGCTTCTCGCCGGCGGCCACGCGGATCATCAGCTCCACCAGGTCGAGGCCGGTGATGCACTCGGTGACCGGATGTTCCACCTGCAGCCGCGTGTTCATCTCCAGGAAGTAGAACGACTGGTCCTTGCCGACCACGAACTCCACCGTGCCCGCGCTCTGGTAGTTCACGGCCCTGGCCAGCGCCACGGCCTGCTCGCCCATGGCCTTGCGCGTGGCGTCGGAGATGAAGGGCGACGGCGCCTCCTCGATCACCTTCTGGTGGCGGCGCTGGATGGAGCACTCGCGCTCGTTGAGGTAGATGACGTTGCCGAACGCGTCGCCCAGCACCTGGATCTCGATGTGGCGCGGCTCCTCGACGAACTTCTCGATGAACACGCGGTCGTCGCCGAAGCTGTTGCGCGCCTCGTTGCGGCAGGCGGTGAAGCCCTCGAAGGCCGACTGGTCGTCGTACGCGACGCGCAGGCCCTTGCCGCCGCCGCCCGCGCTGGCCTTGATCATCACCGGGTAGCCGATGTCCCTGGCGATCTTCACCGCGGCCTCGGCCGTCTCGATCGCCTCGTTCCAGCCGGGGATCGTGTTGACCTTCGCCGCGCCGGCGAGCTTCTTGGACGCGATCTTGTCGCCCATCGCCGCGATCGACGCGTGCTTGGGCCCGATGAAGACCAGGCCTTCCTCCTCCACGCGGCGCGCGAACGCCTCGTTCTCGGACAGGAAGCCGTAGCCCGGATGGATGGCCTCGGCGCCGGTCTGCTTCGCGGCGGCGAGGATCTTGTCGGCGACGAGGTAGGACTCGCGCGAGGGCGCCGGGCCCAGCAGCACGGCCTCATCGGCAAGCTCCACGTGCAGCGCGTCCTTGTCGGCCTCGGAGTACACGGCGACGGTGGCGATGCCCATCTTGCGGGCGCTCTTGATCACGCGGCAAGCGATCTCGCCGCGGTTGGCAATGAGAATCTTCTTGAACATGTTCTCTCGCTCAGAGGGGGATGTTGCCGTGCTTGCGCCACGGGTTCTCGATCTTCTTGTCGCGCAGCATCGCCAGCGACCGGCACAGGCGCTTGCGCGTCTCGTGCGGCTGGATCACGTCGTCGATGTAGCCGCGCGCGCCGGCCACGAACGGGTTGGCGAAGCGGGCCTTGTACTCGGCCTCGCGCGCCGCCAGCTTGGCCGGGTCGTTCTTGTCCTCGCGGAAGATGATCTCCACCGCGCCCTTGGCGCCCATCACCGCGATCTCGGCGTTGGGCCAGGCGAAGTTGACGTCGCCGCGCAGGTGCTTGGAGGCCATCACGTCGTACGCACCGCCGTAGGCCTTGCGCGTGATGACGGTGACCTTGGGCACGGTGCACTCGGCGTAGGCGTACAGCAGCTTGGCGCCGTGCTTGATGATGCCGCCGTACTCCTGCGCGGTGCCGGGCATGAAACCGGGCACGTCGACGAAGGTGACCACGGGGATGTTGAACGCGTCGCAGAAGCGCACGAAGCGCGCGGCCTTGATGCTGCTGCGGATGTCGAGGCAGCCGGCCAGCACCAGCGGCTGGTTGGCCACGATGCCCACGCTCTGACCCTCCAGGCGCGCGAAGCCGATCAGGATGTTCCTGGCGCCGTCGGGCTGCAGTTCGAAGAAGTCGCCGTCGTCCACGACCTTGAGGATCAGCTCCTTCATGTCGTAGGGCTTGTTCGGGTTCTCCGGCACCAGCGTGTCCAGCGACGCGTCGATGCGATCGGCGGGGTCACCGCTGGGACGCACGGGCGCCTTCTCGCGGTTGTTCAGCGGCAGGTAGTTGTAGAACCGGCGCAGCATCAGGATCGCCTCGAGGTCGTTCTCGAAGGCAAGGTCGGCCACGCCGGAGCGCGTGGTGTGGGTGGACGCGCCGCCCAGTTCCTCGGCGGTGACCTCCTCGTGCGTCACCGTCTTCACCACCTCGGGGCCGGTGACGAACATGTAGGACGTGTCCTTGACCATGAAGATGAAGTCGGTCATGGCCGGCGAGTACACCGCGCCGCCCGCGCACGGGCCCATGATCATGCTGATCTGCGGCACCACGCCGGAGGCCATCACGTTGCGCTGGAACACCTCCGCGTAGCCGCCCAGCGACGCGACGCCTTCCTGGATGCGCGCGCCGCCCGAGTCGTTCAGGCCGATCACCGGCGCGCCCACCTTCATCGCCTGGTCCATGATCTTGCAGATCTTCTCGGCGTGCGCCTCCGACAGCGCGCCGCCGAACACGGTGAAGTCCTGCGAGAAGACGAACACCAGGCGGCCGTTGATCATCCCGTAGCCGGTGACGACGCCGTCGCCCGGGATCTTGTTGTCGGCCATGCCGAAGTCGGTGCAGCGGTGCTCGACGAACATGTCCCATTCCTCGAACGTGCCTTCGTCCAGCAGCAGTTCGATCCGTTCGCGGGCGGTGAGCTTGCCCTTGTTGTGCTGCGCGGCGATGCGCTTCTCGCCGCCGCCGAGGCGGGCCTGGGCGCGCTTGCGTTCGAGTTGTTCGAGGATGTCGTGCATGTGGACTTGTCCTGTGCTTCGGTCAGGCCTGGGCCGGGGCGACCTGGCCGCGGATGTGTTCGAGCACGTCCTTCGCGCTCGCGGGGATGGGCGTGCCGGGGCCGTAGATGCCCGCCACGCCGGCGTCGTAGAGGAAGTCGTAGTCGCGGCGGGGGATCACGCCGCCGACGAAGACGATGATATCGTCCGCGCCCTGCGCCTTGAGCTCCGCGATGATGGCCGGCACCAGGGTCTTGTGGCCCGCGGCCAGCGTGCTGACGCCCACCGCGTGGACGTCGTTCTCGATGGCGTGGCGCGCGCATTCCTGGGCGGTCTGGAACAGCGGGCCCATGTCCACGTCGAAGCCGAGGTCGGCGTAGGCCGTGGCCACCACCTTGGCGCCGCGGTCGTGGCCGTCCTGGCCCAGCTTGGCGATCATCACGCGCGGGCGGCGGCCGTGCTCCCGCGCGAAGGCGGCGATCTCGCCCTGCAGCTCGGCCCAGCCCTGCGCGCTGTCGTACTGCGCGGCGTAGACGCCCGTGATCATCTGCGTGTCGGCGCGGTGGCGGCCCCAGGCCTGCTCCAGCGCGTCGCTGATCTCGCCCACCGTGGCGCGCAGGCGCACGGCGTCCACCGACAGCGCGAGCAGGTTGCCGTCGCCGCTCTCGGCCGCGCGGGTGAGCGCGGCGAGCGCCTCGGCCACCTTCGCGGCGTCGCGTGACGCGCGCGCCCGCGCGAGGCGCTCGACTTGGCTCGCGCGCACGGCCACGTTGTCGATGTCCAGCGTGTCGATCGCGTCCTCGTTCCTGAGCTTGTACTTGTTGACGCCGACGATCACGTCCTTGCCCGAGTCGATGCGCGCCTGCTTCTCGGCGGCCGCGGCCTCGATCTTCAGCTTGGCCCAGCCGCTCTCGACGGCCCTGGTCATGCCGCCCATGGCCTCGACCTCCTCGAGGATGGCCCAGGCCTTGTCGGCCATCTCCTGCGTGAGCGACTCCATCATGTAGCTGCCGGCCCACGGGTCGACGACGTTGGTGATGTGCGTCTCCTCCTGGATGATCAACTGCGTGTTTCTGGCGATGCGCGCGCTGAATTCGGTGGG
>Ga0210384_10002041_pt1 | contig 25462 bp, 19 predicted proteins | sample IncBWH2MmetaG_FD_160574 | JGI IMG/M metagenome (GOLD analysis project Ga0210384, IMG submission 160574) | Forest soil microbial communities from Barre Woods Harvard Forest LTER site, Petersham, Massachusetts, United States - Inc-BW-H-2-M | ecosystem: Environmental > Terrestrial > Soil >...
CGTTGTGGTTCCAGAAGTCGTGGTGATGGGCACGATCTGGGGGCTTTCCGGATTGGTGATGTCAATAATGGACGCCGTTCCACTCGGCGTGTCCCCGTTGTTCGCCACCACCGCATATCCCAAGCGGGAAATGACATCGATGCCGATGGGATTTTTCCCAACTCCCACGCTGCCGATGACCGTGCCATACGGCGCAATGCCCCCAGCCGCTTTCGCAAATCCATTCGGATCGATGGTAATTACGGAAACGCTGCTGCAAGCATAGTTGGTGACAATCGCTATGCGCCGCGGCTCATCGATAGCCACTCCTTCGGGCCCTTGCGGAAACGCCGCCGTTGGCGTGCAAGCACTCGTCATGTCCAGGATTCCCACCACGTGCAAATCGATGGCGTTGGTCGTGGACGTCGCGCCACTCGAGCTTGTCTGCACGTCCAACGCGTAATCGTGTGGAGCAAACAGAAATGCCGCGGGAATGGTCACATCGATTTCGTTGTCCGTCACGGAGGTTGGAGGCGGGATCGGCACTGCCGTTGTCTGTCCCGCTGGCGTTATGGATGTTCTGCCATCCAGCCGTACAACTGGAGTTGCCGATCCGGACAAGAAACCCTGTCCAAGGATCCTCAAGTTTGCCGATTGTCCCACCCGTACCGCTTGCGGCATGCAAGGCTTCGTCGGGTCGGTGAGACTGCAGGTGGTGGCTGGCGATAGAGAACCCAGGGCCGGCTGCGACACCGGGACGCCATACGGCGGCGTGGCGTCCATCAGCTGCAGGTCTTGGATATGCGCCTTTTGGAAAGTGTTCCCCGGATCCAGGTTCATATAAGTCAAGGTATTGCTGCCCGCGTTGGCCACGAGAACATATTTCGTTTTTGGATCGTAAGTCATCGGACCGAACACGCTCACAGGTGTCGTCTGGCCCGCGGGAGTATACGAACCCGTTCCAACCTCCCCGGTATTAATCGCGGCAATAATCCGGGTGGGGAAATTCGTCGATCCAGACGGTGCCGGGCCTCCCGGATTGATGAGCGAGATCTCGTTCCCAACAATATTGGTGCCGGAATTTTCATTGGGATTGAAGGCAATCAGCACGTCGGTGAAGGGGTCAAACGCCACGGATCGGAAGCCCAGTTCGGGGCCGCCCGACGGAATCGGGGTGCAACCGCTGCTGCAACTCCCCGCTGTTAACGACAGAGTAGTCAAGGATTGATCGAGCGTGCTGATAAATCCAATTTGTGCCGAAGTCGCTTTGTAATCTGCATACGCGAAGGTGTTCGTAACCGGGTTGATAGCCGCGCCCGAAACCGTGGTGGAAGTACTGAAGGAAAAATATGGGGTTCCGTACTGGACGGTTCCCAATCCAGCGCCGCTGCTGCTCGTGCTGGTGTTGCTTTCAATGTCGTCGTTCAGTCCGAACTGCGCGTACGTGAAGGAAAACGGGTCGATTACCTGCGACACCTGGTAAGTCCCATTAAAACTCGAACCAGTTTTCGTTCCCGTGATGCCGGAAATGATCACCGTTCCCCCCAGAATCGGATTGATCCCGTGCGGGGTGAGGGTAATGATCTTGGTGGTTCCCGCCGTTCGCACTGCGCCGCTCGTTCCGCCGGATACAAAGGGCGCGATCTGCGCGCTGGTACCCTGCTGCAGCAAGTTCACCACCGAGGTGGCGCCGTTTCCTCCGCCGGGCGTGACATAAGCCAGCGGCAGGTTCGGCTGCATAGTCACCTTGGGCGTCAGTCCAGTGTTTACCGCTACCGGAGCAATGACGCAAGGCGGCGTTTTCCCCGCCAGGAAACACGTGCGGGTGTCTTTCCCATCCAGGTTCGGGTTCACATCCACAATGAACGCTATATTTGTCCCGTTCGTAGCCGAATACGCCACCACTCCCAGGTGAGTGGCCGGATCGACGCCAAACGAAACCGGTGTGGGAAGTCCCGTCGCTCCGGGCTGGCTCAGGAGCGTTGGTAGATCGACCGGAACTTTCGTAATGAACGTGAAACCACGCAACGCAGGCTGAATCGAGTACAGAGCCAGCGTGCTGTCGCCGCTGCTCACTACGATCGCCAGATCGTCCCCATTTGCGAAGAAGTTGCTGTTAATCGCGATGTCGGTCGGCGCCAGCGGTGCCGGTGTGGTCCCCGACGGAGGGAAAGGAGGCTGGACGGTAGGTGTCGCGCCAGTGAGATCGACAAATTGCAATTGATTGCTGGCCTGATCGGTAATTACCGCGTAGCCCTTTACCGAATTCAACGCGATCGCGCTCGGCGCCAGGTTCACGGCTGGCTGCCCCGACGCGATGAGTGGAATCGAAGCAGGCACGGGCGCAACGGTAAAAGCCGGCTGTACCGCAACATTCGTTGTTGCCGTCGGGAAAGGCGGCGGTGTTCCCTGCGTGGGGTTGCTGTTGATCGTGGTTTCGTAAAGCCCCGGATTTGGAAGCTGGAAACCATCTTGCGAAAAAATAACCCGTCGTGCTCCGGACTGGACGCTCTTGGTTACTCCGTTGCCGTTAAAGGTTACATTCACCCCGTTGCTGGAAGTCCCGTAATATCCGCCGTCGAGCAACACTTCGATCGTGCCATTCTGCGTTGCTTGCGGAAAATTGTCCGGTGCCGCCGCCACCAGTCCGGGGCTGACATTTACGATATGCAAAGGACATGCGATTGCCGTGGTGGACCCAGGAAACAAAACGCAAGGCGATGTCGGAGCCGGGGTCCCCGGCAAGTTGGAGATCAGGATCCACGCCGGTTGCGTGGGATCGGGTTCGGCCAGCGCAAGCTGGGGAGACAGCAGCCTCACTCTTGTCGTGAGCGAGGCGTCGCACGTCACGGTCTTTGTTGCTCCCGCAGTACCTGCAGTGCTCGGTGTGCAATACGCCGGCGAAATCGGAATCGTAAAGACCTGCGTGGTATTGCTCAGGGGTGTTTGCTGAGCGTTAGCAAGATTGGCCGGTGATACGGGCGGAATAAAGCTGATCTGGGAGGTGTTCAGGAGATTACTCGCTTTTAAAAAGACATCCTGAAGCACGCCTCCGGCCGCCACTGTTGGCGGATAGAGCCCCGAGTAAGTCACCGGGTTAGTTGTCGCATTTACGAGCGTGATAGTCGCCACGTTAAACTGACTGGAATCGGCTGACGACCACACCACCAGGAACACGGTGGTTGCTAAAGTCGATTTGCTGCCGGCGGGCTTGGTATCCGTTGGCAGTGTCGCAGGCGCAGTATAGATACCGTTGCCATTTGCATCCATCGTTCCGCAGGTGGGATCACACGAATCGGATTGTGGGTTCGCGGTTTGATCCGCGATGACGGTGGAACTCGAGTTCGGTTGCACCAATCTAAACTGTGCGCTCAACGGCGGGGCGTTCAGAAACGATGGGAAAAACGTGGTGGTTTGCGCGGGCGTCAGGCCCACGGGCACGGTCGCCGTTGCGGGCGTAATCGAAACGCGGATACCGGAGTCCAATTGCACCATCGCTGTTGCCGTCTTATTCTTGGCCGCGTCCGCCGTCGCAGTGAATGTCAGAACCGGAATGAATGGTTTTGGAAAGTTTGCCAGGGACGGCGCCGTGTATGTCAGCACATTCGAACCGTTCGTCGTGGTAATCGTCCAAGTTCCGATGCTTCCCGTCAGACCCTGAATCGATCCGCCGGAAGAGCATGGCCCTTTAACTGCCGTCGGGTTAGGCTGCGCTGTCGTTGGGGCCGGCGTGTAGGAAAATGTGCAAGGCCAGGTGGTTACCGTTGTCGTTGTGGATCCCCCCACCACTGCGGTAAATGTCTGCACCTGTCCAGCGAGCACTGTGACCTGGCTCGGCGTCACGGTCACCGTCACCACGTTCGCGCTCGAACTGCCGCAGCCCGACATCGCCAGCGCCGCGCCGGCCGCCGATACCGCCAACATCGCATTTCTTGCCATACGCCAACTCATGGATGAAATCTCCCTCATGAATTCACCGCGCAAATCTCCCGCGGGCTTTCCCAAGTTATTTCGTTTCCTGAAACTCACATCCCACCGCTCCACTAGAACGTGCGGCTCACCGTAAACCGGAATGTCGTCTTCGGCTCAAAGTAGTTCAACCCGGAAGGCGCGAAGATCGGTTGCACTGCATGCACCACTCCCGGGCTGCAAATCGCCTGCCAATTGCTCAAATTGTTCGGATCAATGGGCGTAATCGGATTGGTCAGTCCGCTGGCGATGCACTGGCGCGAAAGGTTTATCCCGTTAATCTGCGCGTTCGGCGCGTACAAGGTTTGATGGATTCGCAGCGGATTATACGAGTAATAAATCCGGAAGGGGGCCTGCACGATCGGCAAATTCACGATGAACTCGATTCCGGCCGAATCCCTCAGCTTGAAGTTCGTTCCCGGGGCGATCTGCAATTGCGCATGCTGGTTCGCCAGCGGGAACATCTGGTTGATGTTGTCAATTCCGCTAGGAGCCAGCAGCAATCCTCCCTTGCGCAGAACCCCGACTGTGCCGATATCGTTAAAGAGCGACATCGCCACCGGTCCCGCGATCGGAATCCGGTATTCGAGATTCATCACCCCTTGCGTGTCGCCCCCCGGGAACGTGATGCTCTTCAGCAACACCGGCACGTTCAGCGTTGCTCCCGACACCGAAACCGCCTGGTTAACGGAGTTCGGAATGTACGTCACCGGCGAAACCGCGCGAATGTCAAACCCGCGCAGATCGTTTTCCCCGCCCAGGTAGAACCGGCTGTACGGAGGCACTTCCTTCCCGCCGTACCCCGTCGTAAACCCTCCGAGGAATCTCACCCCGACCGCGTTGCGCCGGTGATTCACTGGATGGAAATACTTGAACTCGCCCGTGTTCGTGATCGTATTCACGTTGCCGCCAATCGGCCCACCCGTGAACGACAGCGAATAAAAATAGCTTTTCCCGTGGGTCGCGTTGATCGGGTTGTCGATCGTGTTGTAGCTGATCGTTCCGGTCACCGTGCTGGCGATGATTCCGTTCAGCGCGCTGGGCCCCGCCAGGCTGCCGAATTGCAATTGGGTGAACAAGAGCTGCGACGACTGGTTGAACGTGGAAATGTTGGTGCGCGTCAGGCCGTAGGTTAATCCCACGCGCGTAAACACATGCTTCTTCAAAGCGTAGTTCGCAAACGTCGTGAATCCCGTGCTGTTCTGGTTGTAGTCCTGAATGAACTGCGGGTTGATGCTGACCTGCTGCCCGGTCAGTTGCGCCGCCTGCTGCGCCTGGTTGAATTTATACAGCGTTGAAAATATCGTAAAGCCGCTGCTGATCGGCCGGTCAAACAGATATGGCTCGGTGAATCCGAACATCAGGTTCCGCTGGTATTGCCCGATCTGCGCGGAAAGAGTCAGCGTTTCCCCGAGTCCCAGGAAATTATTTGTCTGGTACGTCAGCCCGATGAATCCGCCGGCCAGCCCGCTGACGCCGCCCTGCAACCCGATCGACTGCTTGCCCTTTTCATGGAGCTTCAGCAACAGGTCCACCGTTCCCTGCTTCTGGTTGCGCTTGATTTCCACGGCCTTGTCAGGATCCAGTTTGTCGAAATAATCCAGTTGGTTGATGCGCAGCACGCTCAACTCCCACGCGCGCTTGTTGAAGAGCTGCCCTTCGTCAATCAGCAGTTGCCGCCGGATCACTTTGTCGCGCGTCGTGGTGTTACCGCTGAAGTCGATGCGCCGCACGTAGTACTGCTTGCCTTCATCGAACTTCATCGTCACGTCAATCCGTTTTGCCGCTTCGTCAATATCCGTTTCCGGCGTGGGGACGAAATCAATGAATCCGTATTGCCCGTAAATCTTCGTGTAGTCTTCGAGCGCTTTGCGGATCTTCGCCGTCGAGAACACATCCCCCTGTTTCAGCGGGAACGCACCCTTCAGTGCCTCCACCTTCAGCGAAAGCGCCTTGTCCGGGTCGCTGCTGGCAATCCGCAACGTCCCCATCGTGTACTTTTGGCCCTCTTCGATCGGGATGGTGATGTTTACGGCTTTTCCGCTCGACCGCCCCATCACCACCGGAACGCCCCAGCGCCAGCCGTTCGTGTCGATGTTTTCCAGAATCGGGTCCTTCACCAGCACCTTGAAATACCCGTTGTCCTGGTACAGCCCGCGAATCCCGACTTCGATGTCTTCGATCAGCTTGTCGTGGTCGTAGGTCTTCGACATCACGTTGATTTCGGTGATCTTCAGCGGGATCGAATAAGGCCGATCGTTGTGCATCGCGCGGATCAGCTTCCGCCGGCTAAACGCATGATTCCCCGTAAACTGGATCTGGCCCACCTTGACCTTCGGGCCTTCTTCAATCTTGAACACCAGGATTACCGCGTTGCTCGAGGCAATCCGCTCGTACTGCGGCGTCACGGTCGCAAATTGCCGCCCGTGTTCGCCCAGCAGGTCCTTCAGTACCACCTCTGCTTTTTTGATGCGGGTTGGGTCGAACTGGCTTTCCACCGTCAAACCGACTTTTTTCTCTTTGAACCGGTCCAGGATGTCTGATTCCGAAATCGAGTGAATGCCGTCATACCGGATGCGCCGGATGACCGGCCGTTCCGTCACTTCGAATACGATGACCTTGCCATTTGACTTGGATGGCGACTCCTCCACGCGCAATTTCACGTCTTCAAAGAATTGCGTGTTCCACAGCGCCTGGAAATCCCGCCGCAGTGTCTCTTCGTTGTAGGGATCACCGTCGCGGCTGAAGATGCGCGCTTTCAATGTGTCGGTTCGAATGCGGCGGTTCCCAACGAACTCGATCCGGTCAATCACAAAATTCCCACCAGTCAGCGCGGCTCCAGCCGACTGTTCGGGTGTAAAATCGTCAATTTTTTCGGTGAGGGAATTGACATCCAGGTTGGCGTGAAACAGGTAATGCTCGTGCTCGGAGCTTGCTTTTTCTTCTAACCTTGAGCTCCCCGCCCGAATCAAAGCAGGAGCAGCACACGACAGTGAGGCAAGAAGAAGTAAGAGTCGCCAGGGGACACCCGCTCGCTCAGAACGCGCCAGGTTCATCCCCGAGAACACACAGACTTTCCGTTTAGCGGCCATTGAGAATCTCAAGGCCGCGCCCCCAAACTCAAGATGTTATTCTCCCGCCAGGCCCGGTGGGGCTGGTCGTGCGTACTACGCGGGACGGTTTCCACTCTGGCTAAACCGCTTCGCGTTCACACGTGTTGCGTCAGATTCGCTAGTGGACGACTGGGGTTGCCTCACCTACCGGCCGGAACGCGAGACCTTCCCCGGCAACGTAAATCTGCAATGTTGCGGGTCTCTGGATTCCCCCCTGGATCAGTGCTTCGGAGAGCGGGTCTTCCACGTACTTCTGAAGAGCCCTGCGCAACGGACGCGCTCCATAATTGCGGTCCGCGCACGTTTTCTCGAGAACCCACTGCCTTGCTTCGGGCGACAACACCACTTGCACTTGCCGGTGAATGAGTGTGTCATTCAACTGGCCGACGAGCAAATCGATAATGCGCAGCAGGTCTTCGTCGCCCAATGGATTGAAGAGGATTACTTCGTCCAACCGGTTCAGAAACTCCGGATTGAACGCGCGCTTCACTTCACCCAGTACCAAGTCTTCCATGCTTCGCAGGCTGGCTTCGTCGATTCCCGCCTGGAATCCGATGGACGTGCGCTTTTGCAAATGCCGCGCGCCGATATTGGATGTCATGATGATGATGGTGTTCCGGAAATCAACCGTATTCCCGAGGCCATCCGTCAACTGCCCGTCCTCGAACACCTGTAACAATATATTGAAAAGGTCGGGATGCGCTTTCTCAATCTCGTCCAACAATATAACCGAATACGGCGTCCGGCGCACGCGCTCGGTCAACTGCCCGCCTTCTTCGTAACCGACATACCCTGGAGGCGCGCCGATCAGCTTGGACACGGAATGCTTTTCCATGAACTCGGACATGTCGAACCGCACCAGCGATTTTTCCGAGCCGAAAAGAAATTCTGCCAGTCGCCGCGCCACTTCCGTCTTGCCGACGCCCGTGGGCCCCAGAAAGAAGAAGCAGCCCACCGGCCGCGAGGGTGACTTCAATCCCGCGCGGCTGCGGCGAATCGCCCGCGCCAGGGCCGTAATGGCCTTGTCCTGGCTGATCACGCGCTTGTGAAGTTCCGGCTCGATGCGCAGAAGTTTTTGCTGTTCGTCTTCCTTGATCGAAGTGACAGCGATTCCCGTCCACCGCGAAACCACTTCTTCGATATCTTCGCGCGTTACGATGCCCGTCGAAGCGTCGTCCAGCTTGTAGCGCTCCCGCAGCACGCGCAGGTTTTCTTTCTCTTTGCGCTCTTCTTCCGAGTAAAACCGTGCCTTTTCGAATTCATGCGCGGCGATCGCCGATTCCATACGGTGCGTGATGAATTTCACGCGTTTCTGCACCTCGGCGACCTCTTCCGGTACCGAAGCCTGCCGCAACTTCACTCGCGCGCCTGCTTCATCAATCAGGTCAATCGCCTTGTCCGGCAAAAACCGGTCTGGAATATAACGGTTGGAAAGATATACCGAGTAGCGCAGCGCCTCGTCCGTGTAACTGACCGCGTGGAACTTCTCATACCGTTCCCGCACGCCGCTGATCACCTGGATCGCTTCTTCTTCATTCGGCGCCGGAACTTTTACAGCCTGAAACCGCCGCTCCAGCGAACGATCCTTTTCCACCGACTTCCGGTATTCCCCGGGAGTGGTGGCGCCGATGCACTGAATCTCTCCGCGCGAAAGCGCCGGTTTCAGAATATTCGCGGCGTCCAGCGAACCTTCCGCTGAGCCCGCTCCCACCAGTGTGTGCAGCTCGTCAATAAACACGATGGAGTTCTGGCTCTCCATCAATTCCTTCATGATCGTCTTCAGCCGCTCTTCAAATTGCCCGCGATATTTCGTGCCCGCTACGATTAAGGATAAGTCCAGTGAAAGAATCCGCTTGTCAGACAAAAATGGCGGCACATCTCCATCCGAAATTCTCTGCGCCAGTCCCTCAACGATTGCCGTCTTGCCGACTCCCGGCTCGCCGATCAGCACTGGATTGTTCTTCGTCCGACGGCACAGGATCTGAATCACCCGCTCCACTTCGCCTTCACGTCCAACCAGCGGATCGAGCGACCCTTCGGTGGCCGCCTGCGTCAAATCCCGGCTGAACTCCGCAAGCAGCGACGTCTCTTTCGGCCGCGAAGCCGTGGTCTTCTCACCCGTTGTCCGCGACAACTCTTCCCGCAGCGCCGAGAGGCGCAGCCCGCGCTCCATCAGGATCTCCGCGCCAAAGCACTTCTCTTCGCGCAGGATTCCGAGCAGCAGGTGCTCCGTGCCGACGTGTTTGTGCCCCAGGCGCTCCGCTTCTTCGGCTGCCATGTTCAGGATGCGCTTGCATTCCGCGCTCAGCGGCACTTCCACGGAGGTGGAAATACGCTCGCGGATGGTGATGCGGGCTTCGATTTCTTTTCGGATGGATTCGATCGAGCCCTGCTGCCGCAGGAATCGGTTCGCCAGCGCCTTGTCCTCGCGCATCAAGCCGAGCAGCAGATGCTCCGTCTCGATGTACGGGCTCCCATACTGGCTGGCTTCGTACCTGGCAAAAAAGATGACGCGTCGCGCTTTCTCAGTATATCGTTCGAACACGATTAGCTCGCTTCTCCCCCTGGGGTCCCAGTCGCCTCGGCTCTCACCGAGCGAGTCCGCAGAACGCCATGTTCCAGTCCAACCACCCGGTCGCATCTCGCTGCCAGCGCCAGGTTGTGCGTCGCGATCAGCGACGTCAGGCGATGCGTGCGATGCAACCTCTCAAGCAACTCGAACACGGCCCAAGCATTCTGCTCGTCCAGATCTCCGGTCGGTTCATCTGCCAGCAGCACGCGCGGCCCTGTGACGAGCGCCCGGGCTATCGCTACACGCTGCTGTTCCCCGCCCGAAAGTTCTCCCGCACGGTGTTCGGCCCGGTCCTCGAGCCCAACCTCCGCCAGCCATTTGCGCGCTGTTTCCAGCGCGACTGGCTGTGGTTCTCCGCGCACCAGCAACGGCATCGCTACGTTCTCTGCCGCGGTAAAATCCGGCAGCAGTTGATGCCTTTGCCAGAGAAACCCCACGGCTCGATTGCGAAATTCCGCCAGAGCCGCGTCTTCATTCGTTTCAATCGCTTTATGCGCAAAGTATACTGTACCGCTCGTTGGAGTGTCTAGCGCGCCGAGCAAGTGCAGCAACGTACTTTTTCCCGCTCCCGACGGCGCGACGATCGCGACCATCTCTCCTTCGCGCAATTCCAGGTTCGCATCCGTCAGAACTTCCAGTTTTTTATCGCCTGTCCCGAAATTCTTCCGCAGTCCGCGCGATTCCAGCACCACTTCGCCCTCGAAATCTGCTCCGGCCGTGCTGGGCGAATTCATCAGAGGCATACTCCGTCCCGTCGAGGGCTTCGGCAGGGTTTTCGGTCGTATAACGAGCTCGCGGGCATATACATAAGATGCGTAAGATCGGCCAGAAAACACTTCTGCCAATTGTCACTTGTTTGCACTGGCTTGCCCAAGAGTTTTCCCATTTTCTTCCCCAAGCTGCCCCTGGCAGTAGACCGGGAAACTGTTCGAAATTGGAACATTTCTAATTGTCAGTGTTTCAATACTTTACGGTAGGCTTTGCGGCCGGAATACAACTCCGGCTCCGCGGTTGAACCAGCCCCCAAGTATTGTCCTTTCCTAGGAGCAAATCGAGCACCACAACCCACCCGGCCCCCAGTTCCCCAGAGAACCATTCGCCGGCCTTCATTCAAACCGCAGGATTTCCACCGGTAGCAACCTCGCCGCTTCCCTTGCCGGCAACAGTGTCGCCACGATCGCGATGCTCATCGCCGCAGTCGCAATCCACAGACCGTCGAAAAAATTGGGGTGAAACGGCACATAGGGCACGGCATACACCTGCGGATCCAGCGGAATCAGTTGATAGGTTCCCGCAATCCAAGCAAACGCATAGCCCGTCACCAACCCGAGCAACGTCCCCGACGCTCCAATTGCCAGTCCCTGAAACAAAAAAATCCGCCGGATCTGTTCCCGCCGTGCTCCCATCGAAAGCAGCACCGCAATGTCGCGCGCTTTGTCCGTCACCGTCATCGAAAGAACCACCAGAATATTCAGTCCGGCCACAAATGTGATCAGCCCGATAAAAATCGCCGTCACCAGCTTTTCCAGCTTCAGCGCACGGAACAACGCCTTGTTCTCCTCCATCCATGTAGCGGCGGAATATCCCTGTCCCACGGCTCGCTCCGCCTCCGGGGCAATCTGAGCCGCAAGCTCGGGCCGCGTCAGCCGGAACTCCAGCACGTTTACGATGTCACCCGCGCCCGCCAGCGACTGCGCCGCCGACAGGGATAGGAAGCACCAGTTCTCGTCGTAATCGTAGAATCCGGATTCGAACACACCCGCCACGCGGAATCGCCTCGTCCGCGGCATCAACCCGAAGGGCGTCAGACGTCCCTGGGGGCTCGTCAGCGTGACGTAATCTCCCGGCCGCAATCTCCACTCGTCGGAAAGTTGCTTGCCGACGATCAAGCCATCAATCCCGTCAGCATCCGTCGAAAAATCCAGGTGCCCTGAAGTCAGCTTCTGCAGTGCCTCATCACTGTTTTTCTCACGTTCGATGTCGATCCCCTTTGTCACCACCCCACGCGCCTGCCCGCCAAACGACAGCAACACCGTTTCGTAAATCGCTGGTGTAACCGAACGCACTCCGGGCATCTGCCGCAGTTTTTCGGATAAGGCCTGATAGTTCGGGATTCCGCCGGACCCCGGTCGGGTCAGGGAAATGTGCGCCGTCACTCCGAGCAGCCGGTCCTGCAAGGTTTCGCGGAAGCCGCTGTTCATCGAGAGCGCGATCACCAGCGTGGCCACGCCGGCCGCCACGCCAATCACCGAAAACAGCGTGATCAATCGCAGAATCGCCGGGCGGTGCGGCGACCTCAGGTAACGCCGCGCCACAAACCATTCGAAGCTCATGGCGCGCGGTATCCTCTACGCCTTCCCGGCTGCCTGCGCCGGTGGCTCATCTTCGTCCTTACCTTCTGGCCGCAGCAGGGGGAACAAAATAACATCGCGGATCGAATGCGAATCCGTCAGAAGCATCGTCAGCCGATCGATGCCGATCCCTTCTCCCGCCGTCGGCGGCATCCCGTGTGCCAGCGCTCGCACGTAGTCCACGTCCAGTTGCTTCGGCACCTCGTCGCCGCCCTGCGCGATTTGCGCCAGGAACCGTCGCTCCTGCTCGGCGGGATCGTTCAATTCCGAAAAGCCGTTTGCAATCTCCATCCCCGCCACGTAAATTTCAAATCGCTCGGTCAGGCTCGGATCCTCTGGCTTCTGCTTGGAGAGCGGCGAAATCTCGGTCGGAAAATCATAAAGAATTGTCGGCTGGATCAGCTTGTCCTCCGCGATTGCTTCGAACAGCAGCCCCGTCCACTCGCCGTCCGCCAGCTTCCCTTTCGCCGCGGCATACTCCGCGTGATTCGCCTTCGCCCAAACGTTGTAGCGCTCCGTCGCCCGCTGCGCGCCGCCCGGTGCGGCAAGCTCTTCGAGCGTCGGCGCCGCGCCGGCTCCCGACGGCCAATACTTCACAATCGCCTCGCGCATCGTCAGTCGCTGCATCTTGCTGAAATCCAGCTCCACCGCGCCGTATTTCACCGTCGTCGAACCCGTGATGGCCTTGGCCGTCTCGGCGAAAAGCTGCTCGTTCAGGTCCATTAAGTCCCGGTAGTTGCTGTACGCCTCATAAAACTCCAGCATCGTGAATTCCGGATTATGCTGCGTGGAAATTCCTTCGTTCCGGAAATTCCGGTTGATCTCATATACCCGGTCAAACCCGCCCACCGTCAGCCGCTTCAGATAAAGCTCCGGCGCAATCCTTAAATAAAGGTCAATGTCCAGCGTGTTGTGATGGGTCACAAACGGCCGCGCCGCCGCTCCTCCCGCAATTGGGTGCATCATCGGCGTTTCCACCTCGATGTACCCGCGCCCATCGAAAAACTTCCTCAACTCGCGCACAATCCGCGCTCGTGTCTCAAAAATCTCTCGCGATCTTTCCGTCGCAATCAGATCCAGATAGCGCATCCGGTATCGCAGTTCGATGTCCGCCAGCCCGTGCCACTTCTCCGGCAGCGGCAGCAGCGCCTTCGACAAAAAGAATAGTTCTTCCACCCACACGGAAAGTTCGCCGGTCTTCGTGCGGAACATGTGTCCGCGCACACCGATGTGATCTCCCAAGTCCAGCAATTGAAAAAGCTGAAAGCCGCGTTCTCCCACCACGTCTTTCTTCACGTAAATCTGAATTCGCTTCCCACCGCCCTGTAAATGGGCAAACCCCGCCTTCCCCATCAACCGGTAGGAAACGATCCGCCCCGCCACGCGCACTTCCTTCTTCACCGCTTCCAATTCCGGGGCCTGCGCCGACGTGTACTCCCGGACCAGGTCCGGTGCCGTATGGCTCCAGCGAAATTCTCGCGGAAATGCTTCAAATCCAAGAGCTTGTATCTGCTCCAGTTTCTTCTGACGCTGTTCAAACTGGTCCCGCGGCTCGAATTGCAAGTTGAAGTTCCCTTTCAAGTGGCTGCACGAGGAGTATAAAGGCGGCTGCCGGGCCACGGCAAGGAACGCTCGCATCCCATTCAAACGCCCCATTCCCGTTTTGGTACACGAAATAATATATTATCGATTCTTAAAACTTTTGCTATACTCCCAAAACTCTTCAACTCGTCCCGCGGAGGTCTAAAGTGCGGATCAGTTTTTCTCCTCTTCGTGCCGGTTCTGTGTCTAAAGACTGGAGATCCCCGCTCTCCGCAGAAAAATCCAGAACATACTTGGACACGCTGCGTGGTCTTGAAACGTCGTACGCCATGTTCAGCGTCAATCTGGATGAAGCCCTCGGCCTTCGTCGTCATGGGCGGTTCGGAAAAGCCCATCAGACTCTTTCGGTTACACGAGCTCTTTGCAAGAGACTCGCCGATCCTCTCGTCACTGTTCTTCGCGCCATGCTTGCTCATGCCAAACACTTTCGCGTTATTCCTAATCTCACTCCGCTCGATCCCGAGAATTTTCAACAGGCCAAGAGCCGCCGAGCCGCCAGTTTCAATGGAATCTGCAGCCGCATTTTTCTCAGCCAGCGTTCACAATTTCTTCATAAAATCTCGACCCTCCTGGAACTGGTCGAGAATCTCAACGAATCCTTCTCTGACGCCACGGAAGAGTTGAACGACCCCTCCGCCTTGCAACCGGAACGCGAATGGGACCTGCTCGATGCCTCCCACTACGACCTCAATACCTGCCTCCGCGAATCCATTGTCCTTCTCAAGTGCTTCCTCCTGGCCCTCCCGGAGGAGCAATTGTTGGACTTCAACGCCGCCCTCAGGGGCGCTCCCATGCGTTCTCCTTCGACGCTGCTCGCCCCCAAGCGGCATCTTGCCCATAGACGGATGACCCTGCTCAAGGGACAATAACCTTTGACCCTTGGGGACGTCTTTTTGGCCCCCATGCAACCTATAGACCGCATTTACCTTCTATAGCTGCATATGTGCGCCTCGTCCGTCATCCCAGGGACAACTTTAGGAGCGACTCGGCGCATCCGTAGTATCAGTGGCGCCGCAACTGGACAGTTGGCCCGTCAAAGACCAGCACAACCGGTAGCGATGACCGAAGCAGAGGCTATCCGTCTGGCCCAGGCGGGAAATGCTGTTGCTTTTGAATTCCTGTACCAGCTCCATGGCCGCAGGGTTTATGCCCTATGCCTGAGGATGGTCGGGAATCCCGCCGATGCGGAAGACCTGATGCAGGAGGCTTTCCTTCAGCTTTTCCGCAAGATTTGCACGTTTCGCGGCGAATCGGCCTTTTCCACCTGGTTGCATCGCATGACCGTCAACGTCGTTCTCATGCGTTTGCGGAAGAAATCGCTCCCCACCGATTCGCTGGAAGAGACCCTGGAACCCGACGCCGAAAACAGCGGCCCCAAGCGGGATGTCGGCGCCCCCGATTTGCGGTTATCCGGAGCCGTCGATCGCGTCAACCTGGAGCGCTCCATCGAGAAGCTTCCTCCGGGTTACCGGACCGTGTTCGTCCTTCACGACGTGCAGGGCTACGAGCACAACGAGATCGCGGACATCATGGGATGCTCCGTGGGGAATTCGAAGTCGCAGTTGCATAAAGCGCGCACCCGTCTTCGCGAACTGCTCCAGGAAGAAATTCGTCAGCAGGCCCGCGAGGAACGCAAGGCCGCAAAAACTCCGTCAGGTTCCTTGGATTAGGCTAGAATGAAGAAAACACTTCAGTCACCCGGTGCAGAGAATTCGTGGAATAGGTTTCCAGGGACAGCCACCCAGTGCCTTTCCCTCGGGAGTTCCTTGTATGCACTGTAAAGAATTGGAATCCGTTCTCGAAACCCGGGGACTCGGGCAGCTTCCCCAGGACGCTCGGCTTCACCTCGCTACCTGTGGCGCTTGCCAGGGATTCGTCGCCGATCTCAACGCCATCGTATCTGCGGCCAAATCTTTGCCTGCCGAGGTCGCGCCGCCGGATCGCATCTGGATTTCTTTGCGTGCTCAGCTCGAAGCCGAAGGTCTCATCAAAGAGCCTGTCGGAGTCTCGGATCATTCTTCTTGGTGGGAATCCTTCGGGGCGTGGTTGAAGCCTCGCACGTTTGCCACTGCCACCGCTGCTGTGCTCGTGCTGGCGGTCGTCGCTTTCCTAGCGCGCGGTCCACAAACTCCTCGTCCGGGCGTCGCGAAGAATCAACCCGTTACCGAAGACCCGCGCCCCGTGCAGCCTCCAATAACGGCGCCCGTATCTCCCTCTCCGACAATTTCTAAGGGACCAACTCCTTCCAAAGCGAGAGAACTTGCTCCTTCGCCATCCGAGTCCGCCTCTTTCACACTCAATCAAGCGGAGCTCGACGTGCCCAATATGCAACTCGCCGGCAATTCCCAGGTGGATCTGGCCCTCCGCCAGAACTTGCGCACGCTCAATGCCTTCATTGCCGAGTGTGAACAGCATCTCAAGCAGAATCCTCAGGATGAACTGGCGCGCGAATACCTTAATACCGCCTATCAGCAGAAAGCCGATTTACTCGCCGCGATGATGGAAAGCGGCAGGGGTGAAAACTAAAATGCACCGTACGATCAAACATCGCCAATCGTTTAGTGTCTGGAGCTTCGGACTTCTTCTCTTCGCAGCCTCCACCGCCATTGCCGCTTCCCCTGAGCATCAGGAGCGCCATTTCTCCGTCAAGGGCCACCCGGTCGTGGTCCTGCAGAACATCGTCAACGGCCGCATCGAGGTCAAGTCCTCGAAAAATCCGGAAGTCGTCGTCTCCAGCACCTCCATCGCCGACAAAGTGGCGATTGACATCGAGCAAGTCGGCGATCGCATTGACATCAGTGCCTCGTCTCTCAGTTCTTCTCCGCTGCCACATGAAGTCGAAGCCAATTTTCAACTCACCGTTCCCGAACAGACCGAATTGCAGCTCAAGACTCAGACCGGCCTGATTTACGTGGAGCAGGTCACCGGCGACATGAAGCTCGAAAGCGTTGCAGGCGACGTTCACCTGAAGGAAGTTTCCGGCTACATCATTGTCAAGACCACCGGCGGTTCGCTTGTCTGCACGCTCTGCTCTGGCAAGCTTGAGTTCACGTCCATCAGCGGCGGCGCCCAGGTTCTTCAGCCATCACTCACCAACGTGAACCTGATGACCACCTCCGGCAACATTCTTTATGACGGCGATTTCATCCGCACCGGCATCTACACCATGCGCAGCGGCAAGGGCCTCGTCGAGGTGCGCTTCTCCGGCAACGACTCTTTCGACCTGAATGCCCGGACCAATCTCGGCGTCGTGGACAATCAGGCCGCAGCTTTCCTGAAGCCCGACACTCACGCGAGCCGCCATTCCGCCGCGCGTTACGCCCACAGCCTGTTCGGCACGGTCGGCCAGGGACTCGCCAAAGTCGAACTCTCCTCCTACAGCGGCACCATCCGCATCCTCAAACGCAACTAACTCCGCGTAGCGGCCACCTTCCCGGTGGCCCCGCTTTTCTTCTCCTATTTTGGAGTGCGGCCTGCCCTGAGCTCGCCGAAGGGTGGCTCTGCCACCGCTTTTGTGCAGAAAACTCCTAGACAAAACTTTTCGCCCAGTCTCTTCCACAGTGTCGCTTTCACCAATTCCAATATCTTCGACTTTAGCTTCGCGCGGCGCGGCTGTATTCTCTATTTAGCGTTATGAACTCAATTCCACGCGTCCCTCTTCCGCGCATTCCCATCGTCTGCCTCGCCGGATTCATGGGCTCCGGCAAAAGCACCGTAGGCGCGCGTCTCGCTCAGCATCTCGGCTGGCGCTTCGTTGATCTCGACGAACGCATCGAAGCCGCCTCCGGCATAACCATCCCACAATTTTTCGAACGCCACGGCGAACCCGCCTTCCGCCAGCTCGAAGCCGATGAACTCCGCGCCGCCCTCGGCCGCGCCGTCGAACAGAAAGAGCCAACCATTCTCGCTCTCGGTGGCGGCACTTACGCGCAGCCCGGCGCTCCCGAATTCCTCCGCAACGCCGGCGTCCCGGTGATCTGGCTCGATGCCCGCATCGAGGTTCTTCTTTCGCGCTGCATGACCATGACCGGCCGCCCGTTGTTCCGCGACGAGGCCAGCTTTCGCGCGCTTCACACGCAGCGCATCGTTTCTTACCAGCTCGCCGATTTTCGCGTGGACAGTTCCGGCGACGCCGCCGCCGTCGTCGCTGAAATTCTTCGCCGGGGCATTGCCGGCGTCCCGGCCGCCGATCTCGAAGCGCATCTCGAACTCGAAAAGCCGAAACCCTGAGGGGGTTCCATGAGAAGTGATTCTCTCCGTCGAACTTCGTTCAGTGCTTTAGCCGCTTTGCTGGCCCTCGCCGTCGCGCTCGGCCTCTCCGCCTACGCCGCCGACAAAAAAGCTGCGCCCGGCTCGGTCTTCGTCGCCGACAAGGGGAAATTCAACATTCTTCTCGATGGCACATCCATCGGCCGCGAGGAATTCGAAATCGAACCCTCCGGCGCCAGCTGGATCGCAAAGGGTTCCACTTCGATGAAGACACCCGACGGGAAATCCTCCAAGGTCACCGGAACGCTGACCCTTCAGCCTGACGGCGCCCCGCTGAGCTACGACTGGTCCGCACAAACCGACAAGTCCAACTCCGCGCATATCCTCTTCGTCAACGGCGTGGCCAAAACCACCTTGCAGATGCAGGGCGCCGCTCCGTACCAGCAGGACAACTCCTTCGGCTCGTCGCTCATTGCCGTTCTGGACAACAACCTCTATCACCAGTTCGAACTGCTCGCCCGCATCTACGATTGGAACAAGAAAGGCGCGCAAACCTTCCCGGTCCTCATCCCCCAGGAATTAACTCCGGGCACCATCTCTGTCGAATTCACGGGCCCGGCCACCGCCGGCGGAAAATCCTACGAATCCCTGAAAGCCACCACCTCCGACCTCGAAATCCATCTCTATCTCGATTCCGCCCACAAACTCATCCGTCTCGAAGTCCCCTCCGCCAAAGTAGCCGTCGTCCGCGAATAACACCGCCTAGGCTCCCCGTTGCTGTTCCAACAATCGGAAGTAATCCATTTACCCGACTAGCATTGCGGGCGTTAGGTCCATTGGCCGGGAACCCTCTTCCTGGAAAGTGGTCAGCAAACGCTCCCGCGACTTGATGGGGTTGATCTGCATTTGGCTAGGCCAGCTTCTTTGATCAAGTGGTTAATGCGAACGACTGCGTAGTCGATCCATGCGATTTCGTGGGTAACGAATAGGGTGCTCAATCAGGGCGTCGCGGTCGCTCGTGTGTACACTGGAAATGAGAGATTCGGGAGACCCCTTGTGCGAACGCCAGACCTTATTTCCAGACTGGTTGTCGTGATGGCACTGATTTCGGTGGCGTGGACGGTTCGGGCCCAGGGTTCTTCTCCTGCGCCAGCAAACAGTGGACAAGCGAAGACTTCAGCTGACATGCCACAGCTCGAAGACGTGGAGCAGCGTCTCGGTCCATTCTCCTTAAAAGACGAGAACTTCACCGTCGTGCTGCACGAAAAACGGCTGCCAGGAGCGCCAGATCCGCTTTTTTCGCAGACGTTGGGGACTCTGGAGGTCCTCGACGGAAAGGGCGTCGTTCACTATCAGAGAATATTCAAGTTTGCAGTGGAAGGAGAAAGGTTCGAACGATCGTTGACCGCTTCCGTGCGGCTACTGTCCGGGAAATACTTCACGGGGCTGCTGATCAGCTACCGCTTGCGGCTGGCTAGCGGAGAGAATGCGGAGGCGTGGCAAGTGTTCGGGTATCAGGATGGCAGGTATAAGGCTCAGGATGCGAGGTTCAGGATCTTTGACAAGCCGCTGAGGGGCGAATACGGCGCAAACACCTCCACTGAGATGCGGCTCGTCACGCCAAATGGCGTGGTCACCAAGCCCATCGTCCCCGAGGGCGAAATTTTTGAGTTCCGCGTATGGACCGGGAATTTTTATTTGCTTTTGCCGGTGGGTGTGGACTTTGCCAACGGCAAATTGAGGCCCGGAATGCGGTGCGCGGGAACGGGAGGCGCAAAACCGGGCATGCACGAGATCGGGTGCGACATGCGCGTGGAAGCGGAGCGCAAACCGCCGGAGGCGGAGACGACTTTTCTGCGATTGCTTAACGGCTTTGAGCCCGACCAGGGAGAACCGCTGCATGTGGTGCTGGACAAGAATTCCAAAGTCGAGATCCTGAAGGCCAACGCGTTCGTTGACTGGGGTCTGAGCGGAGACCTGATGCAGGTCGCGTTGCACGATTTGTGGCTGCAAGTGCAGATCGATGGTGACGATCAAAAGAGAGGCTGGATTCATACGAACGAAGACTTTGCGGCCGTCGGATTGCCTGCGCGGAGGGCCGAGCCATGAGAATCTGGCTTTTCGTTGTGATGAGCTTGCTGGCCGTTCTAGCGATGGCTGTTGGCTGGAGAATGAGCCAAACGCGCGCTTCTTGGCAAACGAACCAGCCGCGCGCCACGCAGGAAAAGCTCCCTGGACAGAGTGCGGAGCAGCCCGCAAACGTTCAGCAACAAAGTCCGTCACAGCCCCCTGCCCAGGACACCGGAGCACCTTCCGGTGCGACAGAAGGAAAGGAAACCGAGCGACATGTTGGACCTTTCTCGATTTCGGGGAGCGACTACACTGTCGTGCTGCACAACAAGAAGCGGCAGCCAGGATCAACCGAGGAAAGCGGTGAGACGGTTGTAGCAATGGAGATTCGAGATGCTGCGGGGGCCATCGAATATCAGAGAAAATTTCCGTACCAGGGGGCAAACGATACTTTCTCAAATGCTTGGTTCGTTGACGTGCGCATTTTGGCGGGGACGAACGGTACAGGGCTCCTAGTGAGCTACAGCTATGACACCGAGCCTTCGGCGCCGCAAGCAGAATATGACGGCTGGTGGCAGGTTTTTGGAATCGCGGACGGGAAACTGAAACCTTTTAGCGCGCCCATTTCCATTATGGGCCAGGTCGTGGGATGGGACGACGCCGGGAAATCCAACATTTACAAGTCCGCTGGGCCACTGGGTCCGCGGGGTGACACGTTGCAATTCAAAATATGGACCGGCCACTTTCGGATGATTTATCCGGTTCGCGTGGATTGGGCCGAGGGTAAAATGACGCCTGCTCAACCGTGCGACGAGCAGGCGGCAAAGAACATCTCAGGCGAGCTTCCGTCTTGCCAGTACAAGGTGCTGCCGGAGGACGATAGGCAAATCGGTAACACGACATTTGTCACGCTCTGCACCCGTCCCGGCGAAAAGTGCGAGAATTCGGAAAAAGTTGTGGTGAAAACGAATTCCAAAGTGGAACTCCTGGTCGCTCAGGTCAAAGCACGGTGGAACGAAGGCGTGGCGACGGGCCCCTCCGGAAAATCCGCGAAGCTAATGGATGCCATGGACGACGCCGGTGGCATCGGATGGGCTCAAAACGAAGAACTATGGCTAAAAGCACGTATCGACGGTAAGGAGGGCTGGATGCACGGCGAAGAAGACTTCAACGCGTTCGGCCTGCCCCACGATCAGTAGCGGTAACGCGCATGCAATAGCCCTAGAGTGCATAGGTCTGGTATGGGAGGGCGGCAGCAGCATACCGAAATTGGCAGTGTCTTGCTCGCACGTAAAACACAAACGGCGTCCCGCTAGCGGGACGCCGTTTGTCCGAGCTGTGATCTTGTTGCTCGAACTTTGCCTTACCGTGCCAGCGGTCGCTGGAACACGGGCATTCCTGGCCTCCGCAGCGGATATCCCTGCGGCTGACCATGGGCTTGCGCGGGGATCAGCCCATTCGAATGGCTTGCATGTCCGATGTGCCCGTGCTGCCCATTGCCATTCGTCGGCGCGGGCTGCGGTAGCCGTGCCGGGTTACCGATAGGGCGGAGAGTGATCGGCGCAGCGTTCACGTGATCGCTGATCGCCTGCAACCTCTTCAAAATGGATTGCCACTGTTCCCAGTCCAACTGCCGCAAAAAGGGACGCAACCCCTGGATGAACGGATCTTCGAGCAGCGCTTCGCCGTCCGACTCCGGTATGAAGAACCGGTTCAGCCCGACGTTCAGCGCTTCGGAAATCTTCTCCAGCGTGCCGAGGCTCGGGGTCATCTGCCCGCTCTCGATGCGCGAGAGGTACGAGCGGCTGACCTTCGACTTCGACTGCAGCTGGCTCTGCGTCATCCCGCGCGACTCCCGCAGTTGGCGAATCCGCTGGCCGATGTTCTCGACCGTTTCCTGATTCGCGAACTTCGGTGAGATCGCTTCGGGAGCCACTTCTTCCTGCGGGGCCTCCTGCGGAATCAGGTATTCCATCCGCTGAGGCAGGGCCCGCACACAACGCCGGCAATTGCCGGTACGCGTGCGGTATTGCACTAGCCCACAGGTCTTGCAGCGAATGACTTCGCGGTCCATCTCCAATGAATTCATCGTTGCCTCTTTATCCATGTGTGCGGACACCGGCACTCCTCGTTTGACTTTTGTTTTTTCCGGCGTGCGGATAGGAAGGAACGTCGGAGCGTTCTCGGGGGAAGGCAGTTACTGGCGCGATGGGAGTGTCACTCGGGCGCGTGATTCTTGTCAATAGTATTTTTCGAAAAAATATGACGGGAACGCCCGGAATCGCCCCTGTTTACGCCGTGTTTTCGCCTGTCCGCCCGGCCGGGCCTCCGGCGTTCCAACAGCCCCTAGTGCTTCGCCCATCCCCGCATCGCTACAGCTTGTGCTTTTGTTCCTTCCACGGCCCATTTTTCTTTCCAGCACATTGTTTCATTTCGGCACACAATGGAGTGCGAATGCGAAGCTCTCGCTTTTACGGCGGAAGCCCTGCCACCCAAATCAGCGGTCTCGCCTAGCTTCCAACCCCGGCGTTGTCATCCTGAGCCCATCCGACGGGGATGGGCGAAGGACCTCAACAGCGGCGATACCTCAAACTGACCGAATCGCAAGTACGGTTCAATCTACGCTACAATTTTCCTTTCCTCAGGAGCCCCTATGCCCACGCGCGAAGACGCCTGGAAGATCGTTTGCGAATTCACCCAATCCGAAAGCCTCCGCAAGCACATGCTGGCCGTCGAAACCTGCGTCCGCGCCTACGCCCGCAAGCACGGCGCCGACGAAAACACCTGGGGTCTCGCCGCGCTGCTCCACGACTTCGACTACGAGCGCTGGCCCAACGCCGAGCACGCCGCCGACCGCGAGCACCCCGCCGAAGGCGGTAAAATCCTCCGCGAGCGCGGTTACTCCGAGGAGATCGTCCGCGCCATTCTCTCCCACGCCGAATACTCAGGCGTGCCGCGGCAGTCGCCGCTCGAACACACGCTCTTTGCCTGCGACGAGCTCGCCGGCTTCCTCGTCGCCTGCACCCTGGTGCGCCCCTCCAAAAGCATCCTCGATCTCGAGGCCAGCTCCGTGAAAAAGCGCATGAAAGACAAAGCCTTCGCCCGCGGGGTCTCACGCGAGGACGTAATCAAAGGCGCCGAAGAGCTCGGCGTCCCCCTCGACGACCATATCACCTTCTGTATCGCCGCCCTCCGCGAAAATGCCGACGCCCTCGGTATCCGCGGCACTTTGTAGCGGCAGCATTCCGAGCGGACGCTTTGGAGTGCGTCGGCTCTGCTAACGCTTTTACGGTCTAAACCCCGCCGATCAATCCTCAACCCGGCAACAAATTTCGCACCATCCAAATGTTGTCAGCCTCCCACCACCTTCGGCACCGTCAAATACGCCCACCGCTCCACCAGCTGCCGGTGCGCAATCCTCCAAATCACAATCCCTGAGAACTCATATTTCTTCCCCGTCGCCGCTTCCGTTCCCGTCCAACGGTTCTTCACCACCACCCTGTCGTCTTCCGCTACCATGTCCAATATTTCCACGCGCATGTCTGGAAATTTCTTCAATGCGCCGCCCACATACGTGATTGCTCCCTCCGGCCCCGGCGGCATCCCCGGCGGAACATCCGTCCCGCGGTCCATGAATTCCGGCGCAAAATTCACGTTCCCGATATCCAAGTTCTTGCGGTTCACAAACTCCTCAAAGTGGTTGCGAACAAACTCCCGCATTTCCTCGTGCGTCATCCCCGTCTTTGGATTCACCGCTCCCATCGGTTGTGTCGTCGCCATCGGCGTTCTCCTTTCTGCCGTTATGCTCCCGCCGCCTGGCTGCGGAAAATATCTTTGTTTTCATTCAGGTATTGATCCAGCGTAATTGGCGTCCGTCCCAGATAATCCTTGATTGGTGGCAACACCTCGGCCCCTTTTCCGGCCACGGTGTAATACTGCTGCAGCTCCAGCAGAGCATTCACCTGCCACTCCGGCATCCCGAGATCCAGCATGCCCTGGCGTTGGGCCGCTTCAGGAATATTCACAAACTGCACCGTGCGCCCCGCCACCCGTGAAATCTTTGCCGCGATCTCCGTGTACGAAAATGCTTCCGGCCCGTTCAACTCGATTATCTTCCCCGCAAACACGGCGGGATTCGTCAGGGCCTTGGCAACGATCGCGGCGATATCTCGCACGTCAATCAAGCTGAGCTTTGCGTCCCCCATCGCCGAATAAAACCCTCCCTGTGCGCGAATGCTCGGCGCGTTGTACGCAGCAATGTTCTGCATGAAACTGTTCGGCCGGAAAATCGCGTACCGCAACCCCGAAGCTTTTAGCTTGTCTTCAACCTGCCGGTGCCACGAAGGAAAGGACTTCGGGTAGTCTCCTGCCCCCAGCGCGGAGTTGAGCACCACGTAACCAGCGCCTGCCTGTTTGCAAGCCTCAATCACATTGCTTTCCAGTTCCACCAACTGCGGAATCGGAGAGCACACCAGGTAAATCGTGTCGATCCCCTGCAACGCTTTCGCCAGGCTCGCTCTGTCGGCAAAGTCCGCGATCACGGTCGCAACGCCCGCCGGTGCACTCCGCGCATCTTCGGGGCTGCGGTACATCGCTTTCACTGGCTTAGTGGTTTTGACTACGTCCTCCAATACCTGGCGCCCTACTTGCCCTGATGCTCCAGTAACAAGAATCATCGCTTCTCCTTTTCTTCTTGTCGGCGGCCAGTAGGCGGAGCGGGGTGAAGTTCCCCAGCGGGCCCCGAATTCTTCCGAGTCATGGTATAACCGCGAAAGAGGCTGCGTAAGTACGCACTTTTTTGTAAGTGGCCTGGCTTACCAAGGCCCGCTGCAAGCGGTATTCAAGGCGCAAAACTATGAAGGATCATCACGGATGTCCCGTCCAGGCGACGGTTAATCTCATCTCCGGCAAGTGGAAGGTACAGATTCTCTGGCATCTGTCCTTCCGGCCGCGGCGCTTCGCGGAAATTCGAAGAAAACTGAAAACGATCTCTGAAAAAGTCCTCACCGAACAGTTGCGCCAACTCGAAAAAGACGGCTTGGTGCTGCGCCGCGCGACCAATTCCGTCCCGCCGCAAGTCACCTACTCCCTGAACGCCCCCGGCGAGGAACTCGTCCCCATGCTGCAAATCCTTTGCGACTGGGGTTGCATCCATCTCCACATGAAGCCCAGCCTCCCGCGCCACCCGTAGCGGCCGCTTTCAAGTGGCCAAACCTTTGAGTGCGGAAGCAAAGCTTCCGCTTTAACGCATTCAACGTCACCACCCAACTCAATGTCTTTCCTTCTGCCTCCAATTGCAAATTGTCCCTCACCTGCCCACGGTGTTACCTTCTCGACGACACCCCCGCGCCTTCCTCTCGCCTGGCGGATGAATTCTCAATTACTCTCATCACGGCACCAAGGAGACCACGCATGGAACCTCTGGCCACGCTCTTCACCATCTTCGGCGTAATCTTTCTTTTGCTGGTCCTCGGCGCGGTCCTCGGATCCTTCTTCACGGTGCAAACCGCCGAAGTGGCCATCGTGCAGCGCCTAGGCAAATTCGCTCGCGTCGCGGGGCCCGGCCTCAACTGGAAAACGCCGTTCATCGAAAACGT